>Ga0207114_1167_pt2 | contig 15928 bp, 14 predicted proteins | sample Alteio_BWMinHeat_70_FD_153560 | JGI IMG/M metagenome (GOLD analysis project Ga0207114, IMG submission 153560) | Enriched cells from forest soil in Barre Woods Harvard Forest LTER site, Petersham, Massachusetts, United States -... | ecosystem: Environmental > Terrestrial > Soil > Temperate forest >... | reverse complement strand
CACTCTATTCGCAAATCTTTTCTCTCCGGCATGCACCTTGGTATGTTTCAAAGAGGTACATTTTTCCGCTTCCTGGGCCGCAACTATGACCGACCGTGAACTGATACGCCACATCGAGCGCTCTGCCGGTCAGCGGGCAGGCTACAAACAGCTTATCCGTGAATTAGGCCTGGGCGGAGGCCGAGAGCGCCGTCTGCTGCTGGAACATTTGGCGCGGCTGACCATGCGTGGCGCATTGGTCAAGCTGGATCGCGACCATTGGGGAATTCCGAGGGCGGTTGCGGTTCGCGACAATCTGGTGGCCGGGCGTCTTGACCTGCATCGTGATGGATTCGGCTTTGTTCGTCCTTCAGACAGAGCAAAAGGCGGTGAAGACGATGTTTTTATTCCACCGAATGAGTTAAATGGAGCCATGCAGGGCGACCAGGTGCTTGTGGAATTGGCCCCGCCGCGCTCCGATGGCCGCAGGCTGGGGCGTATTGCTCGCGTGTTGACGCGCAACAATCCGACCGTAGTCGGTACCTTCTACTATGCGAAGAGCGAACGGGCCCATGGTCATACAGTCGTTCCCTTTGATGAGCGCATGACACAACCGATTCTGATTCCTTTCGGACAGGAATTGCCTTCGCCTGAGTCGGCCCGTAAATCTATGCTGGCCAATCCGCACCGTGTTCTGGGCGAAGAGGCAAAACGGCAGAAATTCGATGACGTGGAGGGCCTAGTTGTCGATGTGGAAATCACTGAATGGCCTACACCGACCCGGACGGCGCGCGGGCGCGTGATCGAAGTTCTGGGCGAGGAAGATGCTTTCGGCGTGGATGTGGAGATTGTGATCCGCAAACACCACCTGCCGCATATCTTCCCAGACAATGTGCTGGAAGAGGCGCGGGCTGTTGCCTTTCTTGATTCGGAAGTGGTGGCGGGACGGCATGATTTCCGAGATTTGCCGATCGTGACGATCGATGGTGAGACGGCACGCGACTTTGACGATGCGGTGCTGGTGCGCGAGCACGGCGATGGCACCTTCGAGCTGCAAGTGCACATCGCTGATGTGGCGCAATACGTATTGCCGGGAACGGCGCTCGATCTGGAAGCGCGGCTACGCGGTAACTCCGTTTATTTCCCGGACCGCGCGATTCCCATGCTGCCGCAGGAATTATCGACAGATATTTGCAGCCTGAGGCCAGATGAGGACAGGCTGGTGCTCTCGTGCCTGATGCAGATTGATGCGCAGGGTGATGTGCTCGGCTATGAGATGACCGAAGGCGTAATTCGCTCGGCGCGGCGTATGACATATACGCAGGTGCACGCGATTCTGGAGGGCGACGAGGCTGTTCGAGGCGAATTTACTGATTTCATACCCGAATTTGAACGAATGCAGCGGTTGGCGCTGATTCTGAACAAGAAACGCGAGCGGCGTGGCTCCATCGACTTTGATCTGCCGGAGCCAATCATCGAATTCGACGAATTCGGAGCGATGAAGAGTGTTACGCGCTCAACGCGGAACTGGGCTCACCGGCTCATCGAGGAATTCATGCTGGCGGCCAACGAATGCGTTGCTTCGTGGATTGAGCAGCTTGGCGTATCTTCCATTTACCGCATCCACGAAAAGCCAGAACCTCGTCGAGTCGTCGAATTCGAGGAAACTGCTGCTACCTTTGGCTATTCACTCGGCATCGGAAACCTGCCCGTGCGCAAATTCCAGATGAAATCCGAGCGGCGGGAGCAGCGTGGGCGCGGGCGCAATCCGCGCCAGCATGAGGTGCCGGAAGATATCGCGGTGACGCCGCGCATGTATCAAAAGCTGACGGCCAAAATCGCTGGCAAGCCGGAGGAGCGGATTCTCTCCTACCTGATGCTGCGCTCGCTTAAGCAGGCGCGCTATAGCGAGCAGAATGAGGGCCACTTTGCGCTGGCAGCACCGTGCTACACACACTTTACGTCGCCGATTCGGCGCTATCCTGACCTGATTGTGCATCGCATCGCTAAGGCTTTGTTGGCTGCCGGAGTGAGCGGCGAGGGCGAGCTTGTGCAGGGCGAACCGCACGCCGCGCAGGCATCTCCTTGGAATGAAGCTAGAACCCCGCGCCATCATTCAGCCGATGAGTCGCCGATTCCTGAACAGGAATTGGCGAATATCTCACAGGAGTCGAGCGAGAATGAGCGCCGAGCCGCCGACGCCGAGCGCGAGCTGGTCGAATGGAAAAAGGCCAAATTCATGAGCGACCGCGTCGGTGAAGACTTCAGCGGCATGATCCTGAGCGCGACGAAGTATGGTCTCTTCGTCGAACTGGACGATCTTTTCGTCGAAGGCCTGATACCGATCCAGAGCCTCGGGCAACTGGACGGCGACTACTACACCTATCGCGAAAATACGCGGCAAATCATCGGTGAGCACTGGGGGCGCAAATTTATTTTCGGCCAGCGCGTGCGCGTGGTGCTCGACCGCGTGGATGCAGTGGAGCGCAGGCTGCAGTTTTCGATTCTAGATGATGGGACAGCTAATCAGGAGAGGCCAAAGCCATCTGGAAAATACAGCGCCCAAAGTACCGGCTCAGCAAAGCAGAAGCACAAACAGAAGAAGACCAGGCGCAGCATGCAGCAGCAGGGCCGGAAGCCAAAGAAATTCGTGGGTAAGAAGAAACGGCGTAAATAGTGTGTGTGGGAGTATTCCATATCTCAAAAGCAAGACATGGAATACGCAGGCTGCTTACAATGGAATTTGAAAGGTATTTTCGACACGATGGCACATATGGTGTTTTGTTCGCGGTACAAACAGGAGCTGGAAGGTTTGGATGAGGCTCCCTTCGATAGCGATTTTGGGCACAAGATCTATCACAACGTTTCAAAGAAAGCCTGGCAGGAGTGGCTGGAGCACCAGAAGATGCTGTTGAATGAATATCGCCTGCAGCCGTGGACGCCGCAGGCGCAGGAATTCCTCGTCGAGCAGATGGAGCGCTACTTCTTCGGTGAAGGGTCGGAGCTGCCGAAGGAATACGTACCACCGTCTGGACACTGATCCACTTTGCGCTAACGCGCTCTGGTCGGGATGACAAACTTTAAACAAATCATTGACAGGAATCCTCCTAAATGAGCGAGAAAAAGGCTGTATCCACAAAGAACGCGCCGGCCGCGATTGGCCCGTACTCGCAGGCGGTGCGGGTCGGCGATTTTCTGTATACCTCTGGGCAGGTGGGTCTCGATCCGGCGACCGGCGTGCTGGTTCAGGGTGGTATCGAGGCGCAGACGACGCGGGTGCTTGAAAATCTAAAGGCAGTGCTGGAAGCCGCTGGGGTTGACATCGTCCATGTCGTAAAAACCACGGTTTTTCTCAAAGATATGAACGATTTTGCCGCGATGAACGCCATTTATGGCAAATACTTTACCCCGGAGGGCGTAGTTGCTCCGGCACGGTCGACGGTGGAAGTGGCGCGTCTGCCAAAAGATGCGCTGGTTGAGATTGAAGCCATTGCCAAGGTGTAACGTTCCGGCTGATTTTTCATCCAATCCGAGTGGAGCTTGAAAACGATGGTTGAGAACAAAGTTGAAAAAATCCACAAGACGGAAGAAGAATGGCGCCAGTTACTGACGCCGGAGCAGTTTCACGTCACGCGAGAGAAGGGTACGGAGCCGGCCTTTACCGGCAAACTGTATTACAACCACGATGATGGTATTTATCGCTGTGTGGCGTGCGGCGCGGAGCTGTTCACTTCCGATAAGAAGTTCGAGTCCGGAAGCGGCTGGCCCAGCTTCTGGCTGCCGGTCAGCCCTGAAGCCGTTGAGACACACGAAGACAGCAGCTACGGCATGCGGCGGGTAGAAGTAACTTGCGCCCGCTGTGGCGCGCATCTGGGGCATGTCTTCCCCGATGGTCCAAAACCTACCGGTCTTCGCTATTGCATCAATTCGGCCTCGCTGGACTTTGCAAAGGCTTCGGACGGGGAAAAGAAAGAATAATTGCATGACGAAATGGCGCGGCATGGTTTCCAGCTGCGCCATTTCTTTGCTCGTGCTTGCGGGCTTTGCTATCGTGCGGGCGGCCCAGTTCCGCGGCGGCCCTCCCTGGCAACATCCGGTTGCTTCCTCACAATCCATCCACATTGGCGGCGCGGTAATTCAAGTGGACTTCGGTCCGGGCGCACTCGATCTGCCGCATGATCAGGTGATGGAGTGGGTCAGGAATTCTGCCAGTTCCGTGGCGACGTATTATGGCCGGTTTCCAGTGGAGAAGAGCCGCGTGCTGATTGAGCCTGCAATGGAAGGTCGCGGTGTCCTGCGCGGCACGACATGGGGCGATGTTGGCGGGTTCCAGGGCTTTACTCGTATCGTACTGGGCAGGCAAACGACCCAGGAGGACCTCGAAGACGATTGGGAGATGACGCACGAATTTATCCACATGGCCTTTCCTTCACTGGATGATGAGCACTCCTGGATTGAAGAAGGACTCGCTACCTACCTGGAACCGATTGCGCGCGTGCAGCGCGGTTTCCTGCGTCCAGAGAAGATATGGAACGACATGATGCGTGACATGCCGAAGGGTGATCCGGAAAACTCCGATCGTGGCCTCGACAACACTCATACATGGGGACGCACCTACTGGGGCGGCGCGCAATTCTGCCTGCTGGCCGATGTGACGATTCGCCAGCAGACGGAGAATCGCAAGGGCTTACAGGATGCTCTTCGCGCCATCGTGAACGCCGGCGGCACAATTGATCAGGAGTGGCCGCTGCGTAAAGCACTTAGCGTCGGTGACAGCGCAACCGGTACGCACGTTCTGGTCCAGCTCTACGACGGCATGCGCGATACGCCGAAGCCTGTTGATCTGGCAGCTCTTTGGAAACAGCTAGGGGTTGTTCGCGACGGCAATGGCGTGCGGTTTGACGATCATGCGCCGCAGGCGGCGATTCGAGAGGCGATCACCAGGACGCCGGCAAGCGGCGTCATCCTGCCAAAGCCATAACAAGGCAACTCAGCAGCACGCCTGTCCTTTACGCGCCTCATTTGCTTCGTACAGAATGAACGGTACGAGAAGAAGAGCGGCGGCTGAATCTACCCAAGGCAGATGGAAGATTGCGTTGATAGCAAGGCCAGCCAGAGCGATCCACGACATGTAGGCGCAGATGGAGCTTTGTGCCGCGTCCGCTTTCAGCGCTGAACTGCATGTTGTTGCGGCTAGTTCACGCTTTCTCCGACCCAGCCACGGCATGACGATCGCTGCGGCAATCAGCAGGCCGATTCCCAGGTAAGAGGGCCTTGCACGCAGGTTGCGGTTAAGCAGCGATACGACAGAGCTGACGAGAACAAAGGCTGCAAGCAGATACAGCAAAATGGCAGCGATACGGGCGGCCTGACGTTCTGTGTGCTCACCGATATAGAAGCGGCGCAGAACCACGGCGGCTGAGAACAGCTCCACTGCGCTGTCTCCGCCGAAGGCAACGAGAGCAAGGCTGCGAGCTCTGATTCCCAGAACAGCAGCAGAGCCAAGTTCTACTGTCATCCAGAGGACGGTGAGCCATTGCAGGCGTCTGACAGCGCGATTGCTGTTCAATGCTTCCATCGGAGGGTACACATAGTAAAACCCCGGCCGTGGCCAGGGTTTTCGTTGTGCGGAATCTTCCGCGGTTATGCCTTGACGACCTTGCCGCTCTTGATGCAGCTGGTGCAGACGCGCAGCTTCTTTGCGCCACCTTCAACCTTGGCTTTGACGGGACGAAGGTTAACGTTCCAGCGCCGCTTGGTGATGTTGTGCGCGTGCGAGATGTTGTTACCGAACTGCGGACCTTTGCCGCATAATGCGCAGACCTGAGCCATGACTCACTCCAAAAAACCTGAACTTTCGCGCAGACCAGATCCGCTCAAACTACATGCTTCGCAATGTGCGAGGAGCGCGGACAAGCAGACAGACCAATGCCCGTACTGGTGCCGAAGCTTAAGTGTAACTCAATCCGAGGAGTGGTGGCAAGGCTCAGCCCGACCGTATACCCTCCACACCCTATCTATCCTCGATCGGTTGTTTTCTATAGCTTACGGGGAGATAATCCCTGCTAAGCCTATGATTTCAAAGGTCTTAGCTTGCTTCTAGTGTTTTCAATCACTTACGGGGGGATCTCACAGTATTCAGGGCTTATTCCGAATCAACCGCTCACCAGAGTGAGAATCGCTTTCCAACGAGTTTGATTTCCGGGTTATCCAATCAATCCCTATATCCAGAATACCAAATTGGAGTAAATAGTACGCCAAGTTTTATTGGAGAGTAAGTCTTTATTTTACAGCATCTTATGTCCGTCTAAGGGGGACCAATCGGGCTTGACAAATGTCAAGGATCGCCGCTGATGGCGAAATTTGTTTGTCCTCTCTATCTTTGTTCTCTCTATCTTGGAGAGACATGATCAGGCCGCAAAAGCCCCAGCACCAGACTGAACTGCCGCCAACCGTGGGAGAACCATCCTTAATCGTGGCATGTCTTGGTTCCAGTAGCACTGCAGGAAAAGGGCAAGCGTTCAACTGGATCATGGAACTGCAACGGAGACTCGGGGAAAGGCGCGTCACATTTCGTAACTTCGGGGTGGGAGGCGATCTTGCCTACAACGCCCTCCAGCGACTTTCCGATGTAGTAGCGTCCCGCCCGAACAAGATAGTGGTCTTCATCGGCGGAAATGATGTTCTAGCGTTGGTTTCAACCAAGGCCAGAAGATTTTTTCGCATTTCGAAGCGGCTCCCGCGCGACCCTTCAGCCGAGTGGTTCCGTGAAAACCTTCGGGCAATCGTACTTCGCCTAAAGGCCGAGACCTCGGCCACCATTGCGCTTTGTTCGCTGCCTCCGATCGGAGAAGACCCAGTATCCGCGAGCCCCTTCCAGAGTGAGTTCAACCGGCGCATGGATGAGTTCAACGACATCATCAGAGGCATTGCCCGACAAGAGGGAACCGACTATATCGCCATCTATGAAACGATCGTTGCGCAGATTATGAAGTCACCGGGGCGGCGCGCATTCACAGGGTTTAGTTTTCTCCCGTTCTATCGTGATGCTGTCCGCACTCTGGTGCTGCGCCAGAGCCCCGACGAAGTCGCCCGAATCAACGGCTGGGGTTTCCATACAGACGGCGTTCATCTGAATAGCCGAAGTGGATTGATGGTTGCGGATCTTATCCAGAAGTTCATCGAGAAATGAGAGAGACCGCAGCCGAACGACGCGGGTTTGTCGGCAACTCCCGTATCACTGCCCAACCGTACTTTACCGGTTGGTAATGTACGTGTAGGCCACATCCAATGGGAATCTGCGCAATCTGATCGGCGGACCCTGGCTGACTTCTCATTACTTGTTTCTATTTCGTCGAATCGGGCACTTGGACAAACAGCCAGCTTGCTCTGCGGAGAATATTTTGTTGCCCATCACAGAGTATTCGTTCGCGTGGAAGGGTCACTGGGAGTCGACCGCGCGCTGCTTGCCCCGATAGCGTCTTGCCTTGATCCGGTTACCGCAGAGCTTCATGTCACACCACCGCCGCCCCTTATTCTTGCTGGCGTCTAGGAACAACCAGCGACATTCTGCGTTTGAACAAGCGCGTAACTGGTCAATTTTTCCGGAAGTAAGCAGTTCCAGAGCGGTCGACAGCAGTCTTGTGAATGGTGCGTCCGAAGCACCCACTCGATCTGCGCCTGCCTTCCACTGCAAACGGCAATCGCGCCATTCAAGATGCTCTGATCTCCGGACTGTCCGCGCAAAGGCGGACAAAGTTTTCACACTTTCAATGGGAGGAGCCTGCCCATCGGCAATGGCATAACAAATCGACGCCAAACACTCCCGGAGCTCCTTCGTGGATGACAAGCCCCTTTTCTTTTTGACAGGCTTGCTTGTTGCGAACCCTTGAACCTCCGAGGGCATCATAAGCCCACTCTGTTCCGTGAAGTGCAGGAGATCTGCGTAGCTGTTCAGCAGTTCCTCGGACCCGGAAGGCCGGAATCTCCAGTCCAGAGTATTCACAAGATCCAGCGCTGGATGACCAGCCACAAGCTTGAAGCGTACTGAATCGGGCTTCTTCGGAATCTGCATCACGTAAATCTTAGCCCAGCCTACCCTGGTATCGTCACCGGTGAAAGTTGTTATGCTGGTGACGGAGGTCTTCCGCTTGTCAGTCAATTCGTCACTCTCGCCGATTCTTCCGCCGGCCTCTGGTCGATTGGTATTCCGGAGCTGGTCCGAGAACGATACCGCTCTAGCTGAATCCTTATGGCGTTCCAGCAGACGTTCCGCATCAGGGCCCAGTTCGCAAAAGGCGCGAATCTGCCGGGTGCTCATCTGCGCATTGGAGTAAATCTTCTCAGCAGCTTTTGTAAAACGCGCGCTCTGGATATCGCGCGCCTTCAGCACGCGCCCGCGAATCGCCGCCGAGTTTTCGCTGGTCGCTCCGGCGCGCAGCTCGCGATACTGCACCGCCGGAACCTCGATATGAATGTCGATGCGATCCAACAGCGGTCCCGAAACTTTCGACACATAGCGCTGAATCATCGGCGGCGTGCAGGAGCATTCGCGCGATTTATCGTTGAAATAGCCACAGGGACAGGGATTCATCGCCGCCGCCAGCATAAAAGCTGATGGAAACGTTAGCGACATCGAGGCACGCGCAATCACTACATTGCGGTCTTCGAGCGGCTGCCGCATCACCTCAAGCACGTTGCGCGGAAACTCCGGCAGCTCATCCAGAAACAACACGCCATTGTGCGCAAGTGAAACCTCACCCGGTCGCGGCACCGCGCCACCGCCGATCAACCCAGCATCGGAAATCGTATGATGCGGCGAGCGGAAGGGCCGCTGCGTCACCAAACCTGCGTCCGCATCCAGCACCCCGGCAACCGAATGGATCTTCGTCGTTTCAAGCGCTTCTTCAAAGCTGAGCGGCGCAAGAATCGAAGGCAGCCGTTTCGCCAGCATCGTCTTGCCCGAGCCCGGGGGCCCAATCATCAGAATGTTGTGCCCGCCCGCGGCGGATACTTCCAGCGCGCGCTTGGCTGTCTGCTGTCCACGCACATCGGCAAAATCGGCGGGAAAATATTGCTGGCCGCCCAACATCTCCGCCGTTTGCATGCGAAACGGCTCGGTATGAATGCCTCCGTTTCCTGCCGCATTCAACAGCTCGCGCACCTCGTTCAAGGTCTCGACAGGATAAACATTCACGCCCTCGACAACCGCCGCCTCGCGAGCGTTTGCTTTTGGAATCACCAGATTCCGAATCCCCCGCTCACGCGCGGCTACGGCCACAGGCAGCATGCCGGAAACAGCGCGCAGCCCGCCATCCAGGCCCAGTTCCCCCACCAACAGAAACTGGCTCAGATCGCGAAGCTGCAATGCGCCATACGCACCCAGAATGCCGATGGCCATAGGCAAATCGAATCCGGAGCCTTCTTTCTTTATGTCGGCAGGGGCAAGGTTGATCGTGATGTGTGTCGGCGGTACATCGAAGCCGGAATTTTTGATCGCTGCGCGCACTCGATCGCGGCTCTCGCGCACTGCGGCATCGGGAAGCCCGACAGTGTGGAAGTGGTCTTCGTTTGTCTTGATCCCGGAAAAATCAACTTCAACATCGATGATATTGGCATCGATGCCGTACACAGCGGCACTGAGAGCCTTAAAGAGCATAATAGTTTTCGGTAATAAGTGGCTGGAGTATAGCATCGCCCATAACGGAAGATGAGCAAGATACCTGCTCCTCTCGAATCGCAGGCAAACTTTAGACACATTCTCCGCACTCATAGTCGAAGACATCTGCAAACGCATGGCCGATGCCCTGAGACCTGATAAAGACCGGATAAAGAGAGCTTCAGAAAAGCAGCCAATGCCTCGGAAAAGCGAAGCCCCGGGCCAAAGACTAAAATAGGATCTCGTGAAGACGAGTCTTTTTGATCTTTTCAAAGTTGGTATCGGGCCATCCAGTTCCCACACGATGGGCCCCATGCGCGCAGCGCGGCGTTTCGTTCTCTCTCTTGAAGAAACCGCACTGCTCGATCGCACCATGCATGTGCGCGTGGATTTGTATGGCTCACTCGCTCTCACCGGCATCGGCCACGGCACAGACCGCGCCGTTTTGCTCGGACTTTCCGGAGAAGAGCCATCCACCATCGATCCCGCAACGATCGATGCAAAGCTGCAGACGATTCTCAGCAACCATCGCATCCCGTTAGCGGGTCGAAAAACCGTCCCATTTGACGAAGCAACCGATCTGCTCTTTCACCGCGACAGAATGTTTCCGGAAGGAGCGCAAACGCAGCATCCGAATGGCCTGCGCTTTACCGCCTTCGACCCTGACGGTGCCGTTCTCGCAAGCGAAATCTTCTTCTCCATCGGCGGCGGCTTCATCGTCTCCGACGCGGAGGGCGCAGGCAGTGCTCCCCTCATGACGACTGCGCGACTGCCGTATCCCTTCAAAAGCGCCGCAGATCTTTTGCAGATGGCCGCAGACCATGACCTCACGATTTGGGATCTCATGCTGGAAAACGAATCCGCTTTGCGGCCGCCTGCAGAAGTGCGGGACTCCGTCCTTCACATCTGGAAGGTGATGCAGAGTTGCATCGATCGAGGCATGAGCACGGAGGGCATCCTGCCTGGAGGCCTCAACGTACGCCGCCGCGCACCGCGTCTCGCAGCACGACTGCGGGAAAAAGGTTCCGTCGATCCGCTGGCCCCGCTCGATTGGGTGACCGTCTATGCCATGGCTGTGAATGAAGAAAACGCTGCTGGTGGCCGCGTTGTAACCGCCCCAACCAACGGAGCCGCCGGCGTCGTGCCCGCCGTCGCGCGCTACTACCGCGAATTCATTCCTGGCGCCGACGACGAAGGCATCCTCCGCTACTTCCTTACCTCAGCCGCCATCGGCATCCTTTACAAAGAAAACGCCTCGATCAGCGGCGCCGAGGTCGGCTGCCAGGGAGAAGTCGGCGTCGCATGCTCAATGGCCGCTGGCGGACTCATGGCCGCCATGAACGGAACCAATGGGCAGATTGAGCACGCGGCGGAAATCGGGATGGAGCACAACCTCGGCATGACCTGCGACCCCATCGGCGGTTTGGTGCAAATTCCCTGCATCGAGCGCAATGCCATGGGCGCCGTCAAGGCAGTGCACGCCTGCCGCATCGCCCTCAATGAATTGGAGAGCCACAAAGTTTCCCTCGATCAGGTCATCAAGACCATGTATCTCACCGGCCTCGATATGCAGTCGCGCTACAAAGAAACATCCTTGGCAGGATTGGCGTTAAACGTCATCGAATGCTGAGGGACCATTTTCTGGAAAATGCCGGTTTGCCGCCTTTTTCCTGAAGGGTTATGTTTTAGAAGCCATGCGCCTGCTCTCGTTAAATATTGGCCAGATCGCCGACCTCCCGCACGCGAATACCGTCGTACCATCGGCGATCGTCAAGTATCCCGTCGAGGGTCCTCTTGCATTGGACTGGAACGGGCTTGCAGGCGACCAGCAGGCCGACCTCATCAATCACGGAGGACCGGACAAAGCCGTCTGCGTCTATCCTTCCGAACATTATCCCTACTGGAAAAACCGCACAGGCAAGCCATTTCCTCGCGCAGCATTCGGCGAAAACTTCACCACCACCGGCCTGCTCGAAGAAGCCCTCACCATCGGTGACACCCTTCGCATCGGCACCGCAACCGTGCAGGTCTCGCAGCCGCGCGGCCCCTGCTACAAGCTCTCCGCCCGTAACCAGCTGCCGCTTCTCACGCTCTGGACGCAGCAGACCGGACTCACCGGCTTCTATCTGCGTGTGCTCGAACCTGGCCACGTCGAATCCAGAACTGACTTCGAATTACTCGACCGCCCCGGCCAGGGCATCACCGTCGCCGAGCTGAACCGCATCATGTACGCAAGCGCCAAAGAACAGCAGTCCACCGCAGCTCGCGAGGCCATGCAACGCTTCATAGAAGAAGAGCTGCTCGCCGCCTCATGGCGCGACTACTTCCGCTCGATGCTCAAAAACCCAGGACACGCCTCATCGCTCGCCTGACAAAATGAGGGTTCTAACGCCGGGTCCCGGGTGCCCCATCCTTCGCGAAGCAGAGGGCGGGAGGCCACAGACCTTCATCTGACCGATATCAATCAAGCCACGCAAAATCAGGGCAGAAGCGAACTTCAGCGCAGGATTCAGGATTAAGGTAGTGGCGGGCTTCAGCCCGCCAAATGAAAGTCCGGACCGAAGTTCCGCACCTCCCTGCCGTAGGCTGGAGCGCAGTCGAAGACGAAGCGACTCAGATTTGCCGCGAAAACCACCGTACACGCCAGCTCTTCTCCGCCGACTGAAAAAGATACACACTCAGGATCGCAATCAAAGGCTCCAACGGATGCCGGAACCGTGCTCCCGGCGTAACGAAGTAATAGCTGATCGGCAGTAGAAGAAACGCGCCGATAAAAAGACCGGCGGCGGGAATGCGCCTTCGCCATGACAACGACGCTCCCAAAATTCCCGCAAAGCTCAGGAATGAGAAGTTAATTTCGCGGATGTACTCCCCCAGCGCCTGCTCTTCATCCGAATGCGGAACGCCAATCCAGTAAAAATAAACTCGCTTCAGGCTGATCTTCGCAAAGTGCACACGATGCGAGCGAATATAGGCCTTCGCCATCTCGTCGCGCATCTTCACATAGTGAACTTCGCCCATGCTCCGGTACACAGCAATCTGGTTTGCGCCATCGACGATCGGCAACGTTCCACCCCACGGGAAACCCGTCGATCCGGGGCCATTGCCCGCATACAACTCCGCTCCCAGATTTCCCCGGATGGGAATAAACATGTGAAAGACACGCCAGTTTCGTACCGCCCACGGCGTCAGGCACGCCAGAAAAACAATTCCCGAAAGAGTTGCGCCCTTGATCGCGGCTAGTTTGTCCCTAGCGCCAAAAACCACCCATAGCCCGCATACGGGTAGAAACAGCAGCGGCGACGGATTCGAGAGCGCAACCCCACCCCACAGCAATCCAAACAGAAGCCAGTACCGCAGCGTATTTTTTTCACCTTCATCGCCCGAACCGAAGTCAGCACCGATGCCGCGTATGCGCAATGCAACCACCAGTACCCAGGCAAAGAGCATGGTCGTCAGGGACATCTCCCAAACCCATCGGACCGCATACTGCATGGCTGCGGGATACAAAGCCCAAAGCCATCCTGACCATTGCGCAATACTTGCACCCTTCCGGTCTTTTCCATAGCAGCGCATTGCTATCTCATAGACCGCCGGTGCCGTAGCTGCCGAAAAAACGCTGTTGACGCAAAGAATCACCCAGCCGGAAAGAGAGGTATAGGCGCCGAAAAGCTTGAACACTCCAGCCAGAATCAGCGGATAGAGAGGAGGATTCCACGCCGTTGGACCGGTATGATTCACAAACGGATCGGCATAGCCGCGTCCCACCGTCAACGCACGAGCAATGCGTCCCATCTCCCATCCAAACTCAAAATGATCGTCAAATGTTCTGAAGCGATAGCTTCGTGCAATCGTGATGTAGGCAACACGCACCAGTAGAGCGACCCAGAACATAGTCCAGGGTGAGCGCCAGTCAATGCGACGAATGCGGGCCGTTACGCCAAAGGGAATTCGCATCGTCTTCGTTTGCCTTTATGACAACCATTTCAGTAATCGAATCGCGCCCATAGAGGCCGGTTTCGAGTGTGCCGAGGCGTCCGTACGAGCGTGAATTTCGACCTTCCTCTCCGCATAGTATTCGTAAGCGCGCATTAGCATCTCTTCGTTCGTCAGCGTGGGCTTCCAGCCAAGCTGCGTCTGTGCCTTCGTTGTGTCGAAGAGAAAGTCCTCAGCAATCATCTGGTAATGGTATGGTCCGAGCGGCGAGAGCTTCAACCTGTGTGCTATTTTCATCGCCGTTAACGCAGGCCATTTCGGAAGCGAACGCACACGCGATCGGCTGCCGGCCTTGTGGATGACTGCCTCGTACACTTCGCGCAGTCTCTTCACATGATCCGAGCCGACATGGAAAATGTCTGAGCCTTTGTAGTCCAGAGCCTGGATGCAAGCAGTTGCCAGATCCTGTGCGTAAACGAATTGATAACGGTTATCGCCCTTTCCCACGACCCATATCGTATTTGCATCGTGGATGAACTCGAAGAGAATGGCCAGTAATCCAAGCCGTCCACTGTCGATGATCGTCGGGCAACGCAGGGTCACGATATTGAGCGTCTCTGAATGTTTCGCCAGCGCCTGCTCTGCAGCCAGCTTTGACTTGCCGTAAATCTCAATCGGACTCGGCGGCTCCGATTCCGTGATAGGACGCCCCAGATTGCTTGCCCATAAACAATTCGTCGAAATGAATACGAGCTTTTTGACTCCGGCATTGTGGCAGGCCTGCGCCAGGTTGAGCGTTCCATCGATATTCGAGGTCCAGAGCTGATCGCGATCTATCTTTCCATGTGCCAACATGGCCGCGCAGTGAATTACTCCATCAAATCGATGCTCTTGAAAAATCTTCGATAGCAGAACTGTGTCTCGCAGATCGCCTTGAATACTCTGCAATCCAGGCAGACGGTCCGCATCCGGAAGAAGATCGAGATTTACACAGGTATGACCTTCGGCGAGCAATCTACGCTTTAGAAGTCCACCAAAAAAGCCGGCACCGCCGGTAACTAGAATGTGAGGCATTTTTCTTAGTTTATATGACTTGCCGGTATTCCGACGTTGTGGTACACGAAGAATTTGGCACTATTACGGGCATTGGCCAGTCTGCTTGTCGGCGCTGCCGGATACAGCGCCCATATCCATGCGGACCATTTAGCCACGCTCGTATTGAAGCAGCGCGCCGCGATCTCCCACGTCGTCCGCACCATCAGTGCATTCAAAACGCAATTGATCGCGATCAGCACCCATGCAGCCAATGGACTGAACACACCAAATAGCTTGAAAGCCCCGGCAATCATCAACGGATATGCTGGCGTCACCCAGGTCGTAGGGCCGGTATGTCCGCTGAACGGGTCTGCGTAACCATAGCCCGTCGCCAGGGCGCGTGCGATTCGCCCCATCTCCCACCCAAACCCAAAATGATCGCCATAAGGCCGCACGCGGTATGTGTGTGCCAGCATCACATACGCCAGCCGCACAATCAGCGCGACCCAGAAAACGACCCAGGGCGCGGCGAATCCCCCGCGCACATCTACTTTCTCTTTCCCAGAACTCACGAAAAAATTGTACTCGTCGTAAAATTTGAGCCTTGCCCCTGACGCAACGTCATCACTGACCATCATCTCCGACGGTCATGCGATGGCCAATGATCGCGGGTCCCCTTAATTTTCCAGAAATGATACTCAGGACCGACACGTAGGATAGTTCCTGGATTGCCCGTCACTCGGAAGCGACCCGGAACTTCGCACTCAATACCAACGCAAGGAATAGCGATGAGTGGAAACGCCGTGAGGGGATGCTTTCCAGCATCACTGTACAATCATGCCCAGTCGTGAATCGCTGTTGAAGCTGCCTTCATAGGAGGCGTATATGAAGCCACGATCCTTTCGTGCTTTTCCGCGATTTCTTGCACTGGTTTCTCTTATCGCCCTGTCTCGGCCCGCACTTGCGCAGCAGGTGGGGCACTATATCGGAGGCTTCACCGGCCTCGAAAACGGCACCTCGCCTCCTCCCGGCTTCTATGCTGCTGCCTTTGGCCTGGTAGAGCCTGTTGACTCTATCAAGGGCCCTAATGGCAATACCGTCCTGAAGCCCGACATCAACGTTGGCGGTGCCATCGCTGCATACAGCATGACTCTGCCGAAGAAGATTCTCGGCGGATACTACGGATGGGCCTTCATGGTCCCGGTGCTCAACACCCGATTCAACTCCAACCTCTTCAACGCCACCGACGTATCTGCCGGTCTCTCCGACATCCTCTTCGAGCCGATCAACCTCGGCTGGGCAAAGGGCCACGCCGACTAT
>Ga0207114_1133_pt1 | contig 15974 bp, 15 predicted proteins | sample Alteio_BWMinHeat_70_FD_153560 | JGI IMG/M metagenome (GOLD analysis project Ga0207114, IMG submission 153560) | Enriched cells from forest soil in Barre Woods Harvard Forest LTER site, Petersham, Massachusetts, United States -... | ecosystem: Environmental > Terrestrial > Soil > Temperate forest >... | reverse complement strand
GCTTGCCACCGCCTGTCAGCTCTCCCCGAGTCACTTCTCTCGTTGCTTTCGCCAGAGCTTTGGCACTTCAGTTCATCAATGGCTAATCAAACTTCGAATCGACACGGCAAAAAATCTGCTTCGCGAACCCGAACTGAGTCTGGCAGAGGTGGGATTTCGGTCGGGATTCTGCGATCAGGCTGCCTTCACGCGCGCGTTTACCACGCTCGAAGGGACAACGCCGTTTCGCTGGCGCAAACTGAACGGTTGTAGCTCGATTGCTACTGGCCATCTTGTCTGTGGTGAGCTGCGCTCTCGCTAGTGGCTTCTATAGCGGCAACGAGCCGCTTTACAGAGAACTGTGCTCTTCTGTCCGCGTCCGGGTCCCGAAGAGAATGGCTGGAGACATGGTGGCTCAGATAGATCCCGAGCAAGTCCCACGCCAGCTGGGCGACGTCGGTATCCTGCAACAAGTGTCTTTTGTCGATCGCATCACGGATCAACATAATGAGGGTCTGCCGCCAGACAGATTCCGCCGCAGCGGCAGCCTCTCGAACCGGTCCCGGCAGAAAGCTTAGCTCAACAATGGCTTGAGCGATCGGACAGCTGCCCGGCAGTCCTGCCCTCCTCGTCCATCCAATCCATACATTTAGGTAGCGAATCAGCGACGGCAACCCGCCACCAACGCCAGTTTCGACTCCGAGGCAGGTACGGCTCCAAAGGTCCAATGCAACATCGAGAATGGACCGCTTTAGGTCGCCCAAATGTGGAAAATGCGCAACAACGCCACCCTTTGACAGGTTCGCGCGGTCGGCAACCGAACCAAAGGTAATCTTGCATAGTCCCTCTGCGCTTGCCAAATCAAGCCCCACCCGAAGGACGCGGGTTCTGGTTTCTTGACCGGACACTGATCGTCCTCTACTTGTTCTCTACAAAAGCTCTTTTCATTCTGCCGTGGTAAGCGGCGCAGCCTGGCGACTCCGAGACGAATGGTACGCGGTACACCATCTTGGAAGATTGCCGATATCCGTCCTATTTGTCGATTCGGACCGCAAATTTCGGGCCTAAGCGCAGCGCGTTAATCGGCGAAAGGAGCATGAATCCTTCTCGGAACCAGCAATTCAGAAAGCTGTCTCATTCAACCAAGGTCATTTTGTACAAGAATGACCGTTCTTTTTGACGTTACGCTCTTCCAACTCAGGAACGCCTCGTCCGTGCTCTCTGGGTCTTGTCGGAGAGTTTCCTGAAAATCGCTTGCCGCAACAGAGCTACCCATGACCACATCATCGAACCCAGCAAACGCTTACGGTGCGCAGATGGCGAAGTATTTCACCATGAACCAACCGCCCAATGTTGCGATCGATTCTGCAGTTTCCGTCGTCCGGCCGCAACTGGCGATTACCCGGCTGATCGCACGGAGCGGCATCCCGGAACGAACTGCGTCCATCCCTTCTGAAAAGGCTTACGTTGTCTCGGTTCATCTTAATCATGCGAATTCCGGAGAATGGGAACTTTGGACCGATGAGAAGTACACAAAGACGGGGGCGTGGCCGGTTGGCGGAGTCGCAATGTGCGACCTGGAGTCAAATTCGAGTATTCGAAATCCCGGCCCGATCGACTGGATCCACTACCATGTTCCGCGCGCAACCCTGGATTCCCTCGCGGACGATGCAGGAGTGCCCGGCGTTAAACGCCTCTACTGTGTTTACGGAACCTCCGACCCGGTCCTCCATCACCTGACGCAATCGATCCTGCCGTCCTTGAACAGACCGGAGATGTTCTCCCAATTGTTCATGGATTCTTTCACTATGATGGTTTGTTCGCACCTTGTCGGTCGGTATGGTCAGCTTCGCGAAGCATTCCCGATGCACAAAGGCGGTCTGGCACCGTGGCAAAGGCGGCGCGTTGTGGAATTGCTTCGCGAGCATCTGGACGGTGAGATAAAACTAGCGACACTTGCCGATGAATGTAGGCTCTCAGTCAGTCATTTTGCGCGGTCATTCAGGGTATCGTTTGGGGCCTCCGCGCATCGCTATCTGACTCTGCAGCGCGTTGAAGTCGCGAAGGTCCTCTTGTCGGAAACGACTAACTCGCTGGTGGAAGTTGCCGCGCAGACTGGGTTCTCCGATCAAGCCGCGCTTACAAGGATGTTTGCAAACGTCGTTGGCACAACACCGGCGAAGTGGAGACGAGAACACTCGCGTCGCGGGAGCTTTATCGAAATACCCAAACACCAATTCCCTCAACCACACGAATAGATCTCATCCCCAAGTTCAGCGGCCCAGGGTCTGTTTTGGCCGGAATCGTCTCTGGATGCCGCATTGTCGCGGATTTGAGAGTCGGCTAGAGTTCTCGCGTTGAACACGAGTTGGGAGTGGTCTTTTCAGTCGCTCACTCCGCATTTGAGCAGGAATCGACAAAAAGGGTTCATGTCTTCAATAACGCTGAGCTAGGCCCTGACTATGGTAGGTCGCAAGTCCGAGGCTCGACGCCGTCTGACATCGACAATTAACTGATCCGAGTGGATCTCTACCACAAAAGGAGAAATGGTCATGAGTCAGCATATTAAGAATGTAGTTCTGGTGCATGGAGCTTTCGCAGATGGTTCCGGCTGGAAGAGGGTCGCCGACATCCTCAAGCATGATGGCTACAAGGTGTCGGTGGTACAGCACCCAGAGACTTCCTACGCCGACGACCAAAAGTACACGAAGGCTGCCATCGACGCGATGGGCGGCCCGGTCGTCCTAGTCGGACACAGCTACGGTGGATCTGTTATCACCGAGGCCGGCAATCATCCCAACGTTGTGGCGCTTGTTTATATCGCCGCATTTGCGCTCGATGAAGGTGAGAGCTGTGCGTCGATCGAGCAGGCCGTACCACAAGCCTCAAAGGCGTTCGCGCCGGACAGCAATGGGCTTTGGTGGATAGACCAGGCGCATTTCGTGGCCGACTTTGCAGCGGACATCCCACGGGATGAGGCTGAGTTCATGGCTATAGCACAGGTTCCGATTTCTACTGAGGCTTTCACCCATCAGGTCAAGAATCCCGCCTGGAAGCACAAGCCCACCTTTTACATGGTTGCAACCGAAGACCGGTCGATTAACCCGGAACAGGAGCGCATGATGGCAAAACGCGCCAAGGCCAAGACGGTCGAAGTGAAGTCGAGCCATGTGGCTTATATGGCTTTCCCGAAGGAAGCAGCCAAGCTCATCGAAGAGGCCGCCACCTCCGTCCGTGTGTAGCCATATTTTTCTGGCAAAATGATCTCCGTCGAACCGGTCACGGTCGGCGGAGATTCTGTCAGGAGATAGTCGTCCTAGGAGGGTGAAACAATGGATCACATCAATGTAAAAGGGCAGGGCGGCACATTCTCCGCCTATATCGCAAGACCGAAGACCTCGCCTGCCTCGGCAGTTGTAGTTCTGCAGGAATTGTTCGGTGTGAACGCCGACATTCGCAAGCACTGTGATGAATTGGCGGAACAAGGCTACCTCGCGGTTGCTCCAGACCTGTATTGGCGACAGGAGCCAGGCGTCGATTTGAACGTCAGCTCCCAAGCCGACTGGGACCATGGCCTTCGCCTCTATCAGGCCTATGACAGAGATGCAGGCGTCAAGGACATCAAGGACACCATCGACGCAGTTCGCAACCTCCCGGAATGCAATGGCAAGGTAGCCTTACTCGGCTATTGCCTCGGCGCGCTAATGGTCTTTATGACAGCCGTGCGCAATGAGGGCATCGACGCCGCGGTCTGGTATCACGGCGCCGATACCGATAAATATCTGGGAGAGGTCGACGGGCTTCATACGCCCATTCTCATGCATCTAGCCGAGGAGGATGAGTTCATCTCCAAAGCTGCGCAAGCGGCGATTAGGGCGGCGGTTGCTAATAAGCCAAATGCGTCGGTATACGGCTATCCGGGGCAGTGTCATGCTTTCTCCCGCCATAACGGAAAACACTACAACGCCGCCGCGGCTCACCTTGCCAACGGTCGGACGAGCGAATTCCTGAGTCGCCAATTGGGGTGACTGCCGGACGCTCTTTGGGAGGCTACCCCAAAACGCCGTCGCTTGCCATTGCAAACGAAGACTAAGGAGTCACCATGATCAGAAAAGTTGAGATGGAACGGTTTTCAGTGACCTCTTCGAAGCCAATCGACGCGGTTGTTGCAGCCATCAAGGCATCGATTGGTCACCCGAATATGGCAGAGCTCTGGCAAGCAACGCAGCGAGCGACGACTGCTGCCGAGCTAGAGGCCGCCATACAACCCGCCGTAGGCGAGAGCGGTCTGATGCAATTTGTCGAGTTCGATCACGGGATGATTATTCGCAAGGGGACCGAGAATCACTCATCCAGAATCATTCGTCTCGTCATTGGAAATCCTCTCATCATGAAGGAAATGGCTAAGCACGTTCCGGACGCCGGCTCGTATGCTCCGGTTACCGTCCTAGTTGATGAGCGCGCTGATGGCGTGCATATTTCGTATGACAGGATGGCCAGCCTCTTGGCTCCTTATGGGGACGAGAATACGTTAAGCGTGGCTCGCGACCTGGACGCCAAAGTCGAAGACGTGTTGAGACAAGTAGTATGAGATGGAGTCGGAAGACTGCAATAGCCTTGGCGCTCATGCGTTCTTGCGAAGCTAAGAAGAAGTTCACAGACCCGGCCCGCTCGTTCGAAGCCTAGAGGAGGAGCATTCATGTCAAAATCCACTTCAACGCCGATACGTGTGATCGAGGAAACGCCTAACTACTGGAGAGCCGAATTCGACTGTCCGCCCTTCAACGTGGTCGATGGTGATGTCTTTCAAGCGCTTCAGGATCTCCTCGTCCGGATGGAGACGAGCGAGAATCTGCGGGTGATCGTCTTCGAGAGTGCGCTCCCCGACTTTTATCTGTCGCATTTCGATCTGACCGGGAAGCTCGGCAATGTCATGACGGGGATTGGGCCTTCGGGCTTGCCCATCCTGATGGATACGTTTGTGCGGCTGACAAAAGTTCCCGTAGTCAGCCTGGCAAAGATCAGAGGCTGTGTGCGTGGCGTCAGCAGCGAGTTCGTTCTTGCGTGCGATATGCGTTTCGCCTCGCGGGAGAATCTGAAACTGGGTCACCCCGAACTCGGGGTCGGGCTGCATCCAGGCGGCGGAGGCACGGAGCGACTTCCCCATCTGGTCGGACGCGGGCGAGCCCTTGAAATCGTCCTCAGTGCCAACGACTTCGATGGTGAATGGGCCGAACGATACGGCTATGTAAATCGTTCACTGCCGGACACTGAATTGGACAGCTTCGTCGATGCCCTCGCGCGCCGGATCAGCTCTTTCGATAAGCCAGCTCTCGCTGCCGCCAAGAACCTCGTCAATGAAGTCTCGTTGCCCGAAGCTGATCGGCTCCTCGCGGCGTTCACGTCGTTTGGCAAGGCACTTGGCTGGCCGGCTGCTCAGAAACGTGTCGGAGTTGTGTTGGAGCGTGGGCTTCAACGGGATACCGATTATGAGAAGAATTGGCCAGATAGCCTAGGTGCCCTGTCGGACCGAAGAATTGAGGAAGGGTGATGAGTAATCGATTGCAGTGGGAGGTTTTCGTCAGCGGTCAGATCCCGGTCGTGACCGATGACCTTGCGCCAGGCGCCACCGAAATGGAATGGTCGCCTATTTCTTCTACGCTTATTTCGGGCGAACGGGATGCGGCGCTCGTCGACACCGCCATTACGGTCGAGCAAAACCAGAAAATCGCTGATTGGGTGTGAGCACTGGCAAGAATCTGACGACCATCTACGCGACCCACGGTCATGGCGACCATTTCTTTGGTATGAACACAATCCAGAAGCGGTTCCCCAAAGCACGTTTTGTTGCGAGACGGGAGGCTATCGATGTCATGCGCGTGCAGGCATCGGCTGCAGTCGTCGAAGCCTATTGGAAACCGCTATTTCCGGGACAAATCGATTCGACGCTTGTGATCGCCGATGACCTGAAGGGCAGCATCTTTGAGTTGGAGGGACACCAGTTCATTAGCATCCCTCTCGGACACACCGATACCGACCACACCACGTGCCTCCACGTTCCGTCGATTGACCTGGCTGTTTGCGGCGATGCGCTCTACAACGATGTCCATCTTCATTTGGGTGAATCGGACGCCGACGGCCGCAAGGACTGGATCGCGGCACTCGACACCATTGAGTCGCTGAGGCCGGTGGCCGCGATTGCAGGACACAAGAGACCGGGCGCACCCGACACACCGGACAATATCGTGGCGACCCGAAAATATATCCGCGATTTCGACCGGATTGCATCCCAGACCAAAACCGCGCGCGAAATCTATGACGAGATGCTTGCGATTTATCCCAACCGTGTAAACCCGGCGGTCTTGTGGCTTTCGGCGAAGACCGTGAAGCCGGGTAGCAAGTAAGAATCCGTACGCTGTGGCAAGGGAGAACGATTAGGAAAGAAAGGCGAACGATGACATCCACACCCGAACCGAATGAAGATCGGTGGCGAAGTTTTGAGCGAGGCGCTCAAAGCGCTTGCAGTGGGAGGAAGCCTCACAACACTGGGGTATTCCGCAAGCCGTCAGACGACCGTGGATGTGACAGATCTCATCGTGCCGCAGGCCAGCATCCGGAGTCTGAATATGTTTCGTCAGCCGCAGGCGACCGTTAGGGACGCTTGGAACGCTATTCTCCCGCTGCTTCGATCCGGTGCGATCAAACCAATCGTGGCTAAGACGTTCCCTTTGGCCGAAGCGGCTGAGGCTCTGCGTTATCTCGTTGAAGATCGCCCCTTCGGGAGGGTGGTTCTCACGGTCTGACGACAGTTGACAGGCGGAAAACATAACGGTATCCCGCTCTGTAATGCGCAAACACAAGTTTTCGGATCAACCCAACTACGCTTGGACGAGCGTGCTTAGAGAGAGGAATCAATGACAGCGATAGTGGTAGGGCAGAAAGCGGCGGCGAGCAGGCCTATGAGGCGAATTGTACCTGTAGGTGTGGGGGGTGATCAGGGCTGAGCTTGTCAGCCATTCTGACTAAGCCTGCAAAAGAGTCGGCTTGCATCTTTCGCATAATATGTCCTCGATGTAATTGAACGGTCCACTCGGTGATTCCTAACTCAAATGCCACTTGTTTGTTAAGTAGACCGCTAGTCAACAGCGGTAGCACCTCTCGCTCTCTGGGTGTCAAAGATTCATATCGCGCGACTAAGCTGGCGCATTCGGTGGCTGTGCGAAGATTGGCGAGATTCTGCTGCAGCGCCCGTTTCACCGAACAAAGCAGCGCCGCTCCATCAACAGGTTTTGTGAAGAAGTCACTCGCACCGTCCTTCATCGCGCTTACTGCTAATGGAATGTCGCCGCGCCCGGTGATGAAGATGATCGGTATGCGGCATCGTTCGGTCTTGAGATTCGCTTGCAGTTCAATACCAGACATGCCTGGCATGCGAACGTCGGCAATCAGGCATGCGGCCTTGTGCCTGGCTCCAGAATCCAGGAACTGCTCTGCGGAGTCGAAGCAGAGCGTGGAGATCCCCTCCGATTCGATCAGGTCTCGCAGTGCGCTTTGCATCGACTTGTCATCATCGAGGATTGCCAGAAGGGTTGACGTGTGCTCGATCTTCATGGGGAAAAGGTAACCCTCGCCGCAAAGCCAGCGCAATCGGATCGTAGTCGAAAAAACTACTACTCAGGTGGTAGTCGATTAGAACTGGAGGAGGACGGGTGTAGCAGTCTGTCTATAGAGAGAACTCTACGCTATTTAGGAAGAACGAGTTTGAGCTTGTCGCTCATACGGACCAATTCAATTAGTGATTCCGCGTGCATCTTCTGCATCACATTGCCTCGATGGATTTTTACAGTGGCTTCGCTCGCCCCGATTTCTGAAGCAATCTGCTTATTGAGCATTCCAGACACTACGAGCCACATGACCTCCCGCTCTCGCGCAGTCAACGCCTGATACCGCCCATACAGTTCGTGGACCTCAGCCTGTTCTTTTCGCTCCGCACGGTCACGCTGGAGAGCCTGCTGAATCGCGTCCAGCAAATCCTGGTCCCGAAAGGGCTTCGTCAAAAATTCCACGGCGCCCGATTTCAGTGCCCGAACGGACATGGGAACGTCTCCGTGCGCGGTGATAAAGATGATGGGTATTTGCGCACCAAGTTCGATGAGCCGTCGCTGAAAATCGAGTCCACTCATCTGAGGAAGTCTCACGTCCAAGACCAGGCAACTTGGCTCAGAACTCCGCCGTCTGCGCAGAAACTCTTCACCAGTTGAGAAGGACTCGGCATGGAGGCCTACCGATTCGACGAGGTCCTGGACGGCCTGCCGCATACCGTGATCGTCATCGATGATGTAGACCGTGGAAACGGCTGCAGATTTCATATCTGAGCCTCGGTTTCCCCTGGAAGGGTGAAATGAAAAGTCGCGCCGGGCCCCTGATTGGGATTTGCCCATACCCTCCCTCCGTAAGACTCCACAATCGATCGGGTTATAGTCAGACCCATACCCGTCCCTTGTGGTTTCGTCGTATGAAAAGGATCAAAAATCCGTTCAATATTCTCCGAAGCTAGACCCACCCCGGTATCGCTAACCGAAGTCACAACCAGACCGTTCGAATCGATTTTCGCCTTGATCGTCATCTCGCCTCCAGTATCTTTCATGGCCTCGATCGCGTTTAGCATCAAGTTCATGAGAATCTGCTGAAGTTGCACGCGGCTGGCAAAAAGTCTGGGCAGACATACGTCGATGTCTTGATGGGTCGCAATGGCATATCGCTCCGCCTCAGCTCTCAGCAGAATAGTCATCTCTCCAATAATTTCCTTGAGATCGACGCTTTGGCGTTTGGTAGGAACGCCAGTTCTGTAGAAGGATTGCAAACTACTGATTACATCGGCCGCGCGGTTCGCATCTTGCTCAATCCTGGCGGCTGCTGCGCGCGCTCTATCGAGGTCGGGTGGCTCATGTGCCAGCCAACGTAAGAGGGCGTTTGCGCTTGTAATCGAAGCGGCGATTGGCTGTTTTATCTCATGCGCTAAGGCAGCAGCCAACTCCCCCATCATATTCACTCGATTGGTGTGTGCGACTTCAGCCTCTAATTGTCGCAGTCTTTCGCGTTCTTCCTCGGCGCGCTTTTGGTCTGTAATATCCATCGTGATGCCAAAGTACTCATCGGCTTCTTGAGAGGAGCTGTGGTGTCCGATGCCACGCAGACGTCTGATGGCGCCATCAGTGCGGCGAATCCGAAACTCGACGTCAAAATCCTCACCTGCGCTGATTGCACCTTCGAGCTTTGCCCTGACCGCTGGTTCATCCTCCGGCAGAATCGTCCCGTAAAAAGACTCGAATGGAATTGCACCTTGGCTGGGATCGAAGCCATACATACGAGCATTTTCTTCCGATGAATGGAATATCTGCTTGGTAACCAGGTTGCATGCCCAACTGCCAACATGAGTCAAACTTTGCGCTTCTGTTAAATATGCGTTGCTTTGCTGTAGAGCCTTCGAAAGGGCCTCGCGCTCTTGTTCCACAAGCTTTCGATCCGTTATATCGATCGTGATGCCGAAGTAATCGCCAAGGTCCTGACCGGGGTTGTGGTGTCCAATGCCACGCAGAAACCTGATAGCACCATCGGCACGCCGAATTCTGTATTCGAGATCGAAATCCTCTCCAGCGCGTATCGCATTCTCGAGTTTTGCCCTGAGAGCCGGTTCATCCTCGGCAAGAATCGTACTGTAATGGAGATCGAATGGATTCGTGTATTGGCTGACGTCAAATCCGTAGAGGCGATTGTTTTCTTCGGATGAATGGAATACCTGTCGCGTGACCAAATTGCTCGCCCAACTACCAGCATGAGCCAACCTTTGCGCTTCCGCCAGATACGCCTGCTCCCGCCGCAATTCCAGGGTCAATAGCTCGTGCTCAGTGACATCTATTGTGGTGCCGTGGTAGCCCCTAAAAACTTCGTCTTCAACCACCGGAATCCCAACACAACGGACGTACCGGATCTCCCCATCCGGCCGAATTATCCGGCTAGTGATATCGCAGCCGCAGTGCAGCTCATGCAACTGTTTCATTGCTTCAGCCAGACGATCGCGGTCCTGGGGATGGATCGCGGCGAAGAATTGTTGAAGATTCGGAGCACCCTTTTTCGGGTCAAAGCCGAATATCTTGTAAACTTCGTCGGACCAATAGATATCTAATTCATCTGACCAACGAATACCTAGATCGCTGGATGCCCAGCTTCCCATGTGAGCAAGGCGCTCGCCTTCGCTGAGATAGAATTGGCTCCGCCGTAATGAATGATCGGCAAGTTTGCGCTCGGTGATGTCTTGACATGTACCGAACATTTGGTAAGGTCGCCCCGATGTGTCTAACGTTATATCGCCTCGACTATGAACGATGCGCACCTCACCGCTAGGACGAATGAGGCGGTGTTCGGTTTCAATGTGCACTCTGTCACGAATTGCTCGTTCTGCGTTCTCGAACACGTACTTTCGATCTTCAGGATGGATCAGTTCTCGTATTGTCTCTAAATCAATGGGATCTTCCTGCGGTTCCAGCCCATAGATGCGACAGGTTTCGTTCGAAAATATCACGCGATTCATCTCGAGATCCCATACCCAGTGGCCGAGATGAGCAACCCGTTGGGCTTCCTCGAGCCACGCTTTGCTTTCCTTTAAGTTGCTCCATAGGACTTGACGTTCCTCCTCTGCGCGCTTGCGTTCGGTAATGTCTTGACCGGTGCCAAACATCTCATAGGCTCTACCGGAGGCATCTCTCTTTACGGTTCCGAGGCCTAAGATATAGCGGACTTCGCCGTCGGGAAGAACGATACGATGTTCCGCCTTAGCATGTGTTCCGTTACGAACAGTTTCCTCCGCTTCCTTGGCGACCCGTTCGCGATCGTCAGGATGAATCCGTTCGAAGATCAGCGCCGCGTCAAAGGGGCCTTTCTGGGGTGGGATCGCGTAAATGCGGCACAGTTCATCAGAATACGTAACGCGATTCTCGATGAGGTTCCATTCGTAGTGTCCGATGTGAGCTAACCTCTGAGCTTCCTCAAGCCGCGCATTGCTTTGCTGCAGGGCGCTCGCCAACGCCTGGCGTTCATCTTCTGCACGCTTCCTGTCAGTAATGTCGCTCACGATACCAATGTACTCGCGAATGCCCGGACCGTGACTGCCGGCATGTGCGACCACATGGAGGTATCTAATATCACCGTCAGGCATCAGCAGCCGGTGCTCAAAATCAAGGTTCATCCCATCCCGGGCTGCCCGATCTCTCAGGTCTATGAACCGTTCTCGATCCTCTGGATGAACCCTGTCGAAAACTAGATCCACCGAGGGATGCGTATCTCGCGTAAACCCCAGGATTCTGTATGTTTCGTCTGACCACTCGAGCGTATTGCTGCCGACATGCCACGCGAAGATTCCGGAATGGCTCAGTCTTTGCGCCTCAGCCAGATACTGCCAACGCCGCTGTAACTCTTGTTGCCCACCGTCCACGTCGCTACACCTCGCCCGTTTGCTCAACCCTAAAAATGCTGCGCCGAATCGCTTCTGATGCGTGACTCAGATGGTCGGCGCAGGGTATGGAGAAAGTCGAACATCTTACGTGCGGCCTTTCGCTGCGGTATGCGTGCCGCGATTCGATCGAACCATTGTCCGAATCTGACTATTCTCGAAAACAGGACCATGCTCATTCTGGGATAGAACTACTTCGACCATAGCTCTCGCTAAATCATCTGCAGGAATGACTTGATTCGGGAAAAGAGTCCGAAACACGGGATAAACCGTGCGCAAGACTCTGTACCCAAGGTTCGGCTCCTTGCGGGGCTCCACAGGGTAAATGTATGAGGGTCGGAATATAGACACGGGAGAATCCGGTCCTAAGCAACGCAGTTTCAGCCTCGCCCTTGTAGCGTGCGAAGGCCATTCGACTACGACCACTTTGGTCGGCACCACTACCACTGAGGAACGAAAAGGCGGAATCAGGACTACTTAGGTGGAGAACTCTTGCAAATTCAATTGGGTAATCAACGGTAACGTCATGCAGTTGCGTGTCTGAAACCGCCCCCGTATACACTCCCAGGCAAAAGATCGTCGCGTCTTGGCCGGAAAGCGGCTCGGCAAGCCCGGAGCAATCGCTGAGGTCCTGATGGATGACCTCGTTTAGCTTGGGGTGAGAGATTCCAAGTGGGCGCCGCCCGATAGCCATGACCGAGATGACGGCTGAATCCTCGAGCCGAAACCGAAGGGCGTATCCGCCGACCATCCCGGTTGCGCCGATAATCACGAGACACTTTTTGTTCGGCATCGGAGTGACCATCTATCGCCTCCTAGTGCCGCAAGGGTGCTCACAGAGCCCCGTTCGGCTAGTCGCTGTCATGATAGGTTGCGTTCTTCTAGCCAGTCCACATAAAGCAGACGCTCAGCAAAGAGCCAAGCTCCGTCCGTCTTTACAAACGTATCGAGGTAGCGAAGCGCCGCAAGCATCAGACGTCGCTTCTCGTCTTTCATGAGTACATGATGCGCCAAGCAGTAAGCTTCCCCCGTCCCCCGGTTAGCCTCCAAAGTGAAGATCGTGCTCTGGCCAACGAAGTGAGTGGTCGCGTCATACTGGTTTAGATCCGCGAATACCGGAGCGAGCGCCTCTCGCGAATGTAGCTCTTGTGCTGGCGTCGGATCCTTCGCATTCATATACACCACGAAGTGCGTGTCCGCAGTGAAGAGTGCCATCTGACCCTTTGCATCACGACGGTCAGCACAATGCGCGTACGCCTCGACGAGCTCCCGGATGGCAAGGCGATCCGCTGCTTCTTTGGGGGAGATGGACAAATGTTTGCTCACATGATTTCTCCTTTTCATCCGCTTCAGACCACTTAGCTACTCCAGAATTGCGCGCGGCTCAAGAAAAGCCTCGATTCCGAATGCTCCGAATTCTCGACCGACACCCGAGAACTTGAAACCTCCCCAAGGCGCCTGAGGATCGTCCAGCATCCCATTGATTGCTACGCGTCCAGCAAGTATCTGGGAAGCCACCCGGCGTGCCCGTTGGAGATCGTTCCCGCTTACGAAGGCATGAAGACCGTATCGCGAATCGTTTGCTATTTTGATCGCTTCTTCCTCGGTATCGTACGCAATAACACTCAGCACAGGTCCGAATATCTCCTCCTGAGCAATCGTCATGTCGTTCATCACATTGACGAAAATCGTTGGCTTCACGAAGTTGCCGGCTTCAAGGCCCCCCCCCGGGTGTCCCTCGCCTCCGACCAGTACTTCTGCACCTTCCTCAATCCCTTTCCGGATGTGCGACTCCACTCTCTCGTACTGCGTCCGCGTCACCATCGGACCGACGGCCGTATCACTATTATTAGGATCTCCAACGGGCATGTTGGCCATGACGGCCACGATTCGCTGTTTGATCTCCTCAAGCCGACTGCGCGGCACAAGAAGCCGAGTCCCGGCTGCACATGCCTGGCCGCTATTCAGGAACGCAATGGCAAGTGCTCTCGGGATCGCCTCGTCAAGATTGACATCGTCAAGAAGTATATTCGGTGATTTGCCACCTAGTTCGAGCGTGACGCGCTTCATCGTCGCAGCTCCGTCGCGCATGATCTGCTGACCCACGGCGACTGACCCGGTGAACGAGATCTTGGCCACATCTGGATTTCTCACAAGTTCGGCTCCTACCGTGCTGCCCAAGCCAGTCACGACATTGAAAACGCCCCGTGGAAGATTCGCTTCGTGCACGCATTCGAGCAGGACTTGCGTCTGAAACGAGCTCAATTCACTGGGCTTTACGACTACAGTGCAACCGGCAGCCAGCGCGGAAGCAGTCTTGAGGCAGACGAACAGTGCGTTGGAGTTCCACGCCGTTATCAAGCCTGCAACCCCGACCGGCGTAAGATAAACTGTCGTTTTATTCCACGTGCGAACGAGTGGCAGTTCTTGGAGTGCCTTCTCCGCATGGAAAAACGAATCGGCAGCCATTTGAACAATCAACTTCGAGAAATGGTGAACGCCACCATATTCTTCGACCATTGCGGCCGTAAGGTCATGAATCCGAGCCGTCACTACTTTTTGCATCCTACGCAGAACAGCGGCACGCTCTTCCTTTGATGTTCCACCAAAACTGGCGAACGCACGTTTTGCAGCGGCAATAGCTCGTTTAGCATCCTCCTCGTCAGCCAACGTCACGCTGCCAATCACGTTATTGTTTGTAGGATTGATGCTGTCCATCACCTCGCGGCCGTGTGGTTCAACAAACTTGCCATCGATATAGTGCGGCGTGATTGCTTTCATCGCAGTCCTCCTTGGGCGAAGATTTTCGGTTGTAGCGAGTCGACGACGCCGTGGACGAGGTCGGTCCGTCTATTTCCTGTGGCTTTCTCCCGCTCTATGCTTTCGGCGAGGAATCGATGCACGAGATGAACCGCCATCGCGCCCTCGCCGACGGCTGACGCAACCCGTTTGATACTGCCTGCCCGCGTGTCACCAACCGCAAATATTCCCGGCACACTGGTCTCGAGTAGAAGCGGGGAGCGGCTCAATGGCCATTGAACGTTCTCGTATTCAACAAGATCTGATCCGGTAACAACAAACCCTTTTTTATCCAGAACAAAGGAATCTTCTAGCCAATCTGTGCGGGGCGCTGCACCCGCCATCACAAACACATGGCGAACTGGCCTCGTCACCTCAAGTCCTAACGAGTCGTCCCTCCACTCGATGCGTTCCAGATGAGCGGCACCGGCGAGGGCGACAATTTGAGTCAGATAGTGGATTTCTATTCTCGGATGTGCTTCTATCCTAGCGATCAGATACTGCGACATTGATTCAGAAAGTTTCTTCGAACGCACCAGGAGATGCACCATCGAAGATGTCTGAGCAAGAAAGACGGCCGCTTGTCCAGCAGAGTTCCCCCCACCCACTACTACTACTTCTTCCGAGTGACAGAGTTGAGCTTCCATGTGCGTTGCGTTGTAATAGATACCTCGGCCCGTGAAAGCGTCTGCTTCCTCGACAGGCAATCGCGCATATTGCGCGCCAGTTGCAATCACGATGCTGCGCGCATTGAACTTAAGACCCGACTCCAGAACGACCTTATATGGTTGTCTACTTGAATCGATGTGCACGACTGATTGAGCAACCATCAACTGCGCGCCAAATTTCTGGGCTTGAGCGATGGATCGATTCGCAAGCTCCTGTCCAGAAAGCCCCGTAGGGAAGCCCAGGTAGTTTTCGATCTTTGAACTCGACGCTGCCTGACCCCCAGGTGCGGATTTCTCGATAACCAGCGTCTTCAGTCCTTCCGAGGCGGCGTAGACCGCTGCCGCGAGTCCTGCTGGGCCGGCACCGATTACTAAAACGTCGCGCACGCTCTTGTCGATGTTGATGTTGAGATCAAGACAGGCTGCTAGCTCGGCAATAGACGGATCCCTCAGCACATATCGTCTGTTGCAGTAGACAACTGGAATGTCGCCATTACGAACGTCGAGTTTTTCCATTAGCTCGCCGACAAAAGAATCGGTCTCGATGTCGATGTATGTGAACGGATGAGCATTTCGAGTGAGAAATTCTCTAAGAGCAAGAGTCCGCGCAGAACTAGTGGTGCCGAGGAGGATGACATTTCCTTCGCCCAGCTCAATCATCAATAGGCGACGCGCGACAAAAGCTCCCATGAGAATCTCACCGAGTTCTGTGTCCTTGGCCATGAGCGACAGCACTCTTTCACGAGAGACTTCAAGGACAACACCATCTCTTGTTACCCGCGCCGTCAGAAGCGATCGGCCACCGGAAATTACAGACATTTCTCCTGTGAACTGTCCCGGTTCGCGAACGGCGAGGATCTTCTCGTCCTCGCCGGCTCTGGTGATTGAGACTGTTCCGTCCAGGACAACAAAGAGAGGAACATCGGGGCAAGAGGGTTCATAGAGGATCTCTCCACTACGCACAGAACGCAGCTGGGCTGCCGATCTAAGCCGGTCGATCTGTTCTCGACTAAGTGTGG
>Ga0207114_1173_pt1 | contig 15975 bp, 11 predicted proteins | sample Alteio_BWMinHeat_70_FD_153560 | JGI IMG/M metagenome (GOLD analysis project Ga0207114, IMG submission 153560) | Enriched cells from forest soil in Barre Woods Harvard Forest LTER site, Petersham, Massachusetts, United States -... | ecosystem: Environmental > Terrestrial > Soil > Temperate forest >... | reverse complement strand
GATAAAAAATTCTTTAACCGCCTCTCCGCTTCTCTCGGATTCAGAGGGGAGTCGTTCAAGATGGATTCCGTTCAAACAAAATATTATATGCACAGCGGAAAAGACACCATTGCCAAACTACCATTCTATCCGGTTATGCGTGCAGGATTGAGTTACCAGCTTGCCAAAGCCACCTTCCTGAGGGCTTCCTACGGACAAGGTTACCGCTTTCCATCTGTGGCTGAAAAATACATCAAGACGTCTGTGGGTGGAATTTATATCTACCCCAACAACAACCTCCAGCCGGAAACGGGTTCGAGTTATGAATTCGGGATAAAACAGGGGTTTCAGATTTCCGGTTTCAGAGGGTATGCCGATGTGGCCGCGTTTCAGATGGTCTATCACAACATGATGGAATTCCAGATGGGCGTGTATGGCAGCTCCACCGATCCTTTTTTCGGCATAGGATTCCAGTCGAAGAACATAGGCTATACGCAGATAACCGGAGTGGATATTTCTCTGGAAGGAGAAGGGAAAATTGAGAATTTCGGAGTCCGTGCGCTTCTGGGTTATACGTATATGGATCCTATCAGTCTGAGTTATGATACGGCCTATTCGAGACGGTATAATTCCTCGATGGAAAACATCTTGAAGTACCACTATCATCACATTGCCAAAGGAGATATTGAACTATCCTACAAAAAGTGGAGTCTGGGTTTCAGCATGAGATACAACAGCTTTATGGTGAACATAGACCGGTTTTTTGTGGATCCCTTCTTTCAAAGTGTTCTTCCCGGAATTGCACAATACAGAGCCAGGTTTAACTATGGCGACCTGGTTTTTGATAACCGTATTTCTTACCAGCTAAGCAAGATGGCCAAGATTTCGCTTATCACCAACAATATGTTTAACGCGGAAATCAGCGCCCGTCCGGGAGACGTAATGCCTCCACGGAATTTTGCATTTCAGGTCAGTCTGAAATTTTAGGAATTAAAATCCATACCCTTTGAATGACTTGGAAAATTCATCCGCCGCAAAGGTTGGATTTATCTTGAGATTCAAATACTCGTAGGCTTCAAACAGGCCCGAATTGTCAAACACCTTGGTACTTACCGGCAAAAAGGATTTCTGCTCAAGCAACAACTCGGTGACTCGGGCATAAGACGATGGCAGAATGAGCACCTTGCCTTCTTTCAGGGGACTGTCATAATCGGTCGTCTTGTTCAATTCTCCGATCTTATACTCACTCAGCTTTAGTTTGCGTGCAATGCTGATAGGCGATTCTCCTTTTTTCACCACATAGGTCACAAATTTGTAATCAATATCTGTTACAATAAGTTTATAGCAAGGGATGTTGTTCCAGGAAACTTCTCCGTTGTATTTGAAATACTCGTCAAACTTTGGTCCGGTACGAACTAACGCATCCTTAATAATCTCGGCCATAAAATCAAACCCTACTTCGTATAAGGTATGATGCTGGTCTTTATGAAGGGTAGAACTGTTTACGTCCAGGTTGATATCTACATAAGGGAAACCTGCCGGGTTAACCAGCACCTTGTTATCGTTGGAACCTTTTACGAATAGCAGTTCCGGTCCATTGAGTTTCATATAGATGCGTTGCGGGCGACGTTGCAGTTTAACATGTGAGGTGGATACCCTCAGCTTGCCGTTGCATTTTTCTTCAATTTTCAGGTCGAATGTGACGGTTTGAAGGGCATCCGCTGAGGCAATCATCTGATTAACGAGGTATTGGGCGCTAATTTTTTCCTCCGATGGATGCTTGATTAAGGAAGAACCATTCTTATCGGGAAGGTCAGAGTTTAATCCAGGAATAAACGACAGAAACAAGCTACTGATAACAATGCCTGGGATTAGCAGAAAATGCATAGGGTATTCTCCGTAATATAAACCCCCGAACGAAGATTGCTTGGTGTCGTTAGTGTTTAAGGTATAATAATACCGGGTGTGAATACTGTGTTTGGCGTTTTTCTTTGTGAAGTAGGTAATATAGGGGTCTATGTTAAAACGAATGTTGTCATAATGTTGTGTTGCCCCGCCCAAAGGTTTATATGCACCGGAATTGCCGTCCTGCCAGAGCAGAAAGTTCCCACCGTTCACATCCATGTAATTGAAATTGATGCCTGCACTTAAACCGGTAATCCGTTTAAACCGGTAGCGGGTGTTCACGTTGAAGCGGTAACGTCTTTCCGGTTCGTCCACACGGTAACCGTCATTGTCATACAAATTACCTCCGAAGGTAAGGTCCCAGTTCTTGATCTGACGGGAGTGGAAAAAATAGGTGCCGTTAAACTGAGGAGGTTGATTCCCCCACCATTTCAATTCAGGCCGGGCGGGGTTGTCATAAACCCCGTTGTACATAACGATGGAAGTTTGAGGAGTGGAGGTAGGATAAGCCGTACGAATATTGATGACCCCATTCATGGCAGAAGATCCGAACAGGGCAGAAGAGGCTCCTTTGAGAACTTCTATCTGCTGAAGGTTTTCGATCGGAAGAAAATTCCATTTCACGTCTCCCGCATCGGCAGAAAGCAGAGGGATGTCATCCACCAGCAAAAGTACCCTGCTGCCCCCACCGTAGGTATAACCGCTTCCTCCACGTATGTTGGCTTGCCCATCGGTCATGTTTACACCGGGTACCTGGTCAATAATGCTTTCAATAGTTGTGGTGTTTTTGCTTTCGACGAGGGCTGGACTGATGACTTCCATGGATACAGTTACATCGCCAAGCTTCTGTTCAAATTTACCGGCGGATACTACAACCATATCCAGTGCACGTGCAGCAGGCTCCATCTTCATGTTCAGGATCAAGGTGTCGGCACTTGTTATCTGGAGTGTGGAAGTTTCGGATTTAAATCCCAGCAGACGGAATTCCAGTGCGTGTTTCCCTCCGGGAAGGGAGAGCGAATAGTTGCCATTCACATCGCTGATGGCCCCTGTTTTGGAATCGGCAATCACGGCTACACCTATCAACCCGTCTCCGGTTGCCTTATCACTTATCCTTCCTTTCACCACAGTCTGAGCATGTATAAACGGACAAGCGATTAATAAGAATACCAACAAAATAAAATTTCTCATATCTGCACCTAATTATATTTTTGAGGATATCGTGGACTGTTTCGAACGAGCAATATACGCACTATAAATAAATAAATAAAAATTGAGAGCAGAATGTCTGAAGATTTGCTGTATCAAATTGCCATAACCCTTATTCCCGGAATTGGAGATGTGCTTGGAAAAAAACTGATTGCATACTGTGGAAGCCCGGAAGCGGTGTTCCAACAAAGAAAATCTTCCTTAATGAAAATACCGGGTATCGGAGAGTTCTTTGCCAGTGCAGTCATCCGGCAAAACGTATTCGGGCAGGCGGAAGCCGAAATCAGATTTATGGAAGACAATGCAATCTGCCCCCTTTTCTATCTCGATCCTCTTTATCCCCTGCGTCTGAAGCAATGTCCCGACAGTCCCCTGATGCTTTATAGCAAAGGCCCTGCACAACTCAATGCCAACCGTATCCTGGGAGTGATTGGAACAAGAAAGGCTACCTCTTATGGGAAAGACAGGTGTGCCGAACTTATTGCCGGCCTGGCCCCTCATAACGTGAGTATTGTAAGTGGGCTGGCTTATGGAATAGATATTTGTGCACACAGATATTGCCTGAAAAATAATCTTCCAACCATTGCAGTGCTTGCCCATGGAATGGATATCCTCTATCCACCCCTGCACCGTACTACTGCAAGAATGATAGCCGAATGTGGAGCATTACTCAGCGATTATCCCAGTGGTACCCATCCGGACAAAGAAAACTTTCCCAAACGAAACCGTATCGTAGCGGGATTGTGCGACGGGATTGTAGTTGTGGAGTCGGCATCCGACGGAGGATCCATGATAACAGCTGATATTGCCAATTCCTATAGCAGGGACGTGTTCGCGTTTCCGGGAAGGACAGAGGATGTATTCTCTGCCGGATGCAACCGACTGATCAAACAAAACAAGGCTGCACTGGTGGAAGATGCAGGAGACATTCTGCGCATGATGGGATGGGAGGAACAGAAAAAAAAAGCACCCCGTCAGCAAAGCCTGTTTATAGAATTGAAGCCGGAAGAAGAAGCCATTGTGGAGGTGATGAAAGATAAGGGCAATGTGCATATAGATGAGATCAGCGCTCTGGCTGCTATCCCGGTGTTCCGTATTTCGGCTTTGTTGCTCGATCTTGAATTCTCCGGCGTATTGAAATCGCTTCCGGGAAAGATGTATCGGCTGAATTGACTATTTTTGCAAGAAACAGGAACAGCCCGGAAGATTAACCTATCTTAAATTTATGTACGGCACATTCAAAGCACATCTCCAGAAAGAAATAACCGGAATAGAGCAAAACGGACTCTATAAACGCGAACGCATCATCACCACCCCTCAGGGAGCTGTGGTGAAGGTTAGTACCGGGGAAGAGGTGATTATATTTTGTGCCAACAACTACCTGGGTCTTTCTTCTCATCCCAAGGTGATTGAGGCGGCCCATAAAACCCTGGATGAATACGGGTATGGGATGTCTTCCGTTCGTTTCATCTGCGGCACACAAACCATTCATAAAACACTGGAACAAAAAATATCCACCTTCCTGGGTCAGGAAGATACCATTCTTTATGCCGCGTGTTTTGACGCTAACGGAGGGGTGTTTGAACCCCTGATGGGCGAAGAAGATGCCATTATCTCCGATGAGCTGAACCATGCCTCCATCATTGACGGAGTAAGGCTATGCAAGGCCCAGCGTTACCGGTATAAAAACAGCGATATGGCCGACCTGGAAGAACAGTTGAAAAAGGCCCAGGCCCAGCGGTTCCGGATGATTGTAACCGATGGAGTGTTTTCGATGGACGGATATGTGGCCCCACTGGACAAGATCTGCGACCTGGCCGACAAATACAATGCACTCGTAATGGTGGATGAAAGCCATGCCACCGGTTTCATAGGGAAAACCGGGCGGGGTACCATTGAGCTTAAAAACGTGATGAACCGGGTTGACCTGGTAACAGGAACCTTGGGCAAAGCCCTGGGAGGTGCTATGGGTGGATTTACAGCGGGGAAAAAGGAAATAGTGGAGTTGCTCCGCCAGCGTTCCCGGCCTTACCTCTTTTCCAACTCCCTCGCCCCTCATATCGTAGGCGCTTCCATTGCCGTGTTTGATATGCTCAGCCACACCACGGAACACAGAGATAAACTGGCCTGGAATATTGAGTATTTCAAAAAAGGTATGAAGGCAGCGGGACTGGAGATACGGGATGGTGATTCGGCTATTGTACCGGTGATGCTTTACGATGCCAAACTATCTCAGGTGTTTGCCGACAGGTTGCTTCAGGAGGGTATTTATGTGATTGGTTTCTTTTACCCGGTTGTGCCCAAGGGCCAGGCCAGGATCAGGGTTCAACTGAGTGCAGCGCATGAAAAACAGCATCTCGACAAGGCCATTGCCGCTTTTGCCAAGGTGGGAAAAGAACTTGGAGTCATTAAATCGTAAAGAAATAGCTTAACAGGATAAGTTCCTTTTAACTGATGAGTTGATAAAGACCCTCGTATTGAAAATAAAATATGCTGATTCTCAGCATACTAGACAGAGCCCATCCCTGGGCAGACCCCTTTTGAGAAACCCCATTCGGGTTCAATTCTGGTTTGAAACACCCCCAAATACTCCTCACATTTGTATCAGAGAATCAGTTAACGTTCTTTAAAATACTTCCAAAAGTTGTCGTTCATTTCCCCAGTGGAAATCAGATAACTCCCGGCTTTAGTGATGGCATTCCGTTCTTTCCTTTGCATTGTTGCGATTTGGATGTAAATCAGTAAGAGCAAGTACTCTTGCAAAATACAGGCAACAGTGAAATGTTGGTATGCTAAAAAAAATGTTTTTCCCACCCCGAATCTACCCGAGTAAAGTACATCCGGAAAAACGCCATCACTAATTTCTATTCTCCCTCCTGTCCCAAGGACAGTTGATTCTAAATGGATCAAAGATGACCCTGAAGATCACGCGTTAGCGAATCCTTCGGGGTTTTTCTTTTATACAGTCTCTGAAATGAGTATTTCGTAACTCCTCAAGGGAGACCATCCTGTAGTATCATGCCTTTTGGCGAGATTACTTCAGGACTTCCCGGTTTTTTCCTACTTTAGGCGCCTCCTGTACTGATTGCCTGGAGAAGATTCATGAGAACCCGTTTCCTCCTAATTTTATTCGTCCTCTTTGCATGCTCCTCTCAGTGTGTGCCTGGCAATCTGGACAGTGTGAAAAAAAACGTTTCAGTCCTTCCCAACGATACCGCAACCATCACTAAACTCATCAAACTATCGGAAGTATGGAATAACCGCGACCAGAGCATAGCTGAATTTCTGGCCCGTAAAGCATTCACCCTGGCCACCAACCTCGGAATTGACAAATCACTTTTCCTGGCAAGAATTAATCTGGGCAACAAACTTCTGGGAAGGGGTAACTATACCGAGGCATCGTCGCACTTACTGGAATCGCTCCGGCTTGCTGAAAAGATGAATGATCCGGAAGCGGTGGCAAAAGCCTGTGTCAGTCTGGGAAATTTTTATGGGTATCAGGATCAGGGTGATGCCGCCTTACCTTATTATGACAGGGCACTGAACTATTTCAAAAGTGTGAATAACCTGTCGAGGATGGAAACCGTAGTCAACAACATAGGAAATATATACTACGGCAAAACGGTTTATGACAGCTCATTCTTGCATAAGGCCGAAACTTATTTCATGGAAGCCCATGATATGCTCCGGGACTCGAAGGATACCGTAAAGCTCATTGAAAACATGAACAATCTGGGCTTAGTGTTCAGCGATGAGGGAAAGAGCAGGGAGGCTCTTCGCTTCCTGAAGAGCTCGGAAGCACTATGCAAAGCCCAGGGTAATACGTACGACCTCATTTTTGTCACCTCATATATAGGGAGGGCTTACAATGAACTGCACAGATATGACAGCGCCATCACCTCTCTAAAAAGAAGTCTGGAACTTGCTCAGAAAATGAACAATGTACCCATGACAGCCGATGCCTGTATCAATCTGAGTTTAAGTTACTCTCAGAAAAAAAATTTCGAATCAGCTTTTGAATATATGCGGACCTACCAGAGTTTGCACGACTCCCTGATCAATTCTGACAATACCCGCAAAATGGCTGACGCTCAAAGCAAGTATGAGAATGAAAAGAAGGCCAGACAGATTGACTTGCTTGAAATTAACGGCAAACACCAGCACCGGATCTATACCTATATTACCTGGTCCCTTATTGCCGGCTCCATTCTCTTATTGCTGCTTGCCCTTCTCATGTACAACCGGTATTCCCTTAAGAATAAGAGTCACCACCAACTATCCCTGCAGAACAGAATCATTGCGCAGAAAAACAAGGATATTACTGACAGCATCAATTATGCGAAGAAAATTCAGGAAGCCATGCTCCCTTCCATTCCCTCTATACGCAAAGCCTTTCCTATATCATTCGTACTCTATGAACCCAAAGATATCGTAAGCGGTGATTTTTATTGGTTCACGGAAAAAAAAGGAAAAATATTCATAGCCGCAGTGGATTGTACCGGTCACGGCGTACCCGGGGCGTTTATGAGTATGATCGGCAACGACATGCTTTTTGATGCCGTGGCGGATAAGGAACTTAGCAATCCGGGTGAAGTGCTCGCTTCACTTAATCTGCATGTGAAAAATTCCCTCAAACAACATGAAGGCGAATCGGGTTCCAGAGACGGGATGGATATTTGTCTCTGCGTCTTTGAAAAAGATTTTTCAGCATTGCAGTATTCCGGTGCCAATCGCCCATTGTATCTCCAAAGGGAAGGAGAAGTACGGATTATTCCTCCAACCAAAGCTTCCATCGGAGGACTAACCGATTTGGATCAGTTATTCCAAAGCGTCAGAGTGCCTCTTCAAAAAGGAGACACACTCTATATATTCACCGATGGGTTCTGCGACCAGTTTGGAGGACCCGATGGAAAGAAGTTTACCACCAAGCGATTGAGAGAATTGCTCCAATCCTTGAAAAACGAGCCCCTGGAAACCGTTGAGCAACAGCTTAAACAAACATTCACAGCCTGGAAAACTGCCAGCGAACAGGTGGATGATGTATTGCTTATAGGAATACGGATCTGAGAATTACCCTCCTTCGCACAAGAATCCACAAAAAAAGGTATATTTGCGCCCCCTTTACGGGGTTTTGAACATTTAATTTGTTTATAAAATTTGTTGAAGTTCGAAATACTGTTTATCTTCGCAACCCCTTTTTGAGGGAATAGTGCATTTTTTTAACCAAAATAACTGATTTTCAAGTGGATGCAATAAGCTATAAGACGGTTTCGCTAAACAAGGCTACCGTAAAAAAGGAGTGGCTGATCATTGATGCAGAGAACGAAATCGTTGGAAGACTTGCTTCCAAAGTGGCGTATCTGATCCGTGGAAAGCACAAAACAGGCTTCACCCCAAACGTGGATTGTGGAGATAACGTGATCATTATCAACGCAGAAAAGGTAAAATTTACCGGAAAGAAGCTGGTTGAGAAGGTATATGTCCGTTACACCGGGTATCCAGGAGGTCAGCGTTTCGCTACTCCAAAAGAACTGCTTGCAACACATCCGGAGCGGATTATTGAAATGGCTGTAAAACGCATGCTTCCGAAGACCAAGCTCGGAGATGCACTCTATACTAACCTGCATGTATACGTTGGGAAAGAACACCCACACACCGCACAGCAACCCAAAGAAGTTAAATTAAACACCATTAAAGAATAAGAATGGAAATCACCAACACACTCGGTAGAAGAAAAACGGCTGTAGCCCGTGTCTACCTCCAGAACGGAAAAGGAGAAATTACTGTTAACGGACGGGATTTTAAGGAATATTTCCGCGGTGGAGTGCTTCAGTACAAGGTTACTCAGGCTTTCACCATTCTTAACCTGCATGGTCAGTACGATGTAAACGTCAACGTGGCTGGCGGTGGTATCACCGGTCAGGCTGAATCCGTACGTCTGGGCATTGCCCGCGCGCTGATTGCACTGGACCCTGAATGCAAAAGCAAACTCAGAGCACAAGGACTGGTAACACGCGATCCCCGTATGGTGGAACGTAAGAAGCCAGGCCAGAAGAAAGCAAGGAAGAAATTCCAGTTCAGCAAGCGTTAATCCGCTGCTGTTGGACGGATTCAGTTGCAAGTATTTTTAAGCTATATCAGAATAATCAAAACGCATAAACAAACGACTAAAGGTAAATTTGAATGTCAAGAACAAATTTTAACGAGCTGTTAGAAGCCGGAGCACACTTCGGCCACCTCAAGAGAAAATGGAACCCTGCAATGGCTCCTTATATCTTCACCGAGAAAAACGGAATTCATATCATTGATCTGAATAAGACCGTGGTAAAGATTGAAGAGACTTCCAATGCACTGAAGCAAATTGCTCGTGCAGGCAAAAAAATTCTCTTTGTTGCCACCAAAAAGCAGGCGAAAGATATCGTAGCAGAGCAGGTGAAAGCAGTGAATATGCCTTATGTTACCGAGCGCTGGCCCGGAGGAATGCTGACCAATTTTGCAACCATCCGTAAGGCGGTTCGCAAAATGGCCACCATCGATAAAATGAACGCTGACGGTACTTACAGCAATATTTCCAAACGCGAACGCCTTCAGATTTCCCGCGAACGCGACAAACTCGAGAAGAACCTGGGTTCTATCGCAGACCTTACCCGTTTGCCTGCTGCCCTCTTCATCGTGGATATCGCAAACGAACATATTGCCGTGGCAGAAGCCAAGAAATTGGGTATTCCTACCTTTGCTATCGTGGATACCAATTCCGATCCAAACCAGGTAGATTACGCCATCCCTGCTAACGACGATGCTTCTTCTTCCATTGCCCTCATCATGAAGGTGATTACCAAATCCATTCAGGAAGGTCTCGAAGAACGCAAACTGGATAAGGACAAGGCCGATGTTACAGACAAAGAGGAAGAATTTTCCGACAGCAAGAAATACGAGCTTGGCGAAGAAGAAGAAGGCGGAGGAAAACGCAAGAAAAGCACCGGCGGTGGCACAGCTGGACGCAGACCTACTACAGGTGGTTCTGGCGGAAACAAGCCTACTCCAGGCGGAAGAAGGCCTCCAGTAAAAGCATAACTAACTCTTTACCCACAATATTGCAATGGCTACCATTACAGCAGCAGACGTAAATAAACTCCGCCTTCAGACAGGCGCCGGAATGATGGATTGTAAAAAAGCCCTGACCGAAGCCGAAGGTGACTTCGAACAGGCTGTGGACATCCTCCGTAAGAAAGGCCAGAAAGTGGCTGCTAACCGCAGCGACAGAGAAGCAAAAGAAGGACTCGTGATTGCCAAGACTACCACTGACGGTAAAAAAGGCGTTATCATTGTGCTGAACTGCGAAACGGATTTTGTTGCAAAGAATGAAGCCTTTGGAAAATTTGCCAACACTATCCTGGATGTGGCTATTGCCAAAGCACCCAAATCGATTGATGAACTGAAAGCCCTTCCTTTTGCCGGTAACGGTGTTACTGTGGGTGAAAAGTTAATCGAGCAAATTGGTGTAATCGGAGAAAAACTGGAACTGTCTTCTTACGAAGTGGTAGAAGCAGGCAAAGTGGTTGCATACAATCACCCTGGTAACAAACTGGCCACCATAGTTGGATTCAATAAACTGAACGAAGAAAACGTGTCTAAAGATGTAGCCATGCAGATTGCCGCGATGGCTCCTGTGGCTGTTGATAAGGACGATGTAGATACCCGCATGCTGGAGCGCGAACTGGACATAGCCCGTGAACAGGTGCGCCAGGAAGGAAAGCCCGAAGAGATGGTTGAGAAAATTGCCCAGGGCAAGCTCAATAAGTTCTATAAAGAATCCACCTTGCTGAATCAGGAATACATCAAGGATTCCAAGAAAACAATCCGTCAGTTTCTGGCCGAAGCCGACAAGGAGCTAAAAGTTACCGGATTCAAACGAATCGCACTTAGTTAATAATTGTTCCCCCCGCGACACGCGGGGGGATTTTTTTTGCTTGTCCCGTTCGCGGGATTCGCCCCTGATCTCTTAATTTTGCCGGGGGCATTTTTATACCCAGATAAATCAAACTTATCCTATGAAGTACAAACGTATACTCCTCAAGTTAAGCGGTGAAGCCCTGATGGGCGAAAAGCAATTCGGAATTGACCCGGTAATCCTCAGCCGGTATGCGGAAGAAGTAAAAGCAATAGCACATGCCGGCGTTGAGGTAGCGATAGTAATTGGAGGAGGAAATATTTTCCGTGGAATACAAGCTGCTGAAGGAGGCATGGACAGGGTGCAGGGCGATTACATGGGAATGCTGGCAACGGTTATCAATAGCATGGCGCTTCAGTCTGCACTCGAAAAAATCGGAGTGGATACACGCCTTCAGTCTGCCATCAAGATGGAGCAGATCTGCGAAGTATTTATTCGGCGTAAAGCAGTGAGGCACCTGGAGAAAGGACGTGTGGTTATTTTTGGTGCAGGCACCGGTAACCCCTATTTTACAACCGATACAGCGGCTACGCTCAGGGGAATTGAAATCGAAGCAGACGTAATATTGAAAGGCACTCGCGTGGATGGAATTTATGATGTTGACCCTGAGAAAAACCTGAACGCCATCAAATATGAAACCCTCTCCTTTACGGAAGTGTATGAAAAAAACCTGAGCGTGATGGACATGACCGCCTTTACACTTTGCAAAGAAAACAACCTGCCCATCATCGTTTTCAATATGAATACACCCGGAAACCTGATGAATGTGGTTAAAGGAGTGAAAGTAGGTACAATGGTTGAGTTCTGATAGAAATGCTAAATTTGCTCTCAATACCGAATCTTATTTCCAAACAATTGCCTTATGAGCGAAGAACTTAATTTTGCACTTGAAACTGCCAAAGAAGCCATGGAAGGCTCTATTTCTCACCTGGAAGCGGGTCTTGCCAAAATAAGAGCCGGAAGAGCAAGCGCTCAGATGCTCGATGGCTTGTTCGTAGATTATTACGGAACCAATACTCCCCTGAGTCAGGTAGCCAATATCACTACTCCGGATGCCCGTACCCTGGCCATTCAGCCCTGGGAAAAGGGAATGCTGGATCCGATTACCAAATCCATTCAGGCTGCCAACCTGGGCTTTAATCCCAACAATAACGGTTCGGTGGTGATGATCAATATACCCCCGCTCACAGAAGAACGCCGCAGGGATCTGGTGAAAAGAACCAAAGCAGAAGGAGAAAATGCGAAGGTGAGCTTGCGTAGCGCTCGTAAAGATGCTAACGAGGAAATTAAAAATCTCCAAAAAAGCGGTCTGCCCGAAGACGAAGCAAAGGGTGCTGTGGAAAAAATCCAGCAAATGACCGATGCTTATTCAATCAAAGTAGACAAGCATCTGGAGGCGAAGGAAAAAGAAATTATGACGGTTTGATCGGGTCTTCGACGCCGCTGCCTTCGACTCCGCTCAGGCACCGGAATATGAACCGGTATCTGAGCGGAGTCGAAGGTCAAGCCCAAACCTTCGTCCCTTCCGAACAATTCTTACAAATATCAATTTCTTTTCTTGACCGGAGTATAGTCGACCGGAACTGCTGATAAGCTGTGCCTTGCCACAACTCCCGGAAGGATGTTGTTTTCAGGTCGCCCATACGGTGGGTCGCATCCTTATCGAAACAACAGGGAACCACTACACCATCCCACGTTATCACAGGAGCCTGCCACAATTTCCAGCAATGGTTTTCCAGTTTGTTTTTAATTACCCAGGTCCCATCAGCTTGCTTCCTGTACCTCGAATAGACTGTATTATCAGGGATCAGAGGACTCCCGTGGGCATGATCATATATCTGTGCAGTTTTTATCAGCACCTCATCCACTCCCATCTCAACCGCCAGTTTCCTCACCTCACCCACCTGATGCTCATTTGCCTTCACTACCAGAAACTGGAAAACAAGATGAGGAGTAGGGGAGTTCAATTTCTTTTTCCATTTCACCATATTGCGCGTTCCATCCAATACTTTTTCGAGATCACCTCCTATGCGATAGCTTTGGTATGTTTCCTGGGTAGTACCGTCCAGGGAAATGATGAGCCTGTCCAGTCCCGATAAAATGGTAGCCCTTGCATTTTCATCGTTCAGGTAATGTGCGTTGGTGGAGGTGGACGTAAAAAGTTTTTTCTGATTTGCCTCCTTCACCATATCCAAAAAACGGGGGTTCAGGTAGGGCTCCCCCTGGAAATAAAAAGTAAGATAAATAAGGTCGGATGCGATTTCATTCAATACTTTCCGAAACAATGCGGGGTCAAGCATTCCCGTGTTACGGGTAAAAGAACGGAGTCCACTCGGACATTCGGGGCAGCGAAGGTTACAGGATGTGGTAGGCTCGATGGAAATGCTGATAGGCATGCCCCACTGAACGGCCCTTCCGCCCAATTTGGAAACATAATAGGAACACATCACCTTCCCGGCGTTAAGAACACGTCGTAGGTTAAGTTTTTTAATCAGGTTGCGGGTGTTTGATCCCAGTATCAATGTCCTATGGTATGTTGGTTAATACGTAAATATACCAACTTTGTACGGCAGATGCGGTCATTTGCATACATTTACAACGCATGTTCCGCGCTTTTTCCCTCTTATTCCTTATCCTCTTCTTATTCCTTTCACTTCAAGGGCAAAATCACATTTCTGGAAGAGTTATTGACTCGGAAAATCACCAGTCCTTGGCATTTGTAACAGTAAGCATCCCCAATACGAATGAGGGCGTCTCGGCAGATATTGACGGGAGATTTCTTCTGATCACTAGCCATCCTGTAGCGAAACTCCAGTTTTCCTATGTAGGTTACGAAACCAATATTGCAGAGGTACCCTCCAGGGGAGATATGCTGGTAAGGTTAAAACCCAAAAGCATTCAGCTTTCGGAAGTTCAAATAAAACCGGGAATAAACCCTGCCGACCGAATCATCCGAAAAGCTTCGGAAAACCGCATACGTAATAATCCCGAGAAAAACATTTCTTTCAGCTACACTTCCTACAACAAGCTGTATATGACAACAGATTTCAAGGGAGATGCTGACACCCTGAATTCACTGGATACGATTCGCCGCAAAGAAAGTCGAGTGAACAAACTGTTGGAGAAACAACACCTTTTCCTGATGGAGTCTGTAAGCAAACGGAAATATATGCATCCGGGAAGAAATCATGAAGAGGTTGTGGCTACCCGTACTTCGGGAATGAAGACCCCTTTGTTTACGGCCCTTGGAGACCAAATGCAAAGCTTTTCGTTTTACGACAATACCATTAAGCTTTTCGACCGTACATACCTCAATCCCCTCGTCAAAGGCAGTACAGACAAGTACCTGTTTATTCTCGAAGATACCCTCTACTCGGGCAAGGACACCATCTTCGTATTGTCTTTCCAGCCTAGAAGAGGGACAAATTTCGATGGGCTCAAAGGGGTTTTGCAAATCAGTACCAATCAGTTTGCGATTGTCAGCGTGAAGGCCGAGCCTTTTGTTACGGAAGGATTATTTACAATTCGAATCCAGCAAAGCTATGAATGGCTGCAAGGACGCCAATGGTTTCCGCTTCAACTTAATACCGATTTGTATTACAATGATGTTTTGGTTTCAGATACAAGTCTGATCGTTGGAGGGCGGAAAAAATTAAGCGGGAGCAATGAGGGAAAACTGAAGATGGTGAGCCGAAGCTATATCACCCATGTCGTGTTGGATCCTCCATTAAAGAAACGGGATTTCGGAAGCCTGGAAGTAGAGATTGCTCCGGATGCTTCGGAAAAGGGCGATGCTTTTTTTGAAAAATACCGTGCCGACTCTCTTACCCGGCGAGACAAAATGACCTACCACGTTCTTGACAGCGCCGGAAAAGCCTCCAATCTGGATATGAAAGTGAAGGCCTTTTCTGCATTGATAGATGGTCAGCTCCCCTGGAAATATATTTGTTTCGACCTAAATCGAATTATTGATGTAAACGATTACGAACAGGTGAGACTGGGTTTGGGAATTCATACCAGTCAGCGCCTGTCGTCTTGCTTTACCATAGGTGGTTACGGAGCCTGGGGCTTTGCGGATAAGCAGTTAAAATACGGGGGGGACATAAGCATCTTTCCTTATCGCAAAAACCGGGACTATGCCATTACATATGCGTACTCCAATGATATTGTAGAAACATCGGGAATCGCTTTCTTTCGTGAGTTCGGTTCCCTGAGTTCGGAAGGGTTCCGGACCAACCTCCTTTCGGTTTTTGATAAGCAGGAGATGCATAAGGTGTCTGTCCGCTTCCGTTTGATGAATTACTTCCTGTGTAATTTATATGTATCCAACGAAATTCGTATGCCCACCAATAACTACCGTTTTGGGTATGGGTTTGATAACGGGCAGGGCAGCGCAACCTGGAACCGCTTTTTATTCACAGAAGCCGGGTTGCAGATAAAATATGTGTTCCGGGAAAAATTCACGGAGTTTCTGAACACCCGTATATCGGAAGGATCAAAATATCCCATTGTATTTCTTAACCTGTGCCAGGGCCTTGATAATGTCCCTGCCCTTGGAGGGCAGTATGCCTATCAGAAAATGGAATTGAAAATCAACAAGCGATTCATTACTCCCAAAGCCGGCAAACCGGAGTTTCAAATAACAGGGGGATATGTGAACGGAAATATACCGGCCACCAAATTGTTTGCCGGGCGGGGATCTTTTGTAAATTATTCCTTTACCGTTCCCAACTCCTTTGAAACGATGGGGCTGAATGAATTTCTTTCCGACCGTTACGTTTCTCTGTTCTATACCCATGATTTTGGAAGATTGTTTTTCCGCAAGGAATATTTTCAACCCCAGGTACTCTTACTGAACAGAGTTGGGTTCGGATCCCTGTCCAATCAAGCCAATCACTTCGGAATTGCGTACAAAACAATGGAAAAAGGGT
>Ga0207114_1170_pt2 | contig 16075 bp, 4 predicted proteins | sample Alteio_BWMinHeat_70_FD_153560 | JGI IMG/M metagenome (GOLD analysis project Ga0207114, IMG submission 153560) | Enriched cells from forest soil in Barre Woods Harvard Forest LTER site, Petersham, Massachusetts, United States -... | ecosystem: Environmental > Terrestrial > Soil > Temperate forest >... | reverse complement strand
TAGTTGGCGACGTAGGAAAATAGCAGAGAGGCGGCGAAGGGGGAAGGCTTTTCGGATTGCAGCGAGGTGACGCGAATTTCGCCGCGCTGGATTCTGGCGAGGACTGCGGAGGTGGCGGGGAGATCGAAGGAGTCGCGGAGGCATTCGCGGTAGGCTTCGAGCAGAATCGGGAATCTGGAGAAGTGGGAAGCGACGGCCAGGAGATCGGCGGCGCGTTTGCGCTGTTGCCAGAGCGGAGTGCGAATGCCGGCGCGACGGCGGGGGAGAAGCAGGGCGCGAGCGGCGGCTTCGCGGAATTTGGCGGCGAAAAGCGAAGTGGAACCTAGCTGGCGAACAACTAAATCTTTCAGCTCGGACGGGGTCGGGAGCAGCAGAGAAGAATCGATAGGCTCTTCGTTTTCGGGGAGGCGGATGATGAAGCCGTCGTCGGACCAGAGAGATTCGACTTCCCAGCCGTGTTGCGCGCGGAGTTTGGCGGTCGCGGCCATGCACCAGGGAGCGTGAACGCGGGAGCCGAAGGGAGAAAGAACGCAGAGACGGCGGTCGCCGAGTTCGTCGCGGACCAGTTCGATGACGATGTCTGCGTCGCTCGGAACGTGCACGGTGGCGGTGCGTTGCTCATCGAGATAGCGGAGAAGGTTTTCGGCGGCGTTGGCGTCGAGGCTGTGCTCTTCGACTAGTTTGGTGAAAGCTACAGGACGCGGCAGTCGGAGAAGTTCCTGGGTTAGCTGGCCGATTTTTTCGCCGAATTCAGCAGGGCGGCCGGGGCCGTCGCCTTTCCAGAAAGGCATTTTCCCCGGTTCGCCGGGGGCGGGAGAGACGGTGACGCGATCGTGGCCGATTTGGTCGACGCGCCAGGTGGAGGCGCCGAGGATGATGGTGTCGCCTTCGTGAGTCTCGAAAACCATTTCTTCGTCGAGTTCGCCGACGCGCGCGCCTTTGCTGGCGCCGGCGAGGAAGACGCCGTAGAGGCCGCGATCGGGGATGGTGCCGCCGTTGATTACGGCTACACGACGGGCGCCTTGGCGCGTAGAGAGTTTTCCGGCTAAGCGATCCCAGGTTAAGCGGGGACGGAGTTCGGTGAATTCGTCGGAAGGGTAGCGGCCGGAGAGCAGATCGAGAAGATTTTCGAAGATGGAGCGGGTCAGCGCGGCGTAGGGTGCGGCGCTGCGGATGATGTTGAAGAGATCTTCTATTTTCCAGTTTTCGAGCGCGACCATGGCGACGATTTGCTGGGCCAGGACGTCCAGCGGATTGCGCGGGTAGTGCGTGGATTCCACTGCCCCGTCGGCCATGGCTTTGGAGATGGCAGCGCAGGCCAGGAGATCGGCGCGATATTTCGGAAAGATTGTGGCGGTGCTTACGGCGCCGACGTGATGGCTGGCGCGACCTACGCGCTGCATGCCGCTGGCTACCGAGGGCGGAGATTCGATTAAGACGACTAGATCGATGGCGCCCATGTCGATGCCCAGTTCGAGAGAAGAAGTGGAGACGAGGCCGCGGAGAGTTCCGAGCTTGAGGCGGTCTTCGATGTCTTTGCGTTGATCGACGGCTACGCTGCCGTGGTGGGCGCGGACCAGGATTTCGCCGGCTAGCTCGTTGACGGCGCCGGCGATGCGTTCGGCGAGGCGGCGGCTGTTGACGAAGATGAGCGTGGAGCGGTGGGCGCGGATTAATTCTAGAAGCTGGGGATGGATGGCGGACCAGATGGAGTTGCGGACTGGTCCTTGCGAGGCAGGGCCACTGGGTAGGGGATCGATTTCGTCCAGGCGGGACATGTCTTCGACAGGGACTTCTACTTTCAGGGAGAATTTTTTGGGTTCGCCGGCGTCGATGATGGTTACGGGACGGAAGATGGGAGCGACGGCGGAGGATTCAAATTCGGAGAGAGGTTCTTCGGCGGAAGCTCCAGCAGCAATCGACTGTGTTTCACGGGAAACATTTTCGTTAGGGTTCGCACCGCCAAGAAAATGGGCGATTTCGTCGAGCGGGCGCTGGGTGGCGGAAAGGCCGATGCGTTGGAGGCGGCGGCCCGTGAGATGTTCGAGGCGTTCCAGAGAAAGAGCGAGATGCGAGCCGCGTTTGGTGGGAGCGAGTGCGTGGATTTCGTCGAGGATGACGGCTTCGATGGAACGGAGGGATTCGCGGGCGTTGGAAGTGAGCAGGAGATAGAGAGATTCGGGTGTGGTGACCAGAATGTCGGAGGGATGGCGGAGGAAGCGGGCGCGTTCGGCGGGCGGCGTGTCTCCGGTGCGGATGGAGACGGTGGGTTGATGGTGGCCGACGCCGAGGCGCTGGGCGGCGTGGGCGATGCCGATTAGCGGAGATTGAAGATTGCGCTCGACGTCTACGGCGAGGGCTTTGATGGGGGAGATATAAAGGATGCGGCAGCGATGGGGTTCGGCGGGCGCGGGAGAAAACATCAGGCGGTCGATGCACCATAGGAAAGCGGCTAGCGTTTTGCCGGTGCCGGTAGGGGCGAGAATTAGCGTGGAATCGCCACGGGCGATGGCCGGCCAGCCGAGCAGCTGCGGGCGGGTAGGAGCGGAGAAGACGGCGGTGAACCAGTCGCGAACGGCTGGGTGGAAGAGTTCGAAAGCGTCGTTGGCAACGGCCGGGAAAGGCGAGTTTTGACGCTTGGGCATGATGGATCGTCGGAACTCTACTGAATTGGATGCTGAAAATCCAAAACGGTAGGAGAAGCGGGGAGAACAGGATAGCACGGAGCAGAGAAAGAGTAGCGGCGCAGCCGGGACTGGGCGGAGAGCCCTTGACAATGGCGCGGGATAAAGAGAGGATCACCTAGGCGAATAAAAAGCGAATATAAGTTCCTTCCTCTACCTGCCTTATCGCCGATAAAACATCGAAGAGTGCCCGCCTGAATAAAGGCGGCGGCAGCATCTTATGGGCATGAAAACGGCGGCGGCATTGCGATTGGAGGTGGAGTCGGCGCTGGCGGGGCGCGTGGCGGCGCCGTTTCAATATCGCGACCGGCGCGCGGTGGAGACTGCGCCTACGGGTGTGGCGGCGGTGGATGCGCTGACGGGCGGGTTGCCGCGCGGAGGATTGACGGAAATTTTCGGGGCGGTGGGCGCGGGGAAGACGAGTTTGCTGATGGCGGCGCTGGCGGGGCGAACGGCGGCGGAAGCATGCGCGCTGGTGGATGCGCGAGATGCGTTCGATCCGGAGACGGCCGAAGCAGGGGGCGTACGGCTGGAGCGGCTGCTGTGGGTGCGGTGCCGGGAAATTGCGCAGGCGATGCGGGCTACGGATTTGCTGATCCAGGGCGGCGGGTTCGGAATGATTGCGGTGGATTTGAGCGATATCGCGCCGCGGGTGCTGCGGCAGGTGCCGCTGAATGTGTGGTTCCGGTGGCGGCGGGCGGTGGAAGAGACGCAAACGATTTTGCTGGTGATGGAGCCGGAGGCGAATGCGAAGACGTGCGCTTCGCTGGTGCTGCGGATGCAGAGCGGAGCAGCGCGATGGGCGTCCACGGCAGGAGATTTGCGGCAGACGGAGGCACGGCTGCTGGAAGGGCGCGGGAGCGGACTGGAGCGCGTACGGGCTCGGAAGCGGGCGCGGGATATTTTTATGAAACAGATCGATGCGCGGGAGATAGAGGAGGACTGTGCAGCGTTTGAGACGCGCATTGTTCGACCGTTCGGAGAAAAGTTTAACGCAGAGACGCAGAGTGCGCAGAGAAGGAAGAGAAAGGAAAAAACTTAACACAGAGAGCAGGAGAGGAAAGCGCACGGAGAACACCGAGAAAGTGTGGAGAGGAATGTTTGCGGGAGTGTTTGCGGAGAATTTTTTGGTGCAGGCGGCGGTGCGTGGAGAGCCGGGATTGCAGGAGTGTGCGCTGGCGCTGGTGGATGGGGCGCCGCCGCTGACGAAAGTGGTGGCGGCGAGCGAGGCGGCGCGGCGGATGGGTGTCGAGATTGGGATGCCCAAGGCTACGGCGGCGCAATTTTTGGGAGTGGAGATACGCATGCGATCGCTGACGTTAGAGAAAAGCGCTCATGCGGCGCTGCTGGATCTGGGATGGTCGATTTCGCCACGGATGGAAGATACGGCGGTGGACACGGTAGTGGTGGACGTGGCGGGGCTGGGCTCCATTTTTGGAGATGAAGAAGCGATCGCCGGCGAGTTACTGAAGCGCGGGCGGGCTTGCGGGTTGCGGCTGAATGTTGTGGTGGCGGCAAATATTGGTGCGGCGTTGACGGCTGCGCGGGGAATTGCGGGCACTTGCGTGATTGCGCGTGGCACAGAGGCGGCGCGACTGAGCGGGTTGCCGGTGAGCGTTCTGTTGCTGTCTGAAGAAATGGCGGAGACGCTGGAGCGCTGGGGAGTGCGAACGTGCGGCGCGCTGGCGGCGCTGCCGGTGCTGGAACTTTCGGAGCGGCTGGGACAGGAGGGCGTACGGCTGCATGCGCTGGCGCGCGGGGATGGCGCGCGCGCGATGATTGTGGCGGAGCCGGGGCACACGTTTGAAGAAGAAATGGAGCTGGATGACGCGGTGGAGGAGTTGGAGCCGCTGTCGTTTTTGCTGGGGCGGCTGCTGGACCAGCTTTGCGGGCGGCTGGCGGCGCGTGCGCTGGCGGCAAGCGTGATTCGCATGCGCTTCGAGCTAGAGCCGGCGTTCGAAAAAGCCATCGAGGCGAAAAAAGAAATTGTGCGCGCGAAGAATTTGCCGGGCGTGTTCGAGCGCGAGCTGCAACTGCCGGTGGCGATGCGCGACGCCAAGATGCTGCTGAAACTGGTGCGCTTGCGGTTGCAGGCGAATCCGCCGGGAGCACCCATCGTGAAGATTCGCTTAGCGGCGGAGACGGCGCGGACGCGCGTGACGCAAAACGGATTGTTTCTACCGAGTTTTCCGGATGCGGAAAAACTGGAATTGACGATTGCGCGGATTGCGAACGTGGTGGGAGAGGGAAATGTCGGCGTGGCGAAACGGATGGACACGCACCGGGTGGATGCGTTTCAAGTAGTGAAGTTTTTGGCGGCGGTGGAAGGGCGTGATTACAAGATGCCGGCGAGGGGTGCAAGTGCGAGGATAGCGATGAGCTGCCGGATTTTTCGGCCAGTGCTGGCAGCGAAAGTGGAATTGGAAGCGAAGCGGCCGGTGCGGGTATTTTTTGCGGGAATGCGAGGAGACGTTGCGGCAGCGGCGGGGCCGTGGAAGACGTCGGGCGAATGGTGGCGCGAAGACGCTTGGCAACAGGAGGAATGGGACCTGGAACTTGTGTTTCGCGTGGGGCGTGGGGAAAGCGAGCGCAGATTGTACAGCGTATATTACGACGCGAAATGTGAAGGCTGGTTTGTGCGAGGTGTGTACGACTGATGTACACGGAGCTGCATGCGCGGTCGGCGTTCAGTTTTCTGGAAGGCGGGTCGACGCCGGAAGACCTGGTGAGCGTGTGCGCGGAGCGCGGAATGGAGACGATGGCGCTGCTGGACCGCGACGGCATGTACGGAGCGCCGCGTTTTCATCTGGGAGCCAAGAAGATTCGTTTGCGCGCGCATATCGGAGCGGAAGTGACGGCAGCGGATGGATGGCGATATCCGCTGTTGGTGGAAACGCGCGAGGGTTACCAGAATTTGTGCCGGCTGATCACGCGGATGAAGATGCGCGCGAAGAAAGGCGAAGGGCACGTCTTCGCCAAAGAAATGACGAAACTTGGCGGCGGATTAATTTGCCTGACCGGAGGGGAGGAAGGACCGCTGACTCATGCGCTGCTGCACGGCGGAGCGGCAGAGGCGGAAAGACGAGTGCATGAGCTGTGTGAAACGTTCGGGCGCGAAAACGTTTACGTCGAATTGCAACGGCATTTGTGCCGTCACGAAGAAGCGCGCAACCAGGCGGCTTTGGCCATCGCGCGAAAAATGAAGTTGCCGCTGCTGGCGACCAACGGCGTCTCGTACGCGCAGCCACCGCAGCGCGAAGTACTGGACGTCTTCACCTGCATCCGGCATCACCGCACGCTGGCGACAGCCGGACGCCTGCTGAGTCGCAATTGTGAACGTCATTTGAAATCGCCGGAGGAGATGAAGCGCTTGTTCGCGGATTTGCCGGAAGCGATTGCGAATACCCAGGAGCTTTCCGCGCGGCTGGGCTTCGTGCTGAGCGATCTGGGCTACAAATTTCCGGACTATCCGATGCCGGACGGCGAAACACAAACGAGCTTTCTGCGGAAGCGCACCTACGAGGGCATGCTCTGGCGCTATGGCGGTGGGAATGAACGTGCCAGGCAACAGCTCGAGTGCGAGCTGGCGCTGATCGATAAACTGCACCTCGAAGGCTACTTCCTGATTGTTTGGGACATCGTGCGGTTTTGCCGCGAGCAAGACATTCTGGTGCAAGGACGCGGGTCGGCGGCCAACAGCGCGGTTTGTTACGCGCTGGGAATTACCGCTGTCGATCCAGTGGGCATGGAATTGTTGTTCGACCGTTTTTTATCCGAGGAACGCGGCGAGTGGCCGGACATCGACCTGGATTTACCGAGCGGCGACCAGCGCGAGCGCGCCATCCAGTATGTGTATGAGCGCTATGGCAAGCTGGGCGCGGCGATGACCGCGAACGTGATTACGTACCGTGGAAAATCGGCGGCGCGGGAAATTGGGAAAGCGCTGTCGTTCGATGCGGAGACGCTTGACCGTCTGTCGGGGCTGGTCGGCGCGTGGGAATATCGCGACTCGAACGACACGCTGGAGCGGCAGTTCCGCGATGCCGGGCTGGACCTGCATCATCCGCAAATTCGCAAATTCTTTGCGCTATGCAAAGCGGTGCAGGATTTGCCGCGGCACTTGGGGCAGCATTCCGGCGGAATGGTAGTTTGCCAGGGCCAACTGGATTCCGCAGTGCCGCTGGAGCCGGCGACCATGCCAGGGCGCGTAGTGGTGCAATGGGACAAAGAAGACTGCGCGGACATGGGCATCGTAAAAGTGGATTTGCTGGGTCTGGGAATGATGGCGGTGCTGGAAGACACGCTGGAGATTATCCGCGACAATTATGGAGAAGAAATCGATCTGGGACGATTGCCGGCAAACGACCGAAAGATTTACGACACTCTGACGAAAGCAGACACGGTGGGGATGTTTCAGATCGAGAGCCGCGCGCAGATGGCGTGCTTGCCGCGGCTGCGCCCGAAATGTTTTTACGACATCGTGGTGCAGGTGGCCATCATCCGGCCGGGGCCGATTGTCGGGAAAATGGTGCATCCGTATTTGAAGCGGCGGCAGGGCCGCGAAAAAGCAGAGTGTTTGCATCCATCGCTAGAGCAAGTGCTGAAGCGCACGCTGGGCGTCCCGCTGTTTCAGGAGCAACTGTTGCGCATGGCCATGATCGCCGCAGGATTCACGGGCGGCGAAGCGGAGGAATTGCGACGGGCGTTCGGATTCAAGCGGTCCGAAGCGCGAATGAAAGATGTGGAGACCAAGCTGCGGAACGGTATGGAGAAGAATGACATCACCGGAGAGACGCAAGACAAAATCGTGAAATCGATCACCTCGTTTGCGTTGTACGGCTTTCCAGAATCGCACGCGGCAAGCTTTGCCCTGCTGGCGTATGCCAGCGCTTATTTCAAGTGCCATTATCTGGGACCATTCACGGCAGCCATGCTGAACAATCAGCCGATGGGCTTTTACCGCCCAGCAACGCTGGTGAAGGATGCACAACGGCACGGATTGAAATTCAAGCCGATTGACGCGGCGCGATCGGAGTGGCACTGCAAGCTGGAGAAGATTGCCGACGGATTCGCGGTGCGCATGGGTTTGCAATACGTGAGAGGATTGCGAAAAGACATCGGACTGGAAATCGTGCGGGAACGGGAGGTTCGGTCGTTTGCCTCCATCGAGGAATTGAAGTTGCGCGTTCCAGGAATTCAGAAGGCGGAACTGACGGCGTTGGCGGAAGTGGGCGCGTTGAATTTTATCGATGGAACCAAGCGGCAGATTCACCGGAGGGATGCGCTGTGGCAAGTGGAACGCGCGGCGCGGCGGTCGGGCCCACTGCTGGAGCGGCCGAGCGGAGCGCACCATCAGATCGAGCCGGAAGAGGGAGCAGTGCTGGTGGAATCGCCGCTGTTGCGTATGACCGCTGAAGAACGAATCGTGGCGGATTTCCGCGGAACGGGATTGACCACCGGACCACATCCAATGGCTTATCACCGGACGGAATTGAAGAAACACGGGATTGTGAGCGCGGCCGAACTGATGAAACTGCAGGATGGAGCAAAGGTGCGAGTAGCAGGCGCGGTAATTGCGCGGCAACGGCCGGGAACCGCGAAAGGATTCGTGTTTCTGAGCCTGGAAGACGAAACGGGAATCGCCAATGCGATTATCACGCCGCAGCTTTTCGACCAGGACCATACCGTGGTGGTGCATCACCCGTTTTTGCTGATCGAAGGACGGCTGCAAAATCAGGACAACGTGATTTCCGTGAAAGCAGAAGCGGTATTCCCGCTGCGGCTGACGCAAGCGCAGCCGCAATCCCACGATTTTCACTAAGAGCGCCTGCGAAAAGCGGACCGCCCATCTTCGCCGCGATTTCCTTCCTGGGCGCGGCCTGATTAAGATAGCTGCAACATGGACTCTTTCCCCAAAACGCCGAAGAACAAGCCGAAGCCGCTGGCCGGAGTGAAAGTGCTTGAAATGGGCCAGCTTCTGGCGGGACCGTTCGCAACGGTGCTGCTCGCCTGGTTCGGCGCGGAAGTGATCAAGATCGAGCCGCCGGGAACCGGCGACCCGTTACGCAGCTGGCGCACCCTGCACAAGGGAACTTCGCTGTGGTGGTACAGCCTGGCGCGCAACAAGAAGTGCATCACGCTCGATTTGCGCCAGAAAAAAGGGCAGGAGATTGCGCGGCGGCTGGCGGAACGCGTGGACGTGATCGTAGAAAATTTCAAGCCGGGCACGCTGGAAAAATGGGGCCTGGGCTTTGCAGACGTAAAAGCTATCAATCCGCGGGTGATCATGGCGCGCATCTCCGGCTGGGGACAGACCGGACCCAACGCGCAAAAGCCCGGATTCGCGGCGGTGGGCGAGGGAGTGGGCGGACTGCGCTACCTGACCGGTGATCGCGACCGTCCGCCAGTGCGGCCAAATCTGAGTCTGGGCGATTCGCTGACCGGACTGCACGCCGCGTTCGGGATTCTGACGGCGCTGTATCACCGCGATGCGCAGGGCGGGGGAACCGGGCAGGTTGTCGATGTGGCGATTTACGAGTCCGTGTTCAACATGATGGAAAGCACCATTCCCGAATACGATAAGGCTGGCGTGATTCGCGAACGCGAAGGAACGCGTCTGTCCGGAATCGTGCCCACGGGAACGTATCCGTGCCGCGACGGCGTTTACGTGATCATCGGCGCAAATGGAGACAACCTGTTTAAGCGCTTTATGCTGGCCATCGGCCGGCCGGACATGGCCAGCGACCCGCGTTTCGAACACAACGACGATCGCGTGCCGTGGGCGGATGAGATTGACAGAGCGATATCGGACTGGACGCGGCGCTGGCCCTCAGCGGAAGTGGTGCGGGTTCTGGAAGGGGCCGCAGTGCCGGTGGGGCCCATAAATTCCGCGAAAGACATGATGATGGACCCGCATTTTCACGCTCGGGGACTGTTTCAGGAAGCAGACCTGGGCGACGGCGACAAAGTGCGGCTGCCGGCGATCATGCCGCAGCTAACTGAAACTCCTGGCGGCATGGAGTGGCCGGGGCCGAAACTGGGCGAACACAATCGCGAAGTTTACGGCGGGCTGCTGGGGTATAGCGATGAGGAAATCGCCACGCTGGCGGCCGCGGGAATCATCTAGATCGGCAAGCTTATCGCTATCGTCTTGACGCGTAATGCGGAGCTCAGAGATCCCGCGAAATGCGCCGCTTTCTTGTTCTTATTTTGACTTTATCTTGACTTTCAGAGCCGTTCGCCACAAACTCTCGCCACGGTTGCGCCTGAAAGTGGCCAGTCCCCCTCCACCTTTCGATGTGGTTCACAACCTGACTCTGCGTGGAGTTGCCGATTCTGCTCGGTGTTCTCCTCCTGCCCACTTTCGTTTCTGCAAGGAGCGGTTCATGAAACTGCCAGCCCGGTTTACGCCTGCAATCTGTCTCACCGCATTGCTCGCCCTCTTTGCTGCAGCGCCCGCTGCCCTCGCGCAAGTGGCCGGAACGAACGTCAACATGGTTTCCGGCACCAAGTGGCCCACCGGAGACCCCTTCCTGCAGCGGCAGAACGAGCCGTCGATGGCCGTCTCGACGCGCAATCCACTGCACATTCTGGCCGGCGCCAATGACTACCGGTCTGTGGACCTCGAGCAGGTGCTGAGCGGCGGAGTCGAGACCGGCGACGCCTGGCTGGGATTGTTCAAATCGTTCGATGGCGGATTTACGTGGCAGAGCAACCTGCTGCCGGGGTGCCCTTATGCCATTGCGCAATGCACCGACAGCGGAGCTTTGAGCGGGCGTTTTCAGGCGGCGGCAGACCCCGTGGTGCGTGCCGGAACGAATGGAATGTTCTTCTACGCCGGGCTGGCGTTTGACCGCGCCACCAGCGCGAATTCTGCAAGTTCGGTGAGCTCGATCTTCGTGGCACGTTACAACGACTTGAACAACAACGAGCAACTCGATCCCATCACTTACATTGACACGCACATTGTGGCCACAGGCAACAGCACGCAGTTTTTGGATAAGCCGTCCATGGCTGTGGACATTCCGCGAGCCGGAGCAGCGACCTGTTCGTTCACGGCGAATGAGCCTGGGGTTGGACCGAATGGCGCGACGTTCCCGGTGCACCAATCTTTTGCCGCGGGGAATATTTATCTGGCGTATACGGATTTCCTGGCGGGGGCGAAGGGCAATATTACACCGACGCACTTGATGTTTACGCATTCGACCGATTGCGGAGTGACTTGGAGCACGCCGGTCCAGATCAACACAGGAACGACCACAAGCCAGGGGAGCACCATAGCCGTCAACGCGATCACCGGAGCCGTGTATGTGGCGTGGCGGCAATTCGCAACGCCCGGAGTGGTACCAGACGCGATCATGATCGCGCAGTCGACAAACGCGGGAAAGAGCTTCAGCAAGCCAGTACAGATTTCGACGTTTCAGCCGTTCGATCAGGGGACTACAGGCACGTCGTTTCGAACCAACGCCTATCCCGCGATCACCACGGATTTTTTTGGTTTCGTGTATGTGGCATTTTCTGCCCGTGGCGTGAGTTCAAGCGGCGATGCGCGGATCGTGGCGGCAGGGTCGATCGATGGCACGCACTGGACGCCCGCCTTTATGGTCGACAATCTGCCACAGAACGCACAGACCAATCCTTCAGGACGCGGCCACCAGATCATGCCGGCAATGACCTTCGCGAACGGCAGGTTAACGCTGCTTTACTACGATCTGCGCTTGGACCATTACGCCGGGTTTTACACGCCGAATCCCGCGAGCCTTGGAAGCTACACGGAAATGCTGGACCCGCAAGGTGAACTGGTTCCTGTGACCACAGCCGGGTTGAACCAAGTATTTACTCGCTTTATTGATGATGCTGGGTTGGGTTTGCGGCGCCACACGCTCGATTTGCGCGTCCTTGAGCTGGGCATATTCCCGACTGTCGTTCTAGGGCCGTCGGTGCTGGTGTCGCAGTACGAATATGGATGCTGCGTCAATCCGGGAGCGCCGGACATCGAGCAGTTCAAGTTTAACGTGCCGAATCTGCCGCTGTTCGATCAAGGGCAGCAAGCGTTTTTGGGGGACTACATCGACGTGGTGCCGTCTCCGATGTTTGTTCCGCGGGGCAATTCCTGGGCCTACAATTTCACGCCAAGTGTTGATCCGATTTTTCATGCGACCTGGACGGACAACCGCGACGTGGTGCCGCCTCCGCCAGGCGGAAGCTGGCAAAATTACACCGCGCCCGTCGTTGCGGGCGCAATAAGCGTCGCGAACGGCAATCCCCTTCCGACTTGCCTGCCCGGGCAAGAGGGCATGCGCAACCAGAATATCTATACGTCGCAGATTACCGGTGGACTCGTTGTGGGAGCGCCGGGGAACGCAAAGCCGTTCGGTACGACGACGTTCAATGGCAAAACCGTGCCGTTCCAGCGCGCGTTTCCTGTGCAGGCGCAGAACTCGACCGGCCAGTCGCTAAACGTCCGTTTTACCATCGCGAACCAGCCTCCCGGCGGAGCCGCGTCCTTTTTGCAGTTTTCGGTATTGACGACTTTGGATGTGACCATTCCACCTTATTCGTCAGTGTCCCGCAGTGTGTTTGCCACCTCGACGAACGCGGCGGCCACCATTACGGTGAATGTGGCGCAGATCTCGGCCATTGGCGGATCCATTGTGAATAACGGGCTTTCGTCGACGGCCGTGCTCAATCCGGACATCACTAATCCGAATATCACCAACCCGAACATCACGAATCCCAACATTACGAACGCGGAAGTCACCAATCCGAATATCACCAACCCGAATATCACCAACCCCAACATCACCAATCTGGGCATCACCAACCCGAACATTACGAACATGGCGTTCCTGAATCCCAACATTACGAATTCGACTACCCCAAACCTCGACGTAACGAATTTCAGCGCAACCAATCCGAACATCACCAACCCGAACATCACCAATCCGAACATCACCAATCCAAATATCACGAACCCGAACATCACCAACCCGAACATCACCAACCCGGACATCACCAACGGTTCGATTCAAGACGTGACTTATCCGCTCACGAATAACGGCAACACTACAGCCTCTTACACCGTCAAGACGGCGACCAACGCCACCGTGCCGAGCGGAATCGTATTGCAGTTGATTATCAACAAGCTGTATCAGACGCCGGTGGCGCAGAATTGCGTGCTGGGCGTGCAGACGCACTGGGTTACGGTCGCGAATATCACCAATCCGACGCTGTTTATGGCGTCGAATCCGAATATCACCAATCCGGATATCACCAACGCCACGCCGAACGAGGGGACGGTCACGCTGGCGCCGGGCGAGACCGCCTACATCACGTTGCGGGTGGTGAACCCCACGCCGGCGCTGACGCCGTTCAATCCGCTCACCGTGATTACTCCGGTGACGGTGCCGCAGGCGGTGAACACCACGACAGTTTTGTCCAATCCTGGAAACCCGAACCTCACGGCTCCGGCTGTGTATCCACCGCTGAGCATCCTTACGGCTTCCTTGCCCGCGACCGACGTGAACGATCCCGGCTACTCGGTGCAATTGCAATCCGCCGGCGGCAAGCCCGGGCCGGACACTTTCTCGCTGGCCAGCGGTGCGCTCCCCACCGGAGTCAATCTCAGTTCGACAGGACTGCTATCCGGCACCGCTACCCAAGTCGGGACCTTCCCGATCGCCATCAAAGTCGCAGACACCGCCGCGAATTTCACCACGCAGAACTTCATTCTGAACGTCAACCCGGCGCTGCTCATCACCTCAGAGCAGGGGATGCCAGACGGCGTCATCGGACAGTTCTACAGCACCATTCCGTACACCACCAGCGGCGGCACACCTCCGTATGCCTGGAGCGCCACGAACCTTCCGCTCGCGCTGGGCCTGAGCATCAATCCCACCAGCGGCCTGGTCTCCGGCACTCCCGCCTTGGTTGGGACTTTCAACCCCACCATTACGAAGACCGACTCCGCTCTCCCGCCACGCAGCCTCGCACCCGTTAGACAAATCCGCATCGCCGCGGTTCTGGCCCTGGTGCCAACCCCCGGAACCTTAACCGCCGGCACCATCGGCGTTCCCTACCAGCTGCAATTCAGTAACACCGGAGGCCTAGGCTCCATATCCTTTAACTCCAGCGGTCTTCCAGCCGGCGCCACGCTCTCCGGCACCGGTCTGCTTTCCATTCCCAGTCCCGCGGTTTCCTCTATTTCCTTCACCGTCAGCGCCAACGACCAGTCCAATCCCTCGCCGCAATCCGCCACCGGCTTGTACACCATTAATTTTGCTGCCCCTGCCATCGGACATGTCACCTTTACCAGTCAGCCTGACAACTCGGTCGGTGGACAAGTTGTCGGAGGGAGTCCGGTGGTCGTGCACGTTGCAGACAGCAGCAATGCGCCGATCTCGGCCGCCACGGTGACCTTGTCATTCAATGGCGTGCCTCCGTGCTCCAGCGCGACGTTGGGCGGAACCCTCAGCGTGCAGACCGACGCTGTCGGAAACGCTACTTTCTCCAATCTCACCGTGGATCGCGGGCAAATCGGATACGCCTTGCGCGCGAACGTCGGGAATTTTTCCGCTTTTTCGAATGCGTTCACAGTTAATGGCTTCTGTCCCTCGGTGAATCTTTCGAGCGCGCGCGAGCAGGATGCCCAGGTGTCGTTGGGAAGCGGCAAGGTACTGATCGCCGGCGGCGTCGTCGACAATAACGGCATGGTAGTGAATACCGCTGAACTTTATGACCCGGCGACCGGCACGGTTTCTCCTACCGGAAATTTGAGTGATGCCCATGGCCGCGCGCTCATGGCCAGCGTTGTGCTGATGGACGGCCGAGTGCTTCTTGTCGGTGGCACGAACAGCACCGGGAACCTGGCGACAGCCGAGATCTATGACCCTGCGACAGGAATTTTTTCAGCCACTGGGAGCATGGCCCAAGCAAGACAGAATCCTACAGCTGTTCTGCTAGCCGACGGAAGAGTGCTGGTTAGCGGAGGCTTTAATGGCGGCGTGGCATTAAGCAGCGCAGAAATCTATAACCCGGCGACGGGTTTGTTCACTGCCACGGGCAGTCTCAACCAGGCGCGCGCCCGCAATACGATAACGTTGTTGCCGAACGGGAAAGTACTTGTCGCCGGCGGGCGCAATGCCAACGGCGCCGTTTTTGCCGCCCTCGCCAGCGCCGAAATCTTTGACCCTCTGGCGAACAATGGCGTGGGTGCATTCACCCTCACTGGAAATATGAACAGTGCTCGCGACGTTGCCACGGCCACTCTGCTATCCAACGGAACGGTGCTTCTTGCGGGAGGCTTCACCGGCGGTAATACCGGGCCGGCCGTTTCGAGCGCGGATATCTTCGACCCTGCCACTGGCTTATTTACACCGACTGGCAGCATGAGCGCTGCGCGTGGCCGTCATAGCGCAGAGCTGCTGCCAGACGCCACCGTGCTCGTGGCCGGCGGCATCGACGTTTTCAACGGTGTCACCGCGGTGCTGACTGCAGAGATTTACAATCCGACGACGGGAACGTTCAGCGCGACGGGTTCGATGAGCGCGGCTCGCGAACTGCATCGAAGCACCCTTTTGAACAACGGCTATGCGCTGGTTACCGGCGGCGACGACGGCGTCAACGTGCTGGCAACCACGGAGGTCTATTACAGCACCGCGCCGCTGACGGCGATGCAGGTGACAACTCCTACGACTGGGCAGCCAGGTACTGCGGTTTTCTCAAACCCGACTGCATTCAGCGGGTCTACTACCAACATCAACACCATCGGTTTTAACAATATTCTGCCGGCCGGAGCCCCATTCCTGGGATCCAATCCGCTGGTCGTTTCCGGCGTCAGTTTCGCAACGTCCAACCCTAATACGGCGGTGAACGTGACGAGGTCAACGTTCTACAACCCGAGCAACTATCCGGCGGACTTCATCATCGATTCCGCCAACCCCGGCCCGAACAACCAGGTCACCATCACTCTGGCGCAGCCGACACGCGCATTGGCGATCGACTACGGAGGCTTTGTTGGTGGCACATCTGGATCGCTCGCCTTGTCGAACGGTTTTGTCTTGCCGTTAAGCAATTTGCCCGCCGTCGGACACACGCAGTTCAGTGGATTCGTTTCAGGGACGCCGTTCAATTCTCTGACGTTTAACACCATCAATGATTCCTGGGTGGTGTTGGACATATTGCTCGCCACGGCAAGCACTGCGCTTCCCAACGCCACGCAGGGCGTGCCCTATACCCAGGTGCTTTTGGAGCAAGGTGGCCTCGGCCCCCTGACGTGGACATTAGCCAGCGGCACATTGCCAACGGGCTTCTCTTTGAGCCCAAGCGGTATTCTAACGGGCATTCCTACGACCATCGGGACCTTCACATTCACTGTTCATCTCGTTGACAGC
>Ga0207114_1142_pt1 | contig 16111 bp, 13 predicted proteins | sample Alteio_BWMinHeat_70_FD_153560 | JGI IMG/M metagenome (GOLD analysis project Ga0207114, IMG submission 153560) | Enriched cells from forest soil in Barre Woods Harvard Forest LTER site, Petersham, Massachusetts, United States -... | ecosystem: Environmental > Terrestrial > Soil > Temperate forest >... | reverse complement strand
TGGCGCAAGCGCTGCACATTGCCGGCGAAAATCGTGGATCGAATCCGAGCCGTGAATTGGTTCCATGAAGCTCAACACCAACGAGAATCCATACTCGCCGTCTCCGCGGGTGCTTACGGCCCTCCGTGAAGCGCTGGCCGGAGGCGACCGTTTGCGGAAATACCCCGACCCGGTAGGGACCGCTTTTCGGCAAACCGCTGGGCGAGTTTTGGGAGTCGACCCAGAAAGTATTCTGATCGGCAATGGCTCGGACGACATCTTAACGATCATCACCCGCGCCTTTGTCCCGGAAAAGGGTCTTGTGGTGTCGCCAACGCCGAGCTACCTGTTGTACCAGACGCTCGCGGAATTGCAGGGAGCGCGCTTTCAAACGATTTCTTATTCTTCGGACTGGAAGATCCCCTTTCCCTGGCCGAATCGGGATGCCAACTTGACCTTTATCGCCAGCCCGAATTCTCCCTCCGGTACAACCACTTCCGTTCAGGACCTGGAACGCCTGGCGGAAGAATTGTCTGGACCGCTGGTAGTCGACGAAGCCTATGTTGACTTTGCGGAGCAACACGCAGTGTCTCTGGCGATGCGGGGAAAAGTCATTGTCACCCGGTCGCTGAGCAAATCATACTCTCTGGCCGGCATTCGCTTTGGTTATGCGGTGGCCGACCCGGCTTTGGTGAAGGAACTCGTGAAAGTCAAAGATTCGTACAACTGCGATGCCCTCAGCTTAGTTGCCGCCACCGCCGCCTTGGAAGACCAGGAGTACCTGCGGGAAACGCGGAGTCGCATCCTGGCCACTCGCGCCCGGTTGTTTGAAGAGTTAGTCAAACTCGGCTTTGAAGTGTGTCCTAGCCAAGCCAACTTCGTCTGGACTCGGCGCAGAGGCGGCGATGCTCGACGCATATTCGAAGAGCTGAAAAATCGAAAGATCCTGGTCCGTTACATGGTTTATGAAGGCTATGGCGACGGCTTACGCATCTCCATCGGCAGCGATGCCGACGTCGATCGGCTGATGGCAGAATTGAAAACGATTGTGTGAGATATGCCGGAGGCCATTCATGGCGTGACTTCCAAAGGTTGTCGGGCTGGTTCTTAGCAAAAGTTTTCGTTTTCTACCGCCGCGTGGGAAGCCTTCCCTGATTGACGTTTTTCACGCTCTGCGTTTTCGTCATTTTCCTCTCAAAAACTGGATTTCATTGTTTACTTTGCACTGTATGACGGAATGGGGGAGGGTATAATAGACATTGAAGATCACGCGGATGGAAACCAGCGCACATTCGGCTCCCATTCGTGGATCTCCATCTTCGCTTCGAGCATCTCTATGCCCCGGAACGCTTCGATAAAACGTGAAACGTCGGAAACCCGGATCGAGCTATCTATCAACCTGGACGGCAACGGCCGGGCCGACGTGCACAGCGGCATTGGTTTCTTCGACCACATGCTGGAGCTGCTGGCAAAACACAGTCTGGTGGATTTGACCGTGAAGGCCGAGGGCGATTTGCACGTCGACCCACATCACACCGTAGAAGATGTCGGCATCTGTTTCGGCAAAGCGTTAGCGCAGGCGCTGGGGGATAAAGCCGGCATCCGTCGCTACGGAAGCGCCACTGTACCGATGGATGAGGCCCTGGCCACCGCGGTCGTGGATTTGAGTGGTCGGCCTTTTTGCGTGTGGCAGGCGGCCATCCCGACCGAAGTGCTCGGCACCTTTAACGCGCCCCTGGTCGAGGAATTTTGGCGAGCCGTGTCCACCCATGGCGCTTTCAATTTGCACGTGCTCTGCGGCTACGGCCAAAACACGCACCACATTGTGGAAGCCATTTTCAAAGCCACCGCCCGCGCTCTCCGCCAGGCCTTGGAGCTAGATCCGAGGATGGCGGGGATCCCTTCCACCAAGGGCGTGTTATAGCTTTGGCGCAAAGGGCCAGCACGACTAGTGCGTCGGGCTCGCTTGGATTGCTGCTGGTTCACTTAAGGGCTATAACGACGAGCGAATCCGGGCACAATGCTCTAGCAGTTATTGAATGCGAACGAACGGTTCAGGATTGTGATTCGCGAATGCGCAAAACGTCGAGCCATTGATGGGGTTCCAGGCTCAGCCGGCCCAAGTTATTGGGCTCGTCGGCGGACAAGGCCAGTCCAAGCAAAATCGCCGGCTGATTGAATTGCGATCGGCCGGCCACGAGCACCCAGCACGACGGCTGACCCTCTTTCGTGCCGGTGACCGTGTGTCGGAAGAAAGCCGTGGCAAAGCCTTGCTGGCTGAGCTGCGGCGGCCAGACGCGAATCCTTGGCCGGTCAACGGCAACCATGGCCCCGAGGCCGGGCAGCACGCGATCTAAAAGTTCTGCGGCCTGATCCGCCTCGATTTCGGCCTCCTTCCCGGCCGGCGCCAGCACGACCAGCCGGATCCGCACCGGTACATGATAGATTGTCAGTCGCTGCTTTCCCGGGGCTCCGGGTGGCGGAGGATAACTCGTCAAATCCTCGCGCAGTTTCTTCGCCCAATCTTCCTGGAGCGCTTTCCCCTTGCCAAACACACCTCGAACGAGACCTCGAAGGAACGCCAGAACGATGAGCACCATGAGAAGAGCCGCGAAGCCATAAATGGCCCACCAATAATCGCGGACCTTATCCGGTAGGAGATCGATGAGCGGTTGCAGTTTTTCTTGGATTGCGTCCATTGTTGTCTGGCGCTCACGGCTGGGGCACTTGATGACTATGATAATGATACCAACGGATCCACAACGGATCCCAGGAGGCTTTAGCAACCCAAGGCGACGAGGGGGCGGATTATGTTTTGGTTGATCTGTGCGATCCTGAGCGGACCGTCGGCCGATTGGCAGGAACAGGAAGCGGTGCATCTGAAGAATATCCGGCAGTTAACCCGCGATTTCGTCCGGGCCGGCGAGGGCTATTTTTCTCCCGACCAAAAGCAGATCATCTTTCAAGCCGAGGAAAAAGATACCGGGAATCCGTTTTATCAGATCTTTGTCATGGACCTCGACAGCGGCAAGTACCGCCGGGTCAGTCCCGGCATCGGCCGCACGACGTGCAGTTACTTCTCCCCGGACGGCAAGAAGATCATCTTTGCCAGCAGCCACCTCGATCCGGACGCCAAGAAACATCAAGAAGAGGAATATCGCCGGCGCGAGGAAGACAAGCGAGCCGGCCGCCGCCGCAACTATCAATGGGACTTCGATCCTTACATGGACATCTTTGAAGCGAACCCGGACGGCTCGGGCCTGAAGCGTCTCACCGACGCCAAGGGGTACGATGCCGAGGGCAGTTATTCCCCGGACGGCAAACAGATTGTCTTCTGCTCAAACCGCGACGGCAACCTGGAGCTCTATATCATGGACGCCGACGGCAAGAATGTCCGACAACTGACACACGCGCCGGGCTGTTACAACGGCGGGCCGTTCTTTTCGCCCGACGGACAGCGCGTCATTTTTCGCAGCGACCGAAAAAAGAAAGATTTTCTGCAAATCTACGTGATCAATGCCGACGGGACGGGCGAGCAGGCATTGACTGATACCGAAGGGGTCAATTGGGGTCCGTATTGGCACAAAGACGGCCGGCACGTCATCTACGCCGCGGCCGATCACAGCAATCCCGCCGCTCGCCCCAACTATGACTTATGGTGGATGAACGTTGAGACGCTGAAAAAAATCCGGATTACTTATGCTCCGGGCGCGGACGTGTTGCCGGTGTTTAGCCCCGACGGCAAGAAACTGATGTGGACCTCGACCCGCAACGGCCGTCAACCGGCGCAGTTGTTCATCGCCGATTTTGAGTCGCCCAAAAAGGATTAGGTACTTACTACGTGCGCGGCTCTCTAGAAAAAACGAGCGATGAATAGCATCCCCGAACTTAATCCGACCTGGTTTCAGCGGGCGGCGGATTACCAGGCTCGATTGACGATGCCGACGGGCGCGTTGGGCCGGTTGTTGGAGCTAGGCCGGCAGCTTTGCGCCGTTCAGGAGACCTTGCAACCGCGAACCGAGCCGGCCGCGGTGCTGGTGATGGCCGCGGATCATGGCGTCTCCGAGGAAGGCGTCAGCGCTTACCCCACCGAAGTCACCGGACAAATGACGGCGAACTTTCTTCGCGGGGGGGCAGCGATTAATGTCTTGGCAAAACGGCAAGGCGCTCGCGTGCTGGTGGTCGACATGGGAGTCCAGCAGCCGATCTCGCCACAAGCATTTGCTGGTCAGGTGGAATGGGTGGCCGACTTGGCGGTAGCGCGGGGCACGCACAACTTTGTCAAAAGCCCGGCTATGACAATGGAACAGGCCGAACAAGCGCTGGCAGCCGGACGTCGCATCGTCGCGGAGCGCCTGGCGCCGGCAGGGATGCGCGTCCTTGCTCTTGGCGACATGGGAATCGGCAATACGACGAGCGCGAGCGCTTTGACGACGGCGCTCACCGGACAGCCGGTCGCCGCGGTCACCGGTCGTGGTACCGGCATCGATGACGCCGGCTGGAAGCGGAAAGTGGCATTGATTGAAAAGGCGCTCGAACGCCATTTTTCGCAACGAGGCAATCGGATCGAGCCGATGGAAGCGTTGCGGGCCGTCGGTGGCTTCGAGATCGCGGGGTTGGCGGGAGCGGCATTAGAGGCGGCCGGGCGACGGATGATTGTGGTGTTGGATGGTTTCATTAGCTCGGTGGCAGGGCTTATCGCCGTCCGAATGGCGCCAGCCGCGCGGGGCTATATGATCGCTGCTCATCGCAGCGTCGAAGCGGGACACACGGCGATTTTGCAGACACTGGACTTGAACCCGCTATTCGACTTGGGATTACGCTTGGGAGAAGGCACGGGGGCGGCTTTGGCGCTCAACTTGATTCATTCCGCGGCAGACATCATGCGCGACATGGGGACGTTTGAAAAGGCCGGGGTGAGTGGCAGGGGGAAGTGAAAGCGAACGAGATATGCCGCGAGCGCGTAAGCCGCAAGCGATGTTCAACTGAGGAGTTTTTGACCAGTGTCGCCCGCGGGACCGGGGTGCACCCGCTCCCATTCCTGACGGACGCGGTTGAGGCCGTAGGCGCACAGCTCGAACTCCTGGCTCAACCGCCTGAGCACCGGCGCTTCCACCCGATAGTGTTCCTCTTCGAATGTGCTGGCGATGTAGTACGAGCGCTTGCCCTGCTCACAGTAGTCGATGAAGTGATCTTTGTTCAGAACGGATTGGAGACGGCGGAGAGCTTCCGGATAGACGCCGGTCCAAAACAGGGTGAAATCGCCGATGTGGCGGTGAAATTCGCGGCGAGTTCGCCCCTCGGCGGGAAGCGCTTCCGCTTCGATCACCATGCCGACCACTTCTTCCAGCCGCTTGCCCTGGGCGCTGCGCAGCCGAAAGATGTCGTCCATGTGAACGAAACGCGATAGCAACTCCGACAGATAATCGACGAGCGGCGGATCGCCCAGCCCCAAGGTGTCGATGAACGTGTGCTCGGTAAGCCCGGCGAACAGCCGCCGGAGCGGGTGATCCGGCTTCAGAGACCACATGGGCACTACCTCTTCTGGTCCGCGATGCTATCCCGCCTTCCTTGGTGGAACAACTCCTACTTAATTCTAGGTTGTCGCCTGTCCCAGTCAAACCCAAGTCGGCAAGGACGGGAGTTGGAGAGATGGGGAATAGTGTGTGCGATTAGGGAAGTAAGAGGGAAAAGGCAAACCGATTGTGCGCTCTTAACCGTTTACGTTTCGCGCCCGCATGGCATTGAAGCGTGAAGAAGCGATAGAATGTCGCGGGCGCGAAACACGTTCGTAGCGACGGCTTCCCGCCGCCGGGTTCGGGAGCAAGATGCTCCCGCGACGAAGAAGCGAATCCGAATTCCTCTCCAGACAAGTCACCAAGCGGGCGTCAACCGTCACTGTTTCTTGCCGGGCCCGCCAATCAAGCCCTCGAATCCGCCGGTCGCGGGACGGCCGCCGCCTTTGTTATCCGCCTCGCTCTTGACCTTCTCCTGCGTGTCTTTCCATTCCTTGTAGCGATCGGCGCGTTCCTTGTTTTCCGTGTCGGTTTTGCTGCTGTGGACGAGCAACTTGCCATCTTGGGTCAGCACCAAGGCCTCGATTGGCCCCTCATCCAGCACCTTGGCGGCGCCGACCTGGTAATTGCGCTTGCCGCCTTCAAAATCCACTAGGAGCGCTTGGGTATTGAAGTCCACGGGGGCGCCTTTGGAGCGAGTGAAGCGAACGCCAGGAGCTCTCTTCCTGCCAATGTCATCAGCGTTGACGGCGAAGAGGTATTTCTTGAGGGTCGGCCACCAAATCGGGACTTCCACCTCTTTCACTCCGCCGATGAACTCGCCGCGGCGGATCCAGTCCCGCTCCAGGATCGCCCAATCGCCAGCATAGGGAGTGGCGCTGGGGCTGCGGTTATTGGGGTCGACTTGCACTCTTTCCAGCCAGTGATGAATCTGCACGGGTAGCTTGTCGTTGTAGGTGAAGCCGCCTTCGCTGCGCTTTTCATCGACGGCGTAGAACATCAGCTCGTCGGGGATGCGCACGGGATTGGGCAGCTCCGCCCAGGCGCCGCGGATTTCCTTGTCATGGGTGATGTTCTTGGAAACGGCCTGGTCGCTCTTGTAGCACGGATTGGCCATGCGAACGGCAACCCGGTACTGGTACACCATTCCCGGCTGGACCGTGGTGTCGTAAAAGCGGACGAGAATTTTTTCTGGCCGAGTGGTCTCTTGCTCATTCCTGAGCTCGGCCTTGGGCTGATTGCCGGACAGTTCGTTGGGATCCGTGCCGGACTCGTCGTCGCCGTAGGCGTTATATTCCTTGGCGTCGAACCGGCTTTTTTTCTTCTGGAGTGTCGGGGCCTTGCCTTTGGTGGCTTCTTCCATGGTCTTAAGAGATTCCTGGATGCTCTCCGGCAGCTCCTCAGGATACCTGGCGAATTTTTCATCTTTGTGCAGCCTATCGTCGAGCTTGGGGCGCCGCATGACCGTGCGATTGTGCTCGGGGATGATGCGGTAGCTCTCCAGCTTCTGATCTTGCTCGCTCTTGTCCGGCTCGATGGCCAGGATCATGATCGCCTTCATGGCCGCTTCGACGGGCAGATCGTGCCATTCCTTTTTGTCGAGGGCTTCGCCGGGACGGGCCTCACGGCGCTGCACGCTGAGGCCTGCGAACTCGGCGCCACCTTTTACGTCGTTGCTGGCCAGCATGTCCTCGACGCTCTTGAAGCGCAGCGCGGACTTGAACTGCTCCAGCTCCAATTTGTAGGGAAAGGCCCCGGTGACGATAACCATGCGATAAGGGACGATTTCCTCGGCCAATTCATGGTTGCCGATCTGATCTTCCGGCACAAAATCGATCTTGAGATTCTGGTCGCCGGTCATGGCGCTGGTCCCTTGGCCGAACATACTCATGCGGTCCTGCATGCCGGCGCCTCGCATGCTTTGCATCATGCCTGCCATGGGGTTCATGCCACCACCCATCATGGGCCCGCCACGCCCCGGTCCGCCCGGTCCGCCGCCACCCATCATCGGATTGGGACCGGCGCCGCCGGGACCGCCCATCCCGCCCATACCACCCATCCGGGGGCCGCCCATGCCACCTTGCATTCCTTGCATCTGCTGGAGCTGCAACTGCAACTGTTGCAACTGGATCGTTCGGCGGGTTTTCTTCTTTCGACTTTCCATTTCCTTTTTGTTTTCGTTGCTAGTCCTTTGCGTGTCGCTGGACGCTCTGACGCCCACTAAAAAATCATCTCCCTTTTTGATATGAATGAGGCTGGGAACGTTCGCGTACAGGAAATCGGTGCGGAAATCATCGGCAGCGAGCACCGTCGGTAAGCGCCACTTGCGGTCTTCCGTGGCGCCGGCGTCAAAGAACTGCCGATACGGGCTGAAGGCGAAAAGCCCCTGAGGCACCTGGATGGGGCTGGCGGCTTCCTTGATCTGCGGGTCCAGGTTGCCAAGGTTGGGGTCCGGGCTGGCAGTGTCGATTTTCTGCTTACCATTCTTGCTCAGAGTTGCCAGCTTTTCGGCATTAGCCCCCGCGCTCGGCCCAGCCACAACGTCCTTGATCATGAGCACGACCAACAGCGCCATGACACCGACGCAGATCCACAAGCCGACTTTCTCGCCCTTCTGGACGAAGAATTGTTTGAAATCCACATTTTTCATATTCTTGAGACCCATGATCGAAATCCCTCTGCAGAAAGATCGTCCGTAGGGTGGGCCAAGTCTTCGGGACCCGCCAAAAAACCTATTTGGTCGAAACCTCTCTCGTGGTGGGCCTCGAAGACTCGGCCCACCCTACAAGAGATCACGGATTCGGCGTAGCCACTTCCGAGCCTTCTTTCTTGGGTGGATAGCGTTCGTACAAGGAGGCAATGCCGTAAAACGCCAGATGCACCAGGCTGGATTCCTCTTCCGGCTCGATGGTATCGGGAGCGGCCTGGGGTGAATAAGCGGGTCCGGCCGGCATAGTCATCGTCCGGGGCATGCCGCCCCGCGGAAAGCCGCCTGGACCCCCTTCCATGCCCATGCCCCTCATACCCATACCCATCCCCATTTGCATGCGTCTCTGCATGGCCCCCATCATCGCGGAGACGTTTCCGCCGGGGGAAGCCATCCCCGGTCTATCCATCATAGCGCCCTTGCCGGCCATGCCACCCCGGCCGGCGCTGCTCGGGGATGTCTTGCCCGGCGCTTCCCCCGGCTTGCCTTCCTGGGGTTTGCCTTCGTCCTTAAAAGTGGGCTTGATGTCGTCGTGGAAACGCTGCCAGTAAGCCTGCGTCGTTTGAATGCGAAGCTTGGAGTTAGCCGCCACGGTCAAGAAGTCTTGAATGTGCGCCTGGTCCATAACAATGGCCAGGGCGACGGGCATGCGGCGAACTTGCTTGGAAACGGACAAGTAGCGTTTTTTCTCGAGGCCGTTCTTGGTTTTGTCGGCGCTGCCACCCCCGCCCCCGCCGCCAAAGCCGCCCATTCGCTCGCCCATCATTTTCCCCATCATGCGTCCCATCTCCGCTTGATTTCCCTGAGCACCGCCCGCATCACCTCCGCCGAGCACCGGCGCCGGTTCCGCTGTTTTCTCAAATAAGGGCGGCAGCAGCGGGCCTGCCGTGCGACTCGAACTGATCCCCATGACCACTTTATCGATTCGCTTGATCGGGGCCGTACGCCAATCGTAGACCTGCATGACGCTTTGCAGCACCTCACCCGGCTGGAGATTGCCGCTCTGCGTCTGGAGCACCCAGTCTTTTTCCGTCTCCTTGTCCTTGTGCTTGACCGCCACGGAGGCGTTGGGCGCTAATGGCTCGCCGTCCGCATAGAAAATCTGAAAATCCTGCAAACCCTTGATGCTGACAAGGAAAGGAATGTAGGACAGGGCCTGGCGTCGATTGCTGATGTTGGTCAGCATGCAGCGGAACACCTTGGTCCCTTTCTGTTCCGCCAAAGCCAAATCCAGCTTGAATTCGGAATTGGCGAAGACCTGATGGTCGATCTCCCCTTTACTCTTGTCGGGCTTCACGGCCCCCGGGACCTTCCGGAAGGTGGCGATCATGTCATTGGTGTCCTTGATGATGCGGAGCAGCTCGCGCTGAATCGCCAGATCCTCTTGAAGAAACCATAACTCGTCCGCATCGGGAGGTCGCTGGGCGAATTCTCCTTTGAAAGAGACGGGAACCACCGCTTCCGGACCGCCTTGGAACTGCACCTGGCCCGTCGTCGGGTCTTTTACCGGCAGGACTATTTCGATATTGGCGTCATATTGGGCCTGATAGGGCTTCTTCTTGTCAAAGTCCAGTCGCCAGTCAACCGGCATCTGATCACCGAAGTACATCTCCTTGAGTTTGTCGGCGCCTTCGAGGGATTCCGGCCAGGTGAACATGTCGGCCTGCTCTTTCCAGGCGGCCTCCCAGATCTTGGTCTTCTGGGCGTCGACTTTTTTGTCTTTTTCATCAACCACCTTCACAAATTTGTCGTTCTTGGGCGATGTGATATTAATCAACTTTTGCTCGACGACCTTGACGGTTTTTTCCGCATCCTCCACTTTGGCGGAAGCCGACGTCCACAAGATGAGCAGGCAGACTAAGGGCAGCACCACGACCAGGACCAGAAGAATCCAGAAATGCTGCTTGAGAAGAACTTCTTTATCGACTTTCATAATTCACCCATCGGGTTGGTATTTACCTGATTATCGGAGCGGGGGCATTAGCCCCAGGCCAACAGTACATTGTCTTAAGGACTCCCCGCTGATTCAGGGGCTTAACGCCCTCCGCTCAGTGGGAATATATCGCTACTTCATTTCCGGGGCGCCTTCCGCCTTCTTGACCAGGTCGTCGGAAGGAGTCCACTCTCTCCAAACAAAAATCAGCTTGAATTCCGTGCGATCGCCGGTGGCTTTTTTGGGGGGCGCCTTGGCGGGCTGCACGCTGAATCCGCCGAGACCTCCTGGCATGCCGCCCATCGGGCCCCGCATCTGGCCCATCCTTCTACTGATGTCAGCCATCATGCTTTCGCCGCCCATAGCCCCGCGACCGCCGCCCATGTTAGGGCCGGAGGATCCGCCGCCCGAGCCGCCCGAGCCGCCCACAGGGACCAAAGCGGAGAACCCACCGGAGCCGACGGCCGCTCCGCCGCCGCCCATTCCCCCCATGGGGCCTCCCCGTCCACCTCGCTCGCCCATCATTTTCGACATCACGCTTTTCATCCCGGCTTGCGCCGCGTCGGCGCCGCCGCCCGCCGGTCCGCCTGCCGCGGGTGCACCGGTGCCCGCCGTTGACGATCCGCTTTGGCCCACCAGGGAATCCAAGGCACTGCCACCCAGGATTTTGAACTTGCCCGGCTCGGCGTCCTTTTCGATGTCATAATCCAAAATAAATGGATGGCTGACTCGGCCACGGATGACTTTGTTCCAATTCTCTTCCTTCTCTTTGACAGGATCCTTGACCACCGCTTGCTCTTTATCGGGAGAAGAGTCAGCGTCGGCCGGAGCCGTTGCGGGAGGTGCGGAACTAGATGCGGGAGGGGTTGCTGGTGGTTGACCAGGTTGGGTCGGATTGCCGCCTGCCCCCTGGTCCGGGGCGCCGCCCCGCCGCTCGATTTCTCTCAAGAGCGTGTTGATCACGAACCGCGGGCTATCCCCGAAATAGGAGTAGCCACGCAGCTCGATCACCCACCCGGCCCCTTCCGGCAAACCGGTTCCTTTCACCATCTCATCCTTTTTCTTTTCGTCCATGCCCAGGAACAAGTGTTTGTCCGCAATTAACTTGCTATAGATCGATTTCACGTCGGGAGAATGCAGTGCATAGACCGACTCGAGGTTGACCTGGATCAATCTGCTTAGATCCTCATCGGCCGACTTCGCTTGGCCGGGCTTGGTAATCTCCTGGCGGTCAAAGTATCTCAAGGAAGCTTCCCTCACCTCCGGGAACTTGAAGTATTCCTTGGCGCCGGGATCGGTTTGATAGATGACCGTGACGGCGTCGCCCGGCTTGGGGGAGCTGCTGACGAACTGCCAGTGATCGTTCTTGTCTTTGGCGACGAAGGCGACCGCGTCCGCCGGAATCTTCTGATCTTTGCCGTCGGCGCCGGTGATGGTGATGCTCTCGGCGGCGGCCTCTTTGAGTTTCCCGTCCGCCCGAAGAGCCGGCACCGGCATGCATTGGTTGATGAATTCGTTCAACATGAGCCAATTGAGGCGCTCGTCCGTGCCCATGATGATGCGGCGAACATCTTCCTCGTCATCTTTGACTTTCTGTTCGGCGGCCGTGTATTTGCTGTTCCAACTAGCGTATTCGTTGGCCACGCCATCGCCCTGCCTCTTGGCGGCCTCGACGGGAGCGGCGGTGTAGGCGCGGTATTGCCAGGCATAGCCGAAGGAAGTGCCGACGACACCGAGGAGCAAGGCCGCAGCCGCGGCAGCGGCCCACGGTTTCTTGGCCCGGATCATGCGCTCGAACTGGATTTCCTGAGGGAGCAGATTGGTCTGCAACTTGGTCTTTTTCAGTCCTTGCAAGGCGAGTCCATAGGCCACGCCGAAACTGAGCACGTTTTGCGTGAAAGCCGGCGCCGTCAGGACGCTGTCGCCGGCCAGCCGCTCCAACTTGGCGAGCTTGTGAACTTCCAGCTGCAGTTTCTCGCTGAGGAACTTTTGCAGGCCCGGCAGCCGAAAGGCGCTGCCCAAGCCGATCATCGATTCGATGTGGGCGTCGCGGTGCGTGTTGGTGAAGTAACCCAGCGAGCGTTGCACTTCACTGACGAACTCGTTGAGCACCGGCCGGATGGAGGCGAGAATCTTCTTCAAGTCGGGGGACTTGGTGGCGTTGCGCTTCATGTGCTCGGCCTTGGCGAAGGTGAGCTTCATTTCTTTGGTCAAGGCACGGGTGAAGTGATTGCCACCAACGGGAATGGGGCGCTGCCAAATGATCCGCTCGCCGTCGGTAATGACCAGGTTGGAGTTGTCGGCGCCAATGTCGAGGGCGACGACGCAACGCTTCTTCCCGCCTTCGTCGCCGGCCCGGCCGAGGGGGCCTCGGTGAGCTTGAATGGCCTCTTTCTGTTCGCCGCCTTCGACGGCAGCCGGGGCGCCGTTCGTGCCGACAGGCCCCTTGGCCAGAATGTCGTAGGAGACAAAGTTGCACAGAGCCAAGGGCGACATCTGCACCAGATGCACCTCGACTTTCACGTCCCGAAAATGCTGCAACGACCGGTTGATCATGTCGCGCTTCATCGCGAACAAACCGATCTCCGTCTCCATGGCGAAGCCGTCCGTCACCTGGCCGGAGACGATCTTTTGATAATCCCAAACGACTTCTTCAAGCGGGAAGGGAATTTGCTGCTTAGCCTCGAAGCGGACGATGTCGGTGATTTTCTTTTCCTCGACGGGAGGCAGCTTGACGAAGCGTGCCAGGCCGCTCTGACCGGGCACGCTGATCGCTACCACGTCGCCGCGGAGGGAATTACGCGACAGGAATTTTTCCAGGGCCTCGCGCACCAATTGGTCGGGATCGGCATCGGGTTGGCTCAAGATCTTCGGGTGTTCGACGTAATCAAAGGCGGTGGCCGTCGCTTGACCGTCCACATCCACCAGGCGGATGGCCTTGAGAGCACACTGGCCCACGTCGATGCCCCAAACGCCAGGTTGTTCTGCCATGTTAATTGTCTCCCCACAGCCGCCAAGGAATGCTCGCGACCGGCGGCAAAAACCGAAAAATCGAAACAACGCTTACATTGATGATGATAGGACTTACAAATGAATCCACCCAGCTTACCGTATCACGGCGCCTTGGGACCTGTCAACATCCCCAATCTCCCTTCGGCAAAGTTGCCCCAAACCGCAAAGGCTCATCCCGCCTGTCCTGAATCCTTGGTGTTTACGCTGCCGAGCGGGCGTCCGTCAAAGATAAAACAGTCTAACCGGCCAGGCGTTGGCGCGATCCACGGGTTTTTCTAGTTCTTTGATTCATCGATTCTCGTTGGCTTCCTTTGTTTAACCGGGAGCCGGGGGGAGCGTGTTGACCGGGCGCTCCCCGCTGGCTCGCGGTTAAACTACCCACGAAAGCTGGTATTCGGCTAACCGGCATTCAGCAGCTGTTGCGCCCCTTTGCTCAGGAGTATTTGGGCCACGGAGCTTCCCAGAGACTCGCTATCCATAGCATTGGCGGCTCCCTCTGCTTCCAGGCGCTGCTTGCCGTCAGGCGATAACACAACCCCGCGAAGGCGGAGCGTGTCTTGCTGCATGGACGTGCAAACTCCTATTGGCACCTGACAGCCGCCGCCCAAAGCTCGCAGCAAGGCGCGCTCGGCATCGACAGCCTGGCGGGTCGGGCGATCTTCCAGTTTCTGCAGCAGGTCTCGTGTGGTCGCATCGTCGGCTCGGCATTCGAGCCCCAACGCGCCTTGCCCCACGGCCGGCAACATCCACTCGAGAGGCTCAATGAAAAATTTCTGATCCAAGCCCAGTCGCTCCAGTCCCGCTATAGCCAGAATCAGGGCATCGAGATTTTCCTCAACCAGTTTTTTGAGCCGAGTTTCCACATTGCCGCGAATTTCGACGACACGAAGGTCGGGCCGGCGATGAAGCGACTGGGCTCTCCGGCGCGGGCTGCTGGTAGCTATCGCGGCGCCCTTGGGTAAATCATCAAAGGATTTGTGCCGCTGCGACACCATGACGTCCAGCACTGGTCCTCGTGGGGGCACCGCCGCCAGCACCAAGCTCTCGACCGCAAGCGTCGGCAAGTCCTTGAGGCTGTGCACGGCGACATCGGCCTTGCCGGCCAGCACTGCCCGTTGAATCTCCTTGGTGAACAGACCCTCGCCGCCGATCTCCTTCAGAGGCTGGTCCTGAGCCTGATCTCCCGCGGTTTGAATTTCGACGATCTGGACAGGGCGCGGCGCGGCGACCCGCCGCAACAGATCGGCCACAAAGTTGGCTTGCCACAACGCCAACCGGCTGCCACGAGTGCCGATGCGGAGAGGAGACATGGATGAATCGCTAAAAACCGGATGACGAGCAATCATGTGGTGTATTTCTTATTCTTCCGTAAGCAAACGTCTGGCGCCGTGTCGGACCCGGAGAGCGTAAACCGTGCTGCCCCTAATCTCGAAAAGAATCCGATACACCCCTCGGCGTTTGCCATGCAAGAGTTCCCGGATTTCCCTTTTTCCACACGATACTTTCCGGAAGCAAGATGACAGCGATCCGGCATCGTCTCTAATGAATCCACAGCCTGCAGAAGGGCCTTCTTCCAGCGCATCGCCGCTTGGGGCGATTGACCAGCAAGCCAGTTATAGGCATTTTCGACTTCTGCCCAGGCAGTCTCAGTGACTTCGACCCAATACTTCATTTGCGCTTGCCCAGCGCGGCCACTGTTTTCCGCATGGGTCGAGTTCGGCCTGCTTCGATATCTTTTAGACTCCTCCGGAGGAATTCCAGGGATTCCCCGCGTTCAGCCGATTCCAAAAGGCGTTGATAGGAAACGGCATCTTGGACTACCAATTCGGCCTTGCCGTTGATAGTCAATATCACGGGTTCGCCGGTCTTTTTCAAACGCCCCAAGAACTTGGAGGTTTCTCTTTTGAAGTCGCTCAAGGAATTGACGTCGTGGGATAAGTTCAGCATGCTTCGGCCTCCTCACAGAAAATAAGAGCCGATTTGATTCTAACCGCTTGCGAAGGAATAGATACCGTCAAAGTCGGAGAGTTAATTGCCTCTGGAGCAAATCAATGGATTCTGATCGGATTACGGATCCCACTTGTAACCGCTGACGTTCCGGTTAGTCTCGCTCGGCCCGCTCCACGGCCAGCCAAACCGGCTTGAGCACGTCCGGGTCGTGGTCATAGCGAGGGAACAGGTGCCAATGAAGATGCGGCACCTGGTTGCCCAGAAGCTCGTAGTTCAATTTGCGCGGATGGAAGGCGGCCTCAATCGCTTTAGCCAACAAACACATTTCGTTGAAATAAGCGACTCGCTCACTTTCGGACAGCTCGTTCAATTCGCTGGCGTGACGGCGCGCGACTAGGATGCAATAGCCGAGGTAGTATTGCCACGGGCCAAGCAAAGCGATCGAGTGAGGGAATTGCCAGACTAGCTCCTCACGCGACAGCGAATCGACGTGGGCCAGCTGGAGGCAAAAGGGGCATTCGACCGAGGGCATGACAATTTCAAAAATCAGAGTCGGGCGACGAGCGGGGCGGCGTCACTTTCTCCAAATCAAGAGACCGAGGCCAGAGATCCGAAGTCAGAGATTGTGAATCAGTCGCCAGGCTCGTTTGGGACGGTTGGGCTTTCCGCTCGGTTGTATTTTTCTCAAAGAATCGGGTCATGGCGCAAAACCAAGCAACCGGCAAGCTGGCGATCTCGCCGGCGACCAGAACCGGCTTTGTCTTATCTCGACTCAATGTCTTCTGCAAAAGAACAGTGCCGAGCCAAATTCCGACAATGGGACCGACAGTTTCTCCAACGGCCCTCCAGGGAAACGGCGGCCCCGCCGCAGCCTCTTGCGTACCTCGCTTCGCCCGCGGAGAGCGCGCCAGCGCCGGCGACCCGCTCAGGAGGATGCTGAAGAAGCAAACCAGAACAACCACCAGGCGTAGGCGCATGAGACAGTCCTTGCTAGCCCGACGCACTAGCAAGGGC
>Ga0207114_1169_pt1 | contig 16300 bp, 9 predicted proteins | sample Alteio_BWMinHeat_70_FD_153560 | JGI IMG/M metagenome (GOLD analysis project Ga0207114, IMG submission 153560) | Enriched cells from forest soil in Barre Woods Harvard Forest LTER site, Petersham, Massachusetts, United States -... | ecosystem: Environmental > Terrestrial > Soil > Temperate forest >... | reverse complement strand
CGGCCTCGTCCGCGGTTTCCAGATGCCAGCACGGTAAACGGCTTTCGGGTTTATAGCCGCAATGGCAAGTGCTGTAGTAATGACCTGTTCCTCGCTTTCAGCGCTGCAAGGTCCTGCAATGAGGAGGGGGTGTTTTGATTTGATTTCAGTGTTTATCATGGATGAAGGTTTTAGAACTCATTTGGTATTCTCCGAGTATCCTCAGCTCGGTGCATTTAGGGGTTAGGGCCTTAACACAACGAAGAAATTTCGTCCGGTGAGGGAATTCCACGTCGGCATAAAAGCGATAAACTTCCGGAGTGTCCGGGCGCAGAACCGATTGAAGAGCCGAAAGATTGAGTCCTTCACTTCGGATAATGAACTGGACGTCGGCCAGGCTGCCGGTTTTGTCCTGCAGGCAAAAACTTAGGCTGGCCTTGTTCACCTTATCCGGAATTATTTCTCCTTTGGTAAGTATCCAGAAACGGGTGTAATTGTGGGCATTGGAGTGAATGTTTTCCTGCAAAATCTTCATCCCGTATCTGGCTGCCGCTCCGTATCCCGCAATGGCTCCTGTGCTGGTAAGTCTGCTTTCTGCAATTTCTTTAACACACAATGCCGTATCTCCTGCCTCTACTACCTCCACTTCCGGAAGAGAGGCCAGAAATTCAGTACACTGAAGCAGAGCCATGGGATGGGAACGTATAGTCCTGATTTCTTCTCTGCTGGTTTCGGGTAGTGCCACCAGGTGCAGAGCGATGGGTTGAAATATTTCGGCCATTACATGTGCCTGATACTCCAGAATCAACTCATAATTCGGCAGAATTTTTCCAGCAATCGAATTCTCCATGGCCATGACAGTATAATCTACACGGTTGGTGGACAGAGCTTCTATACTTTCCCGGAAACTCCTGAAGGGAATTATCTCCACATGCTTGCCAAAATGTTTTTTAGCAACTTCATCGTGAAAGGAGTTTGGGCTTCCCTGGATTCCTACTTGTATGTTTCTAAGTTCCATGATCTTTGTTTCGTTTTTGATTGGGTCTTTCAGCAAAACAGGCACAAAAAAAAAGCGTCCCGGATTTTTCCGGGACGCCTGAGTTTTATGCAAAAAACTTCACTCCCGGGAGATGGCTCTAAAGAAGAAGTAATAAAACACGATTTTGTGCATTGTATTCATGAAGACAAATGTAAAACAGATATTTATCTAAACAAAATATTATTCCTTAATTTTATAAATTACACACTTTTATTCGTTAATATTTTGATTAAAATCAAATATTCAGAATATAATATCGAATATCTGGTTAATCTCAGAGACCTTTGTGTTTTTCAGATTAGAGAATATCTTCTTATCTTCATGTTTTCTCAGTCTTGGATTCCAAGGATCAGCAGTATATCTCATTCTACCATGAAAGCTAACAATCTGTACTTTTTTTTAATTCTCTCTCTTTTCACATTTTCTGCACTTCCTGCCTCCTGTATTAATCTCCCTCCGGCAATTAGTGTCCTTATTAGCGGAGTAAATTGCACCTGTTCCGGACTTTGTAATGGATCGGCAGTTGCCACACCTGCAGGCGGAACCGCTCCTTATACTTATTCCTGGTCGGCCGGGGGATCCACTACTAACAGTGCAAACAACCTCTGTGTCGGAACCTATACCTGTGTGGTCACGGATGCCACTGCCACATCGGCCAGTTCAACTGTTACCATTACATCCCCCACTGCTCTGGGGGTTACCATTACTTCGGTCAAGTCATCCTGCACTGCACCCACCGGTACAGCCACTGCCGCCGTTACGGGAGGAACGAGCCCTTTTGCCTATTCCTGGTCACCCAACCCCGGAGCGGGACAGGGAACAGCCAGTGCAAGTGGATTGGCTGTAGGTACCTACACGCTTCTGGTGACCGACAAAAACGGTTGTACCGCCACCGGTAACGTATCCATCACCACACCAGCTGCACCAACAGCCAGCATTACATCTACATTAAACATCTATTGTTTTGGAGCATGTACAGGCTCCGCCACCGTTACGGCAACAGGAGGAACGAGTCCTTTTACTTATTCCTGGTCACCTTCAGGAGGAAGTCAAAACAAGGCAAGCGGCTTGTGCGCGGGAACTTATACGGTTGTTGTAATGGATCACAATGGGTGCGGGGCAACCTGTGTCGCAAACATTTCACAGAATTCCGCTCTTGCCGTCACCCCTTCCACCACCAATGCTTCCTGCAGTACCTGCACCAATGGTACGGCAACGCTAACCCCTGCAGGAGGAAACACTCCATATACCTACTCCTGGAGCCCGACCAATGCAACAACAAAAACTGATACAGGTCTCGCTCCCGGCACCTATACGTGTTGTGTAACCGATGCTGCGGCTTGTACGGTATGTGATTATGCCATCACTGTAAACTATTCTGCCGGTATAGCCGAACATGTGAATAATGCATTTTTCAGAGCCTGGCCCAATCCTTTCGAAAATACGATTCAGGTGGAAACCGGGATGCTCGTCCCCGAAGGGGAATTTATTCTTTATACAATGATTGGCACAGAGATAGTACATGTAAAAATTCAATCCGAGTCTATGGAACTGACTTTTCCGGAACTACCTTCAGGAATGTACCTGCTTCGGCTTAGAACCCGACAGGGCGACTTTGTGAGAAAGCTAAGCAGGGAGTAGATTATCTGCTGACAAACCTTCAAGCGTTGGAAGATAGCTCTTTCGCTCTTTTCTCAGCCGCCAGAATACCTTCTGCCAAACCCTCCCCTACCTTGTTATTTTTGAAAACAGAGAACGCCGCTTCGGTGGTTCCTCCTTTGGAAGCAACCGTTTGAATGAGTTCATCCAGTGACTTATTTGCATTGTTGATCAGATGGAATGCTCCGAGCATAGTTTGTTTGACCAGCATAGCCGATACAGCCTCATCCATACCCATCTCCTTTCCCGCCTCAATCATGGCTTTTACCAGATAGAAAAAATATGCCGGGCCGCTTCCACTAAGCGCAGTTACAGCATTCAGCATGGCTTCGTTTTCAAAGAAAACAGTGCGACCTGTGGTGGAGATTAAATTTTCCACCTTACGGATCTGATCGAGGGTCATGTTCTTATTGGCACTAAACCCGGTGATTCCCATTCCAATTTCCACAGGTGAATTAGGCATAGCCCTGATGATGTGCTTATGTCCGAGAAGGTTTTCCAGAACGGGAATGGTGATTCCAGCCATGATCGTAACGAGGATCGTGTCCTTTCCGAGCACGCTTTTCAGTTGCGGAGCGAGTTCTCTGACATCCTGAGGCTTAACAGCTATAATCAAAATATCGCTGTTTTTGATGGAAGGATCGGAAGGGGTGACCACACTTCCTAACCCTAGCGCTTTCAGTTCCTCTTTCCGGATTTCACTTTTCTCCACCAGAAGCAGCTCAGCGGAGGTGACTATATTATAGCGCAAGAAGGCTCTGGCATATACCAGTCCCATATTTCCGCAACCCACAATTGTAATTTGCATAATATTTATTTTGAGAACAAAAGTAATTATTATTCAGGCTAAACTTGTGTATGTTAAATTACCGCCCTAAATTAGACCTGCTTTTGTAAAGTGACTTTCGCATACTAACAAAAAAAACTAACCGTGCCATTTTCCCGGCCTGAACCGGGAAGTTATATTGCGTATCAATTAGAAAAAAACAAACCCCTTTATTATGAAAAAACAACTACTCCCATTAGCCCTGATATTTCTTTCCCTTCAGGTCACCGCCCAGGTTTATTACAAGGATGTTGCACCCATTTTCATTGCCAGGTGCACCACTTGTCACAACCCTTACGGACACTTTTCAATGCTTAACTATACGGAAACGGCTAATTATTCGGGCATGATCCAGTCCTATCTTACCAGCGGTAAAATGCCGCCATGGAGCCCTGATACCACGTATAGTCGTTTTACCCACGAAAGACATATCAGTCCAACTGAAAAAGCAGCGATTCTGAGCTGGATTACCGGTGGAAGCCTGAAAGGAGATACCACTCTGGCTCCGACTCCTCCAACGTATACACGTTACAAACTAACAGGAAATCCTGACCTGGAAATCAAAGCTCCTGTATTTACCAGTAATGCCTCTAACAAAGACAGTTATGTCTGTTTTTCCCTGCCAATGGGCCTGACACAAGACCGTTACCTTCGTGCCTACGAGGTGGTTGCCGGAAACCCCGCTATCGTACACCACGTTATTGTAAATATTGACACTATGGCCAATACCACCAGCGATCTGAGCGGAAGTTGCTTTACAGCTCCCGGCAGCTTCGGCATTGGCGGCTATGCTCCCGGAGCAGAACCTACCGTGTTCCCAGGACAAGCACCCCTGAAAGCCGGTATAAAGATTAAAGCAGGATCCAAAATCGTTCTTCAGGTGCATTTTCCTATGGGAACAGCTGGCCAGATCGACAGCACCAAAATACGCCTTTTCTTCTACCCTATCGGCACTACAGGCATACGCCAGGTATATGTAACTACTCCCTTGCAAAACTGGAGCATGTATATTCCAGCCAATACGGTTGTCCCCTACACAGCGAAATACCCATCCTCCGGAGGAATACCTTACGCCATTTCTATGTTTGCAGCATTCCCGCACTCGCATAAGGTAGCTACCTCCATTATTGACTATGCCTATACTGCAACTGACACCGTTCATTTGGTTCGGATCAACAACTGGGATTTCAACTGGCAGGGCTTTTACACTTACCAGAAACTACAAGTCCTTACCGCAGGTCATACCATTTTTGGTAAACACGTCTATGACAATACCACCAATAACCCAAACAACCCGAATAGTCCACCCAAAGCGGTTTCATCCGGAACAAACACCACCGACGAGATGCTCTTTGATTCCTTTCAGTGGCTCGTATATCAGCCAGGTGATGAGAACATTGACATAGGGGCCTTGCTGGTCAACGATACCTTGTTCGCTACAGGTGTTCAGCCTCATTTCATTACCGCTTCTGGTGAACTGAAGACTTATGCCTATCCGAATCCTTTCAATCAGAATGTGACTATCAGCTATGAATTGGACGGCCCGGCACCAGTTAGCATTGAAATTTACTCCATCTTCGGAACACGTGTTCAAACCATTCAGACGCGTTGCGAATTTGCAGGAACGCACATGCTTAATTGGGACGGAACTGGAATTAACGGCAGCCGCCTTTCGGCAGGAACCTATATTTACATTGTTAAAGCAGGTAACAAGCAAACTTCCGGAAAGCTTAGCTTATTAAAAGAGTAAATTCCGAGTCCATTTCAAACAACCCCTGAAGAAGTTCTGCCATTCGCATGACACTTCAGGGGTTGTTATTTATATCACCAGCCAATAAGTGCCTCATTTCTGTGCCTATTCCACCTTCAATATTTATCAATCACCCTGTACCGCTTTTGAAAAAGGCTTAATTTCGTAGACGCCAATTTTAACCGATTATTATCCTGTTTGCTGACTGATGACTGATCCTTCTGGGCTTTTTCCGGGCTGATCCGATTTTAAAAAAAGGTAAATGAAAAAAATCTATACCCTCCTCTTCTTCCTGTTTACAATCCTCTCTCTGGACGCGCAGAATTGTCCGGAAACAACAGACATTTCCAATACCGGCGGAAGCCAGTTAGCTTTCTGTAATCCCGCAGGAATCATGCAAACGTTTACCCCCACACGGAATGGCTATTTGACCAAAGTGCGTATCTACTATCAAAACTCTGCAAACAATATCGTCTTTACCGTATATAACGGTTCCGGGAACAGCGGAACAAACTTATATTCAAGCACGTTCAATCTCTATTCTGGGAGTTATTTCGATTTTGTAATTCCTTACGGCAAAGTTACCGCCCAAATAGGAACAGGTCTTACCTTTGAGGTAAAGGATAATAGCAGCTATCTGGACATGTTTTATTGCTCCTGCAATAACTACCAGCAGGGATCAAGCAATATCAACAACACCTATATAGGCAGTTCAGGTAACGATCTGAATTTTCAAACCTATGTGACCCAAAGTCAGATGACGGCCAGCATTACAAACAGCTCTCCCGTAACTTCCTGCAGTAACAATCTTACCCAGCTTACCGGAACAAACGTCACTGGTACTGCCTACCAATGGTACAATAGCGGAGGAATTATCAATGGAGCAACTACTGTAAATTACACACCGGCAGTTTCAGAAAGTTATTATTACATGGTTACCGACAATACAATAGGTTGTACACAAACCAGCAATACCGTTACGGTGAATGAACATACCTCACCTATAGTGACACAAAGCGCATTCAACCCCGCCTGCTCTTCAGTCAGTCCTTATACCTTAACAGGTGGCTCTCCATCTAACGGCACCTATAGCGGCACTAACGTTTCTTCCCCATACTACATGACCAGCTATTCCGGCCCCGGAACATTTACTGTAAACTATACCTATACCGATGGTTACGGTTGCAGTAGCATAGCCACTCAGTCCCTAACTGTATTAGCACCCGCGGCCACCCCGGGAGCCATCACAGGGAATGCTGCAGTTTGTGAAGGAACCTCCATCACATACAGCGTGGCTCCTGTAACCAACGCCACTTGGTACAAATGGACCCTGCCCACAGGTGCTACCATTTCTTCCGGAGCCGGGACGAATTCCATCCTGGTGGCTTTTTCGGGAACTGCCTCCAGCGGGAATGTAGCTGTAGCCGATTCCAATGTGGGTTGTCCGCTTTCCTCCATTTCCTCAGAAGCGATAACCGTCAACTACCCTGCTGTGGTTACAGTCAACCCCACCAACAAAACCATCTGCGGAAGTTCCTCCACCTCAGTCAACTTCCCCATCACTGCCACCGGAGCCGGTCTTACCTACCAATGGCAGGTGAATAGCGGAGCCGGATTTGTGAACGTAACCCCTTCGGCAAATTATGCCAGTCCTACTTCCAATCCGCTTACGGTTGTTAATCCTCCGAATTCCTTTAACGGTTATCAATACCAATGCATCGTCACCGGCACCTGTGGTGTCCCGGCAACCAGCGGTTCGGCAACCCTTACGGTGAATGCCAAACCTGTCATCAATTCTATTGCAGCCTCCTCGAATCATATTTGTCAGAACAGCGGGGCCTCCATCTCTGTAAACGCTGTTGGTACCGGTTTAACTTATCAATGGCAGTTTAACTCTGGCGCTTCCTGGAACAATGTAAGCAACAATGCCAGTTACACTGGAGCAACAACCTCCCTGCTGGGGCTGACCAATTCAACTGGTTCCCAACAGGGAAGCTACCGATGCATCATTGCCGGCACCTGTCCTCCTTCAGATACTACGGTCGCCGTTCCTGTCACTGTCACCATCCCCCCTGCTCCTTACATTTGCCTGGTAACAGCTGACAGCCTTTCATTGAACAATATTATTCATTGGGACAAGACCCAGTATCCTTCTGCCGACAGTTTTCTCGTATATAGATACGATGTTGTCTCCAGTGGCTACCTTCGTGTGGGAGCTGTCGGCAAAGATTCCAGTCACCTGACCGACGTAGCCCGAAACATTGGAGGCCCCAACGGAGGAGACCCTACTATTTCAAGCTGGCAGTACAAGCTTGCTGTGAAAGATACCTGCGGACATCTGAGTGCGTTAAGCCCTTACCATCAAACTGTTTTTGTTCAGGAGAGTAACCAAAACTTTTCCTGGAATGCATATACCATCGAATCGGGCCAGTCCAACCCCGTATCCGGTTATTCTTTTCTGAGAGACAGCATTAACAACGGGCACTGGAAAGTGATTGCCAACACCGCAGGGCTTTCGGCTACCGATAACCAGTATGCCAGTTATCCGAACGGAAACTGGAGGGTGGATGCTCTTGGTTTTAACTGTACCGCTGTCCAACGTCCAATTGGGGGCAACAGCACCCTAGCCACCATCAACACCTCTAAATCCAACATCAAACGCCCCCCAATTATTATTTCAGGTTTTGCAGCTAACACCCTTTTCACAGACCTGAAATTATATCCTAATCCTGCCACCCGGGAGGTGACATTGGAATTCCCGGCTGGGATTCACCATGGGAATGTTAAGCTGATCGGTCTCACTGGTCAGGTGTTCTTTGATCGGGAAATCTTAAACACCAGCAACTCTGACATGACACAGACAATTCCAACAGGTCACCTGGCCAGAGGAATTTATTTTGTTTGTGTAGAAAGTCAGGATAAGAGAATATACAAGAAACTTGTGCTCGAGTAAATGCATCCTTTCTTCTGCAGAGTCTTCTTATTTCTGGCTTTCCTGTTAATCACAAACAGCTGTTATACTCAACAATATAACTTCAAGACCTACAACGCCAAAGACGGTCTTACCGGAAGCGCCGTAAACGATATCCAGCAGGATAAGCTAGGATACCTCTGGTTTGCAACACAGGAAGGAGCCGCTCGTTTCGATGGCAAGAGCTTTCGCATTTTTTCCAAAAAGGATGGGCTGATAGGAAACAACGTATTGGATATTTGTTTAGATAACACCGGTAACGTCTGGATTGCAACAGATGAAGGTGTTTCCAGATACAACGGTGTCTCCTTCGCCAATTATACGGTCGCAAATGGATTGAGCGACAATTACGTTTATTCGATTTATTGCGACCGGCACGGTTTTCTCTGGTTTGCCACCTGGCATGGGGGAGTGAGTTGCTTTGACGGAAAAAACTTTACAAACCTAACTACCAAGGATGGCCTACCCGGAAATTTTATCTTGTCCATACTGGAGGATAGGTCAGGGATTTTCTGGTTCGGGACCGGAGATACCGGATTGGTAAGTTATAACCCAGAAAGAAAAAACTCTCCGGAAGCATTCCATTTATTTACAACCAAAGATGGCTTAAGCGCCAACGGAATCTTTTCGCTTTTACAGGATCGAAACGGGAAATTATGGATAGGGACATTTGGAGGCGGCATCTGCTCCTATGACGGTCGTACCTTTTCCAAACCTGCTGATGATGACCCTTTAAAAAAGGATGTTGTTTCCCGAATATTGGAGGACAAACGTGGTAATCTGTGGTTCGCCACAGACCGTAACGGGTTACTTAAAATCCAGTCCGGCAAACGAAAATACCTGACAGAAAAGGAAGGGTTGATTTCCAATAATATCAGTGCGGTCTTTGAAGACTACGAGGGAAACATCTGGGCAGGAGGGTTTGCAGGAAGTGCCTGCATACTTAAGAGTGAAGCTTTTGTTACTTATGGAGAGAAAGAAGGACTTAAACAAAAAAATACTACCTGCATCACTTCGGATAATCACGGAAATCTCGTTGTAGGTACCTTGAACGGGTTATTCATTTTCAATCAAACTTCCTCTTCTTTTACGGAAGTCCCGGAACTCACCAAAAGCAATATTACTTCTGTTTTTTGCGATAGCCGCGGAATGATCTGGGCAGGTACCAACTTTCTGGGCATGTATTGCATCGGACATAAGCAACAGGGTTACGTGGTGGATCATATCATCAAACGTCTGGGGGACTATGAATATCCTCTTATTGTAAAAACATGTGAAGACAAGAAAGGAAATATCTGGATGGGGTCCTTCAATGCAGGCCTTTTCTGCATCCGGGCTGACCATACAATCAGTCATTACGATACCACGAATGGCCTTTCTTCCAATTCAATTACCACACTATTGCTAGACAAAGGGCAAAACCTGTGGATTGCAACCGCATCGAAAGGTCTTATGAAATATGACGGAATCAGGTTTACCTATTATACCACAAAAAACGGCCTTCCTGAAAATGGAGTCTACGCGCTTGCCGAAGACAAAGCAGAGGTTCTTTATGCAGGAAGTCCTACTTCCGGTTTTACCTCCATTACCAGAGGCGGGATAAACTCGTATTCCGAAAAGGACGGACTGGGCTCTAATTCAGTCTATGCTCTCCTGTGTGACGGACAAAGCCGGATCTGGATTGGCACCAACAAAGGATTGGAACGTATGGAGACCCGGAAAGATTCCAACTCCACCACACTCGAGTTTAGAAAATATAATGACCAACAGGGATTTTCCGGATCGATGATCAATTCAGAAGCCCTGTACAAAGATGTTTTGGGAAATATCTGGTTAGGAACACCGGATGGGCTTTTCCGCTACACCCCATCACTCGACTACCCAAACACGGTTCCACCCAAAATAGATTTGTCTGACATTAAGCTATTCAATGAAACCGTCAACTGGAAAACTCTTACTGATAAGACAGATGCCCGTACAGGTCTGCCTGTCAATCCCGATATTTCCTTTCGAAACAACTATATCAGTTTTCAGTTCCGGGCCTTTACTACAGGCATTCCGTTGTATCGTTATAAGCTGGAGGGGCTGGATGATCGCTGGTCACCCGCCCGGGAATTCAACGAGGCTGTTTATCCCAGCATCCCTCCCGGCACCTATACGCTTAAAGTGGTTGCTTGTAATAATGATGGCGTTTGGACACCGCAACCCCTCACATTTTCCTTTCGTATCCTTCCTCCCTGGTACCGCACATGGGTGTTTTATGGAATTTGTCTCCTCCTCCTCCTTGTGGGAATCTTTGCCTTCATCAGTTTCCGGACACGCAAACTGAGAAAGGAAAAAGAGATATTGGAAAAAACTGTTACCGAACGTACAGCCGAAGTAGTCAAACAGAAACAGGAAATTGAACATAAAAACCACGAAATCACAGATAGTATAAATTATGCCAAACGCCTCCAAACGGCCATCCTTCCCCCTGACAAACTCATAAAGGAAAGTCTTCCCGATTCCTTTATCCTTTTTAAACCGAAAGACATTGTATCAGGAGATTTTTACTGGATGGAACAGGTCGGCGACAAAGTCCTGTTTGCCGCCGTGGATTGCACCGGTCACGGTGTGCCCGGTGCAATGGTAAGCGTTATTGGCCACAACAGTCTTAACCGAACAGTCAAGGAGTTTGGGCTTACCCAACCTGCCGCCATTCTGGACAAATTAACTCAGCTGGTGGAAGAAACATTTTCGAAAAGCGAAAGTGAAGTAAAAGACGGAATGGATATTTCACTTTGCTGTCTCAACTTGTCAACCCACACTCTGGAATGGGCAGGAGCCAATAACCCCTTGTGGGTATGGACAGAAGGGAAAATGGAAGAATTCAAAGCCGACAAACAACCTATTGGAAAATTCGATTACCGCAAACCCTTTACCAATCATACCATCTCTTTAAAACAGGGCGATACCATTTATATTTATACCGACGGGTATGCCGATCAATTTGGAGGCCCCAAAGGCAAAAAGTTCAAATACAAGCAATTAGAAGACGTAATCCGCGGCATGACTATTTTAAATATGCAGGAACAATGCATCACGCTAAACCTGGCTTACGAGGAATGGAAGGGTGAATTAGAACAAATTGATGATGTGTGTGTAATCGGGGTCAGGGTGTAACACCATTAGGAAGATTCAAAATATTTGTGTACCTTTCATATTCCATGTATTGTTTATGAATAATAAACACAATACTTTTTAAAGATGAAAGACGCACATGAATTAATGGAAGAAGTCATTGCATTCACTTCCGAAATAGAAACAGAATATCCCGAGTTATACAAATACCTGGAGGAAACCCCGCTTTTCCAGGGACCTGTAAGTGGCAGTGATGTTTCCGCAACGGATTTGGAGAATTACCTTAACACCCTAAAAAGACAGGTGATAGATTATCTGAAAACCCACGATCAGCCCGCATAGCAGTACGTGCACCCCCGCTCCTGGGTTCTGCCTAAGGCCCAAACCCCCGAAGGAACAACCTGCACATCACGCAAGAGGTTATTGTGCAATTCCTTTTTTACTTCATGCTCCTTCAATTGCATGTCCTTTGCCAGTTTTTCAGCAAATCCGCCCAGGGCTTTGTCACACACTCCAAATAGAACACCCCTTTTCATCAGTTTTTCCAAAGATTTGTCAGGATAACACTCATCCCCTTCTTTGGGTTTCCAGGCCATGTTGCGAATGGAGGGGGCTTTGGTAAGGGGGTCCGTTACTTTACACATTTCACCCAGCTTAAATTTCTCCCACATCTCATCATTCAGTGCCATTATAATGCCGGCACTACGAAAGACTGCTACCACCCCAAGTTCCCCGTCAGGTGTTTCGGTATCGTTGTTAGTGCTTAAAAAAGCTTCCACAGAATGCAGAAAATGTCCGTCTCCCGCCTTGGCCACATCAAACACCATTTTATGCTTGCCTTTGATTTTGTCCAGCCATTCATCGGCCTCGCTTTTGGTTAAGGTTGGGTTGAATGGGACTGCATCCGGTTTAAATGCCGAAAGCACCGGAGCAAGGCTTAAGGCTGCTGCACCTGCAGCTAGTTTCGTCAGGAAGTTTCTTCTGGTATTGGATTCCTCTGGGAATAAGCTTGAATTCATGGCTATTGGGGTTAAAATCAGTTATTTCATGCAAATTAAGATGTTTTTTCAATGTTCTTAAGGCTTTTCTTTAAAAAGATCCTGTTAAATACCCTCCAAAACCTGCAATCCACTCAATCATCACTACCTACCACTCATTTCCCTTAATCCAAAGGAAGAGATTCCTTAATTTCAGGCTTTGAACCGAGGAAATCCAGTGAAAGGAATTGGAATGAGGGCAAAAAGCGACTCTGACCATTTAACATTTCCATATCCCGGCTATTGTCTAAATCTTGTATTTTTATGCGATTTATTATATGAACATGAATAAACCACTCTATACATTCCACGAACAATTTGTTCTGCGCACACCGTTACTTCCAATTTCAGGAGAATCCTTAACCCCGGCTTTGCTTGAAAAACTTTGCGGGGAATCTTATTTTCTGGAAGCCCTTTACCTGGCGTCTCCCGTACTTCATGACGAAGTGATCAAATGGAAACAAAGTCAGCTCACAGATGAGAAGGAAGTAAACAAGCTCCTTGTTTCCCTGGGTAAGTACTACAACCGGATGCGCAGCCGGTGCACACCCTATGGACTCTTTGCTGCCTGTACAACGGGTTCGTGGGGAGAGAAGACGGATATTGTTTTGAAGGACGGAGTGAAACGACACACCCGGCTGGACATGAACTACCTCTGTGCTTTGGCCCAGCAATTGAATACGAACCCAATACTCCTCCCCCTGCTTCGCTTTTTTCCAAATAACAGCATGTACGTATTTGGTGGGAACCTGCGTTATGTGGAGTATAAATATGTCAACAACCGCCGGGTTCACCAGATTACAAGCGTAGACTACAGCGAATACCTTCAGCTCATCATTAAACATGCCGAAAAAGGCGCTCGCATCCAGGACCTGGCCCCGCTGCTGGTGGCAGAAGACATTACACTGGAAGAAGCGGAAGCATTTGTACAGGAACTAATCTCCAGTCAAATTCTGATCAGTGAACTCGAGCCAGCCGTTACCGGAGATGAATTTATCTATCAGCTCATCCGTTCTCTGCGTGCCATTGCCGGTGTATCTTCACATCCGGAAATTACGGCACTCATTTCTACTCTGGAAGAGGTTCAGGCAAAAATAGACAAACTGGATTCCAGCCTGGGAAATCCGGCAGATGATTACAGGGAAATACTTACCAGGCTAAAGACTTTGAATACCCCGATTGAAGAAAACCAGCTTTTCCAAACCGATTCTTACAAAGACACCCTGCATTGCAGCCTCAACACTTCCATTCAGGAGTCCATTACAAACGTGCTTGGATTTCTGAACAAATTAACACCTCCTGATGACTCAGCTAACCGGAAAAAATTCAAGGAAAACTTTATACAGGCCTACGAAGATGCCGAAGTACCCCTGCTCGAAGTTTTAGATACAGAAAGCGGCATCGGCTATACAGGAAAAGACACACAGGGCATACATCAGCTCATCGACGATGTGATGATACCCGGGCAGGAACAGACCAACTATGAGATTCGCTGGAATAAACTTCAGAAAATCCTGCATGACAAACTCACTGAAGCTGTACGCCAGGAAGCCTATTCAGTGGAGTTTACAGATGAAGATGTAAAAGATGTGGACCGTACCACCACCGGCATGCCCGACACCATATCGGCTATGTTCCGGGTATTGGATCAAAGCGGGAAACTGTTTCTGGGTCATACTGCCGGCCCCAGCGCCGCTAACCTGCTGGGCAGATTCGCTCATGGTGATAAAGCAATCAGTCATATCCTGGAGAAGATTACCTCTCTTGAACAGGGCGCCAACCCCGATCGCATCCTGGCTGAAATCGTTCACCTTCCGGAAAGCAGGATAGGAAACATACTCCTCCGACCTGTTCTGCGCCAGTATGAAATACCTTATCTCGGCAAATCTGCCCTGCCTGAAGAAAGCCAGATCCCACTTCAGGATCTGATGGTGTCGGTGAAACACGACCGGATCTTTCTTCGCTCCAAAAAGCTGAACAAGGAAGTTGTCCCCCGCCTGAGTTCAGCACACAACTACTCCTTCAACGCATTGCCCGTATACCATTTCCTTTGCGATTTGCAGACACAGCACTTTGAGAAATCGGGAGTGGGATTTGACTGGGGATCCATGCGTACCGGGTATAAATTCCTTCCTCGTGCCGTATACCAAAATGTTATTTTATCCAAAGCCCAATGGCAGTTTGAGAAAAGCGATTTTGCCTTCCTGCTGGATGAGCAAAAAACCGGCTATCAAGAGCTGTTGGACAACTGGATGAAAAAGTGGCATTTACCCAGACAGGTAGTCCTCGCTGACGGAGACAATGAGCTTTATATCGACCTGATGGAACCCTTCAGTTTAAGAATGCTGATTAGCACGATTCGGAAAAGGGACAGGATTGTACTCGAAGAATTTCTTTTTGAAACGGATAGTCCTGTAGTGAAAGACAGTTATGGGGCAGGATATACAAATGAGTTTATCGCTATTCTTCTACTCAATGCCGAAACCGCCAGAAAAGGCTCCCCTGCCTTCTCTGCTAAAACAATGCCTGCTGATACGGCCCCCGTTGTCCAACGCAACTTCAGCATAGGAAGCGAATGGCTCTATTACAAACTGTACTGCGGAATAAAAACAGCTGACACCCTGCTTGGTTCTGTTCTAAAACCGCTTACGGAAGAGCTTACCCGAAAAGGGCTGGCAGACAAATTCTTCTTTATTCGTTATTCCGATCCTCAGGGGCATCTGCGCCTTCGTTTCCACCTTACCGATGTTTCGAAGCTTGGAGCGCTTATCGCCGTGGTTGACAAGTACCTTCAGGTTTACCTTAAACAGGGACTTATTCATCGCATCCTGACCGATACTTATAGCAGAGAATTGGAGCGATACGGAATCAACTCCATGGAGTTGAGCGAAACATTTTTTCACGTGGATAGTCAAGCTACCCTTAACCTGCTCGACATGACCGACGGAGAAGAGGGAGATCAAATCCGCTGGCAGTTTGCGCTCCGGAGTATGGATGAATTGCTCGACAATTTCCAATATACTTTTGGTGAGAAGCTTCTGTTCCTTGATCAGCTTAAAACGGCTTTTACGAATGAACATGGAGGAACCAAGGAACTTAAGCTTCAGCTCGACAGTAAATTCAGAAACGTACGGAAGCAGGTGGAGGATATTCTCAACAGGGACCTGGACGCCGGACGGGAGACCGGCCCCTTGATCGAGCTCCTCCACTGGAAATCGGAGCAATTGGTTCCCGTTGCCACCTCCATCCTTGCTCTCCAAAGCAAAGGTCAGCTTTTGGTATATCTGGACGATCTTCTGGGTAGCTATATCCACATGATGCTGAACCGTATATTCCGTTCCCGACAGAGAACTTTCGAAATGCTGATGTACGATCTTCTGCACCGGTACTATAAAAGTATGGAGGGAAGGATGAAGAGTAAGAAGAACTCGAATGCAGTAGTTTAGTATATTTACCTTCCCAATGCGGAAAACGATATTTGTTTCCTGCTTTTTGGCGATTATGATTCATTATGGCTTTTTCCTTTTACAAGCAACCTGACGAAATGGATTGCGGCCCTACCTGCCTGCGAATGATTGCAAGGCACTATGGCAAGAGCATCTCACTGCAGGATCTACGTTCCCTTGCCAACACCACCCGTATTGGCAGCAGCCTGTTTGGACTCAGTGAGGCGGCGGAAAAAATCGGATTCCGCACAATTGGAGTTAAAATCAGTTTTCAGCAGTTAGAGGAAGAAGCTACCTTCCCCTGTATTGCCCATTGGAATCAGAACCACTTTGTAGTGGTGTATAAAATAAAAAAAGACGTCGTTTATGTAGCTGATCCGGGCCACGGGCTACTGAAATACACCAAAGCAGAATTCCTCAAAAGCTGGCAGAGTGACACACACGAAGGCATTGTTCTTCTTCTGGAGCCTACT
>Ga0207114_1166_pt1 | contig 16609 bp, 11 predicted proteins | sample Alteio_BWMinHeat_70_FD_153560 | JGI IMG/M metagenome (GOLD analysis project Ga0207114, IMG submission 153560) | Enriched cells from forest soil in Barre Woods Harvard Forest LTER site, Petersham, Massachusetts, United States -... | ecosystem: Environmental > Terrestrial > Soil > Temperate forest >... | reverse complement strand
TCAGGTTCTCTTTACCGTGAGTCAGGACACAACATATATGTCCTCCGGTGCACAGGAAACGTTCACGAATATCTCTTCCGGCCCGGGTAGCTTTATCTGGAATTTCGGTGACTCAAGTCCCTCCGACTCTTCGGTAAGTACAGCACACGCATATTCCGCCCCGGGCAACTTTACAATTACCCTTACCGGTTCCGACGGGACTTGTGCCGACTCACTTAAGCATGTTATTGTGGTGATGCCCCTGGTAACAGGTGTTCACAACAATACCTTGCCTGATCAGTCTGTACAAGTGAAATCAGAAAACGGATCCTTCTTTGTTGAGTTCAATCTCTCTGAAATAACCCAGGCTTTGATCAGCGTTTATGATGCGGAAGGACAACGGGTCACAGAAGATCTTTCTGTTCGTGTGTTTCAGAATAAAATTCAGATTCCCCTTCCAGGACTTGCACGGGGAATGTATTTTATTGGAGTAAGTATGAATGGTAAATTCATCACCCGAAAGATCCTTCGGTGATTAGTTAATCAGAGCCGATTCCGGCACTGAAATAAGCAGGCTACAGGTAGTAGTGCTTCCGTCCATAGGGAGATCATATTTTTCCCAATTGGTAAGCCCTCCATCCAGATCGAATAGCTTGGAAAATCCCTTCTTCTTCATAACCTCCATCCCCGCCAGACTCCTCACCCCGGTACCGCAATAAAGGAAGTAGTTCCTGGATTTGTCCAGTCTTCCGATCCTCATCTCAAAATTGGCCCCATTCAGGTTTATATTAATAGCTCCGGGGATATGGGCACATAAATATTCTTCCGGTGTGCGGACATCCACCAATATTCCATGAAGCCTTTCCAATTTCAGTTTGAACTCCTTGGGAGGAAGCGATTTGGTGGATTGTTGAACTGCATTAATTGCACCGAGGCCAAGAATACTTAGAACCAAAAGCGATAAAATATGTATTTTCATTTTGATATTCTTTAAATGATTCACTTTGCAAATATCGTTATCCTGTTAGGTTATACAAGAAGAAACGTCAGCCAACCAAATGATCTTTATCAGTTGAATAAACCCAGGGCGGGGCCCACTTGTTAAGGGTAAATAATTGATTTTCAGGAAAATGTCCAGACCATCAGAAGGGATTTAATCCTGCGGATAAATGAGGGTAACAATAATTTGATTTGTTTTTCTTTCTCCCGAATGAGGTCAATCAATACACCAGGACGCGTTTATATACCCAGATTGTTTCTGGAGAGTCAGGGGATGAGGAGGATGCATCTGCACCAGACCGAAATGAATTCCTGCGGACTCTTTTTTCGGTCCAGTTCCCCTTATCGTCATACCTGTAAGTATAACTTGTCCTGTAGGCTGCCCTTACTTCTCCATCCATACGGTAATCCTGTTCCCAATCCACATCTCCCCGGGTATTGAAGGCATAGATTGTTTTCATGAAGAGAACATTTGTTTCATTGAATTGCAGGACAGAGTCATACCGGTTCTCCTTCCCATAGTATATCCGGGAAAGCTGCAATTGTCCGTTCACGAATTCATCTTCCCTTTTTTTCCCTTTCTCTTCGGTAGTTACAGTCTTAAGTGTTCTGTCATCTTCGGGAATAATACGGGTCCGGGACCGGTTTGCCGGGTCAAAAACCGTTATTGCTTTGATCTGGAGCTGATCATTAATCAGGGTAATGGTATCCCGGACATGGATCTCAGTCAACGCCTCAGCCGGCTTGCCGCAACCGAAAGACCGTAGCTCAATCCGGCCGGTGTCTGTGGAAGAATAGTATGTATGAGCTTCCCAAACGCAATTTCCTGACAGCAGTTCCTGACGAAAGACTACATGCTCATTTTTAGACCAGGTATCGGTTGAACTCCTTATTTGTTTGAGAGAGTCGCCGACCTGAAGAAATACCGTTTCGGATGACTTTTTATAGGCAGGGATGCTTTTCTGATATTCGGAGTAAACATTCAGTCCGATAAGGATTTGCGCAGGAGCAAGTGCCGGAAAAAAGAACAGAAACAGGTACCTCATGTAAAGTTAGAAATCTAAAATATTTGACGAAATTAAAGGAATTATGGCGGGCCAGGGATCGTAAAGAAATATTTTTTATCTTGTGAGCTATATCTCTAATTTTTCGACTTTGCAGGACAAGATTCTTCCTGAATAAGGTCCTGAGCCGAAGGAGAATACAGACGGAATAAGTTCACAAAACAAGAAATCGAGATCAGTGAAACCGACGGATATCAAGGACCCGGAGTACTTCCACAAAGTGGTCGACTGCCAGCATGCTTGCCCTGCACACACGCCTGTGCCGGAATATATTAGGCTTATAGCAGAGCAGAAATATACCGAAGCCTACATGATTAATTGGGATTCGAATGTATTTCCCGGTGTACTGGGCCGTACATGCGACCGGCCCTGTGAACCTGCCTGTCGCCGGGGAAGGTTGGAACAGGAGCCTGTAGCCATCTGCCGCCTCAAACGCGTTGCCGCTGATAACAAAGGAGATGTGAAACAACACATGCCTCAGGGTCCTTTCAAGCCGAATGGAAAGAAAGTAGCCCTAATAGGGGCGGGACCGGCATCTCTTACCGTAGCCCGTGATCTTGCCCCACTGGGTTATGAGATTCACCTCTTTGACGAACAGAAGCTAGGTGGTGGTTTCATGAGAAGCCAGATTCCGGCATTCCGCCTGCCTGAAACCGTACTCAATGAAGAAGTAAACTTCATTCTCGATCTTGGAATTCATACCCATTTCAAGCACTATGTTAAAAGCCTGAAAGAAATTCTTGCCAAAGATTACGATGCTGTATATGTAGGTACCGGAGCCCCCAGAGGACGAGACCTCCCGGATATGGTGGGACGCAAAGAGGGCGCCGCCAATATTCATATCGGTATTAACTGGTTAGGAAGCGTAGCATTTGAACACGTTTCCAAAATAGGTAAAAAGGTGATTGTGCTTGGCGGAGGAAACACGGCAATGGACTGCTGCCGGACAGCCAGAAGGTTAGGTGGTGAGGAAGTGAAAGTAGTTGTACGAAGCCCTTTTGCCGAGATGAAAGCTTCTCCCTGGGAAAAGGAAGATGCCCAGCATGAAGATATTCCTATTCTGGACTGCCACGTTCCCAAAACATTTGTGGTTGAGGACGGGAAACTGAAAGGCATGACTTTTGAAAAAGTGCATGCTGTTTATGATTCCAAAGGAAAACGTCAGCTTGTTCCTGTTGGTGACGCCGATGTGTTCATTGAAGCAGATGATGTGTTGGTTGCCATTGGTCAGGAAAACAGCTTCCCCTGGATTGAACGGGACCTGGGTATTGACTTTGATAAATGGGACATGCCTGTGATAGACCCGATTACCTTTGGATCGACCAATAAAAAGGTTTTTTTCGGCGGCGACGCTGCGTTTGGCCCCAAGAATGTGATTACTGCGGTTGCTCACGGACATCAGGGAGCCATATCCATTGATCTTCATTGCCAGGACAAAGATCTGAAAGTACGCCTGGCTCCTTATGTAAACCTCATTAGTCAGAAAATGGGAATACATGAATGGGCCTATGACAGTGCTGTGGTAGACGATCAACGTTATGTTGTGCCCCAGAACGATAAAAAAGTGACACTTACAAACCGGAAGAAGGAAGTAGAGCTCGGCTTCGACGGACTCACTGGTTTTAAAGAAGCCGAACGCTGCCTGAACTGTGATATTCAAACGGTTTTTTCCACCAGCAAATGCATAGAATGTGATGCTTGTATGGATGTTTGCCCTACCGCTTGTATCTCCTTCACGGAAAACGGAGAAGAAGAGGATCTGCGGTCCCGGTTGAAAGCCCCATCGCATCTGCTTACACAGGATCTTTATGTCTCCGATACACTGCCAACCAAAAGGGTAATGGTAAAAGACGAAAACGTCTGCCTCCATTGTGGCTTATGCGCCGAACGTTGCCCAACCTCAGCCTGGGATATGCAGAAATTCTTTTATAACGTAACTAAAGCAGGGAAAGCATGCCAGCAATAAAGAATAAAGTGAACGATTTTGTTGTTCGCTTTGCCAACGTAAACGGAACCGGATCAGCCAGCGCGAATTTTTTGTTCACCAAGGCCATTTTCAGGATGGGTATACCGGTCACACCCAAGAATATTTTTCCATCCAATATACAGGGTTTACCTACCTGGTATGAAGTAAGGGTCAGCGAAAAAGGATATCTCGGAAGAAGGGAGGGGATTGATCTGGTGGTTGCCGTAAACCCGCAAAGTTTTGCCGGTGATGTGGCTTCCGTCAGACCTGGAGGTTATTTCCTGTATGACAGCAGCAAAAATCTCCATTCGGAGTTTATCCGGCCCGACATCAATTACCTGGGCATTCCGCTCATGGAAATGTGTAACAATGCTTATACCGATGCCCGTCAGAGGCAATTGTTTAAAAACATTGTTTATGTTGGTGCCCTTTCGGCCCTGCTGGATATAGAACTAAAGGAAATTGTCGGATTGCTGGGAGAACAGTTTAAAGGCAAGGAAAAACTCATCGCGCCCAATGTGAAAGCATTGGAAATGGGAGTTGATTATGTGAAAAAGAATTTCACCTTTCCGCTTGATATCCGTGTAGAAAGGCGTGACCTCCTGGGCGATCAGATTATGATTGACGGGAATTCTGCCTGCGGACTGGGTGCCATCTATGCCGGCGCCACCGTAGCTGCCTGGTACCCGATTACCCCATCCACTTCGGTGGTGGAGGCTTTTGGAAACTATGCGGATGAGTTCCGTACCGATAAAATCACCGGCAAACGTAATGTAGCCATTGTACAGGCTGAGGATGAACTGGCCGCCATAGGAATGGTCATAGGAGCTAACTGGAACGGAGCACGCTCGTTTACCGCTACCAGCGGTCCGGGTGTTTCCCTCATGAATGAATTCCTGGGGCTGGCTTACTTTGCCGAAGTACCTGCAGTACTGATAGATGTTCAGCGTACCGGACCTTCCACCGGAATGCCTACCCGCACCCAGCAATCAGATGTAATGGAGGCAGCCTATGCTTCGCATGGTGACACCAAACATGTACTGCTTTTCCCTTCCACTCCCAAAGAGTGTTTTGAAATGACAGCTGATTCATTCGACCTGGCGGAAGAATTGCAGACTCCTGTTATCCTGATGACAGATCTCGATTTGGGAATGAACGACCATGTTTCACCTCCATTTGAATGGAATGATAAACGTACATACAAAAGAGGAAAGGTGCTGAATGCCGAGCAACTCGAAAAAATCGAACGCTTCGGACGTTACCTGGATGTGGACGGAGACGGAATCCCTTATAGGACCTACCCTGGTACCCATCCTTCCAAAGGATCCTTCTTCACCCGCGGCACCTCACGTGATGAATACGCGACCTATACCGAAGACTCCGGTGCATACCAGAGAAATGTGGACAGGCTGCTGAAGAAATGGGAAACCGCCAAGACCATGGTTCCTGCTCCTCAGCTTTATCAGCAGAAATCCCTGTCGGAATACGGAATACTTTTCTTCGGGACCTCCACCTATGCTGCCGAAGAAGCCATGGACCTTTTGAGGGAACAGAAGGTGAGTGTGGATGCTATCCGAATCAAGTCCTTTCCGTTTAACAAAACAGTGAGCGATTTTATCCAGTCACACAAGAAGGTGTTTGTGATTGAACAAAACAGGGACGCACAGCTCCGGAGCCTGCTGATGATTGAGCTGAACGCAGACCCTAATAAGCTTATTCCTGTGCTTAATTACGATGGCATGCCCATCACGGCGGACAATATTCTCAAGCAGGTATCCAAACAGGTTTCTCATTCACCCGAATTAAACAAGGCATAGTATTATGACATACGTTCGTCCGAAATTCCGTCACCCAGAGTTACCTAAGAATAAACTGGGTTATTCAGTCGCCTATTACGAAGGTGCGCTCTCTACGCTTTGTGCAGGTTGCGGGCATGATTCCATTAGCGCCGGCATTATTCAGGCTTGTTATGAAATGAACATCGAACCCCATAAGCTTGCCAAGCTATCCGGGATAGGATGTTCGTCCAAAACCCCTGCTTATTTCCTCAGCAACTCCCATGGCTTCAACTCCGTTCACGGACGCATGCCTTCTGTCGCAACCGGTGCAAACCTGGCAAACCGCGATCTCATTTATTTCGGAGTTTCGGGAGATGGGGATACTGCCTCTATTGGTATGGGACAGTTCGTGCACGTGATCCGACGTAACCTGAATATGGTTTACATTGTCATGAATAACGGATGCTATGGTCTTACCAAAGGACAGGATTCAGCTACTGCAGATGAAGGCTCCAAAAATAAATCGGGAAACGTAAACCTGTTCCAGTCCATCGATCTTTCCAGTCTTGCCATAGAGCTTGGAGCCTCTTTTGTTGCTCAAAGTTTTTCAGGCGACAAGACTCAGCTGGTTCCCCTTATCATGGCTGCCATGAAACATCCTGGTTTTGCATTTATCAATGTCATCTCCCCCTGTGTAACTTTTAATAACAATGTGGGTTCCACCAAATCATACGATTACGTTCGGGAGCATGTGGAAGCTACAGCTACTATGGATTTCGTTCCGGAGATGAAAGAGATTTCCGTTGACTACAGCAAAGGAACCAGGAAAGAAGTGAAGATGCACGACGGATCAAGCATTCAACTGCGCAAACTGGCTCAGGATTGGGATCCGATGGACTGCCTTTCGGCTATCAATGCTGTTCAGAAGGCCAAGGCCAAAAATGAAATCCTAACCGGTCTGCTTTATATCCAGCCCGACAGTCAGGATCTGCATCATCTGATCCAGACGAGCGACCGGCCATTGAATTCACTTACGAAAGAAGATCTTTGTCCGGGAGCTGAGATGTTGAAAGGCATCAATGCCGAGCAGCGGTAGAAGGGTTAAAAGACATAATAGGCCCTCAGCCCTGCCGTATGTTGGAGGGTGTATTTGGGCGCTGCACCGATATTAATTTTTTCCATAGAAGGGTCATAAACCAACTGAACTGTCCACTTGGGGCTGATATTCAGGTTGGCACCTACACCGGCGAATCCACCAAAACCAATACCAGTCAGATTTTTTTGGTGATATTCCGGATTCCCGTAAATATTGTAATAGGTAGTCAGATCGATGATCATACCGTTAATGTTGATCAGGTTCTTGTCAAACTTGGCCATGGTACAGGTTACGCCACCTTCTACGAAGAAATTGAACTTGTCTACATCCCCTAACAGTCGCTGATAACCAAGTTGAAACACCAGTCGCTGTTCTCCTCCAATAATAGAAAAGGTGCGATAAGGTCCATCGGTAGTGGGACTAACAACCGCAGATGGATTATTTACATAAATGGTAAAAGCTCCGTTTACCGAAAGCTTCGATCCGTTGACATTGAGAATCACGGCGTCATTCTTCGTCAATCCGTAACGCATTTGAAGTCCAACCATAATTGCAGCATTATAGGTCATGCTAGCAGGCATATCGGTTTCATCAAATGTCCAGTCGCTGTGATTACAATTCAGGGCCGGGGCGATCCGGTCAGGCAGGCCATTTCCTCCTCCGTACTCAAAAAGGATTTTACGGGCCATTTCACTGTTTGAAAAATTATTTTTGAATCCGTCTGCATCCAAACCATAGCCGTCATAAAGATTGGCAGAATATTTATTGGCAAAGAGGGAACCGACAAAAAGGCCAAAATGAAAACCCTTGCCATACTTATGGTCACCGCTTGCCTTATCATTGCCGGCACCTTGTGAGAAAGTCTGTGAACTAAAAAGACAAAGGAAAAATAAGAGGAATGGGTGCTTGTGCATGGAAACAAATTTAGGAAACAAATTCATGATCAGCTAAAACACATCAATACCGGACTTTGTCTGCTTTTTTTTCCCATGCCTGAAATGCGGCCAGGGCTTCGTCACGCATCAGCTGAACGAAGGGGAGACTACGTTTTTCAAGGGGTCTTTCGATTTCTTCATATATGAAGGCGTCGTCGAAATTGATTTTGGCTGCATCGTTTTTTGTGCTTCCGAAATACACTTTGGAAGGTCTTGCCCAATAGATAGCACCCAGGCACATGGGACAAGGTTCGCAGCTGGTATATAGTTCACAGCCGTCGAGCTGGAAGGTATCGAGGGCTTTACAGGCTTCCCGTATGGCTACCACTTCGGCATGGGCAGTAGGATCATTACCCGCCGTTACCTGGTTGTATCCCCGGGAGATGATCTTTCCGTCTTTAACAACCACGGCTCCAAAGGGGCCACCGTTTCTTACGGTTACATTTTCTACTGCCAGCCGGATGGCCTCGGTCATGAATTCATTTTCCTTCATTACCCAAAATTCCGAAAATTCGGGGAGTTTACCATGAAATAGGAAGGAAAATAAAGTTTTTAAGTAAGGAGAACGCTACAAAAAAGTCAAACGTAGCCAGGAGGCTACGCTTAACAGTGCACTTGCTGAGTCACCGGTGACTGAGCGAAGCCTAAGCCGCGATCATTACCACCTGGAACACCTGGAATAATCCGGATGAAAACGTTTTGTTTTTAATCTTCTTCCATTTCTTCTCGGGTGGCGAAGGAATATACTGGGTCTCCAATTAATAGAAGGGAATCGGTATAATCTGTACAGGGTTCCCTTCGTCGACGAAACACTGGTGTCAACGGTTGTCCGGATCCCGGGAAACTCTTCAGGATGCAATGCCGCATATTCCAGATCCGCCTGATGCTGATATTTGTGGCATGGGCAATCCGGGTTACGCGGATCGTTGAGGTCGAATTTAGTCTTCAAGGAATCCGTGCCTGGTAAGGAACGGCAAAATACTGTTCCTCCTTGGATCAGGAGGAACAGTATCGCCAAAGCCATAACCCTGAAGCGATCGGGCTTGTGTGTGATCTGCTTCATGGGATCAGATTCCGTTTTTCTTTATCGTTACTCTCTCAGCCCCGCTCCAGCTTTTTAATTCGTTGGTATAATAAAGGTAGGCCGAGGAAGCGGGTGCATCATAAGTGCCGGGCATTTCAGCTTTCAGATCCAGCTTGATCTCTTTTACTGCCGAAGGTGCCATACAACGGTAGTATACCGCTATGTTGTTGCCGCTTACTTCGTAATAGTCAAACACCTTTTTGTCCTGAAGTTCCTTCAGCTGCCAGGGCTGAACACTGAACCCGGCCGGAATGCCTATGAGGACCATGGTACTGGGTATGCCTTCCCTCTTCTTATTGGTGAGTGTGGTGGTCAGCCTTACCGTTTCACCCACATTTGCTGTCTTAACGGGCATGCTTGTTTTTAGGTCTACGGCGCATTCCCTTGAGCTGACAGGAAGTGTGGTGCTCCAGCTTATAGCCAATGCATAAGGAAGAGGATCTTTCACGCCGGGATATTTTACCGATATCTCGTGTTTCCCTTCTCCCTTTATGTATTTTTCCAGACCGGTGATTGTTATGGCATCCTTTTCTCCAGCCTTATAAGATTTTTCTTCCACTTTCTTTCCATCTACATAAACCGCCACGGTACCATTCTCATTTGTCTTCCTCCCGTATTTGGCAAATGAGGTCAGTGCCTTCAAGGCCAGTATGGTTCCCTGGGTGTTGCCAAACTCTCCATAGCCGCTTCTGGAGCCTACCAGATATTTCACTGCCTTGGTTAGGCTTGCGGGATTCTTGCTTTCCGCTTTTAAAAGAGCCATAATGGCCAGGGAGGTGGTTTCTACCGTGAGGGAATTTCCGGTGGAGCAGGTTACCGAGTGGGTAAGTCCTGTCCAGCTTCCGTTATCGGCTTGTTTAGCGAGAAGGGCTTCGAGTGCCTGAGTGGCCTTGGAATCTTTCTTCAGGTTAAAGGCGGTGCAAGCAACAAGTCCAAGCTGGTATGGATCACCGCTTTTGAGGGCTTTGGTAAAGGAGGATTCGAACTCCTTCTCCATATCGGTAAAGCCTGCTTCAGAAAGGGAGTAAACAATATAAGCATTGGTAATGTCTTCGCTGGCTCTGCCAAAGGCGTCAGCCGCTTCATTGCTTCTGAGAAATCCGCCTTTGCCGTCTTTCCGAGAATTGAGCCACTGCTCGGTACGGTCTAACATTTTAGGGTCAACAGCTTCTCCAACCTTTTTCATGTCTGTGAATTGCATGAGGCCATAGGCCGTCAGCGCTTCATGCCCCGGATTGGATCCGAACCATTCATAGCCCCGGTCTTTTGTTTCAAATGTCAACAGACGCTTGTAACCCTTATCCAAAAGAGTGGAGGCTAGTGCAAGCGCCTTGTCGTCTTTGCTCCCGGTGGATTTGAGGTAATCCAGCACCAGGACATTGGGATAAGAACTCATGGAGGTTTGTTCAAAGCAACCATAAGGTTCTCTCAGGATGCCTTCGACTCCTTTCATGAGGTCAGACACCACGTTAGGGAAAGCCGTAAACCTTGCTTCCAACGACCCGTTCACTACCTGACGTGTTTCGAAAAAATAAGTCTTGTCACTTTCTTCACCAGAGAAGGAAGCGGTCACCGGAAAACCTTTGGGAGCTATTTTTATTTTTTGTGAAAAGGCATCACCCAGTCCGCAGGATTTAAAGGTGAGGGTAAATTCTCCATAGCCGATCTTGTCCAGTACCTGGTAGTCGAGGTAAAGGGTTTTGGCTGCTCCGGGCATAATAGTTTGCACAGAAGGTATCTCGGCCAACTCCTTTAATCCGTCAGGGGCTGTGATGGTGAGCACGCCCCCCAATGGTTTATCTGTATTGTTTTTAAGCGTAAGGGGAATGGAAACACGATCTTCCGTCGCTACTTCCACCGGTACCTTAGCGGTCATAGCAAAAGGTAGCTGGGTAAAGAAGTTTTTTTCGGCTCTTCCTGGCATCCCGTCAGTGGCCAGACCTTCGACAGTAGTACGGAAGGAGGTGATGTCGTCGGAAGTATAAAACTCCACGGTCTTTCTTCCGCTGCGATCAACGGATACGTTGGGGTTCCAGTAGATGGTGTTTCGAAAATCGGTGCGTGTTTCTACATCGGCTGTTTTGTCATAGACTGGGGCGGGAAATTGTCGTGACCGATAATAAACGATTCCGGCAGGCGGTAGAAGGTTTTTCCGGACTTCATCCTGATCCATAAAAGCTGCAAGCCGTCTGTCGGCAGCTCTTCCGCCTTCGTGATGTTCTTCCACCTTTTTCTGTTCATCCTTGCTGATATCCTCCTTTTTGCCTTTCTCGTTTATCTGAGCAAACGCCTCATTGTTGTTTTCCTTGTCCATCAGTTTAGGAGCGAAAGCCCTTTCTTTGCGCCTATTCAAATGATTGACGACTTTCTCTTCTTTCGATTTATCCAGGTCGTCGCGCATTGCTTCCTGTTCTACCATCGGTGGTGCACCGGCACCCAAAGCCATTGGTGCCATCCCGCTTGCCTCACCAGAAGCCGGATAATCATAGCGGTTAGAATAGCTTTTGTCATATAGATACATGACCAGGTTTTGATTGTACTCGGCCACGTTGAGTGATTGGGCTACATGCCCGTCCGCAGAATAGGTAAGATTTACAGGAGAAGATAAATCAAGCTTATTGAAGATGAACTTCCCGTTCGCGTCTGTCAGGTATTCAGCACCCTGATTTATTTTTATTTTCGCATTTACCAAAACTTTTCCGGTTGTGGCATCGAGTATAGTGCCGGCTACAATGGCCTTTTCTCCTGACCAGACCGGTGTAGAAGGATTATCAGACATCACCTTTTCCCATGTAAACCGTCTCCATCCGGCAGTCATCAATAGGTAGTCGAGGGCCTGGTCGGCCTTTTCTTCTTTGGGATTGAAGTAGAATGCCGGTTCTTCCACTTTGGCGGAGAGGTCCTGTTCCAGCAACAATTGGCTCAAAAGATTTCCGGATTTATCATCCGCAAAAGAAAGGAGCTGGTCGTTGACAACTGCAAGAGAAAGGTTGGCGGGCATGGGCATACCACGATCATCTTTTACATTTATAGTCATATGCACCTTTTCCCTGGGCAGGTATTTGTCTTTGTCGGTTTCGAGGGTTATATTCAGTTGCTTATTCTTATTTACAAAGGCAAGACGTTCCGAACGGGCAATGCCCTTGGAATCGAACAAAGTTATTTGAGTAACGCCTATCGGGAAGTCGGAAATAGGAATCAAAATCTTGTTTGTACCGGGTTTGGTTGGAACGGAGGCCGTATAATAAATATTACCCCTTACCTGAGCCACTACCGAGAGTTCTTCTTTTTCCGTTGTCTTGATCTGCAGGGCAAGCTCCCCGTCTTTGGAAGGATCAACAGTCATCACATAACCCCTTGGCAATGCTTCGGGAAGAGGAAAGGATTGGGTGATGCCCGCAGGTCGGGTAATTTTCACGAAGTACTTTTCTTTGGGTTGGGGATTTAGACGGAATGCCCCCATTCCCTGATGAAAGCTGCTGAAAGAGGTAAGTTGACTTCCTTTTTCAGTAACCACTATCCCTTCTATATCGGCAGGTTTTCCGAATTCATTCAGGGCCCGGAAGGCAACAGAGCTTTCTTCCCCGTTAACCAGGTCGCCCCCTTCCGGGAACAGGGTTAGCTGGATCTTATTGAGCACTATCGGAATGGAGCGGGATATGCTTTCTGTGCTGCCGTTATAGTCAATCATCACGTTTAAAAGTCCGTCGGGGTTATCAAGCCTCGAAGGAAGGTTAAACTTGATGTACTCTGTACCTTCTTCATCAGTCACTGCGTTTTTCTCCAACAGTTTCTCTCCACCAAGATTTACCACAAATTTTATCTTATGATTTGCCAGAACTTTGTTTTCGTTGGTGTTCAGTTCAAGTTTAGCCACTACTTCATCTCCGGCTCCAAAGGCCTTCTTCTCAAACTCCATTTTCATTTTAAGGTTTGGGAGAATGATATCCTGAACCTGAATGTCTTTCTGGAAAGCATTGTCATTCCCTTCATTTTTCATCCAGTTGGTATATGCTCTTACCTTGTACATTCCACCTGCAGCATCCTTTGGAAAAGGAAAATCGGCTGAAGCAATCCCGTCCTGGGCAATCAGATTAAGTTGTTTTTCCACCCCTCCTTTAGGATTCAGGATCTCGATGTGGACAATATCGCTTTTATGGGAAGATTTCAACGTTTGTCCGTCACGCACAAAAGCCGAGAACCACATGGTTTCTCCGGGTTCATAAAAGGGCTTGTCGAACGACAGGTACACCTTATCTTCTGGCAGGAGGGAAGTGTACGCAGCGGTTTTCTTTTTGAGAGAACGAAGGAAATCGTTATCCGATTGGGGGTAGAAATAGCTTGCTGGATTTATCCAGGCGGCAAGACCTGCAAGTGCGATGCTGCCCAGCGCAAATCCTATGATTTTTTTGGTGCTGTCGGTTTTCATTTTTATCCTGTTTAAAGTGTCTTTTTCCGTTTAGTTATATCAGAGATGATAAACGGAAGGAGATTCCATAAACTCAGGATAAATTGTTTAAATGGAGGGCGAGAGAATGACCCATGCTGAAACAGGCCTGAAGGAGGTACCCGCCGGTAGGAGCATCCCAGTCGAGCATTTCACCTATAACATAGGTATTCGGTATTTTTTTCAAACCGAGGTGTTCGTCCACTTCATCCAGTGCTATACCTCCCACTGTGGAAATGGCTTCGTCGATAGGGGCAAGGGAATCTACATGAAGGGTAAGGTGTTTGATCTTTGTCATCAAAACAGAGGGATCCAGGTATTCTTCTCTGGAAAGTGAATATTTGAGCAATGCAATCTTGGTTTTGTCCAGATTTAGCGAATCCTGAAGCAGTTTCGTAACGGACTTGTTTGCCCTGCGATTTTTCAGGCGAAGGACTATTTCTTCCACACGAAGATCAGGTTTCAGGTCCAGATCAAGGGAGGCAAAGCCTTCGCGGGATAAGCGGTCTCTGATTTGTGGACTCAAGGCATAAATCCCGCTTCCTTCCAGTCCGAAACGGGTAATGGCGACTTCCCCTGTTTTTATATTGGTACCGCAGCGAATGGAAATGTTTTTGAGGGGTTTACCCTCGCAGGTTTGCAGGAAAGAATCCGACCATTTAATTCCAAATGCGCAGTTGGATGGTTGGAAGGGAACGAGATGAATTCCCTCTTGTTCGAAAAGTCCGGCCCAGCTCCCGTCAGATCCGGTTATTTTCCAACTGTTGCCACCGAGGGCAAAGACAACCAAATCGGAGGTGATTGTATGTCGGGCACCCTGGTGAAGGAACAGAAGTCTCTTAGCCGAATCCCATCCTATCCATTCATGAGAGAATGAGAATTTTATGTGTTTGGTTTTAAGTGTTTGTAAAATGGCATCCAATACCTGAATGGGTTTAATTCCCCTTTCAGGAAAAACACGCTTACTGGTACCTACGTAGGTTGGTATTCCTATGGAAGCAAACCAGTTTCTCAGGTCTGCGTTGGTGAAATGCCGGATAAAAGGTTCAAGAAAGGGAGCCGGCGTATACCGGGTGCAAAAAAAGTCAGTCGGTTCTGAATGAGTTAGGTTAAACCCGCCTTTTCCGGCGACGAGGAATTTACGAGCAGGTGCCGAATTTTTTTCAAAGATGGTCACATCATAAACGGCTTCATTGAGAGAAGCGGCAAGCATCAGCGCAGCGGGTCCGCTCCCGACAATGGCGATGCTTTTTTTCATTTACCCTTTTTATTTATTTCTATGTCCAGCAGACCTGCGGGAGAACCTTTCATGCAGCCGGGTGGGTTTTTTATTTTAAGGGGGTGATAGTGGAAAAGTATTTCAAGGCTGTCCACATCGAATTCTGCAGGGAGAGCATGAGGGATAAGGATTTGTGGATCGCCACCTTTGGCATTTGGAACAATAATTACTGTTCCGCATCCCTTTTCCTCATAGGTATGGGATACTCTTCCTGATATTTTCGGTGCAGTGTTTGAGGGGGGAGAAGGGGAAGTGACGGTTGTTTCCGTGGAAGCCTTGGTACTTTCTTTTTGTTTTGTTTTGCAGGCCGGGCAGAATAAAAGCAGGGGAGTGAGGGAAAAAAAATAAAGGGCGCGGGAGGTTAGCATACCCAAAGATATGAAAACCCTGAAGTAGTCATGCCTGCGGCTGACACTTCAGGGTGTGATTACTTGGCTGCTTTCAGGCAGAAACCTACATGAGCCTGGTTGAAATAATGCGAGCCTTGTCCGCTGTTCAGGATAGTCCTGTCCCATACGCTTACATAAACGGTATAGCCACAAGGCTGCCAGGTGGAGGTATCAATCTTCCAGCCATGACCGGGAGAAGGAACCGTTTCGTCATAGATGGTAATATCCAAAGGGTCGAGACTTGCCTGGAGACTGAATTCTCCAAAATAGTTGGCACGAGCTACGAAATGGCCCTGGATTAGGTCTCCTTTTACAAAGTCTTTGCAATTTCCTCCGTTATCGATGTTTATTTCCGCATCGGGAGTGGATTGCTCGAGTTGAATTCGTTTGATGACTTCGCCGTAGAGAGGAATTTCCAGTTTCACTTCCCACAGGTCGCTGCCGCTCACATCCCACCAGGCAAGTACATTATCTATGTTCTTGGAAGGATCCTGAAAGTCAAAGAAGCCATTGATATCCGGAACATTGGTTGTGTAGATCACATAAGGAGGTGTGAGTTGCCAGCCAACCAATGTAAGCGGAGTTACTACGGTCGTCCAGGGTATGGAGCCCACAGGTCTTACCTGCACCCGGTATTTATTTCCCGGGAAGGAAGGACCTTGAACAACCACCCGCCCACCAAACGGACATCCTCTTCCGAGGGGGTCAGCGGCAAGGCCGGTAAGAGCGAAGAAAGCATCGGGAGTGGTGAGTCCGCTGGCAGAGTCTATCTTATCGGTTGGAATGCCGCCGAGTACAACAATCACCGGTACTACGTCTCCGGGAGTAATGCTTACTCCTGGTTTTATTTGAATATGTGTGTCTTTCCGGTTTCCATAGAATTCCAACTCATCCGGGTTGGTGGTGGAGGGCGGAGTCTCCCAGGATAGTACGGCACGGATACGTACTACTTTGGGTGAACTACATACGTTACGGTGGTAGGTAAGGTCAACAGGAAGAATTGCAGAATAGCTGATACCATCTTTAGGGATGGAGGGGATGTCGTGAACATCAACAGCTACTGTTCCGGCATAGGTCCATTCACAGGTATTATCCCAGTCTGCCCAGAACGCAATGTATTCTTTGCTGCCTGCTGAACAAAGGTTGCCGGAATAGCCGATGGATTGCTTAATACGGAAGGTGGCGATAAATCGTTCGAGATTATAATCCAATCCTACCGATTCCAGTTCCTCGTAGGCGATGTCGGCGGTTACATCCAGCAGTTCTCCCAGATATTTATCCCAAACGCAAACATTTGTTCCAAACCCGTTGTTCCTCTCGTGAGGGCCATCTTATCCTGGGAAGTGTCTCCTACACCCAATATGCCCGACTTTCCGGTGATATGGGGCAATAAGATGGAAAGACATGTACAACTCAAACCCTACTATTTTGATATTTCTGTTCTTGGAGAAAGTTATGTGGATACTTTTTTCTCCATTGCAAAATCATCTCCGGCTTTAAGCATCAGTCAGATCCATTCGGCCATTGAAACACATCACCCGGGAGTGAAAAACGGGATTGGAGAAGCTGGAAAACTGGTCACCCCTTTAAAAG
>Ga0207114_1165_pt1 | contig 16660 bp, 14 predicted proteins | sample Alteio_BWMinHeat_70_FD_153560 | JGI IMG/M metagenome (GOLD analysis project Ga0207114, IMG submission 153560) | Enriched cells from forest soil in Barre Woods Harvard Forest LTER site, Petersham, Massachusetts, United States -... | ecosystem: Environmental > Terrestrial > Soil > Temperate forest >... | reverse complement strand
GCACAGGCCTGCCACTTCGGCATCGATGCCCGTGGCGCGTCCGTGCTTTTGCACGATATTACGATAGGTCGAGCCGGGATCGAGAGGCTTTTCGAGAATGCCGATGCGGTTGTCTCTCACAGGACGGAAGAGGAGGCATCAAGCTGCTCACCGTGTGAGCGATTACGAGGTATTCACCAATGAGCAGACTTTGAGGAAGGAAGATCAGATCCAGAATTCAGAACAAGCCTAGTTGGCCGCTCTCGTCTTTTTTTGGCTTATTCGTCGGTTTCTTTGCAGGCTTGGGTTTCTCCGCAGGCATGTCTTCTTCTACTGGCTCGCACAGTGAAGCCTCATTATTTCTTACGTTGTTAAGCCGGCGATCCACGCGCCATGCTTTCATCTTGTCTGAATCGAAAGGCCGGATGAGATCAATCGGGGGTTGATCGGGATTGCCTGGCTCGAGCCAGCGCTGGTAATCCTCACGCTTGATGATGACGGGCATGCGGTCGTGGCCCGTCTTCTCGACCAGCAATTCGTTGGGTTCCGTGGTGATGACCGCGAAGGTGTCCATCTGTGACTTGCCGTCGGGCGAGTACCAATGTCGCCACACGCCAGCCAGAGCAAACAGTCCATCATCCTTCATGGCAAACATCCACGGAAGCTTCGTCTTCGGGTCCGGGCGTTCCCATTCAATAAACGAGTCGACGGGAATCAGACAGCGGCGTTTCAGAAATGATTCACGCCACATATTGCTTTCGAGCAATCGATCGCCACGAGCAAGGATCGTATCAAAGCTCATTTTCTTCGGGTCGGTAACATACGGCGGGAGGAACTTCCAGAACATCATCGAGAGCGTTCGCATGCCGAACTGCTCATCCCATACGATGACCGGCTGCGTTGAGCCGGGCGATGCGTTGTAATCCGGAGCAAGTTCCAATGCCAGGCCATCGACGTTACCGAGTTGGAAGGCCTCTGAGACGCGTTGTTTGTCCGCTCGTCGCTGGTATCGGCCGCACATCTATATCTCGTTGCAATTCTCACACGTTGCTCGATGGTTCAGAAACTCATCAAAGGCAGAGTTCAAAGCTGCACGCAAATCGTCGCCTGACCAATCGTGTGCTTTCTCCACAATATGGTGGGCAGTGCGGAGGAAGTTCAAAGCGAGCGTACTGTTGTTTTTAGAGGAGTTGTTAACTCGGCATTCACCTCGGCTGAGAGCAAAGATTTGAGATTGTTACAGCTAAGAAGCTCGCGTCCTCTGATATCGGCGCAGCGTCACTAAACATGCCGATACGATTTACTCATGAGTGTCGGTGTGTGGTACTACTGCGAGTTATGTTGAAGCCAGGACGACAAAGATTTGTCCGGTAAGCTGTACCGTATTTTTCCTTCTCTGCGATCGCGGCTTCCGTGTTGAGACCCTTTTGAGGAGAATACCTCGTGCTATACAGGCCGGTGCTGCGTACTGAGATCATTGGCGCCTTGGCTCATATGTATGATTTGCATCGACAGGTCAACCCCTCAAACGAGCGCGAGCTTCGGGTCTATGAACGCCGCGAAGCGGCAGCCAGAGACCTTTTGTCGAACCTGCCGCGCACCAACGAACACCCTACCCTCAAGACGCTCCTGGAGGTCGCAGAGACATGTAGCTTGACCCTGGAAGGAGCGCACAAGCTGTTTGGTTACAACCTTGGCGGGATTCAGGAGTACGACCTGAGGTTGAATGGCAGCCGTACCCACATCTTCGAGTCCTATCCATTCGAGCGTGACCTGTTCATTGATTTGCCGTCAAGGCTTGCTCCCAACGAAGCGTTTCGCGTCGATGCGCTGCTGCGGGAACTCGTTCTAGAGTGGCAAACCGATATTCCGATACGAGCGTTAGAGGAGAAAGGTTGGGAACAACCGGGTGCGTTCTACGTCCACGTCGGGACGGAAGACAGCCTTGGGTCCAGCATTCCTCCCGGAGCCATGGCGCTGGTTGAGCCAGTCAGTAAGGAAGAAGCACTGCGGCCGAATCCGCGCGGCATCTATCTGCTTCAGTTTGGCAACGGATACCGATGCAGCCATTGTGTCGTAACACGTGGCAAGCTGAGGTTGTTCAGTTCGGGGAGAGTCTATCTGGGCCGCGAAGAGTTCGCTTACCCTGGAGCTGTGCGGATTGCCGGACGCATCCGGATGTTTGCCATCAGTCTTCCAGTTCCGGAATATCCTTTCCGATATTTGTTGCCGGAGTGTCAAACCTGCGCAGATTTGATCCTGCCGTGGGAGCATCGGACTCGGGCCAGATTACTAGCAACCAAGCACAAGCGCTTTAAGAGGCCAAAAGAGGAAGAGGGGTTCATTCGCAATTTCCTGAAAGCTGAATTGAATGCGAAATTGAGTGGTCGGACGGAACGACGCTATCGCGGTCGCACTTCATCCGAGCCCCATGTCAATGCGCTCATTCATCTGACGATCGCCCATGTGGCGCGCTATACAGATTCGCTTCGAACAGGGGGTTCGTGGTTTTCAGACAAGGGCCGATTCTCCCTTGAGTCGCTTCTCAACGCGAGTCGGCTTGAAGATGCACTGCTTCTGCATCGGATTCCCGATCCGCCCACACCGGGCGACGTTTGGAATGCGCGACGTCGCGAGTTTATTGAGTGGCCGCCGCTGCTGTCCGTGAAGTTTTCTCAATTGCGGCAATGGGATGACCGAATTTTACGACTGGGCGAAGATAGTACAATTGGCGGTCTCGATCCAACGATTGGCTCTGGCTCCTGGATGCTGCTTGAGAAGATTCCGAAGATTCCCGATCCGCGGAGTGATGGAAGAAAGCTTGGGTGGTCGCGCCCGCTCTACGTCCTTCGCAGAGGACTGCAAACCTTTTGCGGATTTTTGGAACGAGAGGGAGATCAATATGCCCTGCTTTCCAACAACGACAGCGGTGGAGTGAAGGTTGCTTTCTGTGCCGATGAGTTTCCTTCTCTGCGTCGTGTTGCACGCGTTGCCGTGCCGGTATAGCGAACCGTCTTCGGTGAACACACTGAAGACCCGACCAAGGCGCCGGACTCACTGCACCCAAATGTTGAGCATAAAAGTTATCCAAGTCGTGTAACTCCAGCGAGTGTAAGTAAGTTTGGCCAAAATGGCGATTTGTCTCTTGCGCATCCGCTATCCCGGGGTAAGCTCTGTTCACCGGCGATGGTTGTCCCACGCGAAACGAAGCAGAGGAATATTCATGAGAACAGAACGCGCGCATCTACGGACAATTATGAATCACGACGGCGCAGCCATTCTGAATTCCACGACGGGAACTATCTTGACGCTCAATACTACCGGAGCATTCGTGTGGCAGGCGTTGGAGCGCGGAGAGGACCCGGTCACGATCGCGCTAGAGTTAGCCCGTGAGACGGGCAAGCAAGTGGAGACGGTGGAGCGCGACGTGCGGCAGTTCGTTCAGGCTTTGAAGGATCGGCAGCTCCTCGCTGATTGATGCGGAGGTCACATGGCAGAAGAGCCAACAATTCTCGAAATAGTAGAGTTCCGGGTCGTGCTCATAGATCCCGTGTCCTATGCCCTGCTGGCATTGGATACTGCTGACGGTTATCGTCTGCCCCGTGTTCGAATTCCTCGATGGTTGCGTCCAGCGGAGCAATTGCGAAAGGAAATTCAGGCTACATGGGGAGCGCGCGTAGTGATTCTGGATATCGTTATGGCACACCGCAGTTCTGCCTCCTGTGTCATTGCAGAATCGCTTATGCCAGTTACAAGGTCGGATTTCAAGGCGGTCGTGGCGAGTCAACTCTTGCCTTCCGAACTGTCGGAAAGAGAGTATGCCGATCTCGCATTGTTGCTGAATGGGAAGACGAAGGACCCATTTTCCCACATCGGCTGGATCGATCAAGCCGTCCGTTGGGTCGAATCGGTGACAGGCAGGAAGGTTACATCGAGGAACGAGATCGAGCAATACAATGCGGGCGGTGCCTTTGCCCTAGTGCATTTTCCGATGACAGGCGGCTGGGATTACTGGCTGAAGGCCACAGGAGAGCCAAATCGTCACGAGCCTGCCGTTACGAAACTCTTATCGGAATTGGGAGGGGGCTACGTTCCCGATGTCATTGCATGGAGACCGGAGTGGAACGCGGTACTTATCTCAGGGGAGGCCAGAGGGGTTCAAGAAATCCCCCAAGAGCCCAGACGGGCATTTGAACTGCTTGAAGATGCGGTCGAAAGTATGGCAGAGCTCCAGATGATGACTGAGGATCACGGCCTCGAGCTTCTGGAAGCCGGAGCCTTCGACCAGGGGATGGATGTGCTTCTTAAGCGGGCTCCTGAACTGTTTGACTATCTCGAAGAAGTGGCGGGTTTGCGGGCTTCAGTGAAAGCCCCTCATCTCGAAAGAAGACGAATTCAGGAAATCCGGAGCATTTTCGAAGAAATCTGCGAACGATCACAGATTCTCGGTATCCCCGAGACGATCGTGCATGGCGATATGAATCCCGGCAATATCATCACCGGCCGTGGGCATTGCCAGTTCATTGACTGGAGCGAGGCATACGTCGGCAATTGCCTTGTGACTTTGCAACACCTGCTGCTGCTGAACCGGGTGGAGGGTGCGGACATGCGCGATTTCATGAACTCTGTTCTGAAACGGAAATATCGGGACGTGTGGCTTGCTTCGTATGATTCAGCGCTGTTCGAGGAGGGTTTTGCCTACATGCCTCTGTTGGGCTCTGTCTCGGCTCTCTACGGAAGGGGTGACTGGCTTACCTCCGCAGAGCGGAATGACCCACGCCGGCAGGTATACGCACGCACGCTCGCCCTCCATATGGACCGTGCCCTGTGCATGCCGGAGTTGGAGGAGGCTCTATGCCGTTGACGGAACAGATGGTTTCTCGTCTCCCCAAGTTCGTGAGGCTCTATGCGGTTACTCGTCATTGAAAGCTGGTTCACGTTGCTCTTTGTCGATTCGATGCTGCGCCTGTGTGGTTTCAAGACGTTGCATGGTTTACTTCATCAGCGGGAGGTCGGGCAGATGAAAAAGTGGGGTCTGTCGACTGAAGCGTTGAGTCAGGCGATGGATCTTGCTTGTGTTTTCTATTTCCGGCAGGCATCGCCACTGGAACGCTCTGCCGCGGCGGCCCTGCTCCTGCGCAGGCACGGATGGCAGGCAGATCTGATCCTTGGCGTGCAGATTTTCCCTTATGAGTCGTTTGCCTGGGTGGAGGTCGAAGGCCGGATCGTGAACGATCAGCCCAATCTGCTTGAGATCTATCAGGTGTTGGAACGCTGCTGATGGAGTGTAGCTATGAGCGTCATCTTCGGAATTCGCGCCCGTGACGGGCGACCGATTGAGCGAGAGAACCTGGACCGATTTGCGTGCTCCTCAGAGCCATATGCTCCCGATGGGACGTCATTCCGTATCGATGGTGAAATCGGCATGGGCTTTCAGGCGTATCACACGCACCAGCGGTGTCATCTCGAATCTCAACCGCTCGTGGATGGGTATGGAAACACGCTTGCATTCGATGGTCGATTGGATAACTATCTGGATCTATGCGGACTTCTCGGCATCCCGGCTCACGAGTCCTCTGACTCCCTGATTATTCTTAAGGCGTTCGATCGCTGGGGCGACGACTGTTTTTCTCAATTCGTGGGTGACTGGTCGCTCGCGTTGTGGTCTGCTGCGTCTCACGCGTTATACCTCGCACGGGACCATGCCGGAACAAGAACGCTCTATTTCGAGCAGACGACAGAGCACATCCTCTGGTCCACATATCTCGAGACATTCTTTGTCATGAGAAAGGCACGTGAGCTGGATGGCGATTTCGCAGCATCGTACCTTGCCGGCTTGCCGATTGGAGAGCGAACTCCATACAAAGGCATACGGGCGGTCCCTCCCGCTCATTTTCTGAAGTTCGAACAGCATCGCACGCTCCAAGTGCCGCACTGGACTCCACTGTTTCAGGACAAAGTCCTGTACCGTACCGATGTCGAATACGAAAGACATTTCTTTTCACTCTTCCGGCAGGCCGTCGCACGCCGCAGTGCTCCAGACGATCTTGTGATCGCGCAGTTGAGTGGAGGCATGGACTCAACTTCGATCGTTGCAATGTCGGATTTTATTCGTGCGGGAGCGGGCGCGGAAGACTTGATCGATACGATTTCGTACTACGACGATTCGGAACCGAATTGGAATGAAAGACCATACTTCACCGCCGTCGAGAGGCATCGTGGAAAGGTCGGCACGCACATCCCGACCCTATTTTCGGAGCGCACCCTAGATGTTCCAGATCGGGGGTACCTGCTGCCCGGTGCTGATGCAAATACGGCAGCAATCGAGGAGCGGCTCGAACGTAACATCGGACCCGGGCGCTATCGGGCCGTCCTCTCGGGAGTGGGTGGAGATGAACTGCTTGGTGGTCCGATCAATCCGCTACCGGAATTAGCAGACTATCTCGCACGCGGGAAAGTCGCACGGTTGTTCCGACGAGCTACAGCATGGTGTATTGCCGAAAGAGTGCCCATTATCCACCTTCTTCCAGCGGTGATCCGTTTTGCGGTAAAACTGTATTTTCCGTCCGGGGAGAACACTGTGGATTGTCCTTCCTGGTATACCTTTCGTCTGCATGATGTCGTTCATCATCTCGAAAATAGAAGCGGAGGTTCGGTTCGTCTACTACCGAGTTCTCTCGACGGCAGACGCATGTGGACGTCTATCCTCGAAACTCAGCCCCACCGTTTTCCTGGCCTGAGAGTCCGCTACGAATATAGATATCCGCTCCTGGACCGTGATCTGGTGGACTTTCTTCTGCGCGTTCCGCCGGAGCAAGTTCGCCGACCGGGCAACCGGCGTTCTTTAATGCGACGAGCAATGCGGGAGATCCTGCCGATAGAGATCCTGGAGCGCAAGAGAAAGGCGTTTCCAGCGCGAGCGCTTTCACTCTTTCCTGTGGAACATCGCAATGAGATCGACGCGCTCTTTCGCGGATCTCGTTTGGGCGCGATGGGATACATTGACGAGGCAAAGTTCCGTATTGAACTCTATCGATCTAACTTCGATCGGACTAAACCGCTGATGAAAATGATCGGACTTGAACTCTGGCTCAGAAATGACCTTGTGTCTTCGTTGGACACGGTGCCTGAGCCGCAAAGCATCCGCATGAAGCGAACTACCCGTGAGATTCGTTTCATGCGGAAATTCAAAACAACATGAGGTGAAAGATGAAATACGTTCCTCCTGCAATCACCAAGGTCGAAAGCGCAAAGGCGGCTTTCGGCTCGAAGAGAAACAGCCCGAGCTTCGAGAGCGTCAAGATTGGCACGCATCCCGACGGGGCGGATACCCTGTCGCCACCTGCGGGCTATGCCGCTAACGGGTAACGGGTGACTCAATGATCGACGAGCAGGGACTGAAGTCATTCACTCCCTGCTCACTTCGTTTCGTGAGGGGCTGGCTTGGCTATGCCTACCCTTATTGGATCGGTTAACTGTTCCCAACGTTGATATTCGTCTTTTTTCGCTGGATCAGGAGCTTCATAGCCCTGTAGCCAGAATCGAAACCAATCAACATTTCCTTGTTGAGATACAAACCGCTGTTGCGGCTGCTGAAGGATATGCTGCCCATCGGGTATGTAGATCAGATCAACCGGTTTACGTTGCTGATACAGGGAAGAGTAAATTTCCCATTCCTGCAGTATGGAAAACCAGCGAATGGCTTCAATTCTCAATGGTGCCTGGATCTTATTGAGATGGAAGCTCGGCGCAACAGCCAGCCAGTGGAACAGCTCTTTCCCTAGCGGTGGTCCACCATTGACCGCCAGGTGATCGTTTTTGCAGGAGGGTAGTCCAGGACACAACAGAATATAGCTTGCGTAGCCTTGGTCGATTCCATCGATGATCGTTGCTGCCTTAAATAACTTGGGATACATTTCAAGCGCAGTTTCGACATACCAACTCGCACGGCTGAAACCAATAATCCCGACTTCAGAGGGATCGATCAGTCCATCCGTTATCAGCTGCCGGATTGCGGCAGCGCAGCCATTGGCAAAAGATGTGGCTTCTTCACTGACTGGCTTGAGATGTCGATCGCGTCGATCTTCCATCTGAAGAACCATGATCCCTGCCGCGGCAAGGGATTGAGCCGCGAAACCAGTTGTGTACGAACCATCAACCAGAAACTCGTGCTGCTCGAAACCGTGGGTTTGAATGACCAAAGGATAGTGACGCCCTGGTATGTATCCATGCGGTTTCAGGAGACCGGCTGTCCATTCATAACCGGAGGCGTCGCGCCAATGAAATACCGAAGCATGCCCTAATTCGAGGGTGGCCAATTGAGGATTCGGATTCCAAAGCTCTTTACTAACACCTGTGTGGGAATCGGTAGTCCATAAACCAGGTGGCTGATTAAGGTCCTGATGGATGGACACAGTGATGGAGTCGGAATTTACGGAAGATGTTGTCGCCGTTCCGGCTAAACTCCAATGTCCTGACTCGACGCGATATATTTCCTTGACGGGTGTGCCGGTGTCCGTCCAACTAAGCTCGATTTGGTTCGGATCATTCCCGAAAGATGCGTGAGTGAGGCGCATTTGTGGGGCGCGGGTATATGCGACGCATTGGATGCTCTGGGCTGCGACTGTGACCACTGCAACTGCACAGGGAATTGTCTGTCGCATCGTATCCGAGTTGGAGATAGGAAGAAAGGTATTCGTTAAGAGGACTTGGCTGCTGTCGGGCGACCAGGTAGCCAGAACAGCATCCTCATACCCTGCTATCCACGCGTTTGGAGCATTGACGACGGGAATGGATACATTGTGCTTTAGGTCAACATAAACGTACTCCCAGGGCCAGCTAAAGTCCCGATCTTCTCTTGCCTCGGTTCGCGGGAGGTTCTCGAACGAGAATTCTGAAGACCTCGATGCGAAGTGGCTCCATGACTCCTCGATTCTGGAAACGGGCTTCGCGGCGATCAGTCTTTGGCCGTCGGGAGATAGAGCCAGATGCAATAGGCTCATGGCTGCTGCGGGGTAGTGCCACGCGCTGGATTCGGTAGTCTGATTGAGCAGTATATGCCGGCCTTGAAAGCGAGTCCAAAGATCGCCAGAGGGGTAGATGGAACCATCCCGCGGAAAATGATCTGGATCAAAAATATTGAATAGCGTGCGACCTGTGAGCACCGTGCTGACACTGGTATCGAGAGATGGTGAATTCACGGCTCCATCAGTGGTCGACCTGACGGCATATGCGACGGTGCCTGCAGATTCGGTTAAATCTTCTACTTCGGCATTGGAAGTTGAAAGACGAAGAATCTTTCTGCTCCGAATATTGAGCGAATAGAGTCTCCGTATGCCGTCACCTGTCTCCGCCAGGAACAAGATACTTCGGGAGTCGGGGTTCCACTGTGCTTTCGTGATCAGTGACCCGTAAGAATCGAGCTGCTGTGCTTTGGGAACAGCGTCGTCCTGCCATAGCAGTTGAGGTTTCGGCGCAACAGCATTTTTGCCGTGCAGAAATACATTGACCTGTTCTGTCGAATAGAGCCAGAGAGCCGACTGGAGTTGGTTATGTTCCAGATTGCCCTTGGTGGTGATCACGAAGAAGTATTTTCCATCCGGAGAAAATTTACATTTCGCTTCCGGTGACCGCATATAGGGGTCGCTGAATGTGGTCATCTCGATGGAATCACGAACGGTGAAGGGCCGGTCCGACGATGTCCGGGTTTGGGAACCAAAACTTGCGCTCACTGGCGCCAGAAACAGTACCAGGAGAATTTCCAGTTTCGGTAAAGGGCTGATGCCCCGCGCAAGTCTACAGCGGTCACGATTCATGTCTGGAGTCTCCATGAATCAAAACATCAGCTTGAGAGCGAATTGCATGGAGCGCGGACCCCCTTGCTGATACAGCGGGCTCATCGCACCCAGACTTTGATTCAGCATCATGGTGGCCCTTCCAAACTGAGCATCGGAGAGCGCTGGATCTACGTAACCGAAATTTGGATGGTTGAGAACATTGAAGGCTTCTGTCCTGAATTGAGCCGTGAGCCGATCATGGATATGGAACTCCCTCCGCACTGTCGCGTTCCACTGGACTTGTCCGAATCCTCGCACGAAGTTACGTGGCGCATCACCCGCGGAGTTGGGATCGGCTGGAAATGCGAAGGCAGCCGGATTGATCGCCTTTCCACCGGGATATTGCGGGCCGTACAGGTAGACAGATTCGTTCGGAACGAGGTCTACATTTCCGTAGTATTGCCGTCCGGTAACTGGATCGTAGATCAGGTTTCCTTGAAGTGTAATGGGAAAGGCCGTTCTGGCCATCAGCCGGTTGTCAGTGCTCCAGTTGCTCAGCAGTGCATGTAGCATAGGTTTGCCCCGATAGCCGGGAAGGTCCCATACGAGACCAGCCTGTACGTTATTACGCACATCGAAGTCGGAATTTCCATACGTGGGCGCATAAGACGCATTATTGGAACCGAAGTCAAGAGAGTGTGACCATACGCAACTGACCAAAGCTTGAAGCCCATGGGAAATGGAGCGTTGAAATTTTAGTTGGAGGCTTTGGTAGTTTGAGGTGATGCCTGCCGGGACATAATAGACTTCGCCAAAATCAGAATTGAGTGAACTAACATCGTGCAATACCTGCTGTAGCAGACGACGTCCAGCCGAAGCAACGTAGGAGATGGTGAAGGATTGGTTGGCTCCTAAACCTTGTTCGACACTTGCGTTCCATTGGAGTGTGTAAGGGAGCTGGAGACGACGGGGGAATGCGAGCACATAGCTCGCGGTGTACGGTGCGGTAGCCTGGGTGGAGAAATCCAGCTGCGATGCGGTGATTGGAAGCGGCGAGTTAGTCACTATATTGAACGCACTGAATCCGATACCGGCGAATCCTAAAGTGGAGATTTGATTTCCGGTATCGAAAAAGACTCCGCCACCGCCCCGAACAACAGTTTCATAGCTGGGTCGTTGATGCGCAGTCCAAGCAACCCCAAGTCTCGGAGCAAAGTTGTACCAGTACGTCTTCCATAGTGAAGTGCCTTGCGGGGCAAGTGTCAGGGTCGCTGGATTGTTAATGTCGCCTAAGACTGTATAGGCATCATTGCCGTGCTCTTCTGTAGGAGCTGGGTCTACTTCCCATCGAACTCCACCGGATAGAGTGAGGGTTGGGGCAATTCGCCATTGATCCTGCACAAAGGCGGCAAACTCGTTAAACACGGGTGTCGCAGAAACGCTTTTTCCGATGTAACTCAGGTCTGGTGAATTGGCCAGCATCGATTCGCGACTGGCGAACTCGAATTGGATATTGACGAGCGGGGGAGTGATGGGGGATACGATATGTCGCTGATCAATCCCGAATCGCACGACGTGGTGTCCCGGCGTCAAATTCACTATATCGGTCACGTTCCATTGATGAAATTTCGTAACGGCATCATAAGCGTAGAGATTCGTTGAACCAACGCCCTGGATATAGATGAGGGGATATGCAGCAGAGGGAGAATAGGCGCCCGGTATCCCGACGGCCGATCTTAGATCGATCGGAGTAGCGCCGCCAAAGTCGTCGAGGGAGATGTCGACGGCCGATCTGCTCCTTGTGTAGCCCAGCCGGAAGTCGTTACTGATCCTTTGATTGAACTGACTGGTCGCGCCGAGGGTATAGCCCAGTGTATCCAGGTCAGTGTTGGAGACGGATGAAAGATTCCTTGTCTGGGAGGACGTGGGGGTATAAGCAACCCTGAAGAAGGCATTCAGTCTATCTGAAAACGTGTGATCCAGGCGCAGCGAAGAAGAGTCGATCTGAGCGGGAAGTGAATACGATTTGACAAATGGGGAAAGTCCACTGAGAGCGCCATTTGAATCCTCGATCTCAGGCCCGGTTGGGACTGGAAAGGCGTTGAATATACCCTGAACGGCGACCGGAGCATTGGCTCTGAGAGAGAGTGAAGGAACGTATTGGGTCGTCGCAGCGGCTGGCTGTACGAGACGGAGCCCTTCATAAGAGAAGAATAAAAAGCTTCGGTCGGTCCCGTGATAGAGGCGCGGTATCCATATTGGGCAGCCGAAGGTTCCCCCGAAGTCATTCTGTCGAAGAGCGGTTCTGCTTTCCCCGTAGTAATTGTTGAACCAGTCATTTGCATCAACTGCATCATTTCGCAGGTAGTTGAAAACGCTACCGTGCGGCAAGTTCGTCCCGGAACGGCTTGAAAACGCAAACTGCCCACCTGGGCTGCGGCCGTATTCCGCAGAATATGTAGAACTAGAAACACGAAATTCCTGCAGAGCATCTACGGACAGTATGCTCTGAGTTGTGCCCAAGGCTGTGGTCGCGGCAATCGCGCCTGCGTTACCTGGTTGAGGATTTCCGCCTGCCGCACCCGCGCCGGCAGCCGATACACCATCGACCGTGTAGTAGTTGGATTCCGTTCTCTGGCCATTGACGCTGAAGTCGCCCTGATAGCCAACGGTTGCACTCATCTGCGGACTCTGTGTGACGACGCCGGGGGTCATCTGAATCAGATCCTGGAAGCTCCTGCCGTTGAGTGGGATGTTCTCGACGAACGTACGGTCGATGACCGTGCTGACGGATGCATCCGTGGTGTTAAGGAGGGATGAAGCTGCGTCAACCGTGACGCTCTCAGAGGTTGCTCCTACGGGGAGAACGAAGTTGAGGGCCAGTGCGCTTTGCACGTTCAGAACGACATCGGCTTCGATGATCGTCTTGAAGCCCGGTTTTGAGACCTGCACATGGTAATGGCCTGGAGGGAGGATCGGAATAAGGTACATCCCTAAACTGTTGGTCTTGGCCGAATGAATGACGCCTGTCGCGTCATTGGCAATCTCAACGTCTGCATCAAGGATGAAGTTGCCGGACGGGTCTGTTACTCCGCCACTCATCATCGCGCTTGTAGATTGAGCGAGTCCGAGGAGGGAACACAGAAACAAAACAAGAAGAAACAAACAGTGCTTCATGCGGCGCTCCAAAAGCCTGAGAGTGAAGTGCGTTCACTCTATCTACCGTTGACCGCTGTGATGTGTACCAAAGTTAGGTGACGATCAGGGGTGATTTGGTTGAATTTGCAGATAAGCCCTTAGAAGTTGTTTACCGGTTGGCCTGTTGCTTCCGCCTGACGGCTCTACCGTCACAAAGACCATGTCCAATCGAGCCAACGTCTTGGGGTCGTTGCACCGTAAGACCCATCTTTTGTGTGTGTCGTCCTGGTAAAACAAACCAAGGCTTACGGGAGAAGGTCTATCGCTGCCGCTTCCCCAAACCTGGAATGACACATTTTGTTTATGGCTGGCCTGGCTATCGAGGTCGAATCCATAGAATAAGAGAGAACGGTCCTTTGTATAAAAGATACGACCAAACTGTTTGGCCTTTTTCCCGTCCTGCGTAAGGTCGGAGATATCGGCAATGTACAGATTTCGAGCGCCAATCACGTCGCGAATATCTCGGTCGTGATCGAGAAACTCTTTGTCCAGGTCCAGCAGTTGGGCCTTCTCATTGAGTTCTGCTTTTTTTTCATCGAGAACCGCATTCAGTTCTCGGACCTTGTTCTCAAGAGCCGCGACCTGTGTCGCCTGCTGTGTTGTGTCCGTATTGGATGATGCGAACTTATCGCGCAAAGAAGCTGTGTCTGCTTGTGCAGCGAGGAGGCGTGCGCTTAAGCTGTCTCGCTCTTCATTGACTTGCTTGAGCGCAGCCTGCTCGGTCTGAAGTTGCTTTTGTATATCCTCCATAGCGAGGGTCATTTGTTCGATCCGGAAGTCGGAAGCAACGAGTTGCTTTTGCAGGCTTGCGATCTTCTCCTGGCTGTGGTCGAGGGCCTGTTGCGTATCCGTGGCTGCCCTGCCCGGTGCGGTAGGTTGCGGTGCTGGATGCAGGAGAATCCGCGGCGCGTCCTGCGTGACAGGCTGCTTTTTGATACGGATAAAATGTATACCAACCAGGCAGGTGACGGCCGCGGCACATGCGGCAAGGAGGGCAGTCGGGATGCGCCCGGAAAATCTCCGTTTGGGTGGGACCTCCTGGTGTAGCTGCGAAGAGTCCAACCGGCTCATCAGTCTTTGCTCCGCTGCGTTGAGAGAACTGGCCGACTCTTCCGGCGCGTTGTCCACGTCAGCGGAGACAACTGCGGCCATAGCCGGAATCACATCGGACGTGATCTGCTGATACTGCAAGAACTTCTTATGGCACGAGTCGCAATAGGCCATGTGTATTTGCAGGAGTGCCCACTCTTCCTCCGAGATTTCACCGGAGTAATAGAGGGCAACTAGAGCATCGAACTCGTCATGGAATTGAGGGTTCACAGGGGCAGCCGCACTCTGGAGCGTTTTCGTACCAATTTTCTCACTCAGACGTCCTTTTGGGGAAAGACGTTGGAGCGAAGGCACTCCAGACCCCGATAATAATGATGCCTTATGTTCCCGAGCGTCTGACTGGTCTTTTCTGCGATTTCCCTAAGGCTGTAACCTTCGAAGAAATGAAGTTCCAGAGTGTGCCGCTGGTCTGCAGAAAGCTGTTCTCGAACGCGGTCAAGCAAAGTTCGGGCGGCGATTTCATCGATGAATAGCGGCCGGCGCTTAGCGTCGATCTGTTCCTCGTTAAGCTGGTCAGTGTTGTAGTGCTGCCGGAATGTGAGGTATTGCCTGCGATTCATTGCCCGGTGGTAAGTAATCTGAATGATCCAGGAGGCTGCCGTTGCTTTGCTTGCGTCGAACAGCTTCGCTTTCTGAAACAGTAAAAGGAAGACATCCTGACAAAGGTCTTCCGCCTCGGCTGCATCCCTCAATATCCTCCAGGCAATGTTGGATACCGCGCGTCGGTGTCTGCGGAAAAGGAAGCCGAGAGCTTCCCTTGACCCGTGCCCTACCTCGGTGAGCAGCATCTCATCGCTCTGGTCGGCATGCTGCTTGGCGATAGAGTCAACTGCGGGGGAGCAAGGCTCGGATATGGCTACGTCCGACTGGCCGGCTAGTGTCTCCGGAAAATAAGCGGCACTGTCGGACGTCATGCGACCCTCGGCTTATTATCGAGTCTTCAGAGGGGTTTGAATAGTAGTCATATCGAACCATCACGATGGTGCTCGCGATATAGCGTAAGCACTATAGTGCCTCTCAGTGTAGGCACTATAGTGCCTCCGGCGTAAGGCGGTCAAGTCAAAGATTGAATTATGACCGATCAAAAAAGGCCGGAAGGGCTCACTCTTGAGCAGGCGATTGGTCGGGTTTTGCGCAGAGAGAGACAGGGCCGAGGACTTAAACAGGTTGAGGTTGCTGTCGCCACGAATTTCGGTGTCCGCTCGATTCGAACGATGGAGCACGGCAATCAGAGTATGACCATCAGGTCACTGGACGCACTAGCACTGTTCTATGAACTGCCGATAGAAGAAGTGATTATTCGAGCTAAGCGACTGCGCGATAGTTTGCTTTAGAAAGAGTTTTTCGCCGATCCAAGGCACTATAGTGCCTTACTGCGAACTGCAAGTCCGAAAAGATTAGCCTGTGATTACGGGCGAAAAAAAGAGACCGGCGACGCTTGAACAGGCTTGCGGTCAAGTAATAATCCATTATCGCGAGAAATTAGGGCTATCCCAAATGGATCTCGCGGTGGCGACAGGCTACAGCCTACGCTATGTCGGAGACGTTGAGCGCGGAACAAAGAGCGCGACGTTGCGAACTATGAACGATCTCGCGACATTATTCAACGTCCGCTTGGGTTCTCTGATCGCCGAGGCTGAGGCGCTATTGGGTAGAAAAGAGAGACAAGATAAAACACCTTCTGCGGGAAAAGGAAGATCTTCTAGGCGGCGAGCCTAGCAAGCAATCCCAACACCTATTATCAGACCTAAGAGACGGTTTAGCTATCCCCATTTCTTTGCCATGATTTGGGGTTGCCTCATGTCCGAAAGCTACTTAGCTGCAATTTTCCATTGCGCCTTCGCCTTATCTTCGCTAACATGTTTCTTCATAGTTGAGATGCATAGGGCCATGCACGAAGGATATCTCGACACCCAGCCCACGGTTAACGAATGCCGTAGGCGATAGCATTACGCTGGCGAGAACGATTCTCAGGCAGGTGATGGGGCAGTAGTAAGAGCGGGTCTGCTACAAGGAGCGCTTGGAGTGCCCGGCTTTTTTTGTACCAGTTCTCATGAGAGAGACTGAACAGATGACTCCATTGTGGCCAGGAGTATAGCTCCACAAACAGGTCGGATACATTTGAGCAGATCAACCTACCCACGACAGAGATTTGCTTTGCAGTCCGGCGGCGGATCATACATACTCCCACTCCGGCTACGAGGTAAATTGTCAACACGCATTTAAACTGACCCCGTAGGGACCCGATAAAAATTGACTCCCTAAGTGCCCGAAACAGGCACAACAAGTTGACCCCTCAGAGAGCAGTTGAACTTGCCCCCGGTCAAGTCGCAACCAGAGTTTCTCTTTCTACAGCGGCAGCGTCGGCGATGCGTTTTTCTTTCAGCCTAGACCTGTCACCGCGGATGTTGATGACGGTAAAGCGGTGCAGCAACCTATCCAGTGCCGCTGAAGCCATGATCGTGTCTCCGGCGAAGACCTGGCCCCAGTCGGCGAAGACCTTATTGCTAGTGAGGATGACAGACTGACGCTTCTCGTAGCGCTCGCAGATGGCCTGGAAGAGAAGACTGGCATGCACCTGTTCCGATGACACTAGA
>Ga0207114_1164_pt1 | contig 16735 bp, 14 predicted proteins | sample Alteio_BWMinHeat_70_FD_153560 | JGI IMG/M metagenome (GOLD analysis project Ga0207114, IMG submission 153560) | Enriched cells from forest soil in Barre Woods Harvard Forest LTER site, Petersham, Massachusetts, United States -... | ecosystem: Environmental > Terrestrial > Soil > Temperate forest >... | reverse complement strand
GATTGAAGATACTGCGCAACGTTATTGCCGTATTGATTGGCGTTTATAGCAGAGGATGCATCTATCGATGAAAGTTCAGAGGCTTTGGTGCTTTTGGATTTTAATTTAAATGCTTGAAACAGGAGGAAAGCGGCCACAAAAGATAAAATGTTTGTGACAATGCCTAGAAAATGCAATGCCGCTGTTTTTAAATGTTGGTTTCTTTCTTGTGGCTCTGTTGCGCGCGCTGCTGCGATTAAACTTTTGGTCATATAATAGAGACAGCGCAGAGTGTTAAGACCCAAGATGACTCCCAAAACATAGGGCGCAGCATAAATAAATCCAGCAACCGCGGCCATCGTTAATGCAAAGGCGACCGTAGTTCCGACCGCAGTGATACAAGAAATTCCGAAATCCAGCCAGCGTTCATAATTTTTATTCTCCGCTTTTGCTAAACGAATAGCAGATTCAAAAAAATTAACCCAGCCAAAAGCAAGAAAAATTGGAGCAATAAAGGATAAGATTTTCTTAAACCAACTGTTATTGAAATCATTCAAGCGATTTCCCTTGTCTTCAACTGTTGCAGAGCCTTTAGCAAGGCGATACTGGACTACTTGATCGCGGCTTACTTGCTTTGTAACATTATAGGATTCCCTACCATCGGAATATGCAGCAACATCTTTCGTGTTCTGTTCCTGATATCGGATATAATCATAATTCACTCCCGCTTGAGAAACGACTCCAGAAACATCCAAATTTATCTTTGAGAAAACATCGTATGGCACATTAAGTTCATGAGGAGTCGCCCCGGTCACGAAATATTCAAAAGGCTGCAAATCTTCCAGACGATAACAAACAGCGCCAGGCATGATTGAAACAGATGATAGTGTGATCTGTTGTGCGCTTAACGCTGTCGTAGCTATGGTGGTAATCGTCGTATTGAAGTTTTCTACCGGGAGAGATTTTATGTTTTTTGGCTTGGATACACTTTGATATTGAGGACAATGGGCCAAATGAGAATATGTCGCTAGTTCATCTTGTGTCGCACTCTCATCTGATAAATCATCAAACAACGATCTTTGCGAAGGATCATAATGAACATTCGGAAAAAGATCGAGCCGTGTTTTAGGACGTCTTTTATTAAATTCTTTAAGCCTTCCAATCGCCATAATAATATCCTGTTGTTGCATTTTTAAGAGAACGGTCCACTTTAGAGTTTGATCGAATAAATTGCATAAAATATATAAACTGGACAAATAATATTCCATTTGCGTCGACAATGCAAATAATTGGAAGTAGACCCACGAATTAACAGACCTCATTATTTAAAGAGTAAAAGTCTAGAAAAAGGAACCTATATTCGCATCGGCTCTACGAATCGACTCGCAGACACCGCTATTATTAACGAGTTACAACGTCTAGCCCGACTAGAAACATATGACGAACAACCTCTAGGTGATTTAAGCTCTGAAGCGATCGACTTCAGAGCTGCTTCCGAGTTGTTTTTAGAATACCGAAAATTGAAAAAATCGGATTTAGAGACATTAAAGTTAACCACTAAACACCAAGGGAGAGAAGTACCCACTGTCGGCGGAGTCGTCTTGTTCGGGAAAGAAAGGGGGAAATATTTTCCTGACGCATGGATCCAGGCTGGACGATTCATAGGTAAGGACAAACAAGATATTCTAGATACCCAGGAAATCCATGCATACCCCGTCATAGCAGTTGAAGAAGCATTCAAATTTGTTCAAAAGCATATGATGAGAGGGGTTGAAATAAAAGGAACTCGTGGACATGAAAAATGGACCATTCCTCTCGTGGCCATTCGGGAGGCAATCATCAGTGCGATTGTTCATGCAGACTACTCTCAGCGCGGTTCACCCATTAGGCTATCTGTCTTTAGCGATAGAATTGAAATTGAAAATCCAGGGTTAATTCCTTTTAACCTCACTTTGGATGACCTATACAGAGGTATTTCCAAATTACGAAACCCAGTTATAGGACGAGTGTTTCACGAATTAAAACTAATTGAGCGCTGGGGAAGCGGAATAACTCGAATGGTAGAAGCTACGCTCAACGCAGGGCTGGAACGACCTTTACTAGAAGAAGTAGGAACTCATTTTCGAGTAACATTTTTTTCAACACCATCAAAAACTATCACTCGCCCAAAACGAGATGAGACAGATCTTATCATTATAAACTTATTAAAAAATCATGAAGGCCTATCAACTCAACAAATTGCCAATAAAATCACCCTCTCAACAAGAGCAACTCGGACACGACTTATTAATCTTGTAGAAAGCGGATTAGTTGTTAAAATCGGCTCAGACCCAAGAGACCCAAAGAAAAAATATTATCTTATCAAATAGACTCCATGAGGTGCGGAAAATGACAATTTTCAAGAGATAATTCCATGATTAATCAAATTGCACGTATGGAAGAAGTGGTGCAGTCATATCTAATAAACAACCAATTCATGGGATCCATTCTTGTATCACAGAAGGACAGGATCCTTCTTAATAAGGGGTATGGTTATGCAAATCTCGAATGGCAAATTCCTAATTCACCAACCACAAAATTCCGTTTAGGTTCAATTACCAAGCAATTCACAGCGGCTGCCATTTTGTTGCTTGAAGAGCAAGGTAAGCTAAAGATAACCGATCTATTAAAGAAATATATCCCTGATATTCCGAACGCTTGGAACAACATTACAATTTTCCACCTATTAACCCACACATCAGGCATTCCGAATTGTACTGCTGTCCCCGATTTTAATACCTTTGTCTCAACTACTAAATCGGTGAAACCCATGGAGCAAATGGAATTGGTTAACAACAAACCATTACAGTTTGAACCTGGTTCGCAATTTGATTATTGCAATTCAGGATATGTATTGCTTGGTTATCTAATTGAAATGATAGCAGGTCAAAGCTATAAAGATTTCATAGGGAACAATTTATTTAAGCCGTATGGAATGCATGACTCAGGATATGATTCAAATTCAGAAGTCATTTTACATCGTGCTTCTGGTTATGAAATGAATCCTACAGGAATAATAAATGCTGAATATTTAAATTCATCCATCCCTTACGCTGCTGGCTCGCTTTATTCGACAACACAGGATTTACTTCAATGGGTACAAGCATTATTCGAAGAGAAGATTTTATCACCGGAATCCTTTAAAAAAATGACGACACCATTCAAGATGGACTATAGTTTCGGTTTATTTTTTCAATCTATTGATAGCTATAAATTTATTTTCCATGGCGGTGGTATCAACGGATTCAAAACCATGTTGATGTATTGCCCAGAAGACAAGCTGACGGTAGCCATCTTAAGTAATATAGTTACCTTAGGCTTTTCTCCTCATGAAATTGTGATAAAAATAGTAAAATTGGCTCATGGTAAAATAGTTACACTACCTTCCGAAAGAAAAGCAATTATCCTTTCATCTGATATTCTTATTAAATATGTTGGCACTTACAATGTAAAACAGATGAATATTAATATTACTTTAGAAAATGGCAATTTAATGGCTCAATTTACAGATCAATTAAAGTTTCAACTGTATCCAGAATCAGAAACTGATTTTTTTGGCAAGATACCTGACACTCAAATTGTTTTTTTAAAAGATGAACAAGATAAGATTTTTCAGTTAACTCTACATCAATATGGGCAAGAGTTAACAGGGATAAAGTTAGTATATTAATTTGTAACTATTCAGCGAATCCCACAGGAGCCCTCGTGCCCGTGAGCGTGCCCACTCACGGGCACGAGGGCATTTGAAAAATACGCTGAATAGTTACAGTATTTTTTTGTGGCAGCAAAAATCAAAGTGAGGGAAATAGCCAATCCTGCGGGGGTAAATTTCTTGATATCTTGAAAAATTACTGATAGATTTCCATCCACTTCTGGATGAGAGTTTAGCTTCTTATGACAAAGGGACTTTTATTTTCTTGCCTCTGCGCGATCTTTCTTTTTACAAATGCTGTAGCTTATCCTGCCGTTAGACCGATTGCCACCCTCAGCATTGGCGGCGATTACGAGAATACTCCCAGCAATAGCAAAAACATTGTTCTCCTTTCTCCCTTTTTTAATAGTTATCTTAGTGGTGGCCACGATTGGAAAACGGTTGCCGGTTTATTTATGGGCGGGGAATTTTCTTTGTTAAGCTGCTTTTTGGGACAACTAGGCCTGAGTTATTATCAAAACCAGCCTTATACGCTTAAGGGTAGCGTTTATGAATTTGGCAGCCCCAGCTTTAATAACCTGGCTTTCCAATATTCTGTGAAAAGCCAGCGCATCATGCTCGACAGTAAATTTCTGACGACCTATCGGCAACGATTTCACCCTTTTATCACGCTTGGCGCGGGCGAAGCCATCAATCGTTCCTACGACTATGTGGAAATACCGGTGGATACCACCGGTGTATCGACGGCGCAGCCGTTTCAAAGCCACACGTGTCACTCTTTTACTTATGCACTGGGTTTCGGCTTAGATGTGGATATCGATCAACACTTTCGCGGTGGCGTGGCATATCGCTTTGTTGATTTAGGTGCGACGGGATTAGGGCCATCGCCTTCGCAAGTCAGCTCGCAAACAATTAATTACAGCCATTTACGCGTCAGTCAATTTTTGGCACAGATTAGTTATTTGTTATAGGGGCTGTTTACATAGGAGTGTGTTATGAGACAGCTGGTGTTTTTATTGATGATTGTTTTGTTCAGTTTCAATCGCGTGTTGGCTGGGCCGATTTTTAGCGTGACGCCCCTCATCACCGGCCAGTCTCAGTTACAGCAGGGCCAACAAGGCACGGCCGTGTATCAGATTACAAATAATACCCCGTATAATTTCACTTCTTTCGGGCTGTACCAGTTGCCACAGGGTATTAGCGCCGTTACCAATGGCGGTTATCAATACTGTTCCTTTCCCTTGAGTTTAAACAGCGGCGCCAATTGCCTTATTAAATTCAACATCGACAGCACGCAAACCTCCTCTGTTCAAGGTGGCCCTGTGCTTTGTTATTCCAGTTCCAAACCGATTTATTGCAGTCAACCGTTCCAGCAAGAGCAATTGTCCACACAAACTGCCAGCGGGCCGGCCTCCTCCTCTTGCAGCCCTACTGCATCCAGCGTGAGTAACTTCAATTATGAATTGACCCAAACGATAGATTCTTCCACCATTGATGCATCCACGATCAACTCCTGGGGCCCTGCCCGCAATCAATTAATCATGAGCTCGTCAAATCCCAACCTTCATCAATGCACGACAACAAACATCACGAACACAAACAATATCCAGTGGATGCAAAACCGCTTGTTGGCATCCGAGCTTTTTTGGGTCAATCAAAAATTAAATTATTGTCATCATCATGTGGTCGACTTCGCGACGCCGCCCGTCAGCTATGGAACGCCACGAGCTCAAATTTCCAGCGGAGGTGGTTTCTGTAGTACCGCCACGGATCTCATGCCAGGCTCCGTGTATTATGGCCAAAGCGCGCGCTGGAATCTTACTGGGACCGCCTCTGAAACCATCGACAATTGGAATAATAATAACGGCATGTGGCATGGCGTGGACTGCAGTGATTTTACCTCGTTCGCCTATAACTTCGCTTTCGGCATTCAATTTAACAGTGATACCGGTTATCAAGCCGGACAAGCAACCGATGGTTCGCAAAATACTTTAACGCCAAACGGGCAAACATCTGGGAACACTTTGCAAGCTTTTAGCAATTCCAATCCCAACTCTCCGGCCGGAGTTCTAGTCTGTAAGGATGGGAAAACCGAGCAAGAGGAGGCTGCCTGCGGCGGCTATGGTACTGATGGTTATTTTTCAGTGTTCAGGGGCAGCGACTATTCTCATCCCTATTACACCATCAGCGACCAGATGCTGCAGACACTGCAGCCCGGTGACCTTATCTTTTTAGGGTTTTCTAAGGGTGCGGGAGACGGCAATAATTCAAGTTCTGTTGTCACCCATGTCATCACTTGGACTGGGAAAAAAGTTGGTTATGGAACGAATGATATTAACCCAAGCTTGATCGCCCCGGAGTCAATTTGCCCCATGAGCGACTGGGCCGCGCAAGTTGGTGATTGGGTTATCATTGATAGCCACTATCAAGGGCCTGATTATCGAGTTTTTTCATCCTGTTTTTATGGAAATAATATTTGGGGCGTGCGACGCGTTATCGGGTATATGCAGGCGTCGTGATGAATGGCAATGGAAACCTATCTGAAGGAGACTTACATGGAAGAAAAAAAGCTAAGAGTTATCGACAAAATTTGGAAAAGTGAACCTACCATTGAAGGAGCAGGCGTCCATCTTAAACGAGCTTTTGGCTTCCGTGAAATTCCCTTGCTCGATCCTTTTCTGCTGCTTGATGATTTTCGTTCCGAAAACCCTGCTGAATATAAAGCAGGCTTTCCTTGGCATCCGCATCGTGGGATAGAAACTATTACCTATGTCCTGGAAGGGGATGTTGAACATGGGGACAGCATGGGTCATAAGGGTAGTATCTCTTCAGGCGACGTCCAATGGATGACGGCGGGTTCTGGCATTATTCATCAAGAAATGCCCAAAGGAAATAAAAAAGGGCAGATGCTCGGATTCCAATTGTGGGCCAATCTTCCCAGCTATTCAAAAATGATGGATCCGCGTTATCGTGGTTTTAAGAAAAATGAAATCCCTCTGGTGTCAACCAAGCAAGGTGCAAAGGTTAGAGTGATCTGTGGAGAAATCGAAGGCGTCAAAGGGCCGGTGCAAGATATTGTGACCGATCCAGAATATATGGATGTAGAGCTCCCCGCCGGTAAAATATTTACCCATGAGGTGAAAGAACACCATACCGTCTTTGCTTATGTCATCGATGGCTCGGCCTATTTTGATCAAGTACGCACGCCGTTTTCCCATGATGCCGCCGGGGATAATTATTTTGATATGTCTTCTCCCTGTCCTTGTCATGATGGCAGTCTGGTTTTATATAAAAAGGAAGGCAATCAGATTACGGTTAGCACGGATAAGAATTCAGTGCGTTTTTTATTAGTTACTGGTAAACCTCTTAAAGAACCTATTGCCTGGTATGGTCCTATTGTGATGAACACACATGAAGAATTGCGCAAGGCATTTCAGGACTTCGAGGATGGTACTTTTATCAAGCATGCCTAAGCCAAGCTATTAAAATGCCCAACAGAAACAGCCAAGAAGATTTCCATGAGTGGCCGGGTGACAATTGTGATGCTTTAAGTAACTGGTTTGGTGAATTTGTTCATGGACGATAATTTTATTTTTTTCATAAGTACCATAGTATTTTATAGGCGACCAATCCGGACTAACGGGAGGAAGCGGTGGATTATGGTTTGCGAATTCTTCACAAGCATGAACAATGGTGCCGCCGACGACGGTCATGACAGAATATAAGTTTTTAATTTCTTCGTCCTGGATATTGAAATAGTCCTGAGATAACACCGCAAAATCTGCCAATTGATTATCAACAAAAGAGCCTTTTTCATTCTGCTCATTCGAGAACCAGGCACTTCCTTTAGTATAAAGCTCCAGCGCTTTTTCCCTTGAGAGAATATTGGTTTCATCGTAAAGCAAGCTGCCGCCAATGGTTTTTCCTGTGATGAGCCAATAGAGACAAAGCCAAGGATTGTAGCTGGATACACGAGTGGCATCTGTTCCCATACCTATGGGGATGCCAGCGGCCAATATTTTGCTAATGGGTGGAGTTCTCAAGGTTTTATCTTTTCCATAGCGCTCAATAAAATATTCGCCTTGGAAGGCCATGCGGTTCTGAATGGCAATTCCTCCATTTAACTTTTTCACACGCTCAATGGAGAAGTCGGAAATGGTTTCAGCATGATCAAAAAACCAATGTAATTTGTTGATGGGCATTTCACGATTAATTTTTTCATAGATATTTAAAGCTCGTGAAATAGATTCGTCATAGGTGGCATGCAATCTGAAAGGCCAATTATTTTTGACAAGCAAGCGCACAACGGGCTCGAGTTGGTTTTCCATGGTTGTGGGTAGGTCGGGGCGAGTTTGAAGGAAATCTTCAAAATCCGCAGCAGAGAAAACCAACATCTCACCAGCGCCATTGTGATGGTAATACTCATCGCCTTGTTTGTATTTCGTCGTCTGGGTCCAGTGAGTAAAGTCTTCTAATTCATGATTCGGTTTTTGCGTAAATAAATTATAAGCAATGCGGAGGGTTAATTTTTTATCCTTGTTAAGCTGATTTATTATTTCATAGTCCTCTGGAAAATTTTGAAATCCACCACCCGCATCCACGACGCTAGTGATTCCTAGTCGGTTTAATTCGCGCATGAAATGCAAGGTCGAGTTGATTTGGTCATCATGGTTTAATTTCGGGCCTTGAGCCAAAGCTGAATAAAGAATGATAGCATTGGGTGTGGCAATCAGCATGCCAGTGGGATTGCCTTCCCGGTCGCGTTGGATGGAAGTGCCCGGCATTTCCTGAGTATTTTTGTCGTAACCAATAGCGTGCAGAGCAGCGCGGTTCAGCAAAGCTCTGTCATATAAGTGTAAGATAAAAACGGGCGTGTCTTTTGAGACGGAATTAATTTCATCGAGTGTGGGCATGCGTCTTTCTTTAAATTGAAATTCACTCCAACCGCCAACGACCCGGACCCATTGCGGCGCTGGTGTTCTCGCCGCTTGTTCCTTTAACAGAAACAATGCATCGCTCAAGTTTTTTATTCCATCCCAGCGAAGTTCCATATTAAAGTTCAAGCCCCCACGAATAAGGTGAATGTGGGAATCATTTAAACCGGGTATTACAACTTTTCCTTTCAGATCGATCATTTTGGTTGTAGCGGTTTTTAAATTCAATATTTCTTTATCGATGCCAAACTGTAGGAACCTTTTATTATGAATCGCTACAGCGGAAACTTTCTTATCAAAGGTACCAACTCCCTTGAATTGCCCATTATAAAAGATAATCTCCGGATTCATAGGTCCTCCAGTAGGATCAGAAACACGCTGCGAATTAGCCGGCGTGTTCGGTATTTCTCAGCATGGATTTGGCATAAAAGATTCCAAGACCATAGGCGCCCGCGTGTTCTTGAGCCAGTTCCATCACAGGACCATAGGTTTCTTGGCGTGCCCAATCACGTTGAAATTCGCACAACACTTGTACCCAGGTTACGGGGGTAACACCAGCCTGAATCATGCGTTGAATCGCCATATTGTGTGCTTCTACAGTGGTGGCACCTGATGCATCAGTTACCGCATAGACTTCATAGCCCGCCTGAATTGCCGAGATAGCAGGAAAAGCCAAACACACTTCAGTCCAAAGCGCAGCGATGATTAATTTTTTACGTTTCGTTTTTTCAACCGCAGCGACAAAATTCTTATCTTCCCACGAGTTCATGGTCGTGCGATCGATAGGTCTTTGATTGGGATAGATCGCTTGAAGCTGTGGAATTAAGGGGCCACTAAAACTCTCGGCGGCAACTGTGGTTAAAATGGTGGGAACTTTAAATATTTTGGCAGCCTTAGCCAGGCCTACCACATTATTCTTGATAGTTTCACGATTTGCCGATTCAATACCAAAAAACATTTGTGGTTGATGATCAATTAAGATGACGACGGAATTGTTAGGGGTTAATAATTCAAGGGATGATTTATCCATAACATGCTCCTTATGTAATGATGGTCGTTGCTGAGTTTGTATTATTTTATTATATCACTCACATCACACAACACAATTACCTATAATCCGCGCAACGTGATAAACTATAAAAATCACAACACAATTACCTATAAATTACACAAGAGAAAGTAATGACCTCTCCCTCAGAAAAATTAGCGGACTCACTCGCAGCCTTAAAAAAGCTCCAAGACCAAGGCATCATGGCCATTCAAGCCAAAAATCTTTCGCGCACACATCGCGAGCGTTTAATAAAGAATGGATTTTTACAAGAAATTATCAAGGGTTGGTATCTTCCATCTAAGCCTGATGAACCTAAGGGTGAGAGTACAAACTGGTATGCTTCATTTTGGGAATTCTGCTCTGCCTATCTTAACAAACGCTTCCATGATAAATGGTGTCTGTCACCAGAACAGTCTCTCTCCCTACACGCAGGAAATTGGACAATACCCAGGCAGCTTTTAATCCGGTCACCTAAAGGAAACAACAAAGTGACACTTCTGCCTTTTCAAACCTCTCTTTTAGACGCACGCTACGCAATGCCCGAACGTGAGGAAATTAAAATATTAAATAACATCCGTGTTTTTTCCCTACCATCCGCTCTAATTGCTTGTGGGCCTCGATTTTTTACTCAAAACACAAGTGATGCGCGAACTGCACTCTCTTCAATTCGAGATGCCGCAGAAATTCTAGAGCTACTCCTAGAAGGAGGGCATAGTTTAATCGCAGGTCGCCTAGCCGGAGGATTTCGAAACATCGGTCGAAATCAAATAGCGGATGAAATAATTAAAACAATGACAGCAGCAAGCTTTGATATTCGCGCAATCGATCCATTTCAAGAAGCCCCTACAATAATAGTTCCAAGTCGAGAGCCATCTCCTTATGTCAAACGCTTACATATTCTTTGGCAGGAAATGCGCCAAGCCGTTCTCCAGAACTTTCCAACAAATCTTGGACATCTAATTAATATTAAAATGTATCTAAAAAACATAGAAGAAATCTACGTTACAGATGCTTACCATTCCCTATCTATAGAAGGTTATCGAGTGAACGAAGAACTTATTGAACGTGTGCGTACAGGCGCCTGGAATCCCGATAATCATAAAAAAGACAAAGATCAGATCGCAGCTCTCGCCGCACGGGGGTATTGGCAATCTTTTCAGGTTGTGAAAAATAGCATAAAAAAGACGCTCGAGGGCGCTAATCCTGGAAAGGTTTTCGAGGAAGATCACAGAGATTGGTATCGTGCAATGTTTGCATCCAGTGTCACTGCCGGCATTCTAAAACCAGCTGATCTTGCAGGCTATCGAAATAGCCTTGTTTACATCCAACGATCCATGCATGTTCCACCAAGCCCTGATGCTGTGCGTGATCTCATGCCAGCCTTTTGCAAAATACTCCAGAATGAAACAGAGCCTGCTGTCCGCATAGTACTCGGACACTTTTTTTTCGTCTATATTCATCCGTACATGGATGGCAATGGGCGTATGGGGCGATTCCTAATGAATCTTATGTTAGCTGCGGGTAGCTATCCCTGGATAATTATCCCTGTGGATAAACGGAGCGACTATATGGGAGCACTGGAAAAAGCAAGCACTAGTCAAGACATTGTGCCTTTTAGTTTATTCTTGGCCAGGCTCGTAACTCAGAGTGTGAACGGCAAAACCTTTGCTCTTCGTTATAAAAAGAAATAACAACATATTGAGTTTCTATAATGCGTTAGAAATGGCTTCCATCACTTTTGATGCTTCCGACCAACGTTCATCAGGATCCGCTTTTGGCCATGCTGAGATTTCAACAATCACGATATGCCGTACTGGATTGAGATACACTATTTGACCGTATACACCCGCCGCTTGGAAGACTTGACTGTTACCAGAGGGAATCCACCACTGATAGCCGTAATTGGTACCTTGTGGCGGTACTGTATACTTCGCGGGTGACGTTGCTTCTTTAATCCATGCGGACGAGACAATACGCTTTCCACCCAACGTGCCACCGTTAATTATCATTAAACCAAAGCGACCATAATCTCGTAGCGTCGCATTAAAGCAACCAAATGCGCATTGATCTGGTTGAGCTTTTGCTCGGAATAAAAATCCATCACTTTGTGCGCCAATTTTGCTCCAGATTTTTTCTTGCATATATTGATTAAGCGGTGTTTTGGTTGCATTTTCGATTGCTAAACCCAGCACTTCTGTATTCAAGCTGACATAATTGAAGGTAGTGCCTGGCCAAACATTGGGATCAGCTTTGAGTGACTTGAGCAAATCGGTAAATGACGGGACACCACGCAGCACAGAGCGGTCCATTTGATGTACAGTCGATTTTGGATCAGCTGCATTCTCCGTTGCAGCGATGCCTGTTGCCATTTCAAGCGCTTGTCTAAGTGTGACGCGCTCGTATCCACTGCCCTTTAAGGTCGGGACATATTTTATGACAGGATCGTCAATGCTAGAAATTTTCCCTTCTGTGAGCGCAATGCCAAAAAGCGTTGAGGTAATCGATTTGCCGACGGAATTAGAAAGGAACCGGGAATTTTGGTTAGATCCATGAAAATAATGTTCGCTAATAATTTTATTATCTTTCAGAACAAGAAATCCCAATACTGCATTTCTTTTGAAATATTGATCCAGTGTGTAGGTGTTATTATTGTAAGTGTAGGAGGTAGTAAATAACTTATTTGGATTTTTCAGTGGGTATATCGTGCCTGACCGCTTAACCCAATCAATTTTATATCCCAATTTGTCCATATGATGAAAGTAATAATAACTATAGGGAGGAATAAAATAACTATAAGGCCCGGTACTCATCTCGTCTGGATTCATTTTATTGAGATTAATGGTTTGTATGGATTCTGATGCATTAGCAGTGTGAATCGCTACCAGCAGAACGCAAAACGTAGCAATGATTAACCTATGAATCATGGTGGTGTTTCCCCACAAATAAACGCATCAAACAATGCAAACACAATTAATGATTTATTAATTTAGCACGGGCGCTAATCAAAAAGAAATGAAGGTCAAATTTTTCGCCCAATCCTGTTCACATCTGAACACAAACAAATGTGAATACCATGAGTATAAAAGTGAGGGGCATTTTGGTGGGGATTATGATAAATTAACTTTTCCAGAATTATCACATGCCATCGTTTATTTTTCGTTTTTTTAATACCTTAAAACGGAGCTCTTTTTTGCAAATACAACCTGAATTAATTCGAATATTTATTGGCTATGATAGCCGAGAGCCTATTGCTTATCATGTTTGCGTGCAAAGCATTATGGAAACAAGCAGCTTCCCACTCAGCATTACACCTCTTCGATTAAGTAACCTTAAATATATCTTTGATCGCAAACGTGAAACCAATCAGTTCACTGATTTTTCCTATACTCGCTTTTTAGTGCCCTATCTTTGTCAATACCAGGGATGGGCTATATTTATTGATGGAGATATGTTAATTCGCGAAGATATTTCCAAGTTATGGATGTTACAAAATAATGACTATGCTGTTATGGTTGTAAAGCATCCTGAATTCTCTGGATCGCATACTTTCATGAACAATACTGCTACCATATTTCCAAAGTTTAACTGGTCCAGCGTTATGTTATTCAATAATTCAAAATGCCGTGCATTAATGCCTGATTATCTAAAAACCGTAGACTACCAAGAACTTCATCAATTTAAATGGCTTCTTGACGAAAAAGAACTGGGAAGCTTGCCAAACGAATGGAACCATCTTGTTAACTATTATCCTCCCAATTCAAATGCGGCATTAGTCCACTGGACTCTTGGCGGCCCTTATCTAGGCGGAAAATTAGAAACAGCAGAATTTGCCGATGAGTGGTACACAATGCGTACTAAGGCGTTACATATTCAGGAAACATAGACTGCCTTTCTGTAATAGCGATTAATTCCAAAAAAACACTATTATTGCATTTTAATTCAATGATCTATATTTATTTCGATATAAACTTATAACAATATTTTTATGTTATAAGTTTATAACAGTTTAATATTGTGCTATACTTATAACATGAACAAATGCCTAAAATGCCAAAAGATTATAGATTCCAATGAAGTTTACGGACTTCATCAGGACTGCTTTGCCAAAAGCTTTGGCCTGACTCAACCTGAAGACTTTAAAGACTTAGATCCCAAAAAAGAACCCTCTACATTTAGCTCACCTGAAATCAAAAAAAACAAAACCACTTTTTTTCATGGGCGATACCAAAAATATTCAGCAAACTTAGGAGAAATATCCTACATACTTAAAATTCAAGAAGACCAGTTTCCAGAACTTCCCTTTGTTGAGTATATTTGCAATCAAGTAGCTGAAATTCTTGGCATTGATATACCACGCTATCAGCTCATCAACTATTATGGAAAAATAACCTTTGTAACTCGAAACTTCATGCAAGATTACACAGGAACACTTCATCACATTTATAAATTCCTACCGCCAGGGGAAGAAAATCATAGTTGCGAGCAATTAATAAAAATTATATTCGAGCAAACAGGCAGGCTTGCGGATGTCGCCAAATTTATTGAGATTTGTTTATTTGATGCCCTGATAGGAAATAATGATCGTCATGGAAGAAATCTAGGGATAATTGACATCATATCAACAAAGAAATTGGCGCCTATGTATGACAACCCTTCCTGCATAGGAACAGAGGAAGATCACTTTTTAGTCTCTGACATTGATCCTAGCGGCTCAATTTGGACGGCAAGAAGCAAAAGCCCAAAACTCCAAGATTACATCGATGAGTTCACCAGACTAGGTTATAAAGACATAGTAGATCAATTTTGTATAAGAGCCCTCTCACGATCGTCCAAAATTATTACCACTGTTGAAAATTCAGAATTAAGCGAAAAAAGAAAAGAAGCACTCATAAAGCTGATTAAAAAACGCATGGAGGCGTTCAAGAATGTCCAATAAACAGAAAATAGAAGCCGTGGATGTCTATCTTGAAAAAAGAAAAACACGCGAATACGTTGGTCAATTATCACGAGAAGCAGGATATTACATCTTCACCTATGACAATAAATACCTATACAAAGACCGTACATTAGCAATAGGTCCAGATTTACCTCTATCAAAAAAGAAATTTCGCTCACGCACGCTTTTTCCATCCTTTGAGGACAGAATTCCCTCAAAGAGAAATCCCGCATATCAAGAATACTGCCAAATGGTTGGCATTGATCCTAACGAGACAGATCTATTAACGCTCGTAGCCACTTTAGGTCAAAAGGGTCCGTCTTCGTTTGTTTTTTCTCCAGCTGTTACAGTAACCCTAACAAATGAGACTCTTATCAGCTTTCGCAAAGACCTTAATCTTACTATAAGAGAATTCAGTGAATTATTCGACTTTTCGCCCGCCACAATTACTAGGATGGAAAATAAAAAAATTAACGGGAAAGATACTCTAAAGCGACTAGAAATATACTGCAACTTTTCAAATGCAGCGCTGTATGAAGCAAGAAAAAACCGCCACAAGATAAATGATGAAAAATTCAAGCATGTTGAAGAATTTTTGCAATTTAAAAATAATTCCAAAGTATAAAGGGAGGGCATTTTGATGGGAACTATTATAAAGCAACTTTCCCAGAGTTATCACATGCGATCATTAATACTCAATCCGCACCGTCTGCTGTTAGCTCAAGTTCAAGCTCATCGTCGTCAGATTCTTATTCTAGCTCAACATCATCAACTTCGAACATTATGCAGAAAATACCGGTGTCATCCGTTTCTAGCGCCTCATTGTCATCTAGTACAAGCATGTCCCTAGAAGAGATGTTAGGAGAAGTATTACCTGTGACAGATGTGGTTGGGAAGGTAACAGAGTATCGTCGCGAACTAACTGAGGAGGAAAAGCTTCTTGTGATGGACGCTATAGCGAAGAATAAATTCCAAAACGTTCGCATCATACCATCAATATATACGGTTTTCCTACTACCATCTTCTCATGCTACGGGTGAGCTTAAGGACAATACCGTGCGTGCTGCGAGCTTATCAGACGGGAATTATTTATTTGACATCTCTTTGGGGGGGGACAATAATTTTCCTCTGAAAGTTGTTTTATCATCAGACGAAATTATGGAACTTGCCGATGTGATAAAAGACGGACGACAAGAATCATTTGTGGGTGAGGAGTCGGGGCTTCGTTTTGGCAAATCGTTATATGGTGCTTCATCATCCAGTTCAGGTATGGATAACTCTTTAACAACTATCGATGCATCGCGGGTAAAAGACTTTTTAGTAAACACAGGAGGAATTAATATAAATGCACGTGTAACAATAGAAAGAGAGGCGTATGTGGTTATTGATTTTAGGGTGGTTCAATTGGCAGCCAGCGGGGACCACGAACAAAAAACAGCAGTCACCAGAGCACAAAAAGAAAAAACCAAGGAGATGCTCACACAGATGGGTCTATCAGAAGGCGTTCAGTACCTTAAAGGATTTCCGTTTATTACAGTACCAATATCTACTGTCCAACGCAGTACATACGCCAATGCGTTCGCTGTACAACCTTCACCGCCTGCGCATAACAAAAAAATGAGCTAAAAACGCCGATAACACGTAACAGGGGATAAAGTCAGCATAATATATTCTTAACAATAACCCACTTTTTACACGACATATTAATTAATTTATTTAGCAGTCAACCCTAATTTAGCTCTTTCAATCATTTGCTTTACGTGAGAATTGGTATGAATTGATGCAAGCTCAATCTTAGGATGTTGAAGAGCAAACACCCTAAAAATTTCATCCGCAAATGCCTGACCAATTAATTCTACTCCTGTAAAGTCAAATATGACGACCTTAAATAATTCAATTCTTGCCAACAGGCGTTTTGCTTGAGATCTAGAAATAAGTTTGTCATTGCCATATTGTGCAAGATTAACAGGCACAACCGTCTTATTAAATCCGTAATCTTCACCTGAAGTATATTGATCAAATATTTTTTTAAGCGTTCGCGAGGTATGATTATGTAATTTCATCCACACACTTGTTCCAGCAACCTGTTCCCTTTCTAATAACCAATCTTCTGGCTCTCCAAAAGTATGAGAAAAATAAACTCC
>Ga0207114_1128_pt1 | contig 16762 bp, 15 predicted proteins | sample Alteio_BWMinHeat_70_FD_153560 | JGI IMG/M metagenome (GOLD analysis project Ga0207114, IMG submission 153560) | Enriched cells from forest soil in Barre Woods Harvard Forest LTER site, Petersham, Massachusetts, United States -... | ecosystem: Environmental > Terrestrial > Soil > Temperate forest >... | reverse complement strand
CTTTATTTCCGGGCAAAAGGTTTCGATTAACAACTCTTATTTTCTGACTTTTATATTATATTATAAATGAAATAGATCTTTGGTCTCCTGAATAGATCTTCATTTGTTTTTTAACAGATTTAATGCTGATTAGGAATATCTTCCTTGTGCATTTCAAAGCTTGCATCCTGTTCTTTATATTTCATAATGGAATTAAGGGCGTCGGGGACCACATCGCTGCAGATGGTTATAAAGGCCCCTTGTTTGGCATTCCGGATGGCAAAATCAATTGCTTCCGATTCGGTAGGAATGATTTTATACGGAACAGGTATCTTCCGTCCTTCTATTCCCTTTACAATCAAGCGGATAATTTCCTCACCCGACCTGTTCCTGAGGTTTTTATCCTGTCTGATAATGATTTCATCAAACATATCTGCCGCCAGGGTTCCGAGACTGATAATGTCTTCATCCCTGCGATCGCCTACTCCAGCAATTATCCCAACCTTAGGTTTGGCGTTTATTTTTTCAAGAAATTTTCCGAGGGCCATAAAGCCGGCAGTATTGTGAGCATAATCCACCATCACCTGGAATTTATTGAACTGGAACAGGTTCATTCTGCCGGGTGTTTGTGTGGGGGATGGGATGAATGTTTCCAGAGCCAGACGGATATCTTCGGTTTTTACATTACTCAAAAAACCGGCCAGGACGGCAGGAAGTATATTCTGAATCATAAAAATGGCCTTTCCAGAAAAGGTCAGGGGGATATTAACCACTTTTTCAATCCGTATTTTCCATGTCCCTTTGCAAATGACTATATAGCCGTCTTCTACAACGGCTGCAATACCTCCATTCCGGCAATGCTTTTTGATGCGCGGGTTGGTCTCGTCCATACTGAAGTATGCCACTTTGCAGTCCAGGCCTTTGGCCATGGCATAAACAAGATCGTCATCAGCGTTTAATATGGCATAACCTTCGGGCAGGACACTCTCCGGAACCACCGCCTTTACCCTGGAGAGGTCTTCCAGTGTATGTATGTCTTTCAGCCCCAGATGATCTTCTGCTACATTGGTTACTATTCCTATATCACAATTGTGAAAACCCAGACCCGCACGGAGTATGCCTCCTCTTGCACATTCCAGTACCGCAAAATCAACAGAAGGATCCCTCAGCACAAATTCTGCACTCACCGGCCCGGTACAGTCTCCCTGTTCCAGCATTCGGTTTTGAATATAAATCCCGTCTGTGGTGGTGAATCCCACTTTGTAGCCTACCGTTTTCATGATATGAGCCACCAGACGAGTGGTGGTGGTTTTGCCGTTGGTTCCCGTAACGGCCACAATTGGTATTTTAGCCTGGCTTCCGGGAGGATATAACATGTCAATGACCGGCTCGGCCACGTTTCGGGGAAGGCCTTCGGTAGGCGCTATATGCATCCTGAATCCAGGCCCTGCATTCACCTCCAGCACGGCGCCTCCGTTTTCATTGATTGGGGTGGTAAGTTCCGGAGCCATAATATCGATACCGCAGATATCAAGTCCGATAATTCTTGAGATCCTCTCTGCCATAAACACATTATAGGGGTGCACCAGATCGGTTACATCTGTGGCTGTTCCTCCCGTACTGAGGTTGGCAGTGGCTTTGAGGTAAAGGATTTCATTGTTTTTGAGAACAGATTCCATGGTATACCCCTTTTCCTGAATCATGGCCAGGGTCATTTCATCCACTTTAATACTGGTGAGCTCTTTTTCATGACCATATCCCCTCCTGGGGTCACTGTTGACTTCTTCCACAAGTTGTTGTATGGTCATCTTTCCGTTTCCGGTTACTGCTGCCGGAGTTCTTCTGGCTGCGGCAACCAGCTTGTAATTGATGACCAGCAGACGGTAATCGTAACCGGTTATGAATTTTTCTATGATTACAGCCCTGGATATTTTTTTGGCAAGAAGAAACCCCTCTTCAGCTTGCTCGAGTGATCGGATATTGATGGTTGCCCCCCTGCCATGGTTGCCGTTGACCGGTTTGATGACCAATGGAAAACCCAACTTATTTACTGCATAAGGAATATCTTCTGCATTGTAGGTAATGATTCCGGTTGGGATGGGGATGGAAGCCGCAGCCAGGAGGTTTTTGGTTTCTTCTTTGTCACAGGCCAGTTCCACCGCTATATTGCTGGTATTACTGCAAACTGTAGCCTGAATACGTTTTTGGTTGACACCGTAACCGAGCATTACGAGGGAATGTCTGTTAAGTCTCATGTAAGGGATACCCCTGTTCATCGCTTCCTGAACAATTGATCCTGTGCTTGGCCCGAGGCGCTCCTCTTCCCGGATTTCACGCATGATCTGAATATCCTCTTCCAGGGAATAAGGTTCTCCCGATACAAGTGCTTCGGCAATTTTAACGGCAGCCTTGGCGGCATATATCCCTACCTTTTCTTCCATATACGAAAAGACAACATGATAAAAGCCTTGCTCGCCGGTCGACCGTGTTCTTCCAAACCCGGTGTCCATCCCGGCAAGGGTTTGAATTTCCAGTGCAATGTGTTCGATGACATGACCCAACCAGGTGCCTTCCTTGACCCGGTGAAAGAAACCTCCGGGACCATTTTCCGAACACCGGTGTTCCACCATGGAAGGGAAGAGTTTTTCAAGACGCTCACCAAACCCCTTAATTTTGTTTGTCGGAAGCTCTTCATACTTTCCTATATCCAGTTTCATCACAATCAGTTTGTGTCTCCAAATTGACCAGTAATTCGGACCACGCATTGCCCTGATCTCCACAATTTTCATTTCCATATCGCTTTTTTTAAATAGTATCATGCCCTCACAGCCCTTTCCGGAACGGGCAAACTCCGGCTCTGTCGATTGCCATCGGACTGGAAATAGCAGACAGCTATTACTTCCTTGTTTAGGAGGATTTTGTATCAATGTACCGTTAATAATCGGATTTGTGGAAAGTTGTTCAAAATAATGTGATAATTGAACAGGATGGGATTAATTTTTCCTTGTGATTCTGTTAATTTTGTCCGTATTCAAACAAGTTCATATGGATGTCCCCAAAGGAAAACTGATCTCAATAGGTGGAAGTGAAGACAAAGGCACGGGGAGTGAACCCAACTTTACTCAAAAAGTCAACCACAATTTTTTTGAATTCGGCATTCTGAAGCGTGTGCTTTCTGAAATGAAGGGTGCCGATTCCTGTGTGGAAGTAATTACCACCGCTTCCGTTATTCCCGAAGAGGTAGGTGAGAATTATATACAGGCATTCGGGAAACTGGGATGCAGCAAAGTAGGAGTCATTCACATCCGAAACAGGGAAGATGCCTTGCTCCCGGAATACCTGGAGCGAATTCGTAAAGCGGACGGAGTGATGTTTACAGGAGGGAACCAGCTCCGGCTGAGCATGATTTTTGGAGGGACCGATTTTCTGAAAATTCTCTCCGAGCGTTACCAGCACGAGAGTTTTGTCATTGCCGGAACCAGTGCAGGAGCCATGGCCATGTCAAATACAATGATATACCAGGGAAGCAGTACCGGAGCGCTTCTGAAAGGGGAAGTAAAAATAACCACCGGCCTTGCATTTATCAAAGATGTAATCATCGATTCCCATTTTGTAACCAGAGGCCGGTTCGGACGGCTGGCTCAAGCCGTAGCCAGCAACCCGGGATGTACCGGAATAGGGCTTGGTGAAGACACCGGTGTACTGATAAAAAACGGAAACCAGATGGAAGCGATAGGATCCGGTCTGATCCTCATTTTCGACGGACACAATATCCGTTATTCCAATATTGCCGACCTTCCTGAAGGGGCACCTATCTCCATCGAAAATCTGATAGTACATGTGATGGCAAAGGGTAATTTCTATTACCTGGAAGAAAGGAAGTTTTATGCAGTACTACCTCAGGAGCATCCGGTGAAATAATTCAATTTGGGGGTGGGTAAGAGCATCAGGAGCGATAAATTGCGGTTTCAAAACCTTCATTGGCTCGTTTTATTCCACGGTACATACCTTCTGAATTAAAGGGCATTTCTGCATTCCCTTTTGAATCCAAGGCTATCAGGCCCCCTTCTCCCCCCAGGCTTACCAGTTTCTTATTTACTACCAGGTCACAGGCTTCTTTCAAGGAAAGATTTTTGTATTCCATCAGGCAGGATACATCGTAGGCCACAACCGCCCTGATAAAATACTCTCCGTGACCGGTACAGGAAACAGCACAGGTCAGGTTGTTGGCATAAGTACCAGCACCAATAATAGGAGTGTCTCCTGCCCTTCCGAAACGTTTGTTCGTCATGCCTCCGGTGGATGTCCCGGCTGCCAGGTTTCCATTCATATCCAGAGCCACGGCTCCTACCGTACCGAATTTTTTAGGCTCCGATGTTGGGGCAAAGTGGTCCATTTGAGTTTTTCCACTATTTCTTATTTCCAAAAGCTGATCATAACGTTGTTGTACAAAAAAATAACTGTCGGGTTCAATCTCCAAACCTTGTAGTTTTGCAAACTCCACCGCTCCCTCACCGCACAAAAGCACATGTTCCGACTTTTCCATGACAGCCCTCGCTAGCTTTATTGGATTTTTTACGGAAGTTACTCCAGCTATAGCCCCAGCTGTTAATCCTGATCCGGACATCAGGGAGGCATCCATTTCGTTTTTCCCATCGTGTGTAAAAACACTTCCTTTCCCGGCATTAAACAAAGGGTTGTTTTCCATTTCCACAATGGCAGCTTCCACTGCATCCAGGGCCGTTCCTCCGCTTTTCAATACGTTGTCTCCGGCTGTGAGCGCTTGGGTTAGTCCTCCTCTGTAGGCTTTTTCCAGCCCGGGGTTCATCGCAGTTCGGAGGATGGTTCCCGCGCCCCCGTGAATAACAATGCAGTGCTTGCTCATTTGCTGAATTTATGTTTGTCCAATGCAAGCCACTGGAGAGCTGCTCCGTGAAGAAGCAATTCTTTGGAAGCGGTATCGTAAGGCATGGAATGAATGAGACTTCCTGGTTCCAGCTCACCCAATGGAAAAGGATAATCGGATCCAAGTGCCACCCTTTCGGCTCCGAACAGTCTGAGTATGTAATCGAGCATGAGTGGTTCATGTACCAAGCTGTCTATCCAGAATTTATCAAGGTATTCTCTGGGATTGACCTTGTTATCTATTGCCACGAGATCAGGACGACAATTAAAACCATGTTCTATCCTCCCCAGGGTAGCAGGGAAGCTGCCTCCACCATGGGCAAAAGCTACCCTTAGTTTCGGAAAGCGTTCAAACACCCCGCCGAATATCATGGAACAGATGGCTCGGGATGTTTCTGCCGGCATTCCTACAAGCCAGGGTAACCAGTATTTGGTCATTTCCTTTTCTCCCATCATCTCCCAGGGATGCACAAACACAGCCATCCCCAGCTCCTCACAGGCGGCAAAGATTTCTGAAAAAGCAGGATTATCCAGGTTTTGCTGATTTACATTCGATCCAATTTGAATGCCCGACAGTCCAATCTTTCTGCAACGTTCCAACTCCTTTACTGCCCTTTCTGGACTTTGCATAGGAATGGTACCCAACCCTACAAAATTTTTCGGAAAGCGGTTTACGATGTCCGCTATGTGGTCGTTCAGAAATTTACTCAGCTCCAGGCAGTCTTCCGGTTTAGCCCAGTAGCTAAACATGACAGGAACGGTGGAAAGTACCTGCACATCCACGTGATGATGGGCACACTCCTTCATTCGGGTTTCAGCACTCCAGCAGTTATCTTCAATCTCGCGGAAAAATTTGCCGCTGTCCTGCATCATACGTGCGCAGCAGGGTTTGTGGTGATCGAGTGTAATGAACCCCCCGTAACCAAATTTTTTTTTCCAATCAGGAATATGTTCCGGAAGGATGTGTGTATGAATGTCAATAGTCAGAATCCGGGACATAAGTATTGCTTAAAGATTCGGCTCAGGTGGGTGACGAAACAGCTTTGGGGGCAACGGGAGGTTCCATTACCGTTCCACAATTCTGGCAGGTACGATGTTCCTTGCTACCGTAAAACTCTGCAAAGGTTTCCTGAAACTGAGTCATGATATTGGTAAGGGTAAAATATTTTTCGAATATTTTATGATTACACTTTTCGCAAAACCACAACAATCCATCCTTTTCCCCTTCCCTGCGCTTACGCTCCATTACCAATCCCACCGTATTAGGCCCCCGGCGAGGGTTATGAGGCATTCGTGGAGGCAGTAAAAAGATGTCTCCTTCTTTAATAGGCACTTCCATAGCCTTTCCATCTTCCTGGATCTGTACCACTATATCTCCTTCCAACTGAAAGAAAAACTCTTCGCTTTCATTGTAATGATAATCCTTTCTGGCATTGGGTCCGCCCACCACCATGACGATGAATTCAGTGTTTTCGAATACCACCTTATTGCCAACAGGCGGTTTCAGCAGGTGACGGTTCTCATCAATCCACTTTTTAAAGTTAAAGGGCCTGGTTACCGGCATAATCTGTGTTTTTGAAATTTCCACTAAGTTATAAATAGATTCCATTAGACGAAACCCCTGATAATTTTTTCATGTAGTAATACTAAACGCTTATTCTTCTTCGTTCTTCCAGAACAGCCCCGTCCCCATGAAAGTACATCTCCTTCTTCTTTCCGCCGGTACATTTGGTTTTAGTGAGGTGAATAGTCAGATAGACTATTCCCGCATGTATGAACATTACAAAAATTTCGAACAAAGTAAAACCGTTACTTTCTATCTCACCGGCTCCCATCTTTACGGAAAATACAACAATGTAAATATGCTCCTGCTTGCAGCCAACCTGCCCCAGATAGACCCCAATGCACAAGCCATCGGCTGCGGAGGGATGATCGCTCAGGACCGTTTCCTGGTGGGGACTGATGCCGTGCTTTTTCACAACATATTCAAGACCGGTGATTACGTTCAGACCGGGGCTTTCGAATACTACTATGCCGGATGTAAATTCTATGACTCCGAAAAAGCGGAAGCAGGGGTACTTACCGGCTTCGGGCTTGGGTACCTGAATGTGTATCTGCGTCCTCAGACATCCGGGAACCACACCGAACAAGGAACAGCCAGCGGCATGTATGAATTATATAATATCCGGCCGCTTCGGGCAGGAATCTTTTTTTACAACTTTGCCATCACCGGCAGTTACCATTTCTCCGATTGGTTTTCCCTCGGACTTATTGCAGGATTGGACTGTATACCCGGTTCGGCCTGGAATCTTCAGAATTACAGTCCTTTCAGCACCATCACCAAGCTCCAGGAAGGGAACGCAAAAGGGTATGCAAGCCTCACCGCCGGATTCAGTTTTGACCGCTAAGAATGTTCATCGGCTTCAAACGGTTTGTCGGCAGGAACAGGTATTGATTACCTTTGCTCCATGAACCTCGACCTGAGTAATAAGTCTGCACTTGTATGCGGGAGCACACAAGGCATAGGAAAAGCCGTAGCCATGGAGTTGGCGCAAATGGGAGCCAAAATAATTCTAATGGCAAGGAATGAAGAAAGTCTTCGTTCGGTAAAAGCCGAATTAAGTACCTCCAAGGGTCAGCAACACGACTTTATTGTGGTTGATTTTACCAAACCGGAAGAACTCAAAGACAAGATAAACCGTTATGTCATCCGTAACGGAGCAGTGAATATTCTCGTTAACAATACCGGGGGCCCTCCGGGAGGGCCGATGGTTCTTGCGAAGACGGAGGAGTTCACACAAGCCTTCTCCAACCACCTCCTCTGCAATCACATTCTGGTACAAACGCTGATGGATGGGATGATACGCAGCGGATACGGGCGGATTGTAAACATCATTTCCACTTCGGTCAAACAACCTCTTCATGGACTGGGTGTTTCCAACACCATCCGTGCTGCAGTTGCCAACTGGTCCAAGACCCTATCGATTGAGCTGGGACCTTTTGGAATAACAGTCAATAATGTATTGCCGGGGGCAACTAATACCGCACGATTAAGTGCTATTCTGGAAAACAAATCCACAAAATCAGGTCTCACGATAGACGAAGTAAAGAAGGAAATGCTTGCTGAAATTCCAGCGGGGCGTTTTGCCGAAGCCTCGGAAGTGGCCAATGCCGTGGCTTTTCTTGTATCGCCGGCAGCGGCTTATATTTCCGGTATTAATGTGCCGGTGGATGGAGGAAGGACGGGGTGTCTTTAAAATACCTCAGTTCCCTATCAGCAGTTTAAACCCTTTTCCATGAATATTGAGTATCTCCACGGAAGAATCATCCTTCAGGTATTTGCGTAGTTTGGCAATATACACGTCCATGCTGCGGGAATTGAAATAACTGTCGTCTTTCCAGATGGTATTCAAAGCGAAGGAACGGTCCAGTACATCATTGGAGTTGAGGCAAAGCAGCCTCAGGAGATCGGCCTCTTTGGAAGTTAATTTTTCGGGAGTCCCGTTATGTTCGAGGATCTGGCGGTTGTAATCAAACTTATAGCTTCCGATGGTAAATTCATGCTGGGCCGAGTTGGCCACGTTTTGAGTTTTGGTCCTTCGAAGGATGGCTTTGAGCCTCATGAGAAGTTCTTCCATACTGAAGGGTTTGGTAATGTAATCGTCCGCCCCTACTGTGAAACCTTCTATGGCATCCTCTCTCATGGATTTAGCAGTCAGAAAAACAATGGGAATGTTTGCATCCAGCGTACGAATTTCCCTGGCAAGGGTAAATCCGTCCTTAACAGGCATCATCACATCCAGCAGACAGATGTCAAATTTTGCCCTGCGGAACTGATCAAAGCCTTCCTTGCCGTTTGCAGCAAGGGTGGTTTGATACCCCTTGGCATCCAGGTATTCTTTAAGCAGAGTGCCCAGATTCCGGTCATCTTCAGCAAGCAGTACTTTGGTTTTTTCTTCTGACATGGTATTTGTATAAAAACAATAACATCCCCACTAAACGTTCTTTGACTGATGCGAAGGTAGAAAAATGACAAACTCACTTCCTTCTCCAAGTACACTTTCCACATGAATAGAGCCTCCGTGCTTTTCTACAATGGCTTTGACATAACTAAGACCCAGGCCAAAACCTTTTACATTGTGTATGTTTCCGGTAGGTACACGGAAAAGTTTGTCAAAGATTTTTTTCTGGTTCTCGCCGCTGATTCCAATCCCGTTGTCCTTTACACTAACGAAAATTCCTCCATCGGTATTGCGGGTGGAGATCATAATTTCAGGGACTTCCCGGGAATATTTAAGAGCATTGTCGATAAGGTTGTAAATGACATTTGTAAAATGAACCTTGTCGACTGCTATAATGGGCTGGGCAGCCAGGAGCTCAGTAGCGATTGTACCGTTTTTCTGTTCTGCCTGCAGACGGATATTACCGATGGCCTGCTCAATAACCACATGAAGATTCACATCACTGATTTTCAACTTCAATTCCCCTTTGTCGAGTATAGCGGTCCGCAGCACATTTTCGACCAGAGTTCCTAACCGTTTGTTTTCTTCGTTAATTACCCTTACATAATTGTTTACTTTATCCTGTGATTTTTCAACAGATGCGTCATTCAGGACTTCGCATGCAAGGGAAATAGTTGCAATCGGAGTCTTAAATTCATGCGTCATATTATTGATAAAATCATTTTTAATGTCAGAGACCTTCTTCTGCTGCATGATGGTGGAAACGGTATAGTAAAAGGAATAGATGAGGACACCCATCAGCAGGCAGGAAAGGAGGAGCATGACTCCCATCTGACGCAATAAGTAGTGCTTTTCATTGGGAAAAAATACCGACAGGAACTGCGGTTCCACGTAGATATTATGAGGAGAGAGGCTTGTTTTATAGGGAGAAGAAACCAACTGGGCCACCTTTTCCATATCTCCGGCTCTTACCGGCAGATTGATCCGGTTTGGATGAATGATGCCAAAACGGTATTCGGTATAAATCCCTTTGTTATTGAACTCAGACTTCAACAGCGAGTCGAGGGATAAGGTGTCGAGTTTGTTTTGTACATCATGAAAAATATCAAGTCCGGCAAGTTCATCGAACACATCGCTCATCATATCCGAATGTTGGACCATAAGCTGAGCATGACGACTGGAAGAATCGGTCCGGTGAAACAGGATGGTGGCACCCGGAGTACACGGTACATCGGCACCGCAGTGAACACAATGTTCAGGATCCGGGCAGTCCTCATGAGGCAGGGAGCTTTGAACGATAAATTCCTCGGTATAACCATTCAGGCGGCTCAGCTGATCCCGTATCGAATCGGCATTTCGGAAAAAGACTACCCGGTTGATCATGGAGTCGCGTTTGAACATCCAGCGTTTTCCATTTTCCCGCATCTGTATGCGGCGCTTGAACTTCTCGCCTGCGTATTGTTTCTCGAGCTTATAGACCACCATATTCATAGCCTCATTCACACCTTGCCCGAAATGCTGTTGTTTGAGGGCTATTGCATTTTTTACCCAATAGAGTTGTATCCCGATCAGTCCGAAGAGGGCTAACCCGGCAAGAATACTGATCATCTTCACATATCTGATCTTCATGTAGCCTTGATGCCGGCGAGGAAAAGCCAGCTTGTAAAATTACTCAGACGTTAAGCTCGTTTGGGGGATTAACAAAATTTAACAAGACAGGCAGTAAAATAACAGGCGCCTCTGGTCATGAGGGCGCCTGTCTGTTGAAGTCGGCTGATATGTGCTTTTCCTGCTCTAGTGTGACAAGGAGGGATTTAACAAGTCTTACAGGTGGTTACTGTGGACTTTGCTGGTTTGGTTCAAGGAAAAAGCCGGGCCTGACTTATGATTTTTCTGTATTCTGGAATCCGAGTAAGCTTCGCATAGTTTATGACTTTTGCATGACGGTAAAACCAGGGAGGCACCCATTGCGATCAAGAGCACCTTTCCAACAACAAGGGCCCTGCGCATTTTTCCGATAACAATAAGATTTACATTCCATTTTGATTGGGTCCGATTCTGGTTTTGCTGCGCCATCGTTGTCTTGTTTTAGTGGTTTTAATACTATAGGGAGGCTTGAAAGGGATTTCCACAAAAAAATAATCATTTTATTTTTAAACTCTTTTTTTGTGGAATATCAGACCGGGCCTCCCTATATCCTCGGAAAGCCTTAGTTAAGATTTGTATTTGCTGATTTTACTTTGTACTTTAGTGATTCCAATAGTGATTTGAAAAATCCCCTTCACGAACCACTAAGTCCACCTGAATTGAGACTAAATCAGCAAAATATAGCCAAACTGAGTGACGATGAGCTGATCATCCTATATAAGAATTCGGGAGAGCCCTATTATGCAGGCATACTATTTCAACGCTTCACACCCCATCTGGCAGTGGTGACTTATAAGTACCTGAAAAAGCAGGCAGATGCAGAAGACGCCTTGATGGAGGTTTTTGAAATTATCCTGAAAGATTTGAAGACGCATCAGGTGGGCAATTTCAGAGCATGGGCTTACAGTGTTACCAAGCATCATTGCCTGAAAAAGATAAGGGCAGTAAATGATAAAAAATTCAAGCCGGAATCGGCACTGAAGCAGATTGCAGACGAGACGAACTACGACTTTGACCCCTATCTGCTTGATAACCAAATTGAAGAATTAAGAAAAGCCATAACCAACCTGGGTCCGGAACAGCGTATTTGCATTGACCTGTTCTATCTTCAGGAAAAAAGTTACAAGGAAGTATCGGACATTACCGGTTATCCGCTCAATGAGGTAAAGAGTTACCTGCAAAACGGAAAACGTAATCTCAAAGGTTTCCTTACCCAATCGTTACATGAACGCTGAAGCAACATATTCGTCTTCTTTTGCAGGTGGGACATGCCTTTCTACCGGAGAGCTCCGTCATTATCTGGACGGTACTCTTCCGCGTCAGAATCTGCATCTGGTGGAAAAGCACCTGGTCGATTGCGAGTTTTGTTCCCACATTCTGGAAGACCTGGATGTAAGCGAAAATGCTGTTTCCGTAACCTCCCGGATTGAGGCCAATGTGAACTCCCGGATTTCTGAACTGATTGGGCCTTTCCCACAAGCGGGAATCTGGGCGACGTATGGAAACTATATCAAGGCAGGAAGTTTGATCCTGCTCCTCCTTGGCGGAGTATTGGTATACCGTTTTGCCGATCCGTCAGCCCCTAAGACAGTTTCCAGCACCATTTCTCCAGCAACTCCCGCACCTGTTGCTCCTACTCCGTCATCTATTCCTGTGACCAAAGCCCCGGTGGCTGACGAATTTCCGATTCATCGGCCGGATGCTCCTGCAACCACCCCAGCGGATGACAAAAGCGTAAACGCATCCTCCACTGCCGGAAAAAGTGAAGAAACTCCGAATACCGAAGTAGCTGAACCGAGTCCGAAAAATGAAAATAATCTCTCTACTCCGGAGGCAGTACTTGTACCAGTCCCTAAGAAAGAGGAGTCCCCTGCTGAAATAGCTGCAGAGAAAGAAAATGTGACCAATCTCCAGATCGTAGCTGTCAAGGTTCTGCAAAAAATGACCAAGACTTCCGGAGGAAGCAGAAAAGGAAGCCGCAAAGGACAGCTTTCCGCGCCTAGCGATAAGAATTCCTCCTTTTATCTGATGGAGGACATGCCCGCATTTCCGGGAGGGGATGAAGCCATGGAAGAATACCTGGCCAATAACTTTAAGAACCCGGTAAAAGACAAAAGAACCCTTACGGGCAAAGCCATTGGCGTCATGTTTACGGTTGGTTCCAGGGGCAGAATTTCCGATGTGGAAATTACCCATAGCATCAGTCCCGACCTGGACGCAGAAATCATAAGACTCATTTCTTCCATGCCCATCTGGATCCCGGGCAAGCATCTTGTCGGTGATATCACCTGTGTACTAGCCCTCACCGTCAAGTAATCTAACCTTCCCGATTTTATTTTATTGCACTAATTATCAATCAATTGATACCTATTTTGTATTTATATTGAAACGAATGACTGTTTTTATGACATTCATTTGTTAGTTTTTAAAACATTTACTATCTTGCGCAAAAAGAAACACTATGTATTTCTCCGAAAACATACGCCTGCTTCGTAAACGCCGCAAACGCTCACAGGATGACGTTGCCACTTCACTTGGAATCAAACGCACCACTTTGTGCAGTTATGAAAACGGGTCAACCGAACCGAGCATGGATACCTTGCTTAAATTTTCGGAGTATTTCCGGATCACTCTGGACAAACTTATCAAAGTGGACCTGGGCAAAATTTCGGAAAGCCTGCTGAGTGAAATTGAGAAAGGGCATGACATTGACATCAGCGGAAACCGGCTAAGGGTACTTGCCACTACGGTCAACCCCAAAAACGAAGAGAATATCGAACTGGTCCCTCTCAAAGCCAAAGCAGGTTATACCGCTGGGTTTGCGGATCCTTCCTATATTAAAGTATTGCAGGCTTTCAGTCTCCCTTTCCTCGACCGCAACCGCAAATACCGTTCTTTTGAAATCAGCGGAGACAGTATGCCCCCGGTACCACACGGTTCCTGGGTAGTGGCGGAATATGTGGAAAACTGGAATTTTATCAAAGACGGATATCCTTATATCATCCTTACGAAGGACGAAGGCATTGTTTTTAAAAGCGTATATAATAAGATCAGCGAACGCAAATCCCTGATGCTGGTAAGTACCAACCCGGAGTACCAACCCTATGAAATAGACATTTCAGAGGTACTGGAGGTTTGGAAGTTCAGTACTTATATGAGCCGTGAATTGCCTGAGCCCAACCTTACCAAAGACCGGCTTAGCAATACCCTCAAGGAACTTCAAATGGAAATAGCTGAAATTAAAACCGAACTCAAACGACAGAACGGACAGCAGATGCGGATATTCTAAGCCCGGAACGCCTGATTACTTCCCTGTTTTTCTGTCCCCCACCTTGTATTTGTTTGTCTCATCGACATAGATCTGTGCCGGTTTAAGAACAATAACCTCTCCTTTAGGCATCAGACAGCGGATATTGTCAAAATAGATCATATTGCCTGTACGTAGTTTATGGATTTCGCGGCGCTGTTCGACCGTGAAATGATTGTTGGAAGAATGGAGGACGAAGTCGGTTCCGTCCTTGGTAAAGGTCATGTCGAAAGATGTGATCACAAGCCTGAAAGGAGGAGAAACCCATTGTGCATATATGAAGTCCTGCACAATCAATTGGTCCCGGTCTATCACGGAATCAGATTTTACACCGCATACATATACTACCGGAGGTGGGACACGTTTGATGCGATAGGGTTTGGTAAAAGCAACCCGGGTTTTTCCGTCAGGTGTTTTCTCCCTTACCGAAAGCAGGGCCTGAGTTACTGTATCGTCGACGATTACGGTATAGAGACTATCCGAGCCTTTGTAGAGGCGCATCGTTCCACCGCTAAGGATAAGGAACGCTTCTTTCTTTTTTCCTTTTGCAACCAGACGAAGAATATTCTCCTGTCCTCCCCAGAGGATGCTGTCTTTGGGAAATATCTCATATTGGGTTTGTCCACCGGTAACATGAAAGGTTACCACAGCGGAATCTCTCTCCTGGGCAAGCAAGTGCAGAGGAAACAACAACAGAAACGCAAGCACCCATTTGCAATTCATGTGAGTTCACAGGAATAAAAACCGATTCTCGTCAGATCCCCAGCAACTGCCTGATTTCAGCCGGAGAGGAGACCTTTTTTTCAATCACCTTCATTTTGAATAAGGAAGAGTCTTTATCGTTTTTTATTTTTTCAAACTCTTCTGTTCCAAAAACCGCCAGTTTGCTTTCTTTTGTAACAGCCCAAAGCATGTTTTTGGATTTTGGGTTATAGGAGAATTTTTCAAACTTATCCGGGTAATAATTGTAGAGTGCCCTGCTCCCTTTTTCAACGAGGTAGACATGATCAAATTCAAATCGTTTGCTTTTCATATCCGTAAAACGGGCTATGATAAGCTTGCCCTGGGGAAGAGACTGGGGGCAATCGGAGTTCCATACACCGAAACGACTAAGAGTAAATTGTCTGAATACCAGATTTTCGGCAGCTTGTTTCTCGGAGTTGGAACGCATGAGGTTGCGGGCAGATGAATTGGCCGACTGCATGTTGTTATATTGAGAGGTGTAGAGGGAATCCATTTTTCGTTTCCGGCTTACCGCAGCCAATCTTCCGGAAGAGAGGCCTGCTTCGTAAGACTTCAGCTTTTCCTCATACATGCTCTTCGCATGAGCATAATCCACTCCGTTAAATACGGGCTGAACCTTAAAAACATGTGTTTCGCCGGGATTGGAAAATGTTATCAGGTAATGAACCCCATCGGGATGACGCTGGATTTTCACATCATCCCATTCCTTCATTGCCAGTTTGGGATCGTAATATTTTTCATCGGCACCCACCTGGAAACTAACACCTTCATACGTTGCCAGTTCCGGAAATTGTTTTTTATCGAAGGCTATGTCAAATCTGGGCAAGACCGCGTCTGCCTTCAGTGGCGCCTGAAGCCTGGAAAAAGAATTCTGAAACCCGTTGTTATCAGCAGGTGTTGCAATTCGTCCCTCTTCCACATAATTCCATTTCCGTTCAACGGTATCCAGAAAATAGGTATTAAACCGACTTCCTTTTATGTCTGAAACCATCTGTATTTTTATTGCTTCATCCGGATTAGCAAACAGCTTTTCTCCGTTTTGAGATGCACTGATTTCAAGCATACCGGCCGATTCAAAATGATATTGTACTCCCCCCGAATCATAGGTCATAGGGATTCCGCTGATAAAAAAATCAGTCGCATCATGTAGTTCTCTGTAATGCAGGTATACTCTTCCATGAACTATTTTACCCTGCTTATCCAGAAAAGCGTTCGCAGGAACACTCAGACTCGATCCACTGGAGTAAAACAGAATCGTATCGATGTCGGTTTTCAACTCATAAGTTGTGTCGGCCACATCCAGTCCATCAATAGGAGGCTTGATAAAAGTCCTGTCTTCCGCTTTTTTCCCGGGAACGGATAAATCTGTTTCCTCCGACTGAAGCAGCCAGTATCCAACGGCCACAATGCAGGCAAATGCCAGAAAGCCGTAAAACTTCCAGCCCCGGTATATGGATGGAGGCTTGTAGTCATTGATAAACCGATCGAAATCCATTTTCTCTCTCAGCTCATCATCCGAAAGTCCATCCCGGTTTTTGTTCATTTTATAGTTTTTCATTTCTTTTCTCTTAACACGGCCCTTTGTATGGGAATCCAATCAACGCAAATCCATTCACATTCTTCAGGCATTATCCTTTTTTCTCAAAAGCTCTTTCCGAAGCCGGTCCAGTATACGGTAGAGTTTCATCTTCACGCTACTTTCTCCGAGACCGGTTATATCACTAATTTCCTTGAAGGAGCGTTTTTCGAAGAAACGCATGTCCACCAGATCCAACTCCTTTGGGTTCAGTATTTGAAGTGCATTACTCAATTCCTGATCAGCGGCTTCAGACGACCATTCGGGGATTTCTTCCATCAGAGCTGCTTCACCGGCATCATCCAGATTGATCGTCCTCCTTGTCTTTTCATTTCTGTAAGACATGTTAAGCTGGTTCACCGCAATACGGAAGAGCCAGGCAGAAAATGGAAGCCCTGCATCCTTGTAGTTTTTTATTTTGTCCAGCGCCTTGTAAAATACTTCCGCAGTTATATCCTGTGCCGCCTCTCTGGAATCAAGCCTCTGGTATACGAACAAGAGTATGCGCGGATAATACCGGGTATATAAGACTTCAAACCGAAGCGGATCTTTCTGGGCTGCCAATACTTCGGCTTGCTCCCAATTGATCTGCTCCTGACTGAGATGATATCTGGATGAAAATACTGTCATGCCGGCTGCCTG
>Ga0207114_1162_pt1 | contig 17186 bp, 19 predicted proteins | sample Alteio_BWMinHeat_70_FD_153560 | JGI IMG/M metagenome (GOLD analysis project Ga0207114, IMG submission 153560) | Enriched cells from forest soil in Barre Woods Harvard Forest LTER site, Petersham, Massachusetts, United States -... | ecosystem: Environmental > Terrestrial > Soil > Temperate forest >... | reverse complement strand
GGTAGGGTGGGCAAAGCGCAGCGTGCCCACCGATAAACCGCTATATCATAATCTTTTCGCCTTCGCGTGGAGCGATGCAGCGAGTTTGAGAGTGGCGCGCTTTTAAGTCAGTCACAGCGGTTTTTAGTTTTTTGTCAATGTCTCTGTCGTACTGTTCTGGATCATGATGAAACAGGCATAATAATTTTACTTTGGCTTTATCCGCGACATCGACGACACGACTCAGAGGCGCATGTCCCCACCCTACTTTCTGAGGATATTCTTCATCGGTATAAGTGCTGTCCATGATGAGAACATCCGCGCCTTGAATGAAGTGAACGAGGCGATCTACTTCAAATTGATTATAGTGAGGAGAGGTTTCAAGATATAATTCATTGTCTGTGATATAGCAAAAAATTTTTTTCTTATACTGCACGCGATACCCGAGACATCTGCCAGGGTGATTTAAAAATTGGGTTTTGATATAGACATCATCAATGAAAAAATCTTCTTCATTCACGGAGCGAAAAGTGAGTTTTGCGGCAAATTCTTTGACGGTAAAGGGCAAATAGACGCAATCCATGGGATTTGAAACCAACTCTTCGATATTTTGATCGCCTTGGGTCGCTCCAAAAACTTCAAATTCATTTCCTTTTATAAAAAAGGGAACAAAAAATGGAAAGGCGTTGAGGTGATCATAGTGTGGATGAGAAATAAATATTTTAGCGGATAAGGGAAAGTTTTGTTGGCGCACCAGTTCATTAGAGAGTTCTTTGATGCCAGTTCCAGCATCGAAGATAAAAAAATGTTTTTTAGCGATGCTTAAGCTGACGCAACTGGTGTTGCCACCATAGCGCGCTGTTTTTTCTCCGGGAACAGGAAGTGTTCCGTGGACTCCCCAAAATTGCACGACCATAATGCCTAATATAATTTCGAGAATGTCATCGACGAACGTTTCAGGATTCACCGGCTTGATTAAGTATCCGTCAACGCCAAGGTCCAGCGCTTTGCGGCGATCACTGATGAAAGGCTTTTCTGTCACGATGATGAACGTAGGTTGCTTGATGTTTTCAGTGGCGCGTAATTTCTTAAATAAATCCAGACCATCCATGTTGGGCATCATGAGATCGCACAATACGCCATCGGGTTGAGTTTTTATGATGTGTTCGATGGCGTGCTCGCTGGACGTTAACGTGGAAGCGCTATGGCCCGCTTTTTCAAGTAAGCGTTTAGAAATGTCCACAGATGCTGGATCATCATCAATGACTAGGAAGTTCAAATTCATGCACGATGGCCTATGGTGACTTGTAGGAATTATTATATACTTATTTCCGTTTGCTTCACAAAGCCAATACACGTTGGGCAAAAGGCAGGTACATTGTTTTTCAGGGAATCATAAAATTCGCATTGTACGCGTGAATGCAATTGAACTTGTATCGCCTCATAGGTAAATCCTTTGCACTGAATATTTTGGTCGCATTCATGTTGGCATATTTGATGGTCCGGAAAAGACACTTTTTTAGTATAGAGAACGGTTCCTTTTAAAGTGGTTGCGGCATAAAGAGTGTAGGGATGCATATGCATGAAGCGATCAGTTTTTTCACGAAGTAGATTTTTTTTGAAAATAGCCGTTCGGTCATGCCAATTGGCCTGTTTGTCATAGCCGACGCAAAAAATATTATGATAATGCTGCAACCAGTGATAGATGAGAGCATCAGGCACCGTTCGCATCTGATGGACATCGAACGGGTGCACTTCTTCTTGTAAGAAAGGCAGAGCGTAGGCCCAGGTAAATAAAGTGCCGTTATAAAGGGGCTCAAATTTTAGAAAACTTAAATCGAGAATTTTCTGAAGCGCATCAAAATCAAAATTTCCTATGGTGTAATACGTGTATCCGCTGTTACCTAATGCATAAGGATTATGAATGGTGCTATCTTCCACTACCAGCAAGCTTTCTGGAGAGAATGCCTGTTTCATCGTGGGCGGATGCCAGACGGCATTTCGGCTCACGGCTAATTCGAAGCCATAGTGAGATACCAATTCATTAATGTTGACGCGATTCACATACCACGTGCTGAGTCCTAACAGAACGGCGATGGTCATTCCCATGCATTGAATAGTCTTTGGATGATTTGGTAAGAGGCTGCGAAAGAAATACTCGCCGCTAAAACCGAGCATCATGCTCAAAAAAAGCAGCGTCAGGCTAATGTGCCAGGGAAGGCCCAAGGACCATTGAATCGGTAATATCATAAAGAGGAGAGCCGAACATCCGAGGAAGAGCAAAGATTTTTTGATGGCAGTATTTTTTCCGCGCGCAATGAGTAAAACGCTGGTGAGTCCCAATAAGCCGTAAAACATCCACATAACGAAACAAAGGGGCGTTGGGAAAACGAGAATGCGCCAGGTCATCTGAGGATGATAGATCGTCTTAAAGGAGGCAAAGTGGGTTGGGATCGCAAAAATAATCCTAGCAAACTCTTGAAGGGCGGCTATTCTTTCTTTAGAAGTTATCACAGCGGCTAATGGATGTTTGAAGTTTAGATTTGGCCAAGGAAGCGTGAGATAAATGGCGGCGCTGAGCGTGATGATGCCAAGGGTGGCAATGATTTCCAGATTTTGTGAGCGACAAAAGAGACGATATAAAAATGTCCGAAGAGTGGTGTCGCCGCGATCGATGGAAAAACAATAATAGAGAGCCAGTACGGGACCCAGCATGAGAGCGGGTTCTTTAAAGGTGATACTGATGCCATAACACAGGAGCGCGCCGGCGAGTAGTGAATAAGAGGTGGTTCTGGCTCGAGAACAAAAGAGCGCGAAACAATACACGCTTAATAGCGTAAAAAAAATATAAGCAAATTCGAAATGTAACAAGATGAGGCGGGACAAAATTAAAGAGGGATGCATGAGGTAGATGCCAAAAGCAATATAACCGCCTATTTTATAGCCTGGAAATAGCAACGCGTATAATTTCAAAAGAAGATAGCCTATTCCCGCTAAAAAAAGAAAATTGACGATGAGAAGTGCCCGGGTATTATGCCAGCCAAGGAGGGGGGTTAGAATTTGGTATATTAAAAAATGGCCGGACGGCCTGAAAAAGGGTATCGAAAAAATATCCAGCATTTTCGGATGCGAATAAATGTTGAATAAATCACGGAGAGAATGGATCTGTTGATTGGCGATATATATTAAGGGCTGTTCGGGATACATGAGATCCCAAGAAATAATGGAAGCATTTACCGCGAGGACAAATGCCGCGATGAGGGAGAAGAAAAATAATTCTTTGAGGCCAGCACGCAGGGCGCTGCTTTTATGTGATTCAATAGGCATCATTTCTTGTTTCCGAAGATGTTCGATGTTTACCAACTGAAACTATCATAGGTGGTCATTGTGTGCAAAACAAACCAACGCTTAGACGATACTCACGTTAAGTCACCAACATTTCACCATACCTCTCTTGCTTTACTGTGGCTTCTTCGGGTACCATAAATCTATTCGCGTATTTTATATAAGGAACGTAAACTTATGCAAAAATCCATTCGTTACATGTTGGGTGCTACCCTTCTTGAAGTCATGTTGGTGCTTGCTATTATTGGTCTGATTATTTTAATGTCCGTGCGTTACTACCAATCAGCCTCTACCTCGAATCAAGTGGAAGCTGTTTTGGAAGCGGTTCAATCGATCACAGCGACCGCTGAGAATATTGGAGGTCCAGGGACGCCGGGATATACGGCAAGTCAGATCACTGCTAGTTCGCTGAAGGGTGTTGGCGGTACTACTATTCTGAATGGTCCTTTTGGCGGTATCATTTCAGTGACTGGAGTTACTTCCTCGACTTATACGGTCACTATTCCTAATGTGGTAGCCCAACCGTGTACTGGCGCGAGCGTAAAACTGAAAGCCAGCAATACAAAATATACCGGATTTAGCTGTGCTGGTACGGCCCTCTCTTATACTTATAATTCCGCAAATTAAAGTATGCAACGCAAGCTTTTTAACTCCGCCTCCTCTTATGGGGGCGTGAGTAAATTCTTCCACTGGGTTGTTGCGGCGTTTGTGCTTCTGATGCTGTTTCTTGGTTATGGCATTGGTTATGTGCCGGATAAGCTGCAGCGCATCTCTCTGTTTAATGTTCATAAATTAATTGGACTCACCATTCTTGTGTTTATGGTCTTTAGGTTGTGTTGGCGTTGGATGGATACGCAGCCGTTTTCCGTGAATGCTCCAGGGTGGCGGCGGTTTCTGGAAAAAACGGTGCATTTTTCGCTGGTTGGTTTTGTGCTTCTGATGCCTGTTGCGGGATGGATTGGCACTGCTGCTGCCGGGCAGCCGCCTCGCCTTGGAAAGATGGTTTTTAACTTGCCCATCCCTCAGAGCAAATGGTTAAGTGAGATTGCTTTTGATGTTCATAATACCGTAGCTATCGTACTCATTGTGTTGCTGAGTATTCATATTCTCGCCACTGCGTATCATTATCTCGTGTGCAGAGACAATGTTTTTAAACGAATGTGGGTGTAAGGAATAAGGAGCGTAAACTGATGCAAAAATCTATTCGTTATAGGTTAGGCGCCACTCTTCTTGAAGTCATGTTGGTGCTTGCTATTATCGGGCTGATTATTTTAATGTCGGTGCGTTACTATCAATCAGCCTCTACATCGAATCAAGTGGAAGCAGTTCTGGAGGCGGTTCAATCGATCACAGCGACCTCTGAAAATATTGGAGGGATAGGGACGCTGGGATATACGGCAAGCCAGCTTACATCCACTGCGCTGAAGGGTGTTGGCGGTACTACTATTCTGAAAGGTCCTTTTGGCGGCACCATTACAGTGACTGGAGTTTCTGCCACGACTTATACGGTCACTATTCCTAATGTGGTAGCCCAACCGTGTGGTGGTGCAATCGTAAAACTGCGCGCCAGCAATTCAAAATATACCGGATTTAGCTGTGCTGGTACGGCCCTCTCTTATACTTATAATGCCTTGAATTAAAGTATGCCCCATCACCTTTTGAACTTCTCCTCAGCTTAGCGAATTGTAAACAGACCCTAACTCTCATGTTCTCACGGCTTAAAAATACTTTTTCACATATCGATTTTTTTGCGTCGCATTGTTACGGGCGACTGAAGTCCTGTATTCCTTTGAGTTTCTTTTACGCGTTTGATGGCATGTTCAATGGGTGGATCAAGAAAGCGCTTCAGCGTGTAGGATTCGGCACATTGCCGGCAGCGATTACTTTTTTTTGTTATCTTTTTTTCTTAATTAAGAAAGCTCAGGAAACTGATGAGGCACATCGAGAGGCGGTTGGTGAGGGAGAGCATGAATGCGAGGACAGTGATCACGAATCTAAGGTGTCTTCTACGGGAACGATACACGGCCAACTCAGAAAAAATTCTTCAAAAGTGAAGAGGTACTTGGCTTTGAATGCTCGTGACGAGGAAAGCGCCAATGTGTCCAGTTCCAAAGAAGAACAAGAACAGGAACTAGCGCCGCGTGATGATGAGCCTGTGCAGAGAGGGCTCGAACAGATCATGTTTATTACGGAATCGATACAACACGTACTCGGAAAAGATTCTTCGAAAGCTAAGAAATATTTGGATCAATTGGAGATTGGTGGGGACAGCGCCAAATTATTGCTAAGCAACGGTGCAGGGCCTGTTGCGTTGTACGTTATTTTGGAGGAACTGTATCAAAAAATTTATCCTCCTTCCGTTCATTATGGAGAGAGTGCTTTTTATGGAGTATTGCATGGCCTTGCTCATTTAAATGAAGCGTTATTGTTAAGATACTTTGCGGATATGAATTTTTTCGATGTGGAGGAGCGACTATTATATAACCTCATCGGGTTGTGTGTGATCATGGCTGGAGTTCTCAGCAGCGTTCAATCTTTTTATTTTAGTATTCAGGAAAAGAAGCCTTCTTCGGATGAATTATTAAAAGGTATTTCAAAGAATTTTTTAAAATTCCGTGAAGAACCTCAGAGAAGGGCGGGGTTATGGGTGAGGGAACCCTTGACCTTGGATGCGCGGACTAGGAACCAAATTAGACAAATTGCTGCAAATGATGTGATACAGCAATGTTCGATGGGTTGTCGTTAAATGTTGGGCTTCCTTCTATTTGAGTGATAATCCTCGCCAGCATTGCTTGATTGCTTCAATCTTTTCTTCACCGGTTGTTTTTTTCTTTTGAAAAAGAAACAAGGCTCGTCCTGTGGTAGCTTTCGAGTAACATAAGTTTCCAACAATAATGAGTGCTCCTATTCCGGTGAGCGCGGTGGCAATATTCTTAAGGATCGTTCCATAGGATGCGCGGTACTGTCTCATCTCTGCCTTTGTCTTCTGGTCGTTAAAGAGAACAAAAAATTCGGCTTTTAATCGGTTAAGACCGCTCGGTGTGTAATTGTCTTTAAAAAATACACTAGCTTTAGAGCGAAGTTTCTGGCTGAGCTCAATAGCCATTGCGCCTTTTAGCGAGCCTTCTTCCTGCAGGGCAAGGCCATAGTGATACAGCTCATGAATTCTAAGAAATAATCCATGTCTTTGTATTTCAGCAGGTGTTTTATTTTGTGGATTTTGTGCCAAAACCGTCGGACTTGTTGATTCATTAGCAGCGATTTCCGTTAACTGGGGTAGTTGGAAGAAACGCGAGATGCTTCGCTGCGATGTTAAGGGTAGAGCACCTTTGTGCGGGGCATCAGAAGGGTGTTTGATATGCAAATTGCTCGCATTGACGGAACTAGCGGAATCATCGCAAGGCTTTTTTGATGAATGTGTTGGGCAGAAACGCTGATGAAACATGAACCATTCTCCTCGTTGTTTTAAGTATTCTATCAATAATACCTTAAGATATTCTTAAATCCAGAACCTTAAAAATAGCTCTTTTCGTCGTTCTTCAGGCAAGCCCTATTGCTTCTCTAGCAAAAAAAACCTATACTTTCGCCCGAAATCAGTAGAAGGAATGTGCATTTTGATGACTTCTCAACAATCCTTGCAACGAGAGGCATTGCGACTCGTATTCAAACAATTAATTGCGACGATGATGTTGTCTTTTATTATTTTTCTGATGGAGGGGTTGAAGAAGGGGCTGTCTGTTTTCCTGGGAGGATTTGCTTGTGTGGGGCCTCAATTGCTCTTTACGTGGCGATTATTTTCTTATGCGCGGCTCGGTTTGTTGCGGCAGTTCATGGTGGCTTTCTTCGCGGGAGAAACCTTTAAATTGATTTTCAGCGCTGTTTTATTTATTCTACTGATTCGTTATTTTTCTCTGAACGCGCTTTTTATGATCGTCGGCTATCTGATTGCCATTGTTTCTTTTTGGATGGTTTGTGGATGGCACTTTAGCCATTCTTTCAAGGCAAGGATTTCATCATGAGTGAACATGCGGCCATTACTCCTGGACAATATGTTCAGCATCATCTGGAGCATCTTGCATTTAATTTAAAAACAGGCGCTTTTGATGGAACTGGTTTTTGGGTCATTAATTTAGATACCTTGTTAGTTTCAGGCATTATTGGTTTTGGTGCGCTGGGTCTTTTTGCGTGGGTTGCGCGACGAGCGACCAGCGGTATTCCCGGACGATTACAGAATTTTATTGAAATGATTCTTAGCTTTGTGCAGAAAACGGTGCAAGACGCTTATCACGGAAAGAGCCCGGTGATTGCTCCCATGGCGCTGGTCATCTTCTTGTGGGTTTTTTTAATGAATGCCATGGATTTGCTTCCGGTGGATTTTTTGTCGCGATTGTTGGGATTAGCGCATGTGGAGCATTTTAAGAATTTGCCTACGGCAGATCCCAATGCGACGTTTGCGCTGTCTCTGTCGGTGTTTTTCTTGATTGTTTTTTACAATATTAAAGTCAAAGGATTTCATTTAACGAAAGAAATTTTGACACAACCGTTTGGTGCCATGTTATTTCCCATCAATATTATTTTCCGGTTAGTTGAAGAAGGGGTTAAACCTCTTTCCTTGGCCTTGCGTCTTTTTGGCAACATGTTTGCAGGAGAGCTTGTTTTTATTTTGATTGCATTGCTGCCTTGGTGGGTGCAGTGGTTGCCTGGTGGTATATGGGCTATCTTTCATATTCTTGTGATTACCATACAAGCCTTTATTTTTATGATGTTGACTATTGTGTATTTGAGTATGGCGCATGATTCGCATTAGTTGGGTTTTTAAACGTTTGTAGGAGGCAGTGCTTCTAGTGGGAACGCTGTTTGGGTTTGTTAAATTTTTATCATTATTTAAAGAGGAACATCAATGGAAAATATAGCTCTTGTTGCCGCAATCAGTGCTCTTGCAGCGGCTATGCTCATTAGTATTGCTGCTTTTGGGACAGCGATCAGTTTTGCTTTGTTAGGAGGGAAGTTTCTGGAAGGTGTTGCGCGACAACCAGAATTAGCGCCTCTCTTGATGATGCGTATGTTTGTCATGGCCGGTTTGATTGATGCGTTTGCTGCTATTTCAATCGTGATGGGATTGTATTTGTTTTTTGCGTCTAATCCCTTCATTGCTGCGGTAGTTGCTGTTGCTAAACCAGCGGTTAGTTAATATTTTAAGAGGGACAATTCATGAATCTTAACGCCACTCTATTTGGTCAAATGATAACGTTTGCCATTTTGGTGTGGTTTACTATGCGATACGTGTGGCCTCCTATTGTTAACGCGATGCAAGAACGCGAGAAAAAAATCGCGGCAGGATTGGCAGCTGCTGAACGCAGTATGCGTGAGCTTGAAATCACAGAACAAAAAGTGCGAGGGATGCTCCAAGAAGCCAAAGGAGACGCCGCGCAAATTTTGGATCGAGCCAATAAGCATTCTCTTCAATTAATTGCGGAAGCCAAAGAGCAAGCAAGAGCAGAACAAAAACGTATGATTGCTCTTGCCCAAGATGAGATTACGCGTGAAGTAAACCGGACTAAAGAAGACATGACCAAACACATGGCTGCTTTGGCCATCGCGGGCGCTGAAAAAATTGTTCGTCATCAATTAGATCGAACAAAGCAAATGGCGTTGTTAAACAATTTTTTGGCAGAGATTTGAGGTAACCGATGGGTTCTACTTTAAGCGCCGTTGCTCGGCCTTATGCGCAAGCAGCGTATGAATTTTCTGAAACAGCGCAACAAATATCCGCATGGAATGCTTTGCTTCAAATGGCCGCGGGGATTGTGCAGCAGCCAGAGGTTCACGCGTTGCTGTCTAACACGTGCATTTCCGCGCGGCAGTGGCTTTCGTTTTTTGAAGATTCTTTACGTCCTTATTTAGACGAACATCGGAAAAATTTTTTGCGTTTAGTGATGGACAATCGGCGCATGGCCGCATTGCCTGAAATAGCCGTTTTATTTAAAGAATATGAAGCCATTCACCAACGGATTTTTGAAGTTCAATTGACCACGGCGATTCCGCTGGATGAAGCGCAAAAGAAACAATTTACAGAAAAGTTAAGCGAAGTTTTAAAGCATCCCGTTTCCTTGCGTTGCGTGGTTGATGAGCATATATTGGGCGGTGCTCTTGTTCGTGCGGGAGACAAAGTGATTGATGGCTCTGTCCGCGGGCAATTAACGCGATTACTTGAATCGATATAAGGTACTTATTATGACGGAATTGAAACAACTCAGTCCTTCTGAAATTAGTGAGCTTGTCAAAGAGCGTATTGCGCAATTTAATTTAAAACCGGAAACTCGTACGGAAGGAACCATTGTGAGCATCAAGGATGGCGTTGTGTCTGTGCACGGATTAAATGATGCGATGCAAGGAGAAATGATCGAGCTGCCGGGAAAAACTTTTGGATTGGCTTTGAATTTAGAGCGAGATTCCGTGGGGGTGGTTGTTCTGGGTCGATCGACCGAATTAACAGAAGGACAAACCGCAAAATGTACCGACCGTATTTTAGAAGTGCCCGTTGGGGAAGCGTTGTTGGGGCGTGTGGTCGATGCGCTAGGAAATCCAATCGATGGGAAAGGACCTATCCGCACAGAATATTTTTCTCCTGTTGAAAAAGTGGCTCCTAGTGTGATCTATCGTCAACCGGTTTCTCAGCCAGTCCAGACAGGGTTAAAATCGATTGATTCCATGGTTCCCGTGGGACGCGGGCAACGGGAATTAATCATTGGTGATCGACAAACCGGAAAAACCGCGGTGGCTATCGATGCCATCATTAATCAGCGTGGAACTGGAATCAAATGTATTTATGTTGCTATTGGACAGAAAGCTTCTTCCATTGCTGCAGTCGTGCGTAAGTTAGAAGAGCACAAAGCCTTGGAGCACACGATTATCGTGGCATCTCCTGCTTCTGATACGGCAGCCATGCAATATATCGCGCCTTACGCGGGATGTTCTATGGGCGAATACTTCCGTGACCGTGGAGAAGACGCGCTCATTATCTATGATGATTTAACAAAACACGCTTGGGCTTATCGACAAATTTCTCTCTTGTTGCGCCGTCCTCCTGGTCGTGAAGCCTATCCTGGAGATATTTTTTATCTGCACTCACGTTTATTGGAACGCGCCTCGCGAGTGAATTCTGAATATCTCGAAAAAATTTCTCAAGGACGCATTAAAGGGAAAACCGGTTCTTTGACGGCTATGCCTATCATCGAAACACAAGCGGGAGATGTTTCCGCTTTTGTGTCCACCAATGTTATTTCCATTACCGATGGACAAATCTTCTTGGAAACGGATTTGTTTAATTCAGGGTTCCGTCCTGCTATTAACGCGGGTTTGTCCGTGTCTCGTGTGGGCGGCGCTGCGCAAACGAAGTTAATTAAAAAATTAGCGGGCGGTGTGCGTTTGGCTTTGGCGCAATATCGTGAACTAGCGGCTTTTTCGCAATTTATGTCCGATCTTGATGACGCAACGCGTAAGCAATTGGAGCGCGGACAGCGCATTATGGAAGTGATGAAACAAAAACAATATATGCCGCTATCTATCGCGGAGATGGCGGTTATTTTATTTGCCGCCGATCGCGGATATCTGGATGATATTGCCTTAGATAAGATTGCTTCCTTCGAACACGCATTGCAAGCCGATCTGCGCGCGCATCATGCTGATTTTATGAAGTCATTAAATCACGCGGGCGATTATAACGACGATATTGCGCAGACGATACGAACTTTAGTGGAAACCTTTAAAAAGACTGCGTCTTGGGAGTAATGATTCATGGCAGCGGCAAAAGAGATACGCACTAAAATTCGGAGTATCCGTAATACGCAAAAAATTACGCGAGCCATGGAAATGGTGGCCGCTAGCAAAATGCGCAAAGCACAAGAGCGCATGGAGAAAGCAAAACCATATGCAAAAAAAATTAAACAGGTGGTGCAGCATGTGGCTTCTGGACATGTGGAGTATCGGCCTCCTTATTTGCAAGAGCGAGAGATTAAGCGCGTCGGTTATATTGTGGTAACGACTGATCGTGGTCTGTGCGGCAGTTTGAATAATAACTTATTAAAAACCGTGGTTCGTGACATGAAGCGTTGGAAGGAGGCTTCTGTTTCGTTTGATTTGTGTTTGCTGGGCGGTAAAGGATTTAATTTTTTCAAGCGATTGGGTGGCAATGTGGTGGCGCACGCGTCGCATTTTGGCGATGCTCCTACGGTGGTTGATCTGATTGGGATTGTTCGAGTGATGTTGGATGCTTATTTGCATGAGGAGATTGACGCGCTTTATTTATGCGCTAATCAATTCATTAACAAGATGCGGCAAGAACCCACGATTCAGCAAATATTGCCTATAGTTCCAGGGGAAGAGACTCAGTTGAAATATTACTGGGATTATATTTATGAACCGAATGCATCTTCTGTTTTAATAGATGATCTGCTAGAGCGGTATATTGAATCGCAAATTTATTGTGGTGTGATTCAAAATATTGCTTGCGAACAAGCGTCACGAATCGTGGCCATGAAAAGTGCCACGGATTCAGCGGCAGAACTGATTGATGATTTGGAATTGGTCTATCATAAAGCGCGCCAAGCAACGATTACTAACGAATTGTCTGAAATTGTGGCGGGCGCATCAGTGTTGTAGGGGCGCCCCTTGTGGGCGCCCAGGATGTGGCAGTGGTAGAAAGGGCCAAAGGGGTGCCCCTACAAAGCCGCGCGGGATGACACCGCTTGTTAGGGGTCGTGAATCGCTACTGTAAGAGAGGTAACTATTAATGAGCGAAATAAAAACCGGAAGAATCGTCGAAATTATTGGTGCGGTCATCGATGTGGAATTTCCCCATGGAGCAGTGCCTAAAGTGTATGATGCTTTGCAGGTGAAAGATACTTTAAAAGTAAAAAATCAAAATTTGATTTTGGAAACGCAGCAGCAATTAGGCGGCGGGATTGTTCGCACGATTGCTATGGGATCTACGGATGGGTTAAGTCGTGGTCTTGAAGTATGGAATACAGGGCATCCTATTTCTGTTCCGGTAGGCAAAGCGACCTTAGGGCGAATCATGAATGTGTTAGGAGAACCCATTGATGAACAGGGTCCCATTGAAGCGCCCCTCATGCCGATTCATCGAGAGGCGCCTTCTTTTTCAGAGCAAGCGGCCAATGAAGAATTGTTAGAAACCGGTATTAAAGTCATTGATTTAATTTGCCCCTTTGCTAAGGGAGGAAAAATTGGATTGTTTGGCGGTGCAGGAGTAGGCAAGACGGTCAACATGTTGGAGTTGATCCGTAATATTGCTGTGGAGCATAGCGGTTATTCTGTGTTTACAGGGGTTGGAGAACGTACGCGCGAAGGAAATGATTTTTATCTTGAGATGAAAGAATCCAAAGTGTTAGACAAAGTATCTCTGGTCTATGGGCAGATGAATGAGCCTCCCGGGAATCGTTTGCGGGTGGCTTTGACGGGTCTTACGGTTGCCGAAAATTTCCGAGATGAAGGAAAAGATGTGTTGCTCTTTATTGACAATATTTTCCGTTATACCCTTGCGGGAGTAGAAGTTTCCGCATTGTTGGGTCGTATTCCTTCCGCGGTCGGTTATCAACCGACGTTGGCTGAGGAAATGGGTAGTTTGCAGGAACGTATTACTTCGACGAAAACAGGATCGATCACTTCAGTGCAGGCCATTTATGTGCCTGCGGATGATTTAACGGATCCTTCTCCCGCGACAACGTTTGCTCACTTGGATGCGACGGTGGTGTTGTCCCGACAGATTGCTGAATTGGGCATTTATCCCGCGATTGATCCTCTAGACTCAACCAGCCGCCAGTTAGATCCTTTAATTGTCGGTCCAGAACATTATGAAACAGCGCAAGAAGTGCGGAAAATATTGCAACGCTATAAAGAATTAAAAGATTTAATCGCTATTTTAGGCATGGATGAATTATCGGAAGAAGATAAGCTGACTGTGACGCGGGCGCGTAAAATTCAAAAATATCTATCGCAGCCTTTCTTCGTGGCGGAGATTTTCACAGGCACACCGGGACGATATGTTCCTATCAAAGAAACGATCCGCGGTTTTCGCGGCATTGTGAGCGGTGAATTCGATCATTTGCCAGAACAGGCTTTTTATATGGTGGGCACTATCGATGAAGCCGTAGAAAAAGCAAGCGTGTTATCGTAAGAGGCAGTGAATATGACCACGATGCGGTTGGATATTGTCAGCGCTGAAAAGGAAATTTTTTCAGGAAACATAGAAGCGGTTATTGTTCCTGGCGAGATGGGTGAACTTGGAATATATCCGGGACACGCACAGCTGTTGACCACGATAAGACCTGGAAATATTCGTGCGATTTTGTCGGATCAATCGGAAGAAATTTTTTTTATTAATGGCGGCTTGTTAGAAGTGCAGCCATCTATTACGACAGTGCTTGCGAATACGGTCATCAGAGCGCGCGATATTGATGAAAAGGCGGCGCTCGAAGCAAAAGCGCGTGCTGAGCAGAAGCTTGCGAAAGGTGTGACGGAATTTGATTTTGCAGCAGCGACCGCCGAGCTGGCTGCGGCCATTGCGCAAATTCGTGCAATACAACAGTTAAGAAAGCGTTCAAAGTAGAGGATGGTTTTTGTAGGGGCGGCCCTTGTGGGCGCCCAGGTATGGCGGCGGTAGAAAGGGCGCCCACAAGGGCCGCCCCTACAAAGCCGCGCGGAATGACACTGCTAAACAAAAACCGTGAACGTCTACAATAAAAATAACCACAGTCGAGTGGAACATCCGAGGTTCTTATGAAAACAGCAAAGAATACCATTCCCCAACCGTCTCGTCGTCATGATTCCAGCGATATTCTTTTGCGTTATGCCAGCTTTTTAGGCTGTAGCGATTTCCACATAAAAATTGATAAAGCCACTGGGTTAAAAGCGATTATTGCTATTAATAGCACCAAGCGCGGTCCCGCGATTGGCGGGTGCCGTATGCTTCCTTATCAATCAACGCTTAAAGCATTTGAAGATGTTTTTCGTCTTTCTTATGGGATGACGTTGAAAGCGGCCATTTCTAATCTTCCTAATGGTGGGTCTAAATCGGTATTGATTCAACCTAAAGTGATTCAGGATCGTGAGGCGTATTTTGCAAAGTTTGCGGAAGCTGTGAATGAATTAGGCGGCCGGTATGTGGTGGGCGCGGATAGCGGGACAGGGCCTGAAGAAATGGACATTATTGCTCGTTACTCAAAATATGTGACGTGTACCACGGCTACGGGAGATCCTTCACCTTATACGGCGCTGGGCGTGCTGCGCGGAATTGAAGCGTCGGTTAAATTCAAAATGGGAAGAGCGAGTTTAGAGGGTGTGCGAGTTGCTATTCAAGGAACAGGACATATTGGGTATGAGCTGGCTAAATTGCTCAAAGATCGAGGAGCTCAACTTATTGTTTGTGATACGAACAAGAAACATTTGGATCATTGTACGCAAGCTATGAACGTGGACGTGTGTTCTCCTGAAGATATTTATGATGTGCCTGCTGATGTGTTCGCGCCTTGTGCGTTAGGGTCGGTTTTAAATGTGCATACGATCAGAAGATTAAAAGCGCGTATTATAGCGGGCGGCGCTAATAATCAGTTAACCCATGCGCATTATGGGAAGGCGTTGCATGAAAAAGGATTTTTATATTCTCCCGATTTTGTCATCAACGCGGGCGGATTAATTCAAGCGGCTATGTTATATACACATCAAAATACTCCTAAGGCGCATCAACATATTCAGGAACAAATTGATCATATTTATGATACGCTTTCGGAAATTTTTGAGCGATCTAAGAAAGAGAATATTCCCACAGAAGATATCGCTACCAAAATCGCTTTGGAGCGCCTATCGCTCAATAATTAAGCGACGATCGTTACCAACCGTCGCTATCGTTTTTAGGTATTGTGGGTATATGAAGGATTATTCGATGATGGTCACTTCTTCAGCTTGTAGTCCCTTTTGACCCTTGGTGACTATAAACTCTACCTGCTGTCCTTCGGTTAAGGACTTATATCCACTACCACTAATCGCTTTAAAATGAACGAACACATCTTCGCCATTCTCTCGAGCAATAAATCCAAAACCTTTGCTGTTGTTGAACCACTTAACGGTTCCCTTTTCACGACCTGCCATAAAACCCCCTATCACTATAAATAAAAATATGCGTTTTCTTTTGAATATTATTTCCAATAATATCTTGGTGCTTAGAGTACCAGACTTAATAAGAAATGATAATGTCAATAGACCCGTGGTGATTATAATGGAAAAGAAATCATTATGGAATATGTCGTGATTCCGACAATCGCGTTTTTCAGTAGACTAGGTATAATAAAATTTAGCGTGAGTACTGTCACAGCGTTAAATCACAAGGATGTCTATGAGTAAACGAATCCCCATCTTTATTGGCTTATTATTTCTCGCTTTGTTTGTGTGGCTCTCTCTGACTCCTTTCCCTCCTGTGCGTTATGTCTTTTCCCGTATTGATAATATTTTTTATGATATTCAGATCAAATTACATCTTTGGATGCATCCACAAAAGGCGCAAGGGCCTGTGATCATCGTGGACATTGACGATGAAAGTCTCAAGAAATATGGGCGCTGGCCTTGGTCCCGTTCTTTGATGGGACAATTGGTGGATCAGTTGAAACAATTGGGTGTGGTGGTGGTGGCCACCGATATGATGTTTTCTGAGCCAGAGTCTAATATCGTGAGTACGATTTTAGATACCTTAAATACTAAGAAGTTAGCGACACCTGTTCTGACGACCGCGTTAAATCAATTGCTGCCAGACTTTGATCAAGACGCTATTTTTGCTCATAGCATGGCCGGTACCGATGTTATTTTGGGCATGGTTTTTTTGCCTTCGTCGCAAACCGGAGGATTATTAGCGCCGCCTTTGTTAACGTTATCTCCGCAACAAGCGCGGGAATTATCTCTGCTTTCGGGCGATGGGTTCATTGGAGATATCCCAGTGTTGCAGCAAGCGGCTAAAGGCACCGGTTTTTTAAATATTGTTCCTGATATCGATGGCATTGTTCGTCGCGCGCCGGTTGTGATGCGTTATCAAGATAAGGTGTACCCTTCTCTTGCGTTGGCGGCGGCCCAACGTTATTTACTGATGAATAATTTAGAATTGGTCACACCTTATTATGGAGATACGGTGCGATTGGAAGGAATAAAGTTTGGTAATTACACCATTCCCACGGATGAAAAAGGACAAGTTCTGATTCCTTTTATCGGGAACAGTTTTACTTTTCCTTTTATTTCAGCGGATAAAATTTTGAGCGGTCAAATGGCTTCTTCGAACGAGTTTGCTGGAAAGTTGGCGATTATTGGAACTTCTGCCACGGGAATAGGAGATCTTAAACCCACTTCTCTTACCAAAATTTTTCCAGGAGTTGAAATACAAGCGAGTATCGTTAACGGAATTTTAACGCATTATTTTCCGTATAGGCCGGCGTGGGCGACGGGAGCAGAGTTAGTATGCACGGTATTGATAGGACTCTTGGCCGCCATTATTTTTCCTTATTTAGGTCCTGTGATGGTTGCTGTTTTGATTGCCAGTCTTCCCATTGTGTTTACCATTTTTTGGATGATTGAAGAATGGATATGGTACACGACGGCAAATATTTCTTTCTTTGGATTTCATCACCATACGCATAAATAGCATGCATCACTAAACTCGATTGAACACTCATCGCAGAGCGATAACCCGAATCCACACGTTCCAACTCTCGCGCGATTAAACCATACGACACATCATTAATGCCCGCGCATCCATATCCAGAGATCGTTGCTCCTAAAAATCCGGCCGCTCCCATGTCACGCAT
>Ga0207114_1158_pt1 | contig 17434 bp, 12 predicted proteins | sample Alteio_BWMinHeat_70_FD_153560 | JGI IMG/M metagenome (GOLD analysis project Ga0207114, IMG submission 153560) | Enriched cells from forest soil in Barre Woods Harvard Forest LTER site, Petersham, Massachusetts, United States -... | ecosystem: Environmental > Terrestrial > Soil > Temperate forest >... | reverse complement strand
GGCTTCCGTTGGGTGCCCGGCTTAATCATGGTCAACGACACGCGTCGCCGCTCCCGGTCCACGCTCAACACCCATACCGTCACCACGTCGCTCACCGAGACGATTTCGTAAGGGCTCTTGATATATCGATTCGCCATTTGGCTAATGTGCACGAGGCCGCTATCTTTCAGGCCGATGTCGATGAACGCCCCAAAATCGACGACGTTCAAAACCGTGCCCTTGAGCTCCATGGCGGGCTGCAAATCCTCAAGCTTGAGGATGCCCTTTTTGAAAATCGGTGGAGGCAAGTCTTCGCGGGGATCCCGACCGGGTCGGGAAAGCGCCTCGATAATGTCCCGTAGCGTCGGAAGACCAACTTCTAACCTCTTACAAACCTCTTCCGGTGAAAGGCTTTTGAGTTTTTCGCGGAGCTCCTCAACCTTCCCCTTGTCCGTCAGGGCCTCAGGAGCACAGCCCAGTTCCTCGAGGAGTTTGTTGGCCGCCGGGTAACTCTCGGGATGGACCCAGGTCTGGTCCAGGGGGTTGTCACCGTTGACGATTCTTAAGAATCCCGCCGCCTGCACAAATCGAGCGGGTCCGATGTTCGGCACTTGCAGCAATTGCTCTCGGTTCTTGAACGGGCCGTTCTTCTTTCGGTAATCCACGACGTCCCGAGCCGCCAGTTGGTTCAGGCCGGAGACGTGCCGCAGCAGAGGCACGCTTGCCGAGTTCAGATCGACGCCGACTTCGTTGACCGACGACTCAATGACGGCCTCCAGCGTCTCTTTCAAATGACGGGGATTGACGTCGTGTTGATAAAGCCCCACGCCGATACTCTGCGGATCGATCTTGACCAGCTCGCTGAGAGGATCTTGCAAGCGCCGGCCGATGGAAATCGTGCCGCGGAGGGTGGCATCGTAGGTGGGGAATTCTTCTCGTCCCACCGCGCTGGCCGAGTAGACGCTGGCCCCTGCCTCATTGACGATCACATAAGCCAAGTCCGTGGGCGCCTCGGGCAAGTCGGCGCTCGAGGATTGACGATCGAGAACGGGGGTTGAAGTTTTTGGCGCTTCGCCAGTCGATCCGCTCTCGAGTCCCGGGTTGGCCGTTTCGCGCTTCATCGGCTCTTCCGATATTCCCGCGGTGCTCAATCCCCCATCTTCGCCAGGTGTTTTCCCTTTCTCCAGCGCTGCGATCACATCGGCAACAAACTCTTCGGTTTCACGGCAAGCCGTGCCGTTGCCGATGGCGATGATTTGGATTTGAAGTTTGCGAATCAGCGCTTCAAGCTTGGTCTTGGCTTCTTGGCGCTTGAGACCGGTGGCGGGTTTATCTTTCCTTTCGGCCGAGGATTGCTCGATTGGCCGAGGAGGAGTGGCAGATTCTGCAATCGCGACCGGGACCGGAGTTGTTGGAGGACTTTCGACAGAAACAGTCAAAACGGCCGAGGAAGCGTTTTGGGCCGAGGATTGAAGATCAGGGTTCGATAATGGAGCGTCGGCTGCGGAAAGTGGATTGGGATCTTCGATCTTCGATTCCTGATTGTCGATCTTGGAACCGCGATTGTCGGAATCGGGGCCAAGGGTAGCTTCCGCCGTCAACACTTGCGGAGAATGGGCTTCGGATGTCGAGGAGAGTCCTGCTGAGACGCCGGCGGGCGTCTCTGCTTGCTCGGGGGAAGGTGGCGATGGCGGGGACTGAGAATCGTGGAGCGAAGCTGGAGGATTCAACTCGGTTGCCTTTAGCGGTGATCCACCATCACTCGATGGTAGCGCTGCGGTCGGAGCGGCCGGAGCGGGAGCGGCGGGACTGGGAGTGGCGGTCTCCGCGCCCCCTTCTTTCTTTCTCTTTGTCGGCTTCGGCGGCGGCGGATGGGGGAAAAGAATCCCCTCTTCAAGCAAATTGCCGTGCTCGTCGAGGGCGGCGATCTTGCAACCGGTCCGAAAACCGGGATCAATCGCCAGGACCCGTTTGCCGCGCAGCGGCGGCTGCATCAGGAGACTGTGCAAATTTCGAGCGAATACTTTGACCGCGTGGGCCTCGGCTTCTTCGGACAATTCCCGGCGGATTTCTCTTTCGAGGCTGGGTACGATCAAACGATTGACGGCATCTTCGGCCACGGTCCTCAAGAACTCCGCATGGGGATGATCCGCCAGCGGAAGTTTATTCCGCGCCGCTTGGTGGGCGGCTGGGACATCCCATTCCAGCTTGACTTGGATGGGACCTTCTTTTTCCCCGCGGTTGAGGGCGAGGATGCGATGCGGGGGAATGTCACGGGCCGGCTCGGTGAACTGGAAATAGTCCTTGTAATCGAGTCCTTGTCCGTCCGGAAGATTGTCGCGTTTTCGAGCCGTCAGCTTGCCGGTCTGCCAAAGAACGCAACGAACCGCATGACGAACCTCGGCGGTGTCGGCGATCTGCTCGGCCAGGATGTGCTGCGCGCCCGCTAAGACATCCGCGGGCGATGCCAACTCTTTTTCCGGGTTGACCAAGGTCGGCAAGACGTCGTTCAAATTGGCGACGGTCGGATCCCGATTCCAGATAGCCTGAGCCAAGGGCTCCAGCCCTCGTTCGCGGGCGACGGCCGCCTGGGTCCGCTTTTTCGGTTTGTAGGGAAGATAAAGATCTTCCAAGCGCTTCGACGTCTCGGCGGACAGAATCTCCTGGCGGAGCTCGTCGGTGAGCTTGCCCTGATTTTCGATGCTTTTGAGAACGGTTTGCTTGCGCTCGAGCAGTTGCCGTTGTTTGAGGACGCGAGCTTGGATTTGCCGGATGATTTCTTCGTTCAGTCCGCCGGTTCTTTCCTTGCGATAACGGGTGATAAATGGAACCGTATTGCTCTCGTCGAGCAGTTGGACCACGCTTTCGACTTGAACTTTACGGATCTGGAGGTCCTGAGCGATCCGTGCGAAATCAACGGTTGTTACGTCGTGCATAGTGCGGCTACGTTCAAAATCCCAAATCGCAAATCTGAAAAACCGCAGCCAGGGTTTCGGATTTCGAATTTCGGATTTCGTATTTCAAATGGCCTACTCTAGAGGCAACCTTTCCGGGTGTCAAGCCTTAAGGGATGAGTGGCGAGGATTGTTAGGGGCGAGGGGTGAGTGGTGAGTGGTGAGGCGCCAGTTAGCAGTCGCCAGTTACCAGTCATCAGTTACCACTCACTCTTCTCAAGAATTCTTGGACCGCAGCGCGAGGTCCTTGGGGAGCGGCGAAGACGGCAGTGCCGATGACGAGAACATTGGCGCCGGCGTTGACGGCCTGCGGGGCAGTTTCTTCGTCAATGCCTCCGTCGACCTCCAGCTCGCAGGCGGGGTTCTTCTGATCGATCAAGGCCCGTAAACGGCGGATGCGCTCGGGACTTTGCGGCAAGAACGCCTGGCCGCCGAATCCGGGATGGACTGTCATGCATAAGGCCAGATCGATGTCCTTTAGGTACGGCTCCAGCGTTTCCACGGCGGTTTCCGGGTTCACCGCCATGCCGACTTTCTTTCCCCGGCCATGAATCTGCTGGAGCAAAGGACGAGGGTCGGGCAAGACTTCCTGATGAAGGAGCAGGCAATCCGCTCCTGCCTGAAAGAAGCTATCTACGAATTGAGCAGGATGGGCCACCATCAAGTGCACTTCCAACGGCAGCCGGGTCACTCGCCGCAGCGCTTGGACGACCGCCGGCCCCATGCTGAGGTTGGGAACAAAGTGGCCGTCCATGACATCGACGTGGATTCGCTGGGCGCCTCCTTTTTCAGCCTCGAGGACCTGCTCGCCCAGTCGAGCAAAATCCGCGGCCAAGATCGATGGTGCGATGTGGATCATCATTCAAAATAGAAAAAAGAAGATAGAAAATAGAAACGCGACGAAAATTTCGAACAAGAGGCTGCGCGCTTTTCACATTTCGTGATTTCGTGTTCCTCTTCGTTCGGTTCGCTTGAGGGCAGGCGGTTCTTCCCTCTCTTTCTACATTCTATTTTCTATCTTCTATTTTTCATTTGGCCTCTTGCCGGGCGGAAGAATCGAAATAATCCTTGCAATCGGCCTCTCTTTCCATATAGAAGAGAGGTCAAGGGTTCTTCTCCCCTTGGGCGTCGCGGGTTCTTGGAGAAGCCGCTGTGGGTCGTTGGAGACCCCGGGAAGGTTGGCCTCGCGGGAGGGGAGAATGGAGTTCCCGGGAAGGGAACAAAACAACAGGAGGTAATGACAATGGTACGACGTCGATTCTCGATCGCCGGGTTGCTCGCGGTGGGTGTGATGATGATAGCCGCCGATGCGAGCCAGGCCCAGCTGTTCCAACGGCTGCGCGACCGCATGGGGCGGGGCAGCAGCGACGAAGGCAGCTCGCGCCGATTCAGCCTCAGGCGATCCTACTATCGCGGCGAGCAGACGGTGGCGGAAAATGGGACACCCAATTCTTCCAGTCCCATTTCGTCCGGCCAAGTCGCGCTCGAAATCCGGGTTCCCGGCAGTGCCGAAGTATTTGTGGCCGATGAAAAAATCAGCGGCACCGGCACCATGAGAACGTTCACCTCGGACAATCTCACTGCCGGCCAAACCTATGAGTACAAGGTCAAGGGCAAGTGGACCGAAAACGGCAAGGAAGTCGTCCGGATACGAACCGTCAAAGCGGTACCCGGGCAGCGGACCATGGTCGACTTGACTCGGTCGGCCGAAAGCCGCCCGGGCACGTCCAAGAAGCCCCTGGGCGAACCGCTGAAAGCGCCCAAGGAATCTGACGAATAGGGTGGGAAAAATTGATGAGTGATGAGTTGAAAAAGTGAAGAGATAACGACTCTCCACATTGGGCATCACTAAACAATAACCGACCCCCTGCCCAAGCCCGACGCTTTTCATCTGATCCGTCTGGATCCGAGGAGCGCCGGGCTTGGTGTTTTTATTCGTTCGTGGGGGCAATGAAAACCCGCTCATGTGGACGCTTGACCTGGGGAAAGTGCCGTTCTTAGTGCTTGGCGCTTAGTGCTTAGTGTTGGTTCATGACGCAGGCGCGCGGCCTGACGTGCGTTCCCACGGGAGGGGATGAGCCCTAAAGGATGGCGGCAAGTTCGGGAAAGCGTGGGAAAACCCCGGGAGCGAGTTGGGCCAAAGGGCATATCTTTTCTCCACAAAATTCACAAAATACACAAAATTCATTTTCCGCTTGTTTTCCAGGCATTCTTGCCGCTTTAGCCGATGACACAAAATTACACAAAATTACACAAAATTAGTCAGTAGTCAGTGGTCAGTAGCCAGTCGTCACTGATTAGAAAGAGGGTTGACTTCGAAAAGTGGGCCCGAGGGGCGGCCGGGACCGATTCGGGGGCCCGAGGGCGCGGGTCGGAGATAGCCGTGGTGGACGAGGGTGTTCAAGGCCGGCTCGAGGTCGTCCACGGTCTTGAAACGGGCGCGTAAGGCGGCATGGGCATCGCGGCGGGAGAAGTGGTTGAGCCGAGCTCTCTCGATCCAACTCAAGAGGGCGCGAGCGCCGAGGAGCTTCGGGCGGGCGTCCATGCTGGCACCGGCTTTGCGGGCATGCGCGAGAAAGTAGTCGACCAGTCGAGCCGCCCGTTCGACGGCCTCGGCGCCGATCTCATCGGGCGGGTCACCCGGCAAGCCTTCCGCATTCTCAGAGGCGTCAGGAGGCAGGTTTTCGGCGGCCCACCAGAGCAAGTGAAGGATGAGGGCCAAGCGAGCGCCGTAGCTTTGCAAAGGCGCCTGGAAAGAGAGGGCGGCGGAGTCCGGCGCGTTGGCTTGTTGGCTCAGGGAGTCGAAGAAGTCGGTCCAGCGGCGTCGGGCCGGAGCACTCAAGCGGGTGAGACGCGGCTGGGTTTTGCGCTCGGGCGTGAGGGAGCGAAGGTCGTCGAGAACGGCTTCCCAGGCGAGAGGCCGGTCCGGGGTAATGGTTTGCGGGGTCCAGCGGGCGGGCGGCCAGGGATCGGGGACGGCGAACAGAAAGCGATCGAGCACGCCGCCGGCGAGTTGATTCGGGCGCCAAGCCGCCAGGCGATCGGCGGAGCAAGCGCCGATGACGGGTGAGGAAGGGATTGACGATCATGAGCGGGCGGTGGCGAGCCAGGCCGGGCGAACGGCGATCGAGGCAGAGCGGGGCGCCCGACCAGCCGGCCGAATAGAAATTCCGTTCGTGCAGGCCGTCCTTGCTCTGAAGCGCGCTCAGCCAAGGAGCGAGATCGTCGCGGAGGACGAGCAAGCCGCGGGGGTTGTCCTTGAGCAGCACGGCCAAGGCGCTGGCGGTCGCGTCGGTGGCGAACCAGCGCCGGAGCTTTCCCCATTGGTCCTACGACCTCGGCGGGGCGGGTTTCGCAGAACTCGCGGAAGGCCTCGAAGGTGACGTGGGGCTTATTGCCGAGGTTGCGTACAAAGCGGGCCTCCTTCGATTCTTTTTCCCAGAGTGGAAAATCGCGCACCCGCAAGAAGTCGCGGTAATCGACCAGGAGTTCTTCCAGGCTAGCCCGGGCCACGTTCGTGAGCTTGATCTCCGTTTCCTTGGACGTTCCGGCCGCTTTGCTGCCTTCGGCGATGTTCTGTTTGCCGGAACGGGCGGCCTGCACCATCTGGTCGATGGTGCGGTCTCCTTTGTTCAGAAAGCGCTGACAAAAGCGGTAAGTCAGGTCGTAGACGACCTCGGCTTTTTGATAGGAGAGGAGCTCTTGGTAGTTCCCGTGCGGCGGAAGGAAGCCGGGGTGATCGGTGGGGTTCATGGTTGTGTGAGTCTCATGGGGCATATAAGTCATATAGGTCGTATAGGACTTATATGACTTATGGGGCGCGATTCAGCAGGCCGCGAATAGCGCCGAGCACCTCCGCGCTCTCGGCGTCCAGGACCGCGATTTCATCCATGATCTCTTCGGGGCGGCGGTGTGTCACTTCCTCGCCGCCGTCAGTGTTCTCCATCGCCTTGTCCTGCTCCAGCGCGTCGAGGTATTTCAGAAACAGGAGCCAGGAAGTCTGCTCGGTGTAGTCCAACGCAGTGGTACAGCCGGCCTCTTTCCAGAGGACATCGTCAATGTTTTTGAAGGCTTGTTCAAACATAGGCGATTGAGACTCTTCAGGGAGAAATCAAGGAGACGCGGGAAGGATTGAAGGCATATTTTAAGCCAGGCAATGACCTGTAGTCCAGTTCTGGAGGGTTATGCAAAAAGGAAAGAAAGGTACATCCATCATTCCGCTGGCTTTCGCGAGAAATCTCGACGTTAAGACAACCGAGTTCCTTTGCCAATTTGCTTGCGAGCCGACGCGCTCGATCAGGCACGCCGAGGGCTACCAAGTTGAGCGTCCCGAACAACGTGCTGACTGGATCGCGTTGCAACCGCTACACTAGCAAGGATCCCGCGTTGCCGGGGGTTGCTTGCGGGGACACCCCGGGATGAATTCGGGGAGAGCTGCATCCTCTCCGAGGGAGGTCTGCCCATGAGACGTTTTCCTGTCGTGGCGTTCTTGCTGGTCCTGTTGGCGTGGCTGGCGATCCCCTGGGCCCGCGGCGACGATCCGGCTAAGCCGCCCGTGCAACTGACGGCCCCGCAGGATCACCGGCGGATGATGGAGCTCTTGAACATTAAGGAGTTGCGGCCGGGGGCAAACGGTCGCGACCCGCGGGCCCCGAATGCGGCCAACTACGACGAGTCCAAAGCCAATCCCTACCCCGACCTGCCGGACCCGTTGGTGCTGAAAAACGGCAACAAGGTCATCACGGCGGAGATGTGGTGGAAGCAGCGGCGGCCGGAAATCATCGAGGACTTCGACCGGCAAATCTACGGCCGGATTCCCAAGGACACTCCCAAGGTGAAATGGGAGGTGGCCGCCACGGACAAGCAAACCGTCGGCGGCTTGCCCGTCGTCACGAAGCGGCTCGTCGGCCATGTCGATAACTCATCCTATCCGTTGATGACCGTGGACATGCAACTGATCCTGACCACACCGGCCGTCGCGACCGGTCCCGTGCCGGTCATCATGGAATTCGGTTTCGGCGGCGGCGGACGGGGCCCCGCGCCCGGCAGTGGCCGCGGCCCCCGCTGGCAAGAACAGGTTCTCGCCCAAGGCTGGGGCTATGCCGTTATCGTTCCCAATAGTATTCAGGCCGACAGCGGCGCGGATTTGACGCGAGGCATCATCGGCCTGTGCAACAAGGGGCAGCCCCGGAAGGCGGACGATTGGGGGGCGCTGCGGGCCTGGGCCTGGGGCGCCAGTCGCGCCCTGGATTATTTCGAGAGCGACGCATCCGTGGCCGCGAAGAAAGTCGGCATCGAAGGCCTTTCGCGCTATGGGAAGGCGGCCATCGTCACCATGGCCTACGACGAGCGGTTCGCGATTGGCTTCATCGGATCCTCCGGGGAAGGAGGCGTCAAGCTTCACCGCCGCAATTTTGGCGAGCGGGTGGAGAACGTCGCCAGCTCGGGGGAGTACCACTGGATGGCGGGTAACTTCCTCAAATACGCCGGCCCCCTGAGCTGGAACGATTTGCCCGTGGACTCCCACGAGTTGGTGGCCCTGTGCGCCCCGCGCCCCGTATTTATTAGCGTCGGTTCACAACAAGTGGAAGGCGGCTGGGTAGACGCGAAAGGCATGTTCTTGGCCGGCGTCGGGGCCGGCCCGGTGTACAAGCTCCTGGGAAAGAAGGACCTGGGGACCAGCGAATTCCCTTCGCAGGAGACCGCGCTGATCGACGGCGAGGTGGCTTTTCGGCAGCACAGCGGTGGACACACGACCGGCCCGAACTGGCCGACATTCCTAACGTTTGCTGACCGCTACCTCAAGGGCCCGGCTGCGCCCGGGACGAAGCGGCCAACGCCGGACAAGTGAGCCTCGCCAGGCCGGGGAATTGCAGGACGGATCTCAGACGCTTGAAAAGGGGTCGGGAGTCGTTTTCAGCTATCATCAAAGACTCCCGACCCCTTTTCTCTAGACGGCCAGGCGTGCGTGGCCAGCGTCGCCACCCGCCGCAACTCCTTCTCGGTCGCCCCGCTGGCCGACTGAACCGCCAGGCCGTTCAGTACCGTGGCGACGTAGCGCGCCAGGGTCGCGCAATCGGTCGCTGCCGGCAGGTCGCCGTCCCGCACGGCCCGCTCGAACCGCTCCCGTAACGCCGTTACTATCGCTTGCCTCAACTGGGCCAATTCCCGGCGCACCGTCTCCGCCTCTTGGCCGCACGCGAGTGCCCCGGACACGACTAGGCACCCCCGTGCTTTGTCGCGGTTGTGCTGCATCCTGACGAACCCCGAGAAAATTGCCTCCACCACGGCCCGGGCGGTCGGCTTGCGCAAGGCCTCGGTCAGGAACGACATGGGCCCCGTTTGGTAACGGTCGAGCGCCTTGCGGAACAACTGCTCCTTGTTCCCGAAGGCGGCGTAGAGGCTTGGTCGGTTGATCCCCATGGCCCTGGTCAGCTCCGGGAGCGTGGCGCCCTCGTACCCGCGTGCCCAGAACACCTCCAGTGCTCGGTCCAGTGCCTCATCCACGTCGAACTGTCGCGTGCGCCCCGAGGGCATGGCGACCTCCTTTTGGAGAAAAATATTTCCCCCCTTGACTGGCCTATCGCCGGCCCCTACACTTTCAGTGTACCGAACGGTACACAGAAACTCAAGTGAGAGGATCATGTCACGCACCATCGAGTTTACAAAGGCGGGAGGACCGGAAGTCCTCGAGGTTATCGAAACGAAGGTAAAGGCGCCCGTCCCCGCGGCCAAACCGAAATGCGCCCGTACGACAAAAACAGGAGAAACTGATATGCGTGCAATGAGAGCGGAAAACTTCAGTGGCTATCAAGGATTGAAGCTCGTAGAGCTTCCAAAACCCGTGGTCTCGGACGGAAGAGTATTGCTGCGAATCACCGCGGCCGGCGTCACGCCGCTCGACCATACGATTCTCTCCGGCCAATTTCACCACTCGAAGGCGCCGCTAGTCCTGGGCAACGAAGGAGCGGGCGTGGTCGAGGAAGGAGGCGGAAGGGACTTTCCTGTCGGCTCACGCGTGATGTTCTTTGGCCCCTATGGCGCTTTTGAAGATGGAACCTACAGTGAGTGGGTGGCCGCACGGAAGCAAGACCTTTGCCTGATTCCTGACAATGTCGACGACGTGAGCGCCGCAGGTATTCCGGTCGCGTATCTCACCGCGCAGGTGGCTCTCACCCGGGCTGGTTTTCGGGCAGGCAAGACTGTTCTGGCGCCGGCGATCGGAGGCTCGGTCGGCAATGCAGCAACACAATTGGCGCGCGCCTTGGGCGCAAAACACGCCATGTCAAGCACGACCAATCATGCGAAAGCCGAGCAGGCCAAAGCGCTCGGATTCAAAGAAGTCATCGATACCTCCTTGGAGAAGTTAGCTGACGGCGTGCGTCGCATTACGGGCGGTTACGGCGCGGACATTGTCGTCGACGGAATCGGAGGTGAAGTCTTGAGCGAGGCGCTCGGAGCGCTTGCGTCGGAAGGAAGCCTCACAACACTGGGGTATTCCGCAAGCCGTAAGACAACCATTGACGTGACAAATCTCATCGTGCCGCAGGCCAGCATCCGGAGTCTCAACATGTTTGTTCAGCCGCCGGCGGCCATTACCGACGCTTGGAATGTTATTGTCTCTCTGCTTCAATCCGGCGCGATCAAACCGATCGTGGCGAAGACCTTCCCGCTGGCCGAAGCGGCTGATGCTCTGCGTTACCTGGTTGAGGGCCGCCCCTTCGGCAGGGTCGTCCTCACAACATGACAGGGTCGATTTCACCCGGAAACTACAGAAAGGAAACACATGAACACCACACGTGAAAAACCACTGGCCGGCAAGGTAGCGCTCGTCACGGGCGGTTCGCGCGGTATCGGCGCCGCGATCGCCAAGCGCCTGGCCGCGGACGGCGCCAGCGTCGCCGTCACCTACTCCAAAGGCGCGGACGCGGCGGGGTCCGTTGTCAAGGAGATTGAGCGCGGAGGCGGAAAGGCGATCGCGATCCAGGCGGACGCCGCCGACGCCCACGCCGTCCGGAATGCCGTCGACAGGACGGTCTCGACACTTGGCCGGCTCGACGTGCTCGTGAACAACGCCGGCACGGTCATTCCGGTGCCGGTCGAGGAGACGACTCTCGAGGACTTCGATCGCGTCTTTGCGGTCAACGTCCGCGGGGTCTTCGTCGCGACGCAGACAGCGCTCAAGCACATGAAGACAGGCGGGCGAATCATCATGATTGGCTCGTGCCTGGGCGAGCGCGTGTTTTTTCCCGGCATGGCGCCGTACGCGGCCACCAAAGGGGCGGTCAAGATGTTCTCGCAAGGGCTGGCGCGGGAGCTCGGAGCGCGCGGCGTTACGGTCAACAATGTTCAGCCGGGACCCATTGACACCGATCTGAACCCCGCCTCCGGCGAGTGGGCCGCAGGCCAGAAGGCGGCCGTTCCGCTTGATCGGTACGGACATGTGGACGAGGTCGCGGCGCTTGTCGCCTTCGTCGCCGGTCCAGAGTCGTCTTTCATCAACGGCGCCAACTTGACGGTCGACGGGGGCATCAACGCCTGACCGCAGGTCGGATCGACGATGAAGCGGGAGCGGCCTTCTCGGCAATGGGATTCAGCAGGAATGTTGAGTCTCATGCACGACGGCATGGCCGCTCCCTTTCTTTTCGACCTGTGCATCAACGCGCAATGCACATCCACAAGTGGAACCGTCGCAAATGTTTCGTGGGTTTTCATGGCAAGGGGAGTTTGGGAACGAGGGCCGGGGCATTCCATAGAGTCAGGCAACGAGGCGAATGGCGGGCTTGGCGTTTTTATCCGTGCGTGGCGACGAGTTGAAAAAATGCCACGACCGCCATAACCTTTCCTGGTTTGAAAAACGGTAGAAAAGCGGCTAAAATAATTGGGAATCTTCTCACCGACTCCGTTGGCAAGATTTCTGAAGTTCTCCTGAACTTCGGAAGTCGACAACGTCCTTGAATTCCTTCGGGTGACAAGCCTTGACCTGCGAGCATCGTAGATGGAGGTTAGAGGATCGAAGATCGAGGATCACAAGTCGATCCTCGATGTTCTATTCCAGGACTTTCGCCTCGATGAGCGGCGCCCCAATCGGACGATGGATTTCGTCCTTATTGCTAGGCCTAGCACTCGTTGCAGTCCTCATTCGCCATGAAGCGAAAGCCGCTCCTTCTGGCCTTGACGATGGGCAAGCAGGAGCCGGCCCGGCCGCGAATGTGAAAAAGGGGGAGGTGCGACCAGGGCTTCGTCCGGTGTCGGCGACGGAAGCGGCGGATTTTTTTGAAAAAGAGGTTCGACCGCTGTTGGTGGCCCGGTGTTATAAGTGTCACGGGGAGTTGGCCAAGCCGAAGGGAAAGCTGCGGCTGACTTCGCGCGCCAATATTCTTCAAGGGGGCGAGAGCGGTCCGGCGGCCGTGGCCGGCAAGCCGGGGGAGAGTCTCCTCGTCCAGGCGATCGGCTACACCGATGCCTTGAAAATGCCTCCGACGGAGAGATTACCGAATCGCGAAATCGACACGTTGACGCGCTGGGTGCAAATGGGCTTGCCCTGGCCCGCCGGCGAGCCGAAGGCGGCGGGCGGGGCCAGTGATCGTCCCGGTACTCAGACATCCACGAAACTGGCTGGCGCGGAATACGAAATCACCGACGAGCAGCGCCGTTTCTGGTCATTTCAGCCGGTGAAGGATCCGGCGCCGCCGGAGGTTCGAGATAGCGCCTGGGGGAAAACCGCCGTTGACCGATTCATTCTGAAGAAACTCGAGGAACACGGGTTGCGTCCCGCTACGCCCGCGGACAAGCGAACTTTGATCCGGCGAGCAACCTTCGATTTGATCGGCGTGCCTCCCACGCCGGAAGAGATCGACGCATTTCTCAAAGACACTTCCAGTAATGCATTCGCCAAAGTGGTGGATCGGCTATTAGCCTCGCCTCATTATGGGGAACGTTGGGGCCGGCATTGGCTCGACTTGGTCCGCTACACCGATTGCTTCGATGCACGCATTCTCAGTGGACCCGGCAGCGTTATGGACATTACCGAAGCCTGGCGCTATCGGGACTGGGTCGTGAATGCTTTCAATCGCGATTTACCCTACGATCGGTTCATTGTGGATCAGATAGCCGGAGACATCTTGGCAGGTCAGGGGGTAGAACGTGGGAGAGCAGGATCCCCCTCCCTAACGGTCGGGGCTCTGAGCTCGGTCGGGGGTTTGAGTTCGGTCGGGGGTCTGAGCTCGGAGGGTCGGGGTCCTGATTTTGACAAAATCGTTGCGACCGGCATGCTGGCCATCGGCAACTGGGGCGGGGGCGACGCGGATAAGGAAAAACTTCTGACTGACATCGTGGACGATCAAATCGACGTGATCGGCCGATCCATCATGGGTTTGACGATCGGCTGCGCGCGCTGCCACGACCATAAGTTCGATCCGATCCCCACGGCCGATTACTATTCGCTGGCCGGGATTTTCTTCAGCACGCACATTCTGCCCAACGTCGGCCCCAAGACCGACGGTCCGCCGATGTTGCGAATTCCGCTGGCCTCAGCCCAAGAGGTGGAGCGGCAGGCTCGGTACCGCGCGCGGATCGCCGGCGTCGAGAAACGGTTGCAGGGCGCGACGGCGACCGGATATCAAGAGGTTGGCCGGCGTTTACTGCCGGGGACGACGCGGTCCATAATTGCCGCCATGGCGACAAGGCAGCTGGACGATCTCCGAACCGAGTTGGACAATTTGAAAAAGCAGGCGCCGGCGCCTTTACCATTGGCCAACGGCGCTCAAGAAGGCGGTGTGCCGGACAGTCCTCAGGCCGGTATTCACGACGTCCGCATTCACATGCGAGGCAGCTATGCCCGGTTGGGGGAGCCGGTTCCGCGGCGTTTCCCGCGCATCGTGGCCGGCGATCAGCAATCGTCCATTGGCGAAGGCAGCGGCCGGCTTCAGTTGGCGCGCTGGCTGGTTTCCCCTCAACATCCCCTGACCGCCCGCGTCATGGTCAATCGCATCTGGCAGCATCATTTTGGCCAGCCCATCGTACGCACGCCGAGCAACTTCGGGAAACAGGGAGAACGCCCGACTCACCCCGAGTTACTCGACTACTTAGCCAAGCGATTTATTGAATCGGGCTGGTCGATGAAAGCGATGCATCGGCTGATCATGCTGTCGGCGGCTTATCAGCAATCGAGCGAGCTACTGCCGCAAACGCTCCAACTGGATGCGGACAATCGACTTTTCGGCCGCATGAATCGGCAGCGGCTGGAGGCCGAAGCCGCCCGCGACAATCTGCTGGCCGTCGGAGGGCGATTGGACCTTACGATGGGAGGCAAAGCGACCCGCGATTTCAACAGCCCGAGGCGTTCGCTGTATCAGATGACGATCCGTTCGGATCGTTCCGGATTTGGGCCGCTGTTCGACATGGCGAATTCCGATGCGCCGGTGGCCACGCGCACGGTGTCGACGGTCGCCCCGCAGGCGCTGTTTTTGCTCAATCATCCATTCGTCCTGAAACAAAAGACCGAGTTGGCGCAGCGAATCTTGAGGGACCAAGGAAAACCGGACGATAAAACGAGAATCATACACGCCTACGAGCTCTTGTACGGCCGGCCGCCCACCGAGGAAGAAACGGAGATCGGCTTGGAATTCTTGGCGCGGCAAGGATCGGCAAAAGAGGCGTGGGAGGCCTACTGTGAGACCCTGCTGTGCGCCAACGAGTTTATTTATGTAGACTAGATCGTGCGCAATCCGACGGCATATCAACCCGAAGCGTAAGCGAGGAAGACCTTCTCCTCGCTTACGCTTCGGGTTAGTGTGCTGCTCATTTGCGCACGGTTATATGAATACAGGTTACAAATATGCCGTTCCAAGAAATCAGTCTCGATTCTGTACGCTTAACGCGCCGTCAGATGCTGAGCCGATTCGCCAGCGGCTTTGGCATGCTCGGCTTGGCCGGTCTTTTGAGCCAAGAGTCGCAGGTGGAACTCAATGCGACTCCGGGGACTGCCGCCAATCCCTTAGCGCTCAAGCCGCCGCCGTTCTCCGCGCGGGCCAAGCGCGTCATCTTTTTGTTCATGTCCGGCGGGCCGAGTCATATCGATACGTTCGACCCGAAGCCGCGACTCCAGCAAGACAGCGGCAAGCCCTTGCCTTTCGCCATGCCCAAGCTGGTAAGAACCCGGACGGGGAATCTGCTGCAGTCGCCATTCAAGTTCGGCAAGCACGGGCAATCGGGGATCGAAATAAGCGAGCTGTTGCCGCGCATCGCCTCGTGCATCGATGATATTTGCGTCGTCCGGTCGATGGTTGCGGACAACATCAATCACAACGGCGCCTGCCTGCAAATGAACACGGGAGAGCAGGCTTTCTCCCGGCCGAGCATGGGAAGCTGGCTGCTTTATGGGTTGGGCAGCGAGAATCAAAACCTGCCCGGCTTCGTGGTCATCAGTCCGTCGCAGCCGGCTCAAGGCGCGCCCCTTTGGAGCTCCAGCTTCTTACCTGCGGCTTATCAGGGCACCTTGGTTTCTGATTTGAAGAACCCCATCGATAACCTCAGCAATTCGCAATTTTCTCTAGCCAAGCAACGCGAGCAGCTCGACATGCTGGGCCGACTGAACGAAATCCATCGCCGGCAGCGCCAGGAGGATAGCCAGCTCAGCGCCCGCATCGCCTCTTTCGAGCTGGCTTTTCGGATGCAGCGCAACGCGCCCGAAGCGTTCGATTTCAACGCCGAAAGCGAAGCGACCAAACGGCTTTATGGCTTACAAGATCCGGTGACGGAGATTTTCGGCAAACAATGTCTCATGGCTCGTCGGCTGGTGGAGCGCGGGGTCCGTTTCGTGCAGGTGTATCACACGCAGACGTCGAAGCGCTCCAGTTGTCAGCTATGGGATCAGCATGGCGGCCTGAAGACTGAGCTGCCGGCGAACTGTGCGGCGGTGGATGCCCCGATCGCCGGCCTGCTCAGGGACCTGAAAGCCCGCGGGCTCTTAGACGAGACGCTGGTCATTTGGGGTGGAGAGTTTGGCCGGACTCCCACTGCCGAGGGAAAGGATGGCCGCGAGCATCATCCCTTCGGCTTCAGCATGTGGCTGGCCGGCGGCGGCATCAAAGGCGGCCTGGCTTATGGCGCTACCGACGAGTTCGGCTGGCACGCCATCGCCGACAAAGTCCACGTTCACGATCTGCACGCGACGATTCTCCATCTCATGGGCATCGATCATACCCAGTTGACCTATCGCTATGCCGGCCGGGATTATCGCCTGACGGACGTGTACGGCAACGTAGTGAAGGCGATTCTGGCTTAGTCAGTAGTCAGTAGTCCGTAGTCAGTAGCACGGAAGAGCCAGGCGGCTGAGTCAGTGGTTAGTAGCCGCTAAGTACTGGTTAAATTCTTCATGTTACGAGGGCTGGTAATTCGGCCTTCAGACGGTTCCGGCCGGACGCGCCCAAAGGCGGGACAAACCGGAATTGCCCACTATTATTGAGAACCAACCTACGGACTACTGACTATGGGCGTTTTTCGCTTTGACGGGGAGACAATGGGCCTTATAGTAGGAGTCAGTGGCTCGTAGTTAGTAATGCGTAGGCGCAGGTCGCAGTCGAGTCGGTTGGTGGCTACTGACTACGGACAACTGACTACGAACTAACGTGGGGAAGACCATGCGGGCCCAACTCGTGCCGCTGGATGGGGGGTCGCCCGTCGAGGTGGTCAAAGACCTGACCTTGGTGGGTCGCAAAGAAGAATGTGATTTGCGCTTGGACCACAAGAGCGTCTCGAAGATGCATTGCGTCATCGTCAAGACAGACGGCCTGTTGCTCTTGCGCGATTTGGGAAGCACCAATGGCACGCGCGTCAACGGCCAGCGGGTTCGCCGGGCGGCTTTGATGCCCGAGGACGAATTGACGATCGCCGGCTTCAAGTTCCGGATACAGTTCGGCCAGGCGGGCGCGGAACGAGGCGGCAATGCCCATCCTCACGACCACACCCAACGAATGAATGCCAACGAAGTCGTGCACCTTCTCAAGAAAGCGAGCCCGGCTGAACCGGCCGCACCCGCCGTTCCCACTCCCCGACCCGTCAAGCCAAATCACCTGCCCGATGTTTATCCGGCGGAAGAAGCGAAATCTAGTTAGTCAGTAGTCAGTGGTTAGTGGTCCGTAGTCAGTCAGTAGCAATGAGTAGGGTGGGTGGAGTCTCCGGAACCCACCTTGGGAACTTCTGTGTTCTTAGTCCTTCCTTGTGCGATGGTGGGTTCCGAAGACTCCACCCACCCTACTGACTGACCACGGACTACAGATGGAGTTCGACGATATCTTTGTCGTGTAACACATGATCGCGTCTTACGGATTGACCGTCGTAAACGCCGGTGCCCCAGATGCGGGCGGACTTGAGGCCCTGGGTAAAATCGCGGTGGACCAGGGCGGCCATCTCAACGAGGGTGCTGCCGATCGGGCACGTAAACGGCGACGTCAAATCGGCCGGCTTGCCCGGCTGCTTGGTATAGACACGAATCACGT
>Ga0207114_1144_pt1 | contig 17761 bp, 15 predicted proteins | sample Alteio_BWMinHeat_70_FD_153560 | JGI IMG/M metagenome (GOLD analysis project Ga0207114, IMG submission 153560) | Enriched cells from forest soil in Barre Woods Harvard Forest LTER site, Petersham, Massachusetts, United States -... | ecosystem: Environmental > Terrestrial > Soil > Temperate forest >... | reverse complement strand
TCTACTAGCGCGGGCTTCAGCCTACGTCCCCGACGTCGACTGCAGTACCGTTGTCGAGGCGGAGATTCGGGATGGCCGGGGAAGGAAAGAAGGCGCGGCGACTTGCGCGAGTCTCATTGTTTTGTAGGCGGGCGGGAATCAAGCCAGGATCCTTCGACTGCGCGGCCAGACGCGCAGAAACCGCGCGAGGAAGAACGTCGGGCCGCTCCGCTCAGGAGGACAGGGAGAGGGCGGAACGGGGTTCGGGATGACGGTGGGCGGATCAGTTGCGGCTGGGCTTACGGGGGCACAGACCCTTCGAGGCTCAGGGCAAGTGCTACTGGGGGTCGCTTGCCCCGTGCTGCGTCTCAGGGTAAAGTGGCGCAGCATTCATCCCCGATTCATCGGAGAGCCCCGAGTGGCTTCATCAGAACTCCTCCGCTGCAAAAGCATCGACCAGCTTATCTCGGACTCGGAAAACCCGGCAACGCGGCTCAAAAAATCACTCGGCTGGCTCAGCCTGACCTCCCTGGGCATCGGCGCGGTGATCGGCTCGGGCATTTTCACCATCATCGGAACGGCCATCGCCGGGCAGCAGATGCAAGTCAAATCCATCCTCAACGCTCCGCTGCTCGAGTACCTGATTCACCACTCCGCCTCGTTCGGACGGCCCGGTGCTGGACCTGCTATCGCGCTCTCGTTCATACTCGTGGCCATCGTGTGCGGATTCGCCTCGGTGTGCTACGCCGAGCTCGCGGCCATGATCCCCATCGCCGGCAGCGCGTATACCTACACTTACGCGACCATGGGCGAACTCATCGCCTGGATCATTGGCTGGGATCTGATCCTTGAATACGCTGTCAGCAACATGGCGGTGAGCGTGGGCTTCTCGGCGCACATGGTCGCGCTGCTCGATTGGTTCGGCATCCATCCCGGCCTGCGCTGGATCACCCCGGCCTACCTTCCCGGCGGCCTATCCGACCTGCAAGGCAAGACCCTGTACGATCCCGGGTGGCACTTCGGATTCAACTGGCCGGCCTTCATCATCGTCATGATACTGACGGTAATATTGGTGCGCGGCATTCGCGAATCGGCACGCACCAACAACATCATGGTGTTTCTCAAAATTGTCGCGATTCTCCAGTAGGCGGAATATAGATGGAAATCCTCCCGGGGCCACCGCAAAAAACCCACGGAGAAACCTAGACTCCGCATTCTGTAGAAGGTCAAGAATGCGCATGTATTCGCGATGCCTGCGAAAACCATTGCGCCTTGCAAACAGTAGCAACCTTACCTTCCAATCCATGAAATGGGATTTTAGCTCTACAAGTCAGGTCTTGATTTTGGTCCTTGCGATACTCGTGGCCAGCAACGCCAAATAACTAAGTCGCGATTAGTCGCATTGGGCATCGCTAGCTGGCGGGGCGGCTTAGGTCGATTTCGAAGTAGGTTAGGGATTGGTTTTTGCCCATGATGGCGATGTCGGGGATATAGAGGCGGGCGGAGGTGAGCATGTCGAGCTGGCCTTGCAGGTCGAAGTAGAGGAGGCCCTGGACGGTGCTGTGAGCGGCTACGACGCTGGTGGGGACGGCGGCGTTTTGCGCTTGTTGTTGGACTTCGGTCCAGTTTTTGTCGCGAGGGCTCTTGACGCCGCTGCCGGTGGGAATGGGGATGGGAAAGCGGCGACGGGCGGTGGGATCTTTGGCGTGCGGGCTGAGAGTGAGCTCGGCGACTTGCTCGGCGGTTAGCGGATTGAGCTCCTGAAGGTTTTCCGCGTCAATATGCAGAGTGAGGCGGATGCGATCGAGGCCAACTTTCACGGTTTCGTTGGAATCGTTGCGGAAGGAGACTTGGACGGCGATGAGTCCGGCGGCGAATGGAGATTTCTTGGGGAAAGGCGTCTTGTAGAGGGCGGGGTCGAGCCATGGCTTGGCGGAGACGGTCATGCCTTCGTGGGATTCAAGGGCGGCGGTGCGCAGCGGCGGAGGCTGCTGGGAAAAACTGAACGCAGCCAAAGAGGCGGTGAGGATGGCTGGGAGAGCGCGTGATAGGATTCGCATCGGGATATAATAGACTTTTCTAACCTTGGTGCGTTCGATTCTTGGGGGAAGCGCGGGGTTGCCCTGGGTGGTTGGGGTGATGACCGCATCGTGGCAGCACCCATGGCCGCATCGGAAACTACGGGAGATGGATTGGTGTACGTGGTCTACAGCCTGTTGATGGGCCTTGCCGCCCTTGTGCTTGCACCGTACTGGTTGGTGCAGGGCTTGCGGCATGGGAAGTATTTGTCGAATCTAGGGGAGCGGCTGGGATTTTCGTTTCCCGCGTTGGGGAAGCTCGCTGCGGCGGCGGGACGGCCGGGAGCGATCTGGATTCATGCGGTGTCGGTGGGCGAAGTGCTGTCCGGGGCTACGCTGGCGCGGAAGTTGAAGGAGCAATATCCGCAGCGGCCGCTGATTGTGTCGACGACGACGATGACGGGACAGGCGCTGGCGCGCGAGCGAATGGATTTTGTGGATGCGGTGATTTATTTTCCGCTGGATTGGGCGTTTGCTGTGCGGCGGGCGATGGATGCGGTGAGGCCGGCGATTGTGGTGGTGCTGGAGACAGAAATCTGGCCGAACTTTTTGCGGGAGGCGCGACGGCGGAAGGTGCCGGTGATTTTTGTGAGCGGGCGCGTGTCGGAGCGATCGTTTGCGCGGTATCAGAAATATTTTGGCGTGTTTGGATCTTATTTGCGGCCGCTGTTACGGCGGGCGCTGGCGGATGCGGACGCGTTTTTGATGCAGAGCGAGAAGGATGCGGAGAGGATTCGGGCGTTGGGCGCGTCGGCGGATCGTGTGCGAGTGAGCGGAAATTTGAAGTACGACATGGAGAAGCCAGCGGCGACGCCTTTGTCGAATTGGCTGGCGGCGGAGACGACGCGGAGCGGGCGCGGGCCGGTGGTTGTGGCGGGGAGCGTGGTGGCTACGGAAGAGCCCCTGGCGTTGATTGCGTTTGGCACGCTGCAAGGCGAGTATCCGAATGCGCTGCTGGTACTGGCGCCGCGGAAGCCGGAGCGGTTTGAGGCAGCGGCGGAATTTATCGATGAATCGCACCGAAAATATTTGCGGCGGTCGGAGTTGAGAGTGGCGGGGCCGGGCAGCACAGGAAATGGGGCTGGCGTTGCAGCTGGGGCTGGGCCAGGCGGCGGCGAGATTACCAACGACGTGACGGTCGTGTTGCTGGACAGCATTGGGGAATTGGCGTCGTTGTATGGCGTGGCGGATGGCGCGTTTGTGGGCGGATCGCTGGTGCCTTCCGGCGGACACAATATTCTGGAGCCGGCGGCGTTTGGGAAAGTGCCGGTGTTCGGGCCGTCGATGGAGAATTTTTCGGAGATGGCGGCGAAATTTGTGGCCAGCGGGGCGGCGATTCAGGTGGAGAATCCGGAAGATGCCGGCGGGGCGTGGATTGAATTGCTGCGCGCGCCGGAGCGGATGAAACAAATGGGCGCGGCGGCGCAGCGATTGGTGGAAGAAAGCCGCGGAGCGACGGGGCGGGCGCTCGAAGAGATTGCGGAACAAATCGGGGCGCGGGACGGTCGGTGAAATTGCCGGCGCCAGTGCGGGCGCTACTGTATCCGCTTTCCGTGTGCCACGGGTGGATCGTTGCGGCGCGGTTGGCGCTGTATCGCAGCGGACGGCTGAAACAACGACGGCTGAAGGGGGCGGTAATCAGCGTAGGCAATCTGACAGTGGGTGGAACGGGAAAGACGCCGATGGTTTTGTGGCTGGCTGAGAAATTTGTCGCGGAAGGCAAGCGGGTGGCGATTTTGAGCCGGGGTTATCGCGGGACGGGTGAAACGAGCGACGAGATTGCGATGTTGAGGCGGCGGCTGGGAGATCGGGTGGCGTTTGGAGTGGGGGCGGATCGTTATGCAGAAGGGCGGCGGATTGAGGAGTTGGCGCCGGTGGATGTGTTTTTGCTCGATGACGGATTTCAGCATTTGCGGCTGGCCCGGAATGTTGATGTGCTGATGCTGGATGGATCGCGGAAGCTGAAGACCGAGGCGCTGCTTCCGGCGGGGATGCTCCGGGAACCGATTTCTTCGTGCGCGCGAGCGGATATTTTGGTGGTGACGCGGAAGACCGAGCGGGAAGCGGTTGAAGCGGCGGATGCGCATGGTCATGCGATTTTTTATGCACAGACGCGATTGCTGGGATTTCGGTTGATTGGCGCGGAGGGCGTGCCCAAATATGTGAGCGAGATGGGGGACGGGCCGTTTTTTGCGTTTTGCGGCATCGGGAATGCTGATGCGTTTTTTGCGGATTTGCGGCGCTGGCATGTGCCGGTAGCAGGGACGATGGCCTTTCGGGATCATCACAAGTATGGCGCTGGAGACCTCGAGCGATTGCGGGATGCTGCGTTAGGGTGCGGTGCGCAGGGATTTGTGACGACCGAAAAGGATGAGCAGAATTTGCGCGACGCTGGCGCACTGAACACACCGGTGTACGTGGCGGTGATTGATTTTGTGCTTTCGTCGGAGAGCGAGTTTACCGCGCTGCTGGAACGGTTGCTGACGGCGCGGGGTGTGCATGGCGTGAGCGATGGAGCGGCGGCGTGAAACTGCTGATTCGCGCTACAAATTGGGTGGGCGATGCGATTATGGCGTTGCCGGCGCTGCGCGCGGTGCGGGCGCGATTTCCGGAGGCGGAGATTGCGATTCTAGCGCGGGCGTATGTGGCGGATTTGTACCGGGAGCAGCGGGTGTGCGACCGGCTGATTATTTACGATTCGCACGGCGAACATGCGGGCTTGTCGGGCGGCGAGCGATTGGCGCGTGAATTGCGTGAGCAGAAATTCGACAAGGCGCTGTTGCTGCAGAATGCGTTTGACGCGGCGTGGATTGCCTGGCGAGCGGGGATTCAGGAGCGAATTGGATATGCGCGAGACGGGCGAAGTTTACTGCTGACCAAGGCGGTGAAGGTGCCGCGAACCGGAGAGACTCCGGTGCACGAAACCCATTACTATTTGGAGTTGCTGCGACGGGCGGGCTGGATTGAGGAGCTGCCGAAGGAAGGTTTTATTCGGTTTGACGTTTCGGAAGAGCGCCGGCGGCGCGGGGCGGAGATATTGATCGAGGCGGGGGCGCGGCCGCACGCTTTGCGGATTGCCGTGGGGGCGGGTGCGTCGTTCGGTGCGGCGCGATGCTGGCCGGCCGAGCGGTTTGCGGAGACGGCAAATCGCCTAGCGGAGCAGGCGGATGCCGATATCGTATTGTTTGGAACCGCGGGAGAAGCAGCGGTTACCAGCGCGATCGCGCAGAGATTGCGCAAGCCGGCGATTGATCTTACCGGGAAGACCACGATTGCGGAATTGCCTGGGGCGTTGTCGCAATGTCATCTTTTTATCGGCAATGATTCGGGAGTGATGCATGTGGCGGCGGCGGTGGGATTGCCCGTAGTGGGAATTTTTGGCCCTACGGATCCGTTTGGCACAGGCCCGATGACGCCGCGGCGGGCGATTGTGCAGGAGAAACCGTATTGCAGTCCGTGCTTTTTGCGGCGGTGTCCTACGGATCATCGGTGCATGACGGCGATTGCGGTGGAGGCGGTGGAAGCGGCTGCGAAGCCGTGGTTAGTGGCGGCGGAGGTGCGGTCTGCTTGAGGGAGCTGTGCTGCGGCGGGCGGTGTTTCTGGATCGCGACGGCACGATCGCTGAAGAAGTGGGCTATCTGAATCATGTGAGGCGGTTTCGCATGTTTCCGTTTGTTGCTGGGGCGGTGCGGCGGTTGAATGAGGCGGGCATGGCGGTGATTGTGGTGACGAATCAGTCTGGGGTGGGGCGGGGATATTTTCCGGAGGCGCTGGTGCATGAGGTCCACGCGTTGATGAACGCCCAGCTTGCGGAAGCGGGGGCGCGGGTCGATGCGGTGTATTTTTGTGCGCATACTTCCGCAGATGCTTGCAATTGCCGGAAGCCGAAGACGGGAATGCTGGAACAGGCGGTGCGAGAGCATGGGATTGATTTGCAGCGATCGTTTGTCGTTGGCGATCGTTATGGGGATATCGAACTGGCGCACCGCGCAGGAACACAGGGCGTACTGGTGCGGACGGGATATGGCGAAGGCGAGATCGCTTGGCATGCCGGGGACTGGGCGGTGCAACCGCATCACATTGCGGAGAGCTTGAGCGAGGCGACGGATTGGATTCTGGAGCAGAGCCGATGAAGCGTTCGTCGACGAAGGGGAAACGATCCGCGGTGGTTGACTTGGTTGCGCTGGCGGGTTTTGTGGAAGAGTTCGGCGGGAAGAAAGTGGCGCTGTTCGGGGATTTCGTCGCGGACGAATTTCAGTATGGAGATATTACGAGGGTTTCGCGCGAGGCTCCGGTGCTGATCTTGCGGCACCGCGAGACGAAGGTGGTTCCCGGAGGCGGGGCGAACGCGGCAAATAATTTGGCGGCGCTGGGCGCGCGGGTGTTTCCGGTGACGGCGGTGGGCGATGATGGCGCCGGGAATGCACTGATTTCGTATTTTGGCGCGAAAGGCATGGATCAATCGGGGATCGTGCGCGTGAAAGGATGGACTACGCCGACGAAGACACGATTTCTGGCTGGCTTTGCGCATACAGTGAGCCAGCAGGTGCTGCGGATGGATCGCGAGCCGGCAGGAGTTTTGCCGGAGGCTGCGCGGAAGAAATTGCGGAAGGCGCTGGGTTCGAAGTTGCGAAGCGCGGATGCCCTGGCCATTTCTGATTATGGGTTTGGCGTGGCGTGGCCAGACGCGGTGCTGGAGAGTTTGCGGGGGAAGCATAAGGCGATGCCGGTCACGCTGGATTCGCGATTTCAGCTGCATGCTTATGCCAAGGTGGGAGTGACCGCGGCGACGCCGAATGAGCCGGAGTTGGAGGCGCTGCATCACGAGACGATTGGGAAAAATCTGGAGGAATTGAAACGCTGCGGAGCGGCGACGCTCGAGGTGATGAGGTTAAATGCGCTGCTGGTGACGCGCGGATGTGATGGCATGGCGCTGTTTGAGCGGGGCGGGCGGGTTACGCAGATTCCGGTCCATGGAAGCGATCAGGCGGTGGACGTAACCGGAGCGGGCGATACGGTGCTGGCGGCGTATACGCTGGCTTTGGCCTGCGGAGCGGGCGCGCTGGAAGCGGCGCACATTGCGAACATTGCGGGCGGGTTGGTGGTGATGAAGCGGGGAACGGCGACGGTGAGCCGCGAGGAATTGCTGGAAGCGATCCGGCGCGAAGCTGGGGGAGCGGCGTCCTGAGCGCGAGGGAAGCGCAGTCGAAGATCGTGGCACGCGAAGCGCTGGTCACGGTGCTTGCGCGGGAAAAAAACAATGGACGGCGCGTGGTTTTCGCGAACGGCTGCTTCGATGGGCTGCACGTGGGGCACGCGCGTTATTTGGAAGCGGCGCGGCGCGAAGGGGATGTACTTGTGGTGGCCGTGAATTCGGATGCCAGCACGCGCGAATTGAAAGGGCCTGGGCGTCCGGTTCTGGATGAAGTGGCGCGGGCCACGCTCGTCGCTGCAATGCGTGTGGTTGATTACGTGGTGGTTTTTCCCGAGCCCAATGTTGAAGCGCTGCTAGAAGAATTGCGTCCGCAAGTGCACGCGAAGGGGACCGACTATACGGCGGAGACGGTGCCAGAGGCCGCTACGGCGGAGCGGCTGGGCATACGCGTGGCGATTGTCGGCGACCCAAAGGGTCATTCGACTCGCGCGTTGCTCGAATCGGTTCGCAAGGCGCCGCATGGCTGAGCCACGATTTCTGGTGGTTCGCCTGGGCTCGCTCGGCGATATCGTGCACACATTCCCGGCGGTGAGCGGCTTGCGGGAGACGTTTCCGAACGCACAGATTGCGTGGCTGACGCATCCGCGCTGGGAGTTGCTGATTCGTAGCAGCGGGTTGGCGTCGGAGATTTGGGCGACGGAGACGCGATCGCTGACTTCGATCCGGGCGATTGTCAGACGGATTCGCAGGGCAGAATTCACGACGGCGATTGACTATCAGGGATTGTGGAAGTCGGCAGGGATTCCGTTGGCAGCGGGGGTGAAGCGAAGGATTGGATTTTCTTCGGAGACGATACGCGAATTTGGCGTGCCGATCTTGTACACGGAGCGCGTCCGTTGCACCACGACGCACATTGCGGATCAGAATGGCGAGTTGTCCTTGCGCGCGGGCGCACGGTGTAGAGTTGCGGGCTTTGCGCTGCACGTCCCGGGGGATGCGGAAGCTTCGGTGCGCGCCTATCTGCGAGAACAGGCACTTGACCGATATATTGTTTTGAGTCCGGGCGGCGGCTGGCGCTCGAAATGCTGGCCTGCTGAGCGCTTTGGCGTTCTTTGCCAGATGTTGCGTCGCTCTTTGGGATTGCGAAGCGTGGTTAACTACGGCCCGGGAGAAGACGATTTGGCGCAGGCTCTTTGCGCCGCTGCTGGTGACGCGCGTCCGCTCCTTTATAATGGAGAGCTTGGCCCGCTTATGGCGCTGCTGAAGAACTCGTGCGGTATCGTTGGAGGCGACACCGGCCCGCTGCATCTCGCTGTCACGCTGGGCACTCCGGCGGTGGCGCTGTTCGGGCCGACCGATCCGGCTCGCAATGGACCTTACCGCTCGGCAGACATCGTGCTGCGTGCCGCGGGCGCGGTGCGCGATCACAGCCGCAGGCTCGAGACGGATGCTTCGATGCTGGCTATAGGGATCGATGCAGTGTTCGAAGCGGTTTGCCGGCGCATCGGAGCGTCGCGTTGAGCGCGGATGGCAAGTTTTTTGTGCGCTGGCGTGTGCGAACCGGGTATCTGGTGACGATCGTTGTTTTGTGGTTCGCGCGGCCGATTCCAAAGAACATTTTGTACGGCGCGGCAATCGGGCTGATCGGTTTGCTCATCCGAGCGTATGCGGCGGGATATTTGCACAAGCAAGAAGTGCTGACCGTCACCGGTCCATACGCTTACACGCGGAACCCCTTGTATCTGGGGAGTTCGCTGCTGGCGCTGGGAGCTGGAGTAGCGACGCGGTCGTGGATTTCGGCCGCGCTACTGCTGGTTTATTTTGCAGTGTTTTATTCGATGGTGATGCGCAGAGAAGAGTTGGAGCTGCGCCTGCGGCATGGGGCGGCGTTTGATGCGTATGCGAAAGCGGTACCGTTGTTTTTTCCGCGATTGGCGAAAGCGGTGATGGCTGGGGCAGCGGCCTTTTCTCTGGCGCAATACCAGAAGAACCGCGAATGGAAGGCTGCCTTAGGGTTTGTGCTGCTGCTCGGCATTCTGCTGGTGATTTGGCGCGTGCGGACGCTCTGAAGCGGCGGAAAGCGCATCCCCGCAGGCGACGATCGCAACTGCGGGCAGTCTCATGGAGCCTTTCGCAACCTGACGAGGGTTTCGATGTGAAACGTTTGCGGAAAGAGATCGAAGAAATGGATTTCGGTGATTTCGTAGCGCGTCGCGCCGGTGGATTCAGGGCTTGGCTTTTTGGCGCTGCCGGTGAGGACCGCGAGGTCTCTCGCCAGGGTTGAAGGATCACACGAAAGGTAGGTGATTTCTGGTGCGCCGAGCGCGGCGAGCTTGGAGGTGGCTTCGGCGCCGAGCCCCGCACGCGGCGGATCGAGAACGATGAAATCGGGCTTCTCGGTGGTTTGCTTCAGAAACACTTCTACGTGTTCATTGAACGTCGTGATCGTTACGCCCGCCTTCTCCGCGTTGGCGTAGAGATCGCGGGTAGCCGCGAGATTGGCGTCGACAGCCACGATGCGCTCGAAGGTCTTAGCCAGCGGCAAGGTGAAGAAGCCGACGCCTGCATACAAGTCCAGCGCGAGCTTACCTTTTGCGTCGCGGATTACGGTCCTCAACAGATCCTCAATCAGAAAGCGATTCACCTGAAAAAAGGAAAGATGGCTCACGCGATAGTGGAATCCTCCCGCTTGGTGCAGCAGATATCCGGGACCGGTCAGTTCGAAGCGATTGGTCTTTTGGTCGAGCAGCAGCAGGCTTTCGATTTGTGGCATGGCGGCGCGAAAGATTGTTGCGAGCTCTGCCGGCGGCCTCGGAAACTTCTCGAAGGCGACGTTCAGCGCAATCTGCTGGTCGGCGGAGTCGGCAAAGGCTTCGATTTCGACCACGCCTGCGGGCAGTTGCACCGAGCGGGTCATTTCCTGGAGTTGCACAAACGTTTCCGCGAGCCGGGGCGAGAGTACGGGGCATTGGTCAATCGGCAGGATGATGGAACTCTCCGGCAAAAAATATCCGACGGCGCGTGGCTTGGCGTCGCGCACGGCCCACTGCGCGCGGTTGCGGTAGGCATAAGGTTCAGCGGTGTGCTCGCTGATCTCTCCGGTCCACTGAATGCCGCCGAGGCGGGAGAGCGTCTCGCGAAAGATTTCCTTTTTCAGGCGGACCTGCTCGGCCAGGGAAATATGCTGGTAATGGCAGCCACCGCATTTGCCGAAATGAGGGCAAGGCGGGGTTTGGCGCTGTTTGGAAGCTTCGGTGATCTCCAGGAGATCCGCCCAGATGACCTTTTTCTTTTTGGCTTTGGTGCTGGCGCGCACCTGCTCGCCCGGCAAGACGTACGGCACGAACACGGTGTTGCCATCGGTGTGGCCGAGTCCATCGCCGCCGTACACTAACTTCTCGATTGATAACGTTAATTCCTCATTCATGGATGCTCTATTCTGCGACGATTCTCGCTAAAAGTGTAGGGCTTGCGCAAATTCTTCCAGGGCCGCTGGTGCACCACTCTCTAATCTGCTGATAGATTACAAAAAGTAAAATAAGCTGAGCCGCGGCAGCTCGAAGCGTTCCAAAAGCCGCTTTTGCAGATACTGCTTTTCGACCAGCGCCAACTGTGGGGGCTTCATTTTTCTCCGGTAAGCGGCAAGCTGCGCGTCCATTTCACGCCGGATGGCCAGCATCAGGTTCTCATCGGCATAAGTCGACAGCGTGGCGTGCACTTTGTCGTCCAGGATCGTGAGCCGCCGCTCGAGGTCCTCGAGGTCCGGCCCACCTGGCGCATCGAGCAAAGTCAGACTCGACTCGACGGACTGCTTGACTTCCTCCAGCAGCGACGCTAACTCTGGCCGCTGATCGTGAATCTTCGCGGAAGCCTTGGCGATCTGCTCGGCGTTCTTCACGAAATAAGCACGCAATTCGGCCGGCGAAAACGCCGGATTCGCCGTGGCTCGACCGCCATTTGGTAAACTGCCCGCAGCAGCTTCGGCTTGTTCCTCCGCCGCTTCGAGCACGGCATCGACGCAGTAAGCGAGACTCTTCAGCGGCTTTCCGGCGCCGCGCCTGGAACGCTGATAAGTTTCGAACGCGTGATCGATGCCTCTCAGCACCGCCTCGAGAGGGACGCCAGCCTTTTGCCACGTCTCCATGATCGCCCAATCGAGCGGGGATACCAAGAGATGCGCTCCGCGCTTCTTCCAGAAATACTCTTCGATTTCGGTAAAGTAATTGAAGTAATTCCAGTTTTCCATGGCGAGATTCGAGCGCGCGAAAGGGAGCGTGCTTACCGGTGGGCCTTCTTCGCCGGCGCGGATGTGGAATCGCCGCGCGCGGAATCTTCGGAAGCGAGGCTGGCGCTCCGCTCCCCGCTCTGATTCTTCTCCCAAATCAGCCGCAACCCCGTTAGCGTGAGGAATTCATCGGTATGCTCGATGTGCTTCGAGCCGCGAGCCACCAAATTCGCCTGTCCGCCGGTAGCGATCACTTTAATCTCACCGCCGAGCTCCGCCTTCATGCGCGCGATAATGCCGTCCATCATGTCGAGCGCGCCGTAATACAAGCCCGCTTGCATGTTGGAGACCGTATTCGTGCCCACCACCTTGCCCGGGTCTTTGATTTCGACGCGCGGCAATTTCGCGGCGCGCGAAAAAAGCGCCTCCGACGAAATCCCCAACCCCGGAGCGATGACACCGCCCAGGTACTCACCTTTTGCCGAAATCACGTCGAACGTAATCGCCGTGCCGAAATCCACCACGATGCACGGCCCGCCATATTTGTGAAATGCCGCGACTCCGTTGACAATGCGGTCCGCGCCGACTTCCTGCGGATTGTCCACAAGGATCGCCATGCCCGTTTTCACGCCGGGCTCGACGAACAGCGCTTTGCGCCCGAGATAAAGGCGCGCCATTTCCGCCAGCGTCCAATTCACCGGCGGCACGACTGAGCTCACGATGACGCCGCCGATTCCGGCAGGCTCAATCCCGGCATAGCCCAGAAGATTGCGCGTGAGCACGCCGTATTCGTCGACGGTCTGCTGGCGCGCGGTGGTCAGCCGCCAGTTGGCGATAAGCTCTTCGCCGCGGAAAACGCCGAGCACGGTATTGGAATTACCGACATCGATGGTCAGCAACATTTAGCGCAACTCCGTCACATCGCCGGCAACCACGGTCACCAATTCGCCGCCATCGCGCTGCACGCGCAGTAATCCTTCGGGCGCGAGCCCAGCCGTTACGCCGGTGAACGCCTCGGCGCCGTTACTCACTTGCACGCGCTTTCCCCGCGCGTAGCTGGACACTTCCTCGAAGCGTTTCACGATATCCGCAGCGCCTTCCCGCAAGAAACGATTGTAGTCGTTCTCAAATTCCCGTAGCAACCGGACCAGGATGTCGGGCCGCGACTGCACCTTGCCCGTTTCCGTGCGCAGGGAAGTGGCAGCTCCCGCAAGTTCCGCCGGAAATTTGTCCTGATTCACGTTGATGCCGATGCCCACAATCACAAAGCGCACTTGGCTGGGTTCGGCATGCATTTCTGTAAGAATGCCGCCAATTTTTTTGCCGCGGACCAGCAGATCGTTGGGCCACTTCAAATCTACCGGCGCGCCCGTTGCGTCCGCAATGGCGGTGCGCGCGGAAAGGCCGGCCATCATGGTCAGCAGCGGCGCTTGCACCGGGGCCAGCTTCGGGCGCAGCAAAAGGGTAGCGTAGATGCCGGTGGCGCGTTCGGAGTGCCACGTTCGCCCGGCGCGTCCGCGGCCTGCCGTCTGCTCCTCCGCGATGACCATTGTTCCTTCCGCTTCGCCGGCGTGCCCCAGCTCGAGCGCGATGCGGTTCGTGGAATCGGTCTTGAAGAAATGGCAGATGCGCTTGCCAAAAAGATTGCCGCGGAGCTGTTGACGCAGCATGTCCGGCGTCAGGATGTCCGGCACTCGCTCTAGAAAGTAGCCGGTGCGCGGATGTCCTTTGACCTTGACGCCGAGTTCGCGGAGCCGTTCGACCCATCGCCACACGGTCGAACGCGACATGCCGATCTCGCGTGCAATCCGCGCACCGCTCACGACAATCGTGGCGTTTTCGCCGAGCAGCGTCAGTAGTGCGGCGATGCGGCGGTCGGTTGCGCCCGGAAGGGTTGGTGGAGGCATGAATCTCGCGTGTGCCAATGCGGCGACGGCTAAAGCTTACGTTTACGCCAACCGAAGGACAAGCGCGCCATGAAATCCAGCAGCCTTATCCGAGCTGCGCCAAACGGCTCTTCAGCTTCTCCATTTCGATTCTCTGGGCGGCCAGCGTTTCTTGCAGTCCGCGAATGATCTTCTCCGGCGCGCGGCTGCGGAACGTTTCGTCGGCAAGTTGCCGCTCTTTCGACGCAATCGCGGTTTGCAGCTTTTCGATTTCCTTGCCGAGCTTGGTTTTCTCGGCGGAAACATCCACGCCTTCACCGTAAGCGATGCGCACATCAAACTGCGCCGTCGAACGTACTGCTCCGCTGGTTGCCTGCAAGCGCTCCGACGAAATCGCCAGGCCAGACAAAATCGCCAGCCTCTCGATGCCATCGCGATGCCCGTCGATCATTTTACGAATCTCCGCATTCAGGCTCGAGAATTGCGCTGCCAGCTTCTTCTTGGGATCCAGCTTCATTTCCGCGCGAATGTTGCGGAGCGCTGTGATGACTTCCTGGACCAACCCGAATCGCTCGGCGGCCTCGGCATTTTTCCAGTCCCGCCGCGCTTGTGGAAACGCGTCCAGCGCGATCGACTTCGCTCGCGCAGGCTGCGGCAGTTGATGCCACAACTCCTCGGTTAGAAAGGGCATCAGCGGATGCAGCAGCCGCAGCGCCGCATCGAACGCGGCGAACAGATTCCTCCAGGCCACTACCGAGCGTTCCTGGTTTGCCGCTTGCAGATCGGGCTTCACCCACTCGATGTACCAGTCGCAAAAATCGCCCCAGAAGAATTGGTAGATGGCCTGAGCGGCTTCGTGGAACCGGTAATCGGAGTACGCGCTGTCGACCGTCTCGACAGTGCTCGCCAACCGCGAAAATAGCCACGCATCTGCCAGCGGCACGCCGCCGGCGGCCGCATACGGCGCTTTGCCGCGAACTTCTGGCGCCGCCAATTGCTCGAGCGTTATTCCGCCTTGCTCGAACTTGTCCAGGTTCACGAACAAAAACCGCGCCGCGTTCCAGATCTTGTTGGCGAAATTGCGCGAACTCGTCAGCCGATCGTCCGAAAGCACGATGTCCGTCCCCGGCGCCGCCATGGACGCCAGGCAGAAACGCATCGCATCGGTCCCGTACTGCTCGTTGAGAGCCACGGGATCGAGTCCCGTCCCTTTGGACTTGGACATTTTCTCGCCGCTTACCGTGCGCACCAGCGAATGCAGGTAAACGGCGCGAAACGGCACCTTGCCCGTCAGGTGCAAGCCCATCATGATCATTCGCGCGACCCAGAAAAACAGAATGTCGTATCCGGTGATGAGCAGATTCGTGGGATAGTAGGTCTTGAAATCGGGCGTCTCTTCGGGCCAGCCCAGCGTCGCAAACGGCCACAACTGCGAGCTGAACCACGTATCCAGCACGTCCGGATCTTGCCGAAGCTTTTCCGATGCGCATTTGGTGCAGCGCGCCGGAGCTTCACGGGCCACGATCAACTCGCCGCAAGCGTCGCAGTACCACGCAGGAATGCGGTGCCCCCACCAAAGCTGGCGCGAAAGCGTCCAGTCGCGGATGTTGGTCATCCAGTTGAAATATTCCTCGCGGCGATTGTCCGGCACGATGCGAATCTCGCCGCTTCGCACTGCCGTAATCGCCGGCTCGGCCAGCTCTTTCATTCTGCAGAACCATTGCGTTGAGATGCGCGGCTCGACGATCGTCCGGCTGCGTTCGCAAAGGCCGATCGCGCTCGTATGCTCGCTGATCCTCTCGAGCAGCCCCTGCGTCTGCAAGTCTTCAACGACTCGCTTCCGCGCTGCGAAGCGATCCAGCCCTGCATAAGGCCCGGCCGCTGCGTTCATGCGGCCATCGTCGGTCATGACGTCGATTTCCGCCAGGCCGTGTCGCTTTCCCACTTCAAAATCGTTCGGATCGTGCGCCGGAGTAATTTTCACCGCACCCGTGCCGAATTCGCGATCCACCATGTCGTCCGCGATGATGGGAATCTCGCGGTTCATTAGCGGCAGCATCACGCTTTTTCTCACGAGATGTTTGTATCGTTGGTCCTCCGGATGCACCGCCACCGCGGCGTCCCCGAGCATCGTCTCCGGACGCGTAGTTGCCACCACCAGATATTCCTGCGTCCCCGCCACCGGATAGCGGATGTGCCACAAATGCCCCGGCCGGTCTTCATGCTTGACTTCCAGATCGCTGAGCACCGTAAGGCATTCCGGGCACCAATTCACCAGCCGAGTGGCGCGATAAATAAACTTCTGTTCGTACAGCCGGACGAAAACGTCGCGCACCACCCGCGAATATTCCGGCGATAGCGTGAAGCGTTCCCGCGACCAGTCGCAGCTCTCCCCGATCTGCTTCATCTGCTCGGTGATTTTGCCGCCGCTTTCCGTCTTCCACTCCCACACACGCTTTTCAAACTCTTCTCGTCCAAGCGTTCGGTAGTCGATGCCTTGGTCGGCGAGCTTGCGTACCACGACGCGCTGCGTCGAGATTCCCGCGTGGTCCGTGCCCGGAAGATATAGCGTGTTATAGCCGCGCATGCGGTGCCAGCGGGTCAGGATGTCGATTTCAGTGTGGTTCAGCATATGGCCGATGTGCAACATGCCGGTCACGTTTGGCGGAGGAATCACGATCGAGAACACCGAACCCGGCGCGTTCGGATCGGCTCGAAACACCTCTTCGCGAACCCAGAATTCCGCCCAGCGCGGCTCGATCTGCTGCGGTTCATATGCTTTGGCGATTTCCCGGGCCATTCGGTATAGCGCTCCTTGCGCTCGCGCGGCGCGGCACTGCACCAGCCGCGACAAACGGTGTGTGAGTAATCTTCGACTATACGGGGGAGCTTCGCGCGGCGTCAACGCAACCCGCGCGAGTGATTATTCCGCCGTTTGCTGTTTGGGGTAGATTGGGAAGGAAGGTTAGGACTTCCTGGAGTTAAGCTCGTCGCGGACCATGGCTTCAACCACCGGCTTCAGAATCTCGCGCGTAACTGCTTGCAGCACTTCAGGGCTCATCTTGGCCAGGACTTTCGCAACCAAGTCATCCATGTTCGGTTCAGCGACCCTCGCTGCTACCGCCTCGGTCACATCGCTGGCAGCATCGGGCGGCGCTACCGCGGGTTCCGCGCCGCCGGACGTCGCGCTTTCGGTGACGATGGCAGCCTCTTCTCGAATCGCTTCCACGGTCGCGCTCGATAATCCCGCTTCTTGCGCTGCCGCTTCTACTGGTGTTTCCACGGGCTCCGCCGGCGCAACGCTCGCAGCCGGAGAGTCCCAGCCAGACGACAGTTCCGCCGCTTTCTTCATCTCCGCATCCCACGGATTGGGTGAGTGTGAAAACCACGATTCAGCAGAGCTCGACGCTGGAATTTCACTTGGCGCTTCGGCTGGCTTGGTCTCTTCCACAACAGCTTCTGCCGTTGCCGCCGCGCCATCGTTCGACACTTCCGCAGGCGCAACCGCTACCTCGGTCGCCGCCTCAGTGACCGTCGCATTGGTTCTTTCCTCGCCGCTGCCTGCCGAAATCGCCGCGGCCCACGCGTCTCCCGCGAAAGGCGCTGGTGCAGACACCGGTTTACTCACCGAGATCGGCGTCGGAGCCGAGAATACCTCTTTCGTGGCGACGCTCACCTGCTCTTCTGCTGCATCGACAATTGCCGTCTTTTCTTTCGTGGGTTCCCACGATTCGCGGGAGCTTTGCCGCGTCGGCGCTTCCGCAAAAGTCGCGTCGCGCCAGTCGCGCACGCTGCTGCTGATGTTGCTGTCTTCCAGTGCTTCGTTTGCGCCACCGCGCCGCCACGAGGCCTTCCGCTCTTCCTCTTCTTCCACTTCTTCCGTCTCGTCGCCAGATCGCCAATCTCGTTCCGTCGCCAGTTCCGGGTGCACAAATCCCGGATCTTCCTCTTCTTCCTTCACCACCGGCGTCTCCAGCAAGTTGCCGAAGGCCAACGGCGAGCCCGAATCGATCCTCACAGGTTCCGGCAGCCGCGAAACATACTGCTGCGAGTCGCCGTTCGATGAAGGCTCCTCAAATGCCGGTGTCACGCTTGCCGGGGCGGACGGGGCTGGCGGCCGGATCATATCCGCGGCCTGGATCGGCGGAACAGCCGCAGGTTTCTCCGATGGCAAAACACCTGCGCGTGCCAATGCCGACTTGACCATCGAGATCAGCGGATCCGGCGGCACAAAAGGCTTCTTCAGCACGCCGTCCGCGCCCACTCGTTGCGCTTCTTGCTCGTCCAGCGGGTCAAACGCGCCTACCAGCAGGATCACCGGAATATGCGCAAGCGAAGCATCGCTTTTCACGTACTGGCAAACTTCATAGCCGTTGCGCACTGGCATAAACACATCCGCCAAAACCAGGTCCGGGCGAATCTCGGAAATCTTGCGAAC
>Ga0207114_1156_pt1 | contig 17846 bp, 12 predicted proteins | sample Alteio_BWMinHeat_70_FD_153560 | JGI IMG/M metagenome (GOLD analysis project Ga0207114, IMG submission 153560) | Enriched cells from forest soil in Barre Woods Harvard Forest LTER site, Petersham, Massachusetts, United States -... | ecosystem: Environmental > Terrestrial > Soil > Temperate forest >... | reverse complement strand
CCCTCTTAGTGTTTCCTTCGCCTGCGCGCCAGCACGTTGCCCCGCGTGGAGCTTCGGCGAGCACGGTCAGTGCCCTCAGTGCCTTAGTGGTATAATTACGCTCGCTCAAAATTTCAAATCCTTCCATCCCCTATTCGACTGTTATTTCATCCACAAACAAAAACGCCTCTCCTCCCTTGCCCGGATGCCAGGAAGGAAGCTTACCGTATTTCGATGCCTTGATTTTGATGTAACGCGTTTTCTGTGCCCTCACCGCCACACTGAACTCATGAATCTGAACCGCTTCGTCGGTTTCCGAAACAGAATGATCTACTGTTACCAGGTGCTTGAATTTCTTCCCGTCAGACGACACAAAATAATCCACCTCCCTGGGCATCATAATCCAGGATCGTTCATCCTGCAGGAATCCTGCGCTGAGCTGATGAATGGTTTGTGAACTTCCCAGATCAATGATGGTTTCAAAATCCTGTCCCTGAAAACCCTGCCACCCTCCTGTACGCCAGTTCACATCTCCTCTTATCCCGTCAATGAGTGCGTCAGGGCCTCCTCCGGAATATTGGGGACTGTATTCCGATTTGGTATTCAACGTCCACCAATGCGGCAGTTTGTGAAAGGTGCCCATGGCTGCTCCGCTGCATACATCGGGATTGGATTCCAGGCGGGCAATTGCCGTTACGGTAGTGGTCTTGTCAACACTAAAAGGACCCGTGTAAAGTTTGGGATGAGAAGTGAGGGGGAAGCCGTCGGTTAAATAATACACCTTGGTCCCTTCCTGATATTCACGGATGGTAATGGTGGTCTTGTTCCGAAAAATCTGATTGGCTGTGCTGAACACGGGTACGGTCACAAACCCTTTACAGTCACCCGAACCTGCCGGTGGGGCGCAATTGAAGTTGGCCGCATAAGCGGTATTGGGCTGAGGCCCCATTTCAAAGTTGACGGTTTCACCGTTCATAATGTCCTGATGAAAAAGAACTCCGGCATCAAAAGGAACATGGGAGGAAGTAACCTTTTGCACATAATAATTTTCGTCACTCACCTCCTTGGCATGTATGGTAAACAACTTGCCGTTCTCCAGATGAATGCGCACGGAACTGAAAAGCGGTGCTCCGATGGCATACTGAGGACTGCCCGGTGTAACCGGATAAAAGCCCATGGAGCTGAACACATACCAGGCGCTCATCTGACCGCAGTCTTCGTTGCCTATCAATCCTTCCGGAGTAGGATTGTAAAATTCAGTGATGATTTTATGTATGTATTGCTGGGTCTTCCAGGGTTTGCAACAGTAGTTATACAAATAGGCAATGTGGTGACTGGGTTCATTCCCCTGCGCATACTGACCAATCATTCCGGTAATATCTGCCTGGTCTCTGCCTGTGGTTTGGCTGGAGGTGGTGAAGAAGGAGTCGAGCTTGGCTTCAAATTTTTCCTTTCCTCCCATCATGCTGATATAACGGTCCAGGTCGTGGGGAACAAAAAAGGTGTACTGCCAGGCATTGGCTTCTGTGTAGTTGTTGCTTACTTCTTTGGGATCAAACTCTTCCAGCCAACACCCGTTCTTTCGGGGTCTCATAAAACCCGTTTCCGGATCAAACAGGTTTCGGTAGTTCTGGGAACGGAGGAGGTATTCCTTCTGGTCGTCTTCCTTGCCCATTTGGAAGGCGAGGTTGGAGATACACCAGTCGTCATACGCATACTCCAGTGTTTTGGAAACCGATTCGGGCTCATCGTTCATGCTCAGATAACCCTGGTGACGGTAAGCCTTTAATCCGAAGAGGTCGGAGTTGGCGCTTTTCTTCATGGCTTCCAGAGCCAGCTTGGGATCAAAGGCTTTGATGCCTTTCATGGCCGCATCGGCAATCACGGATACGGCATGATAACCTATCATGCAATCGGTTTCGTTCCCTGCCAGCTCCCATACGGGAAGCCTTCCTCCTTCTTTGTACTGAGTGAGAAAAGTCTGGATGAAATCAATGGTTCTGTTTTGTTCGATGATGGTGTAAAGGGGATGAGCTGCCCGAAAAGTATCCCAGAGGGAGAAGACGGAATAATAATTAAATCCCAGGGCTTTGTGAACCTTGTTGTCCATTCCCCTGTACATGCTGTCTACATCCATATTCAGGTTTGGCTGAAGCATGGTATGGTACAGGGCGGAGTAAAAGGTTTTCATTTTGTCCTTGTCGGAACTGCTCACCTCAATCTTTCCAAGTTCTTTGTCCCACGCTTCTTCCGCTTCTTTACGTACTTGCAAAAAGTCCCATCCCGGCATTTCCGCTCTCAGATTCTTTCGCGCTCCTTCCATGCTTACGGTAGAGATGCCTATTTTAACCAGGATGCTGTCTCCTGCAAGCATATCAAAGGTAAACACACCTCCCCTGTCCCTTCCTCCTTCCATCTTTTCACCTTCCTTTGCATCGGCCAGGAGGAGGGAGGTCTTGAAGGGACGGGAGAATTCGAGTGAAAAATAAATGTGTTGGTCCTTGGCCCAGGCCTGGCTGCGGCGCATGCCTTCGAGATGTGTTTTGTCAATCACTTCCAGGCGCGACTCCAGGGTCTTGTCGCGGTGAAGCAGGTCAATCACCACATTGCCGGGCCCTGCTTTTGGGAAAATGTATTTGTGCATCCCGGCTCTGAGTGTGGCCGTGAGTTCAACCTGGATATCTCCCTTATCCAGCTTCACTGCATAATATCCGGGAGTAGCTTTTTCATAGGTATGAGAGAAGGGGGAAGAATAAAGGATGTTATCGAGACTGGGATCACCTACGGAAGGCATGAGAAGTATGTCACCATAATCACTGCAACCGGTACCGCTCAGGTGTGTGTGGGAAAAGCCATAGATGATTTTGTCGGAAGCGTGATACCCGCTGCATCCATCCCAGCTTCCATCCACACGGGTATCGGGACTAAGCTGTATCATCCCGAACGGCAGGGTGGCGCCGGGGAAGGTATGACCGTGACCACCGGTACCTATAAAAGGATTGACATAAGAGGAAAAATGATTTTCGAGGGAAGCATCCTTTTTCTGCATGTCCTTGCAGGAAGGAAGCAAAGACAATATCAGACAGAAGCATGTCAGATAATGTATAATCCTTAGGTGCCTGTATTTCATTCCAGGTAAAAGTACAATTTTACCGGAAAATGAGAGGCATGAGTGAAGAAAGGCAGGAATCTCCTGCCCTTCACTTAATTCAATTCACTGTTTCTCTGAACTGTTTCTCCACACTGATCTTACTGGCAGGTCTCTGTCGGACAGAAAGGCAAAGTGATATGGCACTGATTGATGATACGGGTATGACACGGAGCCAGACGCGTTACACATAACCGGTGAGTATGACACAGGACATTGGAATCAACAGTAAAAGTTGGACCGTCGCCGCCGTTTACATTACCCATTTGATTGTGATTGAGCTTGGAAAGCGCTTCCTTTTTAAGGAACAGCTTCCCGTTAAATTTTACTTTTTTCATTTTGAATTTAATTTTTTGTTTCTGCTTGATAACGCCGCAGTTTGCGCCTGCCACCGTCTCGTGGTGGCGGCCGGCAATGATATGCGCGGCAAATATAAGATTGGAAATATTTAATTTCCAAACATATTTCATTTATAATACACTAATTATTTATTAACTGGTTTTGTTTGTTGGGAATTAATTGGTTATAGGATCAATGGATGTCCGGCAACCCCGTTCTGATTTTTATATACTACATTTGAATTCCGTCATAAGCACTTACCATGTCCCCGAAATCCCTTTTAATTTTACTCTTTCTCTTTCCCTCCCTCTCTTTTGCTCAGTTTACAGATGCAATAGATTTCCCTGTTTCCTCCTGGAAATTCTCTGAAGCAGGAAAGAATGAATGGAAGACAGCCGATGTGCCCGGCAACATTCACCGGGATCTCTTATCCAACAAACTGATTGCCGATCCCACAATCAAAGACAATGTAAAAAAGTGCCGGTGGGTAGAAGATAGAAAATGGGAATACATCACTCAGGTTATCTGGGATTCAACCTCCTCTTCTTTTCATTTAAAAAGCGATCACGCCGAATTGGTATTTGATTGTTTGGATACCTACGCCGATGTATTGCTGAACGACTCCCTTCTGCTCCATGCCGACAATATGTTCCGAACCTACCGCATCCCGGTGGAAACCCGGCTTCACAAAGGAAAAAACACCCTCCGTGTGGTATTTCATCCCCCGGTTGAAACGGCCCGGATGGCAATGAGAAACACGCATCTTACCTATCCGGCGGATAAAGACAGTACCAGTCCCTTTACACGTAAATCCGCCGTAGAGTACGGGTGGGACTTCGCACCCCGCCTGCTCACCTGCGGCATACGCAAAAGAGTACACCTGTGTATGTGGAATGATTTCAGGATAAGTGATTTGCATCTGGTGCTGCATGCCCTCTCTCCTGCTTCCGCCTTCCTGATTGCGGAGGTAAGCATAGAGTCGGCCGTCACCGATTCGGTTACGCTTTTTCTCCAATACGCACACCAATCGAAACGGGTGTTCTTGAAAGAAGGTAGAAATTTCTTCCGCATACCATTTACTGTCACCAATCCTGTTTTGTGGTGGCCTGCAGGAATGGGAGAAGCACGGTTGTATGAAGAACAGGTTATTGCTTACAATAAACGGTCCCGCTCCTCTTTCATTCAATCCTATGGCATACGTAAACTGGAATGGGTATCGAAAGAAGATTCTATCGGAAAATCTTTTTTTCTGAAGGTAAACGACATTCCCGTTTTTATCAAAGGCACCAACCTGGTTCCTTCACCCCTCCTCTCCAAAACAGCCAATTCCCACGCAGAACTGATGGCATCCGTATTGGATTGCGGAATGAACATGGTGAGGATATGGGGAGGAGGATCGTACGGCGACGATGCTTTTTTCCAGGCTGCCGATCAAAATGGAATACTGGTGTGGGAGGATTTTATGTTTGCCGGAACCCTTTACCCCGGCGATTCGGCTTTTCTCCATAACGTGGCAAAAGAAGCGGAAGACAATATCACTCGCCTGCGCAACCACCCCTCCCTGGCCCTCTGGTGCGGAAACAACGAAATTGAAGTGGCCTGGAAAAACTGGGGATGGCAGAAACAGTTTCTCTACACTCCGGCTGACACCGCAAAACTCATGAAGGATTACAACAAACTCTTTAATCAACTCCTTCCCAAAAAGGTTCAGGAACTGGACAGCGGGCGTTTTTATTTTCCTTCCTCTCCTATGAGTAACTGGGGCAAGACAGAGGACCTGAAAAAGGGAGACAATCATTACTGGGGCGTATGGCACGGAGACCAGCCCCTGGAAGCCTACAACACTCATGTGGCCAGGTTTGTAAGTGAATTCGGTTTCGAGTCCTTTCCCGAGCAATCTTCCCTGGCAAAATGCTGCGGGGAAGGGGAACTAAACACCGGGAATGAATGTTTAGGCGAACACCAGTTCAGCAAAAAAGGAACGGAGAAGATCAGCCGGTACATGGAGATGTACTACCGTAAACCAAAAGACTTTGCCTCTTTTGTATACCTGAGTCAGCTCCTGCAGGCGGAGGCCATGAAGACTGGAATAGAGGCTCAGAGAAGAGCACGCCCTTTTTGTATGGGTTCCCTGTTCTGGCAGTTTAATGATTACTGGCCTGCTGTGTCCTGGAGTGCGGTGGATTATTACGGGGCTGAAAAGGCTGCTTTCTTTTTTATTAAGAAAGCATATCAGCCTCTTATGATAAGCACTACACTGGAAAGAACTCATATCCTTGTTTGGGGAGCCAGCGATGCGCTTAAGCCCATCAAGGCACAACTTTATTTACGGTATACCGATCTGAAAGGTGGAAACAAGACGGAAATCTTTAAGGCAATTACTTTGCCGCCCAATGCTTCCGGAAAAATTCCCAATCAGGCTCTTACAGAAAATAATGTCAGGATATTTGCTTCCGGAATTTTGACACCAGGAATGGAAGGATATTCGGCAGAAAATTGTGTTGTATATTGTTCAGTCTCTATAGGCAAGGACACGCTTGCGGAGAATATAAGTTATTTTGTTGCCCCAAAAGATCTTGAACTGTCAAAGCCCTTCGTCATTTATACCCTGAAGATTGAAGACGATCATTACCTCCTGAAACTAAGAAGTGATGTACTGGCAAAGAATGTTTTCATTCATGCTGGTACGAACACGGTTTACCCGGATGACAATTTCTTTGATCTGCTTCCCGGAAGAGAAAAGACGATACGGCTATACAGCGATCAGGGATTGGAGAAGCTGAAGAAGGAATTGGTGATTACCAGTCTCTGGGATTCGTTTACAGAGTGAATCCACCAGCCACGTGTCATCCTGAACCGAAGGGGAGCGTAGTGGGCTGAGTGAAGGATCTGCGAGGGGAGGCTATGTGTGCCAGCAGGGCTGCCTGTGAGCCTGCCTTCATTGCCTAACACTCAGAAAATGCCTCGCATAATTCACCTGCATCTTCTCCAGCAGCGCTGTATGAACAATTAACCGCTTCTTGAAATCCGCATAATTCCTCTTCCCTGCAGGACTCCACAAAGCCTCCGACAAAGCAATCATCCGAGGAATGGACATATACTCCACCTGCTGGAAAGTGGTGATGTATTCCGTCCACACATTGCCTTGTGCGCCGAGGATATATTTCCGATCGGCCGGCGCAAGTTTTGGGGACAAGGGATTATAGGCATATACATTTTCCAAAGGGTTATATCCGCCTATAGCCAGAGGCTCCTTGCTCCTGTCCTTGCTTTGATAGTGATCGAAATAACAAGGCTTGCCGGGACTCATGACCACGTAGTGTTTTAAGTGCGCGGCTTTAATGCCTCCTGCTTCACCCCTCCAGCTCATCACAATTGCATTGGGCGCTAATCCTCCTTCCAGGATTTCATCCCATCCAATCAGCTGCTTTCCTTTGGAGTTCAGGAATTTTTCCATGTGACGGATAAAATAACTCTGCAGCTCGTTCTCTGTTTTCATTCCTTCCTGCTTCATCAGGGCCTGACAGTGCGGGCATTCCTTCCAACGCTTCTTGCCGCATTCATCCCCACCTATATGTATATAGGGACCTGGAAACAATTCCATCACTTCGCTCAACACATCCTCCAGAAACTGAAAGGTCTCCGGTTTGGGACAATATACATCGTCAAACACTCCCCAGGTGGTTCCTACTTCCAAAGGCTTTCCTGTACAGGAGAACTGGGGATAGGCAGCCAATGCAGCAAGGGCATGACCGGGCATTTCAATTTCGGGCACGACCAGTATGTGACGTTCGGTGGCATAGGCGACAATCTCCCGTATGTCATCTTGTGTATAAAACCCTCCGTAAGGCTTGCCATCGTATTTAGATGTATCAGAACATTTGCCTATCACTGTTTCCTTTCTTACAGAACCCTTTTCCGTTAGTAAGGGATATTTTTTTATTTCAATTCTCCACCCCTGATCATCCGTCAGGTGCCAATGAAACACATTGAATTTGTAAAGGGCCAGGAAGTCCAGATATTTTTTCACCTCTTCCTTGGTAAAGAAATGCCTGCATACATCCAGATGCATCCCTCTCCAGGAAAACTGCGGAGCATCACGAATAGTAAGACAAGGGATATGGATTTCGGTTTGGGCATTCGTCAACAGGAAAAGTGTTTCCAATCCGTGCATCACTCCTTCCGGGTAGCCATTCAGATGGACGTTCTGCTTGCTTACTCTTAAGACATAGGATTCACCAGGCACGTTGCGGTTGCCTTCGTGCCCGTGAAACACCTGAATGTAATTTGCTGACAGAGGGTGGGTGACTATCTTCAGCTTATATCCGTATGTTTGGTCAAGCTGCTCATTAAACACGTTCAGTTCACCAGGAAATTCGTTCAGACTGTCGAAGAGGACAGTTTCCGAATTCAAGAGGAAGAAACCGCTTTCCTTTTTTATTTCTTCCGGTGCAGGGAGAAGCGGAAGAGCGTCCTTCTGAGCAGAAGCAGGAGGCACCCCAAACAGAAGGGCGAGGACCGTGAATATTAATTTCATCGGAACTGATATGGAATGCCTTCAGCAGCCTGAGTAAGTAAATCGGGACTGGCATCCGTAGCCACCGCCCTTCCTTCCACTTTAGGAGAAACAGGAGAAAAATCGGCCAGGTAATCCATCACCACTGTGTGGAGAAATACTTTCTGGCTGGCAGCATTGTGCACGTTGCTCATGCGGCAAAGCATATTTTCAGGATCTCCTTCCCGCTCACAGGCTGCCATGGTATACATCTTTTCCGGGTCGAGCAGCTCTCCTTTAATCTTTACCTCTTGTACGCGTTCGCCTTTTTTGTTGCCGATGGTAAACGTCACCTTCATTCCATTAAACCTCACAAACCAGCCCCCGAAACGTTTGGTGGCGTCAACGGCGAATACGTTTTCCAGTTCCTTCTCCAGCCAGTTCAGAATTTGTTTCCCTTTTACATCCGCCGTCTTTACTTCCGAATTAACGGGAAGCATACTCCAAAGATATTCAGTGGTGATATCTGCCAGTCCCGTTTTAGCATCGGGAACAAGAGGAGGGCAAAACCTGAATCCGTTGGAAACAACAATATCCGTCTTCATCCTCCACATCACCGCATCGGTAATGAGATTGTCCATGGGTGTTTCAATGATATAGTAACGCACCAAAGGTGTTTTGGTTTGACCGATTACTTCTTTCAATACGTGGTTGTAGGGCTTCTTTACCGATTCCACCAGGTGTTTCATCTCTTCATCTTCCTGATACTTTTCCGGATCCACGTCAATGAGTTCATACACTTCGTCTTTGATCTTCCCGTTCTCTATCACAATATCCAGCTTTCCTACAAAAGAAGCGAAAGCACCGGGTTCGGTTACCTTGCTGTATTTACCTTGCAGAGGAGTGCGTATGCGTTCATGCGTATCGGCACCGAGAATATAATTCACCCCTTCTGCGCTCGGATCATTGCTCAGATGCAGTTGCTGGGCCAGGCCCATGTGAGAGATCACAAATACCATCGCGCATCCCCTTTCCTCCCTCAGGATCTTCACGTATTTGGCAAGGTCTTTTTCGGGTTTGGTAAAGCGTATGCCGTTGGAATAAGCGGGCGACTGACGGATGGGAGTAAGCGGATCGTTATATCCTACAAATCCTATCTTCAATCCTCCCAGATTAAAAATCTGATAAGGAGGGAAAAGAGTATCCTGCTGGATGTCATCGTTATTGAACATGTTGGCACAAATCTTGGCCGCCTGATAACCGTTCATGTCGTGTATGAGCATGCGTTTGCCATAAGCCACCTCCCAGTTGCCGGGAAGAACGAGATCGTAATTGATTTTATTGATCAATGGCATGAGCGCCTGTCCCTGAGTAAGGGAAGCAATGCCGCTGCCCTGAAAACAATCTCCCCCATCCACCACCAATGTATTGGCCGGATTTTGTTTCCTCAGATCCTTGATCAGTGTTTGAAGCGTCGCGAACCCTCCTCGTTTCTTATAGGTGGGTTGTCCGTTTTCCCAGAAGAACTCGTCGTGTATGTCCAGCTGCCCGTGTATATCGCTGGTATGAAGTATGGTAAAGCGCTGTGCCTTGCCTTGCTGCAAAGCCGGATTCTTGATTATTTCCCTGATCCTGTCCTTGTCCTGCAACCACCACGATACGGCAGGTCCGATTCCCAGTCCCACGGCCGCCATTCCGGCGTAACGAATAAAGTCACGACGGCTTTGTCCGTGTCTTTCCTTTTCTTCGCTTCCCACCTCTTCCCCGTGGTGACAGGAGCATTGGCATCCGGGTTTATCGCATTTTTCTTCGCTCATATTTTTTAATGTGGTAATTTATCTTTTAGCAATCCGTAAACATAAGTCCCCAGCACAGCACTTAGCAGTACCACAAGAATTACCGTAACTCCGCTCCCTACCATCGCATACAGTGGACCTGGACAGGCACCGGTCATAGCCCAGCCCATTCCAAACAGGATGCCGCCATATACGGTGCCTTTATTAAAAGGTTTTCCTTCAATTTTTATTTCTTCCCCGCTTATGGTTTTGGTTTTGTTGCGTTTGATAAGCCAAACACTGATCATCCCCACAACCACTGCAGAGCCAATGATACCGTACATCTGAAAAGCCTGGAACCGGAACATTTCCTGAATCCGAAACCAGGAGATGACCTCGGCTTTGATGAGTATAATTCCAAAAATAAACCCAAGTAAGATAAATTTGATTTTGTTCATCGTTCGTGTATGAGTGAGTTAGAGACGCATGATAAGAGGAAGAATAAACCAGGTGGTGAGAATTCCTGCACCAAAGAAACAACAGGTGGCCACCAAAGAAGGCCATTGGAGATTGGAAAGCCCCATGATGGCATGACCGCTGGTACATCCGTTGGCCCAGCGTGTTCCGAAACCCACCAGGAAACCTCCCACCACCATGAGCGTAAAGCCACGGAGGGTAAGCAGGGCTTTGAAACTAAATAGGTCTTCAGGCAGGAAACCGGAAAAATTCTTTACTCCCAGCGCGCTTAGGTCAGATACGGTATGTTCTGAAATACGAATTGGATTGGGGTTCTGAAAGAAATAACCGGCAACCAACCCTCCCATTGCAACACCCAAAACAAACAACAAACTCCACGATTCGGCCTTCCAGTTATAGTTAAAAAATTTCACCTGGGTAGGAATACAGGAAGCACAGATATGCTTTAGGGAAGAAGAAATACCGAAGGGCTTGTTTCCTAGGATAAGCAAGGCCGGTACCATCAGTCCTATGAGAGGACCGGAGACATACCAGGGCCAGGGTTGTGTGAGCAGGTTCATGATTTTTTTGATTGTTTTTTCAATTGTTTTTTCCTTGCTTCTGCTATTGGTCCGTAGGGCCCATACTTATGTTGTGCTTCACTAAACGTATCTGCGTAAGGTCCAAAAGGATGATCAACCGGCTTGCCGGCTTTGTTGGGCCAATCCTTGCTGATATCTCCTTTGGGCCTGTCCCGGGAATTTACAAAAGCTGCAATGTCCCAGGCTTCTTCATCCGTCAGCTGTGGAGCTTCTTTGGTGGCTCCCTGAGGCATATTGTTTTTGATATATCCTGCAAAACGTCCTATTCGAAAGAGACCTGCTCCGGCATTAAAGCTGTGTTCGCCCCACAAGGGGGGATAAATGTAGGTTATTCCATCTGCATTCGGTTTTCCTTGTCCGTCTTCTCCATGACACGAAATACATTTGGCATGAAACAGATCCTTTCCTTTAACCGGATCGGCTGCACGGGTAAGAAAGGCGAGGTCCTCAATTCCGGAACCTGCCGGCTTTTCTCCCTTCTTCACCTCTTTTCCGAGCCATACGATATAGGCTTTGATAGCCTGCATCTCGGCTGACCCGGAATCCAGTCCCTTGCCGTTAAGACTTCTCTCGAAACAATCATTCACCCTTTTATAAATACTCTCGGTTTTTCCCGAACGCTCCCGGAACTTGGGATAGGTAGAAGCCACCGCACTGTAATTATTGCCCCAGGGTTTTGTTCCTGCATCGAGATGGCAGTTTTGACAATTCATTCCATTGCTCTGGTGCGCTACACTTCCTTTGGGACCCAGATAAAATGCCGTGTTGGCAATGAGTAAACGCCCGTAACGGATTTGTTTGCCTGCTTCTCCCGCAGGAATACTGTTGGTGTCAGGTGAAACCCCAAAAGGAGAAAGGGAAAGAGTGCTTTTGGAAGAAGAAGAAGAAGGATCTGGTGCGGGAGTTTCCATGGACAGCTTAGGAAATCCAAACAAGATCACATACAACAATCCCAGTATGCAGAAAAGCAAAAACACAATCAACCCGATCAGGCGGTTGATGGCTTCGTAGAGGTGTTTGTCTCCCTGATTTTTATTTTCTGTTTCCATTCCTTTCCTTTCGGATATTTATTTTATAGTCTTCCAGATGAGCGATGCTGAACCGAGCAGGGCCGCATCGCCTTCAATCAGAGATGAAGGAAGAATTTTTATCTTCTTCTGGTAAACTCTTAACAGGTTGTTCTCAAAACTTTTTTTAGTGGGAGCAAAAAGCATTTCACCGGCCATTGTCAGTCCCCCGAAAAGAAAGATAGTCGAAGGACTGGTATAGGCCACACTGTTTGCCAACGCCAGCCCCAGCCATTCACCTGTCAAAGTAAAGGATTCCATCGCTTGCTTGTCGCCACTCCGGGCTTTTTCATAAATGTATTTTGCCTCAATCTTAGTATCCGGAGAAGTGCCTGTCAGCTCCGCATAGGTGGTTCGGATTCCGGTCGCGGAACAATAGGTTTCCACACAACCTTTTCTGCCACAACCGCAAGGTCTTCCTTCGGGTATCAGAATCACATGACCCAGCTCCCCGGCCATGCCATCGTGTCCGTAAACCAGTTCTCCGTTTACTACGATACCGCTTCCCAGTCCTGTACCCAGCGTTACGAACAGAAAATCTTTCAATCCTTTCGCGGCTCCGAAAAGCATTTCACCCAGGGCGGCGGCATTGGCATCGTTGGTGAGCAAGGCTTTCACTCCCAGGTTTTCTTCAAAATATTTTGACAGGGGAACAATTCCCTTCCAATTCAGGTTGGGTGCAAATTCAATACAGCCGCTGAAATAATTTCCATTGGGGGCTCCTATTCCAGCTCCGATAAGGTCCGCTTCGGGTCCCAGCCTGTACAACAGATCTTTGATTTTCAGGCAGACCGCCTTCACCAACCCTTCGGCATCAGGTGAATCGGTGGTAGGCAAAGATCCACGGGAGTGAATATGACCCTGTTCATCCACCAGTCCGTATACGGTGTTGGTTCCTCCAATATCAATCGCGGCTGAAAGCTTTTTATTCATCCGAATTTATTAATGAGTTGCTTCGGCTGTGTCGTAATCTATTCCCTTTGCTTTCAGGATCTGTTTTACTTTCCAGCCATAGAATGCAAGATAGCCGAAACAACATACTCCCACAAAATAGCTCAGCTGTATTCCCAACCGGTGTTCACCGGCAAGCCAGCCCTGCAACAGACTGATAAATCCTCCTCCCATAATCATCATGATAAGAAAGCCTGACCCCTGGTTTGTGTTTTTTCCAAGACCTGCTATGGCGAGTGTAAAAATGCAGGGCCACAAAGTGGAACAAAAGAGCCCCACGCTGATAAAGGCATAAACGCTCACCATGCCATCCGCTAGTATTCCAATGAGCAAGGCTGTTATCCCCAGCGCAGAAAAAAGCATGAGCTGACGGGCCGGGTTTCCCTTGCTCAGCAGATCAGCTGCAATAATGGCGACAATGATAAGTGCATAGATATAAAAAGGTGTCAGGTCGTGACTGGCAAGTTTGTTTACCAGGAGAAAAACACCAAAGGCCAGGTAAGGCATAAGGAAACGAAGTATATGCCTCCATCCCCCTTTCAGATTAAATGCTCCTGCAGAGGCAGTCCACCTCCCGATCATAAGACTTGCCCAGAACAAGGAAACATAAGGAGCAATCTCATTGGTCTTAAGACCTATGTGCTGACGCATAAACTCAGGCAGGTTGGAAGCTGTGGAAACCTCGACACCTACATACAGGAATATGCCTATCATGCCCATCCATAACTGAGGATGTTGTAAAGTTGTTTTTTCCTTTTCTTCTTCTTTTGCTCCTTCTGTTCCGGAGGAAACAGGTGTCACGCCTAGGCTTATTTTATTGGGAAGGGAAGAAAACCGGAAGATGACGGCTACCACCAAAAAGGCAGCTCCCAGAATCAGATAGGGTGTTTTTACCGCTTGTATGCTATCAAGCTTTGCTCCTCCCGCTGCGATGAAACCAAAGATGGCAAGGCTCACCAGTACAGGTCCAATGGTAGTTCCAATATTATTTACACCTCCGGCAAGACTTAAACGCTGTGCCCCTTTTTGAGGATCACCGCATACAATGGTTAATGGATTTGCCGCAATTTGCTGAAGAGAAAATCCAAGTCCTACAATAAACAACCCGGAAATCATCAAAGGGAAAGAAGCAAGTTCCGCTGCAGGATAAAACAGCATGGTTCCGATAGCGGATATACATAACCCCAGGGAAATACCATTCTTGTATCCAATGCGGTTGAGCAGATCATCCCCGCTGAAACGGGAGATGAGGTAGTACAAGATAGAGCCAACGGTATAGGCCACATAAAATGCGAAGGAGATCATCTGTCCCTGCCACTGCTCGAGGTGGAGTTTTTCTTTAAATACCGGAATCAGGATATCATTACTTGCGGCTACAAAACCCCAGAAAAAGAAAACGGAGATAAGGGTGACCAGAGCGGAATTACTGTGCTTTTTGATTTCTGATTCCATGCAGGAAACTTGGTTTTAGACCTGCAAAATAGAAATTAATCCCAAACGGGAGACAGGATGGTTACGGTTATTATCAGCATTCGGCTCAGGATGACACTCCCACTCTCTTACTGCACTATAAATGGAACCCTCTTCGAAAAAGAATCCGTACGAACAGAAACGAAATACACGCCAGACCTCCATTCGGCGCTGGAAACAGTCAACTGATGAACTCCCTCTGTATACGACTGCTCCGAGAGGGACTGAATGATTCGGCCCGTGACATCATAGATATCAACCTTCACCCTTTCAGCATTTGGAATGGTAAATTCGATGAATGCATTTCCCTCAACCGGATTTGGAAACAATCTCAGACTTACATCTGATGTAAGCATTTGTTCTCCGGTTGATGTTCCACTGGTTCCGTCAAAGAACCTGATAATCCTGCTCATAATCGTATCCCTTTCATCAGCGGGATAAATGGTTTCAAACGGAAAGCAGAGGTATACCATCTTTCCTGTTTTGGTTCCGCCTGCATACACTCCGGCATAGTGCACTCCTGCCAGATCTGTGGAAGCCGTTTTGTAATGCACATCGGCCACTCCTCCATTTACCGGACTGACCACATCGGGGTAACTGACATTGTAGGTGCCGTGTGTGCCGTTATCAAAAGTGATACTGTCGGATGTGGGATAGATGGAAGAAGGACAGGCAGCTGTATAAGCAGAGTAATAGACTGATACCTGATTGCCAGGAGAATCTGCTGCATACGCTGCCTTAAGGTAATTGTTGAAGAAGGCCTTGTCTGTGGCTGTACCGCTGTGATCGAGGTCCCATGCTATTTCCGAACCGGAAGCAAAAAGGTGACCTCCCTGCTGGAGATAGGATGCAAACAAAACCTGCTCCGAATCACTGAAGGTTTGGTTTACCGTACTCTCCTCGCCCAGGATATAATCGGCAATGGCATAATTGTTCAGGGAAATGAGATGACCCGAAATAGCCTGGTGTGTGGCCGATGAAAATACTTTCCCGTTGTTATGAAAGGCGGTGCCATGCTGAATCACATAATCGTAGGTATTGCCGGTAATAGACCGGTCGAAACCATAAACGAGTAAAGTGCTGTCGGGTTGTGAACTGGTAGTAGCTGCCAGCAGGGTGGATACTCCGGATGTTTGACCTGTATTGGAATCAAATGCTGCCAGCTTGATATAATAGACCGTGTTAGGCGTGAGCCCGGTCAGTACCAGAGAGGCCTTTGCATACAAGGTTGGAGAAGAAAAGGTGGTCCCGTTTGTGCTTACATATACATTGTAATCCGTAACCAGGGGGTCATTCGTAACCAGGATATGAAGGGAAGTATTGCTTGCACGCAAAACAGCAAAGGAAACAGGAATAGATAAATTGGAAGGACCATAAGGGTACCAGGGTTGTGACATGGAACCTTCATCACTTAACAGGGTATTGAGAGTAGCCGACTGAAGAATGGCTTTTACCGTGGTTGGATTTCCATTATACATCACACTGTTCTGAACCAGGCGTATACCGTGACTGTAATCCATATACGTGTCGGCATGCACATTGGTCATGGGTTGAATAGGATTTCCGACAGAGGTGTGCCAGCCGTAAATAACCACACGATTGGCAGTGGTATAAATCATGTTGCTGATGACAACGTCTTTTTTATCCCCTCCGGTAAGTTCTCCCAACGGGTGGGCGCCTGCCACCGCATTGCGCTCATTACGAATCGTGTCATTGTAATTACTCCAGACCGGGACTGTTGTCATTCCGTTAGTAGGAGAATAGGGAATGGGCTTAGGCACGAGCTTCACCGTAGCTGCTGCATAAATATCGTTTACCATTTTACGGGTAGGCAGGGTACAAGCGGTAAGGTCCGCTATTTGTGTAGCCAGCATGGGGCTCATGGGGCAAAGAAAATAGTTGGTGTCTGTACCTATAGCCAGGTAATCGGGAATGACGTAATAAGTTACGCTCTCCGTTATCCCGCCAATCACTGCCGAAGAAGTAACCGGTTTCAGGTTGCGGTAAAAAGAGGGAACGTTTCCGTTACTGACTTCCGTGTATTCCATATTCTCCCTCGTCGTCGCACTCAAGGTAGGGGAACTGATGGTAGCAATAAACTGGGTACCATTCATGGCTCCGGTGTTGCGGGCAGGAAGGTTCAATACCTGTGCAGGCAACAAAAAGGAGGTACATGCCGTTAAGAGCAGAAGTATGACTCGGAAGATCATCGTTGGGATTTGAATATCAAATATATACAAATTTCCATGGAAACCACAAAGATGAAATACATATCTTTAGCCTCCCATGCAACTTCTTACCCCCCTTTTCTGGAAAGACTATGAACTGATAGATGTCGGAGCATTCGAAAAGCTCGAACGCTTTGGCTCCTACATCACTATACGGCCTGAACCCCAGGCGGTATGGGACCGCAGTCTCTCTCTCAAAGAATGGGAACAGAAGGCTCATGTCCGCTTTGTATCCCGTTCCAGTTCTTCGGGCGAGTGGAAAATGCTGCACAAGATGCCTGAACAATGGCAAATACGATACGGCATAGGAGGCAAAGAACCCGGATTGCAATTCCGCCTGGGGCTTACTTCTTTCAAACATGTAGGCATCTTCCCCGAACAGGCTACCAACTGGGAATACATCTTTGAATCGGTTACCAAACTGAAATCGTTTGTCCCCGAAGGCCCTCCACGCTTTCTAAATCTCTTTGCATACACCGGCGGGGCATCTCTCGCCGCCAAAGCCGCCGGGGCCGATGTAACCCATGTGGATTCCATCAAACAGGTGGTCACCTGGGCAAAGGAAAACATGGACCATTCCCGTCTCGATAACATACGCTGGGTAGTGGAAGACGCACTCAAGTTCGTGAAACGGGAAGAGAAGAGAGGTAACAAATACCATGGCATCATACTCGATCCTCCTGCCTTTGGCCATGGCCCCAACGGAGAAAAATGGAAGCTGGAAGACAATATCAACGAAATGATGAAAGGCGTGCTCCAGCTCCTCGATCCCAAAGCCCATTTTCTGATTCTCAATGCCTACTCCTTAGGCTTTTCTTCTCTCATCATCGAAAACCTCCTCACGTCCAAAGCAAAGGGCAATCTGGAAACAGGGGAATTGTTCCTGAAAGCAACTGCCGGGAATAAACTGCCACTTGGAGTGTTTGGGCGGTTCAGGACGTTTTAGGCCGTTCACTCCATCCTACCCACCAACCCGCCGACAGATCTTTATCCATTAGGGCTTCGCCCTTCCCACACTCTTACGCTTTGCTCTGGATGACAGCGCGCACTTTGTCATCCAGAGCGAAGGGATGGCCAGCGGGTTGAGTGAAGGATCTGTGGGTGAGCAAAGTGCGGCGCCAGCTCCACGCACTCCGTACACACAGATCCATCGCCCAACCGCCGTGGCTTGCACTTCGCTCTGGATGACAACACGCGACAATTATTGTTAAATCACCCTCAAACGGCAAGGAAATTGCCCTAATAAAGCGTATTTTTGTTAGGCACCCTATTATGGACTATAAGGAAGACATACTGATTAAAAAGCTGGATGAGTTTATCCGCAAATATTATAAGA
>Ga0207114_1151_pt1 | contig 18086 bp, 12 predicted proteins | sample Alteio_BWMinHeat_70_FD_153560 | JGI IMG/M metagenome (GOLD analysis project Ga0207114, IMG submission 153560) | Enriched cells from forest soil in Barre Woods Harvard Forest LTER site, Petersham, Massachusetts, United States -... | ecosystem: Environmental > Terrestrial > Soil > Temperate forest >... | reverse complement strand
GGTTGGGGATGTGATGTTAGACCGTTATTTTTTTGGCGATGCGGGGCGCATTTCTCCAGAAGCGCCTGTGCCTGTGATTCATATCAAGGATCGCGATGAACGACCTGGGGGTGCGGCTAATGTGGCTTTGAATATTGCCACGTTAGGAGCCAAAGTGACGCTGCTTGGCATTACAGGCCAAGATGAGGCGGCACAAATTTTGTCAGAACAATTAAACGCGGCTCGTGTTTCATTAGATTTTTGCAGTACACCTGATGTGTTCACCATTACCAAGCAGCGCATTGTCAGCAGTCATCAGCAGTTAATTCGATTAGATTTTGAGAAAAACTTATCTTCTGTCGATCATCAAAAAATGTTTGATGCTTATTGCGATCATTTGCCGGAAGTCGATGTCGTCATTTTATCGGATTATGGCAAAGGAACTTTAAGCGATCCCGCTTGGTTTATAAAACAAGCGCGAGACAGAGGCATTCCAGTATTCGTCGATCCGAAGGGAAAGGATTTTACGCGTTATGCTCATGCCACTTTAATCACTCCTAATTTTAAAGAATTTGAGGCTGTGGTTGGTCCTTGTGAACATGAAGAAGAAATTTCACAGAAAGGAAAGCATCTGATAGAGCAATTAGGGCTGTCCGCCTTGTTATTAACACGCGGTAATCAGGGTATGACGTTAATTCAACGAGATCAAGCGACCTTACACTTACCCGCTTACGCTCATGAAGTTTACGATGTGACTGGAGCAGGGGATACGGTATTGGCAGTATTAGCGGCAAGTGTTGCCGCCAAATTGTCTTTATCGCAAGCGGTTGCTTTGGCTAATTTGGCGGCAAGCATTGTGGTGACGAAGCTTGGCACGGCGACGGTGAGCATTCCTGAGTTGGAAGGCATGATCCGCGCGCGCTGTTCTGGGAATGCTTCCATTGCCAGAGGAATGGTCAATGAAGATCAATTATTATCACTCGCGCAGCAAGCGCGTTCCGAAGGAAAGAAAATTGTTTTTACGAATGGATGTTTTGATATTTTACATGTCGGTCATGTGACGTATCTGCAGCAAGCGAAAGAGCTAGGGGATTATTTAATTGTCGCTATCAATGACGATGACTCTGTGTTTCGATTAAAAGGAGTGGGCCGGCCCATTCATAATAAAACGCAACGGATGATGGTGCTTGCAGGCCTTGGCGTGGTGGATTGGGTGGTTTCTTTTGCTGATGATACTCCTGAGCGTTTATTGCGGCGCTTAAAGCCCGATGTTTTGGTCAAAGGAGGTGATTATACTTTGGACCAAGTCGTAGGGGCGAACATTGTGCACGCTTATGGCGGAGAAGTTCGGGTATTACGTATGGTGAACGATGTATCCACGACGAGGATCATTGATCGTCTTGGAGCTCTTGATATGTCCACGATGTTGGGCGAAACGAGTTGATGACGCTTGGTATTGGTAGGGTGGATTAGGCGCGATTTTTCAAATGGTATAGTCGTTAACCTAACCCGAATCTTCGGGAAGGTTCCCCCTTTGAAAAAGGGGGATGCAAGGGGGATTTGTATAAAATCATGACGCACGGTAATCTTTTTGTCATCGCGGCACCTTCAGGAACAGGGAAAACCAGCCTCGTTAAAGCATTAGTGGAGGAAACGCCTGGAATTGTGGTGTCTATTTCTCATACGACACGCGCTCCAAGACCAGGAGAACAGCATGGAGTGAATTATTTTTTTATTAAGGAAGATGAATTCCGCCGCATGATCGAGCGAGGAGAGTTTTTAGAATACGCGACTGTTTTCGGGGAGTTTTACGGCACATCGTATCGTTTTGTAGAAGCTACGTTAAAAAAAGGAATCGATGTTGTTTTGGAGATTGATTGGCAAGGAATGCAGCAAATTAAAACAGTAGTTCCATCCAGCATTACAATCTTTATTTTGCCTCCATCGCTTGAAAATTTAAAAGACCGTTTGGTGAAACGCAATCAAGATAAGCCCTCGGTGATTGAAGAGCGTTTAATGGATGCTCGAGAAACGGTTTCTCATATTCACGAATTTGATTTTTTAGTCATCAATGATGACTTTTCTCACGCGCTTCGTGATCTCACACTGTTAGTGGAAGCGCATCGTTTACGGCAATCGAATCAGGCACAGAAATATGCTGATTTGTTGCAGGTATTACGTCAAGAATAACGGTTCACGACCTCTGTCAAGTCGTGTCATCCCGCGCGGCTTGGGCGCCCACGAGGGGCGCCCCTACAGACATTGTGTAATACGGTATCCGTTATTGTGTAATACGGTATCCGTCATTGTGTAATACGGTATCCGTCATTGTGTAATACGGTATCCGTCATTGTGTAATACGGTATCCGTAGGGGCGCCCCTCGTGGGCGCCCAAGCCGCGCGGGATGACACTGTTATATAAAAACCGTGAACGCTTACCACCAGGAATAAATACAATACAACACATACAGCAGTCCATTCACAAATAGCGCGATAATTCGCACTCCTTGTGTGGATGCGTTGAGGCGTAACCAAAGAGCGGCCAACCAAGAAAGAGCAATCCCGGGTATCACCGCCGGAGTGGCTTCCCAAGGAGTGAGCAACACGCCCAAGGCTGGTAAAAGAGTCCCTTGAAAAACCAGTGCGCCAGTCAGATTTCCAAACGCTAAGGTATCTTTCCTTTTAGTAATCCACAAAATGCTGTTGATTTTTTCCGGTAATTCCGTGGCAATAGGGATGATCAGTAGGGACAGCATCAACACCGAGAGGTGATAATAGTTGGCAATGGTTTCGATGTTTTGCACAAAACCTCGCGCGCCCCACAGTAACAACAGTACACTGAGCGCTAATTGAATACCGATCATTGTTGTAGCATAGCGATAGTGATCGTTGGCGTTAGTAGGGTGGGCAAAGCGCAGCGTGCCCACCAATCTCGCCAGCACCAATGGCCCTTCCGGTAAGACTCCATGCCCTTCGTGCACCAACTTTTTAGATGCCCGTACCGTTTTGAATAGATAAATGCCATACCACACCACCAAAAAAATGCTCAACGTGCCGCGAAAATAAAAAGGTTGATGAGGAAGATACATAGCGATGGCTGATATGAGAAATGCTAAGAGAAAAAAATCAAGATCACGCACAAACCCTGTGTGTTCCGGAGTGATGCGTCCTTGGAATCCTCGTTTTGACAAGGCGAACAGTGCCATTAAAGCGATTGATAAGGTGGAGAGCATAAAAGGAGCGCCCAAAATAGCGCCTACGCTCACATCTTGTCTCGTGGCAATATCCGCGGTGCCTGTCAGCAAAGCAATCACGGGAATCGTTGTTTCGGGCAAGGCGGTGGCAACGGCGGCAAAGAGAGAACCAATGACACCAGCAGAAATGCCTAGCCGATGTCCGAGATGCTCCAACGCATTGGTTAGCAGCAAAGCAGACAGAAGAATAGTCAGCAGCATAAAAATAAGATGTGTTTCTACGGTCAACATCAGGACTCCCCCTCATTACAATGAAAGCAATTTAGCACATTTTATGTGCGCGTTTTTCCGAACGGTGTCACCCCGCAAAATTCTCGTCCATTTTTGTAGCCAAGAACACTGGCCTATCACGAGAATTTGTGCGGGGTCTGGTATTGTAATGAGAGAACCCTACGATCGACATAAAATAATCGCATTTTTATGAACGCACGGTATAATAACAAACCCTATAATCGATGAGCATTGAATACCATGAGCAATCCTAAAGAGCAAATTTTTTCAGATTCAGAGCAACTGAGCGCCGAGCTTGTTAAGGAACTCTTGAAAGAAAAACGATCAGACCGGCGTTGGAAAAATTTCCGTTTTATAATGTGGATGACGGTCATCGCAGTGTTGTTTTGGACGGCCTGGAACTCCAATTATATTTCTCCTACTGCGCTTGAAGGAGGTTATGTTTCTTTGATTCGCATGACAGGAATCATTGAACCAGGCGCTGATCTTTCCGCAGAAACCCTCATTCCTGCTTTGAAACAAGCGTTTTCTGATGAACATGCTAAGGGAGTGATGCTGGTCATTAATTCAGAAGGGGGCACTCCAGCGCAAGCGTCTATCATTCACGACGCCATTCTGTACTATAAGGAAAAATATCATAAGAAAACGATTGTGGTAGGAGAAGATTTTCTCGCCTCAGGCGCCTATTATATCGCCGTGGCCGCAGATCAAATTTATGTCAATCCGAATACCATTACAGGATCGGTGGGCGCCATTATAAAAAGTTTTGGTTTTCCGGAAGTGTTGAAAAAAATAGGCATTGAACGACGCGTCTATATGTCTGGCAGCGCTAAAGATCGAATGGATCCTTTCTTGCCTGCCTCTCCCGCTGACGTTGAGAAAGCCAATCAACTGTTGAGCGAAGTGCAAGCCAACTTTAACCGAGTTGTTTTAGACGCGCGGCGCAATAAATTGCATGCAGATCCCGCGACGTTATTCAACGGAGATTTTTGGTCCGGCAGTGCCGCAGTTAAGCTTGGATTAGTCGATGGACTTGGAAATATGCTGGATGTGCTCGACAAAGAATTTCAAGTGTCGCGTTATCATGACTATTCTCCCTCTTCTTCTCTATTTAACCGAATGGCAGGTTCATTAGGGTATTCCTTAGGGGCTGTTTTTAAGGCGTTGAGATAAAACATGTCTCCCAGAATCCATCAATTAAACCCATTACTCTCGAATCAAATTGCCGCGGGTGAAGTGATTGAACGACCCGCTTCGGTAGTCAAAGAATTAATTGAAAACAGTTTAGATGCGGGCGCCACAGAAATTGATATTCATATTGAACAGGGTGGATTGCGGTTAATACAAATTCACGACAATGGTTCTGGCATTCATCGAGATGATTTATTATTGTCTGTCAATCGCCATGCGACCAGCAAAATTCAAGAGATGGAAGATCTGGAAAAGATCGCAACGTTAGGATTTCGCGGTGAAGCATTAGCCAGCATTTGTTCTGTCTCACGCTTTGTGCTGTCTTCGGCTCAAGAAAATGGCAAGGGATGGAAAATTCAGATTGAAGGCATTGATGAGAAACCTGAAACAATTCCTGTGGCTCATCCGGTGGGAACCACGATAGAAGTGCGCGATTTATTTTTTAATACGCCGGCGCGCCGTAAATTTTTGCGTTCTGAAAAGACTGAATTTGATCATATTGATGAGGTCGTGAAGCGCATCGCACTGAGTTCTTTTGCGACGCATGTTTCCTTAACACATAATAAACGCTTGATTCGCCAATATCATAAAACCGAACATGAACATGAAAAAGATGACTTAGCGCGGTTGAGTGCGTTATGCGGACAATCTTTTTCCGAACAATCTCTGCGACTGGATGTGGAAGGAGCCAATATGCGGCTCTGGGGATGGATTGGGTTGCCGACGTTTTCGAGAAGCCAGTCGGATCTTCAATATTTTTATGTCAACAAGCGCATGGTGCGAGATAAATTATTAAACCATGCGGTGCGTTCTGCTTATCGCGATGTGTTATATCATAATCGGTATCCTGCTTTTGTATTGTTTTTAGAGTTGCCATCACAGCAGGTGGATGTGAATGTGCATCCCTCTAAATATGAAGTGCGTTTTCGTGAAAGCAGATTGGTCTATGATTTCATTCAGCATAGTGTGCACGATGCGCTTGCTAACGTTCGGCCGGCTGCGTTGTCATTGGTACCGTCTGCATTCGATCGCACGGGCGCATCGCCTGTGTTCAATCGCACAGAAAGCGCCGCCGCTCAGGCCTGGGCGGAACGTAACGATGCGCCGCTCAAGGTACAAGAAAACGCTGTGCTCTATCAGGAACGTCCCCATCTGCCCGCCGCCGTCATTGCGAGAAGCCCCGGCCTAAAAGCATGCCGGGGCAGGCTCCGCGACGAAGCAATCCAGGTTTTTCATGGATCGCCACGCCTAAGCGCGGAGTTTACCCCGTCAAGCTTTAAGACGGGGCAGGCTCGCGATGATGAATTGCCATCTTCAGCGAATGTTGCTGACAGCGCATCCTTAGTGATGTTGGGTAAAGAGTGGCAAGAAGTATCCGTATCAGACAGCGCATCGCTTGTTCCAGAAATCCCACCGTTAGGAAATGCCATCGCGCAATTTCGTAACATCTATATTCTCGCAGAGAATGCGCATGGCCTTGTGATTGTGGATATGCACGCGGCTCACGAACGCATTCTTTATGAGCGATTGAAAAAAGAAATGGACGAACAAAAAGTGCTATCGCAAGGATTGTTAGTGCCAATTAGTGTGGCTTTGCGTGAACAGGAAATGAATTGTTTGGAGCAACATTTACCGTTATTTCAACAAGGGGGATGGGACATAGAACCGATTTCTCAAGCCAGTGTTCTGATTCGAAAAGTGCCGCAATTATTAGATCATGTCGATATCAAACAATTTATTCAAGATATGGTCAGTGATTTAATGGTTCATGCCAAGACACAACGCACAGAAGACAAGGTCCACGACATCTTAGGATCTATGGCCTGCCGCGCTGCAGTACATGCAAAGCGGCGGTTAAGTATTCCCGAAATGAATGCCTTATTACGCGATATGGAAAAAACAGCGCACAGCGGCCAGTGCAATCACGGCAGACCGTCTTGGACGCAACTCACCGTACAGGATTTGGATAAAATTTTTCTGCGGGGACGGTGATGATCCCCATTGTCTGCCTCATGGGTCCCACCGCAAGTGGAAAGACCGATCTCGCAGTTGAACTCACCAAACACCTCCCCTGCGACATCATCAGTGTAGATTCCGCGATGGTCTATCGCGGCCTAGACATTGGCACAGCCAAGCCCAACATCGAGATCCAACGCATCGCCCCGCATCGGTTGCTAGACATCCGTGATCCCACAGAAATTTACTCCGTTGGCGATTTTAGAAAAGATGCCATTCGTGAAATAGAAAGCATTATTCAACAAGGACGAATCCCATTATTAGTTGGCGGGACGATGCTTTATTTCCACGCCTTACAGCGAGGCCTCGATGACATGCCCGCGCGCGATCTTCAGGTGCGCCAGCATATTCAAGAAGAAGCGCGTCAACAAGGATGGCCCGCAATGCATGCACAGTTAGCCACTATTGATCCTCAGGCGGCAGCACGCATTCACGTGCAAGACAGTCAACGCATTCAACGTGCGTTGGAAGTGTATCGATTGACAGGAAAGTCTTTAACGCATCATCAACAATTGACGGAAAAATCTTTAACGCAAACGCATCAACAATCGACTACTGATGCCACCAATCAACCACCACCCGCTGTGCCCATGCTCACCATTTTTCATTCGATCGTGCTTTATCCTTCAGACCGTGCTGTGTTGCACAAGCGTATTGAGAAAAGATTTTTAACGATGTTGGACCAAGGATTCATTGAAGAAGTGCGTCGATTATATCAACGCGGCGATCTATCGCTTGATACACCCGCATTGCGCGCGGTGGGTTATCGGCACGTGTGGGAATATCTTTCTGGGACATTATCTTTTGAAGAGATGAAAGAAAAGGCTGTGGCAGCAACGCGACAATTAGCCAAGCGCCAAATGACTTGGTTGCGTCGTTGGAAAGACGCTCTATGGTTGGATAGCGAACAGGCAGGGCTGGTTGAAACGGTATGTGCTTATCTGCGTGGGATTGCTCGTAGGGAGTAGTAGGGCGCGAAAAGCACGCGTCTAATCCACCCTGCCAATAGCTCAGCCCCCCTCCCCAACCCTCCCCCCTCGCAAAAGGCGCGAGGGGGGAGGGAGCCATCTAAGCAGCGCTTACTTAAAACACATATAGATCAGAAAGGGGAGGGGCCATCTAAGCAGGACTTACCTAAAACGTAATAGATCACGAGTACGTTTTAAAGATAGATCAGAGTAGGAAAATTTTGAATCACAATGTGGCCGCAGATGGGCATTTCCTGACAGAAGGTGAGCTATTACTTAACAGAAGGTGAGCTATTACTTAACAGAAGGTGAGCTATTACTTAACAGAAGGTGAGCTATTACTTAACAGAAGGTGAGCTATTACTTTACGTTTTGAGTAAGTGCTGCTTAGATGGCTCCCTCCCCCCTCGCGCCTTTTGCGAGGGGGGAGGGTTGGGGAGGGGGGCTGAGCTGTTACCCCTTGCCAAGCCTATGGTAACCGTGAACGGTTGCCATAGGCTGCTGGCCTTTTAAAATGCGCTCTGTGAAATGTCCAATAGACTCAGCTTCTGAATTTTAGTGCGGTGTCTTCCGCTACGATGATGCCTTCCTGTTTATGTGCTTCTTCATCTTCGTCTTCTTCTGCCACCTTCCCTAGTCCCCCGCCAGCAGCCGCTGCCGCTGCTCCTACTCCGCCGACGCCGGCTACCGCCGCCGCTGCCGCAGCGCCAGGAGGAGGGCCGAGTAGGGCTCCCCCCACTCCCGCGTGCACTACTAGCGGTGGTACGACCGTGGTTGCTGGAATAATCGTACTTCTGCTGACAGCACTGCTATGTATCGTCGCCCCACCACCCCCCGCTCCTGGTGGACTTGGCGGCGGTGTCGCCGCCGCAGTAGAATGCATCGTTCCCGGCCCGCCAGCTTGCTTGTCTTGCTGCACCAGCGGTGTCAATTGATTTTTCTGATTATTAAGTATGCCGAGCGTGCCCATGATGTTCTGAAAACGCGTCTGATTTTTTTCTTTCCATGTATTATTTGTCTGGAATATAAGAGCGCTCTGTAACTGACCTTGAGCTCTCTGATCAATTAACGCACCGTGATCTATTGTTACTGTAAACGACTGAGGAAGCGCGATGGTGTCCACTCCTTCTTTTGTTCCAGTGTATTTCTTTACCCACTCCGCATCTTTATTGTCAGCCTTTTTTGCTTCTTTTATCATTTCTTCTTTAATAGCCTGAAACCCTTCAAAGGATTTCAGTTCTACACGGCGTTCCCCTGCTGCTTTCTCCTTTTCGCCAAGAAGCTCAGAGGAACTATTTGATTTGAAATTGTAAGCGCGTTTCCCAAGGTGTTTCTCAAGAAATTTGCTATCCGTAATAACGTCCTCGATTGTTCCGTCTGCCTTTACGTGACAGAGTTTATACTGAGCAAATCCTCCACGGGTCTTTTCATGCAGTAAAACAAAAGATCCGTTGTATTTATCGCCCACGTTATATTTTTTGTCTAAGACAGCTCCGTTCTCAGGCATCTCCTTCATCGTTACGACCCGAATGTTAAATTGCTCACTAACACAGGTCATCAGGAACTCCTGATAATATTTGTAATTCCTGTTGGCATTACTTGAGCCGTTGGTTTGTAATGCTTTTAAGAAATCGGGATCGTTGATCATGCGAATGTTTGAGTGGCCTGCTTGGCGAAGCGCCTGAATGCCGATGCGAAGCTTTTGTCTTTGATCCGACTCGTCGGCACATGTTGTCACGAGGCATTTAGCTTGATCATCCCATTTTATATAGACCTCATGGGTGTTCTGACCATACATTGTCCCGGGCTTTTCATACCGCAGAATTTGCTGAAAACTCTTTTTCTCCTCTTCTGTCTCAGGGACTTTCATGACTGGTGAGCCTGCCATCGAAGTAAATGTCGGTTGTCCCGATCGCACCGCTTCTGCTGCTTGCATCTCCTGGTAGAATTTGTTTTGCGCTTTATTCAGCGCTTCCAATCGCCACTGTGCCTGTTTTTGGATTTGGATCTTGATATTGGCATCCGAAAGTTCTTCGATTATTTTATCGGTTAATGCTTTTTTCAATTTATTTTCATCTATACTAGCGGCGTTTATACCGGCGGTGTGTGTACCGATGACCTTTTGTACTTCTCCATCGATTGCGTCACGGATCGTCGTTATTTGTTGTGTGATGTCCTTTTGTTCTTTATCGTCTAATTTTTTCTCGAGTTGCAATGTATCCGCGCGAGTTAAGAGAGCTTCTAACTCACCAGCTTTACCGTCGAAGGCAGCAGTGAGTTCTTGTGTGATTGCCGTTTTTTCAGCCGGAGACAGCGCCGCACCCGCTGCAGCAGCAGGAGGAGGCTTTATTTCATTTTCAAGCGTTTCTGTCAGGCTCTTTTTCAGTTCGGTTGGCCATTGTTTCAGAGGATTGTTGGCCTCAGCTCCCCAGTCTTTGAAATCGTTTGCTACCGTCCACCGAGACGGTTGAGCGGGAAGCTGTATATCTGCTGCTGTCGGTGGGTTCTGCGGTTGTGACAGATAATGGGGGACATGCCCACCCGTGCATAAAGCGATGAGCTCGGTTTCGGTGAAACGTCGAGCGTTTGGTTCGTTTTGAAGTTTTGCGGCCTGTGCAGCAGCGAGCATCATGACTGGCCCTTGCTTTCCTGCTTTTACGACACCCAGGTTCCCGGTTTTTTTATCAAAAATATAACAGCCTTCCATTTTTTGAAGTTCTGCCGTATCGGTAGGAATTTTTGTTGTATCGAATTGATGGAGTCTATATCCCATTCCCTTCGCCTTCTGGCCTCGTTCCGCGGTATCTTCATGGGCATCTATTTTATTAATAAGCTCTGCGGAAGCCTGGTCTAATGGAATTTTATTCTTTTTGGGTCGAGTGCTGCCTGCCATAAGTTGTCTCCTCTTTGATTTTATTCAATATATTAATTCTGTTCTATCCTACCCTAACCCTACGACGGCTTTAACGCCTCTATTTCCTTATTATAGATGATGGTATCTGCTTGTGGTGGGGAATAATTCAAAATTTCCAGAAATTTCCCTTGTTGGTTCCCTAAAATTTGCAGCCTTACCCAAGCCATTCGTACCATCTTATCAAACCCGCTGAATTCAATAGACCAACCCCGTTGATACACTTCATCCGCCATGGCGCGAGCAGTCATATAGGTATCTTGGATTGTCCGCGCATGAGTAAATAAATCTTTCGGCGCGCCCGTCAAGCAGCTGCCGCGATCATAGACGAGATAATGCGGGCTAGCCCCCTTTAAGGACAGCAGATTTAATGGCCCAGGAGCATCTAAATTATGCGCATTCCAGACGGTCAAGAAGGCAAATCGTTCCAGTAAGTAATACACGTCAAAGGGGGTTATTGGCCAATTAAAAACATCTCCTAAATCGGCCATGGTAGGTATCGGTTGACCGGTTTGCATGGCCTGCCATATCTGAGTTTTCAAGGCTTGAATGATGGTGCGTTGATCCGCGACGTTTATTTGTTTAATCAACAGATTAAATTCTAGAGAGAATGTTTCACCTTCGATGTCTTCTGCGGTGACTAAGATGACGTAATTTTCCGCGGTTCCTTTCGCGGGAATGCCTGAAACGATACCCTCGGGAGTACAGATCAAGCCTTTAGGCAAGGGAGACCCGTTTTTGAGTGCTGCGTGGAAACGAAGTTGAGTGCGGGCGTCTGCTAGTTTGATAAAGATTTTTAAGTCTAAAGGTTTAAACCCCGCCCCTTCATTGAGGCATTGATCGGGCACTGCTTTTAGCAAAGACATTGAGGGCATGGGCGATCTCCGTTCATGAGCTTTATAGTAATGGTATTAGTATTGCAGATAATTGTTTTTTATAAAAAGCATATTATACAAATCCCCCTTGCATCCCCCTTTTTCAAAGGGGGAACCTTACTGAAGATCTGGGTTAGTTTAACGATAGTGCCATTAGGACAACCATAGGGGCAGCTATTAGGATCAGACTATGGCGCAGGCGTTAACTAATTAGACCGTCGTTAAACTAATCAGACTATGGTGCAGGCGTTAACTAACCGAATATCTTGGGAATGGTTCCCCCCTTTGAAAAAGGGGGTTAGGGGGATTTGTATATATAAAAACTCACACCACTTGATATATCTCATAACTCAACACATTGCACTGGCGGCAAGCACTACAAGCCGGTGTTTTCAACACCGCGCAGATGCATCCTTTGCGTATCCAGTGTTGAAGCATGTGACGCGCGAGTTCTGCGTCGCACTGAAAATGCTCCGTGATATCCCCTAAGCTCGCGATTTTTTTTTCCTGCAAATAGTGTTTCAGCTCGATCAAACTCATACTGTTTGCACCTCTTCATGCCCCTCTTTACGATACAACGGCGTTGTTGCCATACCGCGAACCGTCAGGATCAACACAGCAAATATCGTTAAAATTCCGACAATCCATCCTAAAGATGTACCCACATGCCGCGTCACAGTAGCTGCTTGATAGAATATCACCGCAGCGCCATAAGCGACGGCTGTCATCCAACCGACTGAAAAAAGTGCCCAACGAACATTCAATTCGCGCAGTATGGCCACCACGGTGGAAACGCAAGGAAAATAGAGCAACACAAATAACAGATAACTAAAGGCTCCGATAGGACCATCAAAATAACGAACCATGGAACCATAAACGTTTGGAGTGACGCCGTTCAATGTGCCATTCAATGCGAGATTCACATGATCGATTTGTGAGTACAGCACATTTAAAGAACCAACCACGACTTCTTTCGCTAAGATTCCGCCGATAAGGCTGACGATGGCAGGCCAATTATCCGGTTGAATTCCCATCGGAGCAAACAGCGGTGTGATCGAGCGGCCTATGTCTGATAGAAGCGATTGAAAATGAGGCTCGCCATGATTGAATGCTCCGTGAATGTTAACGGCTTGTAATAGCGCGAGGCAGACACAGAGAGGAAGGATGAGTATTCCCGCGTGTACGATAAAAGAGTTTAAACGTGATCCCGCATGCCGCAGAAGCGTAGGCCAATGCGGAAGATGATAGGGCGGGAGTTCCATAATCAAGGGAGCGGGTTGTCCTGGTAGTGCGGTGCGACGCAATAGAAAACCCGTCAATATAGCCATGATGATGCCAATGAAATACAGAATGAACACGATATTTGGACCATGAGTCGGAAAGAAAGCCGCGGTGAACACGGCATAAATCGCTAACCGCGCTCCGCAAGACATAAAGGGAGTCATCATGATGGTGAGAATACGGTCGCGCCGATTTTCAAGCGTGCGCGCCGCCATCACCGCAGGTACGTTACAGCCAAAACCCACAATCATGGAGACAAACGCTTTTCCGGGCAAACCAAACGCGCGCATCAAGCGATCCACCACAAAGGAAGCGCGGGCCATGTAGCCTGAGTCTTCGAGAAAAGCGAGAAAAAGGAATAGCGCTCCAATGACAGGGATAAACGTGATGACGGTTGTGATGCCCGTGCCGATTCCTTGGGTCAATAATAGGATCAATAGGTCCGGGCATCCTTGTTGATGCAAGATAAACCGGAAGCCGTCCACAAAAACAGCTTGGCTGGCTTGATTAAAAAGATTTTGAAGTGCGCCGCCAACATTAATGGCAAAGAAAAAGAGGGCATACATCATTGCTAGAAAAATGGGGATGCCTAATATTCGATTCAACACGATTCGATCGAGGCGAGCGGTGTGTGACGTTTGTTGCAGGGATTCTTTCGAAATACAGGACGAGACGCCTTCATGAATCCAGCGATATCGCGCGTCTGCTAATAGGATATCCGCATCTTCGCCCTGAGCCTCTCGGATTTTTTGTTTCCATTGTTGTGCCAGAGGCAAAATCTCAGGCGCTACTTTTTGCTGAGCCAGGCTATCGTCTTCCAACAGACGAATGGCAAGCGCTTGAGCTTGTCCTGGCGAAGAAATCGCAATCTGCGTGGCGAGTGTTTGAATGGCGCTGTTTAAGGGTTCTCCATAATCTAATCTCCCAACTGAGTCGAATCTCCCAACTGAGTCTAATCTCCCAACTGAGTCTAATCTCTCAACAGAGTCTAATCTCTCAACAGAGTCTAATCTCTCAACAGAGTCTAATCTCTCAACAGAGTCTAATCTCCCAACGCGCTGTTTACCCACCTGGGAGGTCAGCCAACTACTCCCCTCTCCCTCGCACTGTTTGCCTGCTTGAAAGGGTAGCCAAGTATTTCCCTCTCCCACGGTGCTTTTCCGTGGGAGAGGGTCAGGGTGAGGGTGCTGATAGTTTGCACAATCCAAACGAGGGGCATTATCCAAGAATTCCTTCAGTGCCCCCACGCCCTGGTTTTTATTAGCCTGTAGCGCAACGACAGGGCAGCCTAGAAAACGGGACAAACCATCCAACGATATATGTAATCCCCTTTTCTTTGCGATATCGAGCATATTGACGGCGACCACTAAGGAGGAGGAAGCACCTTCTCTCATTTCCAATAATTGCGCAGTGAGATACAGATGTCGTTCCAAATTGCTAGCATCAACGATATTAACGATGTAATCGGCTTCATGATTTAAGATAAATTGACACGCAATATGCTCATCGATGGCAGCAGTTTCTGAAACGGCGGTTAGTGAATAAACCCCAGGAAGATCGATGACTTCAAAAAGAGTATCGCAGTACGTAAAAAAACCGCTTTTGCGTTCAACAGTGACGCCCGGCCAATTTCCTACATCTTGATGTGACCCTGTTAATGTATTAAACAGCGTTGTTTTCCCGCTATTAGGATTGCCAATCAGGGCGATTTTGACAGGAGTTCTAGGCATTGATAGGTACCTAAGCTGAACGATCGATATGCACTTTTTCGATTTTTAAAATATGCGCTTCGTCACGACGTAAACTCAGGGCATAACCACGCACAGCGATTTCAATGGGATCCCCTAGCGGAGCAACTCGGGCGACCGTAAATTCAGTGCCGGGAAGCAATCCCATGGCCAGGAGTTTTTTTCGGTAACACGGTTCTCCTGGATCTATTCCGACAATGCGCCCGTGATCTCCTTTGTGCATATCTCTTAAGTGCATCGGTATGACCTTATGTTTTTGCGATGTGAACGTAAGCGTAACTATCCACGGCAACCTTCTAACAGGTGTCATTCCCGCATGCTTTTAGCGGGAATCTATTTCTACGTAGCTATCAGTGTTGCCAAAGGCTGAATAGATTCCCGCTAAAAGCATGCGGGAATGACACAGTCCGGGAAAAGTCGTGAATAGTTACACGTAAGCCAGTATCCCTCTCAGTGTTTCTTTTGTCAACTCAGTTGAGAATAATTCTTAATTGAAATATTAATGTAATAAAAATCAATAAATTATAAATTTATTTTTTCGTCTTTTAGAGGGTTGGTTTCATACATTTAATAGTCGAATGACTGCTATAATTAAGATGTAAACCTAGAAACCTTATGGGAGAAATCAATCATGAGTCATTCAGGTAGTGATCACGAAAGAGAAGGCCCAAAATCCAAAAAATCGCCAATGCCAACGGTTGCTATCGAAGAGGGTGAAGAAAAATCTTCGGAAGCTCTGGTTGAGGCGGGGGCAAATCAGGCGGCAGCGACCATCGCTTCGGAATCTAGAACAGTTCCTATAGAAGAGTTGGATACAGCGGGTTTAATAGGAAAGAGATTTAATGAAATTTATGACAAACAAGAAGTGTTTCACCAAGCAATGGTGGATCTGGTGGGTCATCGTTTATCTTCTCTGATGAAGCAATTGCAACCCAAATACCCACAACAGGCGTCGCAGTTACAGTCGTATTTAGATCTTTACACGCCATTAACAATAAATCCTTTCCCGCATTTAGACGAGATGAAATCTAAAACCATAGAAGAAAAATTGAGTCAACTGGAACAGATATTACATTCACCAGCAATGGCGAATACTCTCATGGCGATTGGAGGAGTGAGCACTCAGTATGCTAATTTTAGTAAATTTATTGTTGAAATACAGAAATTGCTAAAAATAAAAGATTCTGACTCGGATTTCTATGTGATCACTCAGAATATTGGTAAACCCCTACAACATGGCCCAAGATATGGGCTCCTATTCAACGATGTGCTCAAAGAAATAGAAGATATTAAGAAAAAAATCAATCCAGCAATAGGAACCAGCCGGGAGCATTTAACAGCATTAGAATATCTTTCCGATCGTATGAAACCGTTAACAACACTAGCGGGCGACGCAATGCGTCAAATTAATGAAGGCATGCAGAAGCGCGCGACTAGTGAGCTGCTGACTTCCTTGCTGCAGGGACTCAAAACAATTCCAAACCGCGAAGCAATGCCTAACAGCAAAATGTTAGATCAGTTGTATACAGAAATAGAGAAAATTTCGCAGAAAAACCTTTCAATGGAAGAGACGCAATCAGCGCTTCGTGAAGTCCTTATGGAGCCGTATGTAAAGCTCTACTATTTAGAAACAACGAAAGGCTTGTTGGACAGAAAATCGCAGCAAGGCCCTACTTTGGCCTATTTAAGTAAGTTGCTTAAGGCGTGTAACTTGACATTAGAAGGAGCGCGCACAGAGTTAAGCGGCAAAGGGGAGTCACTGGAAGCGAAACTACTGGCTTGGATTGGCCAATCTTCTGAAGAATCATTGCCGCGATTAATTACGGTTCTTTTTCAGGAAGCGTTAAAGCAATTTACGGAAGAAAATCTCACGATATATAGAAATATTCAAAAGGCGGTGGTTCGCATGGGACTCAATGCTGTTGATCACTGGAATAAACTCGTACGAAAATCGACGAATGCTGCAGCGAAAAATTTATTGCTTGCAACACAACGCAATCATCTTCGATTGATCAATTTACCGGAGGGTGTTCCAATTTCGAAGGAGCTTAGAGATGAGGTCGAAAAAACGACCAAAACACCAGTTTTAATACGGCGGCGAAGTTCGGGAAAGCATGGAGATGCCTTTTGGATTTATGGGTATCGTAGGGAAGACGACAAGTGGCGAGAGACACCCATTCCTGATGCTGCTTTAACGCTTTCAGATAGGAAGATGCTGAGAGCCTTACCTTTTGACGAAGGACATTTGGACGCTGAGGATGATCGCTTTGTTCCATCACTTGGTCGCATGGTAAATCAAAGGCACGACGTGATTCAAACTACAGAAAAAGAAATGACACGGGCGTTTCATACGGAGCTGAAAAAAAGAGACTCCTTTTTTAAAAGTTTTGCAGTGGAGCAGACACGATTTTTGAAATTGAATAATTTGTTGGCAGAAGAAAAAACAAAGCAACAAAAAAACATTAAGGATTCAAAATTGAAGATGCAGGTGGTGCAATCTTTAAATAAGCTGATAAACGTATTATCAACACTAGAAGAAGCAAAAATAGCGTCGTTGTCGTCATCCTCTTCTTCGTCATCGTCATCCTCTTCCTCATCATCGTCATCATCGACTGCAGAGCACGAACGAGACAATCAAGATTTTGCAACGGTTCATGAACAGGTACTTAAGACTTATCTGGATCTTTATATCTTGGGAAGATATAGAGTGGGGACATCATCGTTGGGGACATCCATGAAAAAAGGTTTTGTAACCGACTTCGAAGAACTACTGAAAACATTCCAAAACGAGACCAAGGGAGAGATGTTTGTTGGTTTTGGCACTAAAGGTAAAGATGACGATGATGTTATTTTTGGTTCGGTTGCTCCTCATCGCGATAGGATGAAAAGTCTCGTGCACTATGCGTTGAAACGAGCGCTGACGGAAGGGATTCAATATGATGAGCGTGATCATAAGGATGAAAAAGAAAGAAAAAAATTGATTTTTACCAACGCGATGAAGGCCGTGTCGCGCATGGGTGGAGAGGCTGAAGTGTACTGTACGCAGTGTTTGTTGGATTTTATCGTGAAAATGTCGAAGAAAGGGCGTATGGAATTTACGGCCCTTCAGTTAAGTTCTTATGGGGAAGATCAAATCAAAGAGAGTTATAAAAAATTTATAGAGGCAGTGCAGCGCAATGCGACGTTGAACGATTTTGTTAATAGTGATGAATTTCTCTCATCCTTCTCGCCAGAAGAAAAAGGAGAAAAGAGCGGTTTAGGATTGAGTGGTAGCTCGCATTAAAAAAATTAGCGCTGTGTTATAAGCGCTGTGTCATGTTAAATCAATAAGTTGCCTTCGCCTTTTAGTAAATATTCGGTGGTGACGTCTAATTACTGTGTCATCCCGCGCAGCTTTTAGCGCGGGACCCAGCGCCTTAAGCCGCGTGGGATGCAAGGCTCTGGGTCCCGCGCTAAAAGCTGCGCGGGATGACACGACTTTCGAACATCACCACCGAATATTTACGCCTTTTAAATGAGTGCTCACATCGTTTTCAAATTCTCCTGTTATTTTTCCCACAGAATTCGGTACAATAGCCGTCATTGATAAAGTAACGCATCTTAAGAGGTGTATTTTGACAGAGTACTTAACG
>Ga0207114_1154_pt1 | contig 18120 bp, 12 predicted proteins | sample Alteio_BWMinHeat_70_FD_153560 | JGI IMG/M metagenome (GOLD analysis project Ga0207114, IMG submission 153560) | Enriched cells from forest soil in Barre Woods Harvard Forest LTER site, Petersham, Massachusetts, United States -... | ecosystem: Environmental > Terrestrial > Soil > Temperate forest >... | reverse complement strand
ACTAGTCTGTTCTCTTTTTTTACAAGCAATAAAAGCCCTGTTTATTTCCCTGGTGCGGCTTTCCTCATGGGAGCATTCCTGACCGTGATTAGCGTGTTTATGGCTATGAGGTCCCTGAAGCTTTATAAACAAGAAGGGATATAAATAAATTAAGGATTAAGGATTAAGGATGTATTGTTTTTAGTTTTCGGGTAATTTATTGAGTATTTATAAGAGGTTCCATATATTTAACTTAAATATGTAAATAAAAAAATTCAAATCCATAATCCCAAATCCTAAATAATTTAATGCCTGTTGCCATGTCAGAACAAACAATTACTCAGGTACTGCCTGTTCCGGAAACATTAAAAACATCGATGCATGCCAAGGTCATGGAAATCGCTTCTGTTTTGGCTGAGCGCAAGGCCGATCAGGAGGATATAGGACTGCTTACAGGGAAACCTGGAATAGCCATCTTCTACTTTTATCTTTACAGAGCTACAGGGGATGAAAAATATTCTGAACTGGCTTCTCAGCTATTGCTTGACTCTTTTGATCTCCTGAACAACGGAGAAAAAAACCATCGCTTTTGTGCAGGAATTGGTGGATTCCTATGGAGTCTGGAATTTCTGGCAGAACATAATTTTCTGGAAAGGGAAGACGTGTCTGAACCTCTGGATCAGTTGGATGAATTTATCAACCGAGCCATGATCATCGATATGGATGCATGCTTTTACGATTACCTGCATGGGGCCCTGGGTAACGGACTGTACTTTCTGAAGCGATTGCCCCACAATCCATCTGTCAAGATCTACCTCGAAACACTTTTGGATAAATTACAGGTCTGCAGCGTGAAGGAAGCCGATGGGTCGATTAAATGGGAGTCGGAATTGAATATTGAAACAGGATCAAGAGGATTCAACCTCAGCCTCTCTCACGGTCATGCCAGCATCATTTATTTTCTCAGCAAGGCGTTGAGGAGCGGGATCAGTCCCGCTAAGTCAACGGAACTCCTGGAAGGCTGTGTACGTTTTATGCTGAAACAGCAGTCTGACACGAAGACGTACGGATCCGCTTTTCCGAGTTGGATAAAGGATGGGGAGGAAGCTTCCAAAAGCCGTTTGGCGTGGTGTTATGGAGATATGGGTATTGGATTTGCTTTGTACGAAGCAGCTCTTGCACTGAAAAATAAAACCCTTGAAGAAAGGGCTGTCCGCATTTTACTGGATACGTGTTCGCGTCGAGAGGTGAAAGAGGAGTATGTATTGGATGCAGGTATTTGTCACGGCGCAGCCGGAATGGCTTATATGTACAACCGTATGTTCCGGAATACCGGCAACCAAGAGTTTGCCGCAAGCTCCCGCTTCTGGTATGAACAAACCCTTGAAATGGCGAATCAGGCGGATGGCCTGGCTGGCTACAAATCCTGGAAGACTGAAAAGCTTGGAGGATGGGTCCCGGAGTTTGGAATGCTGGAAGGTGTTGCCGGAATCGGATTATGCCTGATTGCCGGAATCAATGACCTGGATCCGGCCTGGGACCAGTGTCTTTGTCTCAGCTGAAGCGAAGACAAAAGCAAGATCGGAGAAACAGAAAGAGACCGGGTCTTGAAAGTTATTTGACGAGGGAGACACGACCGATGAGGTGATGCGGATTTTCATTTATATCCCAGCAATCTATCTTCCACACATAAACATCTTCCTGAACAACATCGCCTCCATTGCTTACCCTTCCATCCCAACCTGTTCCCCACTGATGAGTCTCCCATAAAAGCTGGCCCCAGCGATCAAAGATCATGAAATCATAGTGGGCAGGGTCTATGCCTTCTCCTACAGGTTTAAAAACATCATTCAGTCCATCTCCGTTTGGAGTGAAGCTGTTGGGAACATACAATTCTACTTCTCCGGTCACTTCCATGCAGTGCTCGGATGAATCGCGACAGCCATAGGTATTGGAAATCTCCAGATTGACACAGTATTTTCCGGGGTTTCCATACTGAAAGCAAGGGTTTGGAATAGTGCTGGTGTTATGTTGCACATCCCCGAAGGTCCACAAATACGACAAGGTCATTCCCGAATCCAATGCCGTGTTATGTGAAAAACAAATGCCTGATGAGAGAGACGGTAACACCGTAAAAGATGCATTCGGGTGAGGGTATACCTTAATCATGTTTGGATGGGTCACTATCTGTGTGCAATTGCCTTTGGAAGCGGTAAGAGTCACGGCATAGATTCCGGCCGTGTTGTAACAATGTGAAGCCTGGATTGAAGAAGAAGAGGTCTGATCCCCGAAGTTCCAGGATACGGTTGTACCGGCCGGAAGGCTTGGAGTGAAATTTACGCATACAGGAGCGCAACCCGATGAGTCCTTGCTTGTAAAACTAATGGTTAGGGGAGTGCCGGAATTCAGTACTGTGGTGGCGGTAGTGTGGCAGCCGTTGGAGTCGGTGACAGTGACCGTATAAGTTCCGGGAACCAGGTTGATCAGGCTACTCATACTACCTCCACCCGGATTCCAGGAATAGGTATAGGCTCCGGTTCCTCCGCTGACATTAGCGGATGCTTTGCCGCTGTTACCTCCACAGCCGGTATCCTGAGCGGTGACACTTGCCAGGAGTTTGGGCGGATCAGTTAATACTGTACTAAAATTAGTTTTGCAGCCGTTCAGGTCAGTCACCGTTCCCGAGTATGTTCCGGCGGATAAACCACTGGCGTGGAATCCTGTTTGAACGGGTATGGTGTTCCAGGTAACCTGATAAGAAGGGGTTCCTCCGGTTACAGCAATGGATATTCCGGAAGTGTCTCCGTTGCATCGTATTCCACGGGTAAGCAGGCTGTCCCGTATGGGCATAGGTTGTATCACCTGTATGGGAAGGGATTGTGTACAGCCATTTGCCCCGGTAACTGTAACGGTGTAATTGCCCGCAGTAAGGTTGTTGACGTTTTGGCCCGTCATTCCGTTCGACCATGCGAAGGCGGGGAGGGGAGTTGAAATTCCCGTTACCTGAAGTGAAATGGATCCGTTGCTGCCTCCGTTGCAGGTTACATTCTGGGTCACCGGCACAATGCTTCCCATTACGGAGGGCGGGATGACTACGGTATCGCGAACCGTATTTACATTGCAGGCATCATCGTGTATGGTGGCAATGTATGTGCCCGGAGTCAGGTTGATTGCCACCGGGCCTGTTTGTATAGGAGTGGTGTTCCAGAGGATGGTGTATGGAGCCTTACCTCCGGAAATTTCAAGGCTGTCGGTTGCTGGACTCACGCAACTTTGAATGTGGTTTTTAACTTTTATGCCGGCACAGGACGGAAGGCTCACGGTGAAACACGAAACAAATCCCTTTCCGCAGGCATAAAGGAGATTGTTTTGACCCAAACTCAAATCGTAAAGTGTATCGGGAGCCGTGATGGCAGAAACAAAGCTGAGGGAATTGTATTGTTGAATGTTTTTTCCAAAACCCAGAAACACATGGTCGCAGTTGTCGGATGTGATTCCACCATAGCTGCGTGCATTTTTAATGATAGGTCCGTTTACGGTTACCGTACCCATGGAGGCTCCGGTGGAGGTGTTCCATTTGCCAAGTACATGGCTGTCGTATGTATACAGACCCGTGCCTCCCATACTCATTCCATTGTATCCGTTGCTGTAACCGGTTATGGAACCGGGGGTATAGTTTACGGCAAAGGTCTCCACAAACATATACCCCGATGGAACCTGCCAGGTAATGGGGGAAAGGGCAGGCAGGGGAAGACTATACAGGATGTTGTCAAAAGCTCCGGGACTGGAAGCAGAACGGGCTGTGGCCATGTAACAATTCCCTGAATTGTCTGCAGCCAGTCCCCACATGTCGTGGTATCCTGTAGGGGAGTTTAAGACATTTACGGGAGAGAGGCTTGTAAGGCTGGTATCCACATAGCAGGCGGTGTAGGATGGAGTGGTAATACCTCCACCGGCAATGACCAGTTGACTGGTGCAGGAACTGAAGGAAATGCGCCACATTTCGGTAAAGGACAGATCTCCTCCAAAATTACCTACCGGATTGCCGGCGGTATTTAGTTTAATAATTCCTGCTCCGGTAACCGGGTTGTACCCTTCCACGATGTAAACAGATCCTGAGCGGTGGTCAACGGCAAAATCCCCGTATCTTTTCTTTGTTCCGGTAAAAGTAGTGGTATAGGTCCAGACGGGTGTGCCTCCAGGGTTGTATTTAATAACCTGGAAGGGGAATCCTCCTCCGTAGATGTAACAGTTGCCGGCGTTGTCCCAGTCGACATCATAGGCTCCTTTGCCGATGGCAAAAGCAGGAGGGGAGGTTGTCCAGGGATCAATCAGAAGGGTTTGGGACGGATCATAATCACCGGTATTGAAAGTTACATTGCCCTTTTTCAGATAAAACGAACAGGATACCATTTTTCCTGTACCAACCTCCCAGGCTTTAGGTGAATGATCAGTAAAGCAACCGAAGAGGGATTGAATGAGCAGGTTTCCTTCTGCAGTATATCCGACCGACCGGCTTAAGGGGTAGGACATGGATATGGAAGAAACCTTTGCCCCGGGGTGTATGGTAAAACTGTATTTAAAGCCCGGTTTGTCCTTTGGAAACTCAAATTCCATATCAATACCTGCAAATAGGTTGCGGTAAACCAGTCGTTCAAATGCCCTTGCCCGTATTGACCGGTTTTTGCCGGCGCCGTATGTAAATTCTTCCTTATTTAGCAGCTCGGGAACGAGGGCTGCATTTTCAGAACTTCCGGGAAAGGTAATCTGGTGGAATTGTTCCCGGGTGACAGTCTCCATAGATTCCATCTCCTCTTCCGGCAACGATCCTTTGTTGGCATCCTTATTGTCATCTTTATCGGGTTTAATTTCTTCTGTAACCGTGTTTTTAACCCAGATTCCTTTGATGCTGAAGTAATAGTCCAGCCCGTTTAAGCTGGCTCCAAAGAGGACAGGGCCTGAATGCAGGCTGTCGGGGAGTGTAAATTGCCCCTTGTTTTCCACAAACAGTTTTTGCTCGAAAGGGGCTTTTACCTCCCAACGGGTTTGGGGATTTCCGGCTAAAAGGGGAATGGATACCGTAAGAATAAGAACACAGAGTGGCAAGGATAAGTTAACAAGCCAGCAGAAAGAACCAAATCCGGTATTTGCTCTGTGAGCACCTTGTTTCATTTCCATCATGGGATTATTCAAGCATAAATTTCCGCATTCAACCGAATTTTCTCAAACCAAAGAGGAGCATAAAGACCCTTCAATAGGATTTAACCTTTTTCCGGACGGGCTGTAAAAGAACCTATGATAGGACCGTATGTATGATATTTATTATAAGTTTGCCTGGTACTTAACGCGCGGTTAATCTGTTCTCCCTGTGAAAACACCTTCTGATGAACTTTTCATGCTTATCAAATCCCTTAACCGGTATGAGAAACGGCATTTTAAAGCCGCTTCCAGGCATGGACGGGGGCAGGAGGCCAAAGAGCACACGGCTTATCTTTCCCTGTTTGATGCTTTGGATAGTATGGATAGCTACAGTGAACAGGAACTGCTATCAAGGTTAAAGAAAAGCGGAGGGCCTGAAAAATTAAAACGCATCAAAAGTTACCTTCAGGAGAGCATCCTCCGCTTTCTGGAAGCCTACTATGTGGATTACTCCATAGAGATTCAGCTTCAGCGCCACCTTCAGCGTATTGAGGTATTACTGGAAAAGAGACTATATGAAATGGCCTGGAAAGTGATTGGTAGAGCAGAGAAACTGGCAATGGAAAATGAAAATTACCTCTATTTGCTCATCTTGCTGGACTGGAAACGAAAAGCCATACTCAGGCAGGTAGATATACCACTGATTAACGAATACCTGAAATCTGGTTTTGACGTGGAAATAGAATCTTTAGAGCTTTACAGAAACCTGATTGGCTTCAGGAAGTTGAACTTTCAACAGGATGCCATCCTGAAAACAAGATTTGAAGGGGCGGATGAAAACAGCATTCGGGAGCTGAAAGGCTTGTTGAACAGTCCCCTCTTAAAGGATACTGGAATGGCCAGGTCAAAACGCGCTTTGGGACTTTACTGGGCTATACTGGGGAACACCTACATTTACTTTAAGGAAGACTGGGAGAAAAGCAACAATTGCTATAAAAAAGCCATAGCTGTTCACGAAGAGGCAGCCCTTTGTCAAAACGAAAATGCCCGGATTTATTTAGGTCTTTTAAGCGGTCTCAGTACTACGGAGATATTGCTGAAGAGACCGGTGGAGCTGAAAGCTACGGTTGAGAAAGCTAAAGCCTTTTTTAACCGACAGCCCAAGAAGATGCAAACCGGAAATCTGCAGAACCAGTATATGGGAATATTAATTAATTATATTTCCTTTCAGGTGGAGCAATTTAATCTGGATCAGGCTCTGGAACAATCGGAAAACGCAAAGGATTTTATTGACAAGTTCGGAGATGAAGTGATTTATCTGGTGTTTTATGCCAATTATGCCATTACGGCCTTTTTTCTGAAGGATTATCACCTCTCACTTAAAAGCATCAACAAAATTCTTGCACGGGAAAAGACGAAGGTCAGGCAGGATATTGTGAATGATTTCAGAATTTACAACCTCCTGGTTCATTACGAACTTGGAAACGATGACTTGCTGCCGAACCTAACCAAATCAACACGTAATCTACTTTCCAAAGGACATGTACTGAATCCGGCGGAGGTGCTGATACTGGATTTTTTTGAAAAAAAAATCCACAAAACATTTTCCAGGCAGGAGAGAAAGCAACTGTACCATTCCGTCAGCGAACAATTAGAAGGCCTAATCTCCACTCAGAAACCTCCATACAATCAGAGGCATTATTCTTTTTTACAGGAATGGTTTGAGAGCAAAACGGAAAACGCATCCTTCCTTGAATGGTCAAAGCACAAAACGTTGAAAGAGCCGACCAGGTGACTCAGGTCGTTTTTAGTTTGGAGAATGCTTCAACGGAAAAGGCCAGATCGGTCGAGTCACAGGAGAAACCTATCCGTGTGACAATACCTTCCATCTGTCCCGGAGGAACATAACGTATTCCATCGGTTACCGGATCAGAAATATTGATACTGGTCAGCTGCTGACGAATATTCCCGTCTTTCATGAAATAATGAATGCGGAGCATGACGTTTGGATGCTTGCCGGAAACATTGGAATGTGATTCCATAACCAGGGTCTGAGAGAGGTCCTCCAGACAGCATTCGCTTATTTCGTATGAAGCTTTTTCCCTTACTACAAAATCCGGCTGGTAACCAGCTTTGATACGAATGGAAGCGGTAGGGGAGATGGGTTTCATAATCCGGGTTCAATGATCATTCAAAGGTAACCCCCTTTTTTGATATTCCGTCCAATTGAGGTATTCGTCTCCTTTCCGGTGCTCTTCCATGGTGATGCAATCCTGAACCGGACATACTATCTTGCAAAGGTTACAGCCTACGCATTCCTCTTCTTTGATGGTATACGTATTGTAAGGCGCTCCTTTCTTGATGTCAATGCTTTGGTGAGAAGTATCTTCGCAGGTGATGTAACACAATCCGCAGTGAATGCATTTATCCTGGTCAATGTTGGCGATGATGTGGTAGTTGATATCCAGTTCTTCCCATCGGGTGATATTGGGCACCGACAGGCCCCTGAAATCCTCTATGCTTTTATATCCCTTTTCATCCATCCAGTTGCTCATTCCTTCACAAAGGTCGGTAATGATGCGGAAGCCTTGTATCATGGCGGCTGTACATACCTGAACGTTAGAAGCTCCAAGCAGTATAAATTCCACGGCATCTCTCCAGGTACTTATTCCTCCGATACCGGAAACAGGTACTTTCCTGGCTATAGCGTCCTGGGAAAGCGTGGTGAGCATCTTCAGGGCAATAGGTTTTACTGCCGGACCGCAATACCCACCGAAAACCGACTTGCCTCCAACATTGGGGTTTGGAACCAGGGTGTCGAGGTCTATCCCGGTAACAGATTGAATGGTGTTTATCAGAGACAAAGCATCCGTTCCTCCGGCAATTACCGCCTTGGCGGCAGGGACCACCGAGTGGACGTTTGGAGTAAGTTTGGTAATGACCGGAATGTTGGCCACTTCCATGACCCATTCCACCACCATCTTGGCAATTTCAGGATCCTGCCCCACACTGGCTCCCATACCTCTTTCCACCATGCCGTGAGGGCATCCGAAGTTCAGCTCCAGTCCATGTGCACCGGTATCCTGTGCCTTCTTTACCATCTCATGCCAGCTCTTGCGGTCGTTATCGGCCATCAAAGAAACCACCATGGCCCTGTCGGGAAACTCTTTCAATACCTCTTTTATTTCCTTCAGGTTTATATCCAGTGGCCTGTCTGAGATAAGTTCAATATTGTTAAATCCCATGGCTTTCTGACCGTTGTAATTCAAGGAAGAATAACGGGAAGAAACGTTCTTTACCTGTGTCCCCAGGGTTTTCCATACCACACCACCCCAACCGGCTTCAAAGGCACGAAGCACATTGATCTTTTTGTCTGTTGGAGGCGCAGAGGCCAGCCAGAATGGATTGGGTGATTTGATTCCGAGGAAATCTGATTTTAAATCTGCCATTGAAAAAGTTGTTTATAAATGATTCTTTCAATTGCCACGACCTTCAGGTCGTGGCAATTGTTGTTTTATTTTTTTAGATAAAGGAGAATACCCTCCGCCGCGTCCTTGCCTGCCTGAACCGCATCCACCACTTCTTTGCCACCGTTCACGGCATCTCCACCGGCAAAAACGCCTTTCAGGTTGGTCAGGCCTTTTTTATCTGCGATTATTTTCCCTGTTTTGTTTTCAATGCCTGTAGCATTCACGAGACCTTCGAATGGAATCTGTCCTGCTGCCTTGATAACCATATCCACTTCCAATGTAAAGGTTTCTCCAGTGTCCACCGGGGCACGTCGTCCCGAAGCATCGGGTGTTCCGAGTTTCATCTTGCTGCAAACCAGTTTTTTTACTTTCCCATTTTCTCCCAGAATTTCTTTGGGAGAGGCCAGCCATACAAACGAACATCCATCCAGTTTGGCCAGATCAAGTTCCACATCCGTACAGGGTTTTTCATGCTCCGTTCTTCTGTAAATCATGGTCACTTCATGAGCTCCCAGTCTCTTGCTCTGGGTTGCCGCATCTATGGCTGTCATTCCCATTCCAATCACGGCAACTTTATCTCCTACGGCGATGCGGGAGTAATCGTGGGTGCGGAGTTCATAGATAAATGAAATGGCATCCACCACTCCATCCAGGTTTTCGCCCGGAATATCCAGTGAGCGTGCAATACCCACTCCTATCCCCAGAAAAACGGCGTCGTATTTCTTTTGAAGATCTGCCAGTTGTACATCCTTACCCAGTTCTTTACCATATTCGATGGAAATTCCTCCCAGTGAGAGAATGTAATCCACTTCCTCCTCGCAGAATTGAGGGGTGACCTTATAGGCGGCAACACCGTATGTCATCAGTCCTCCGCCTTTTTCTTCCTTTTCGAAGATCGTTACGTCCACTCCTTCCGCTGAAAGCTTGTGAGCGCAGGATAGTCCGGCAGGCCCGGCACCTATTATAGCCACTTTTTTTCCATTGGAAGGTTTTCGGGTGAAGAGTTTCCATTTTTCACTAATGGCTTTCTCCACTGCAAAACGCTGGAGTTTCGCTATGGAAATGGGCGTGTCTTCAAGCAGGTTGAATACACAGGCTCCTTCGCACAATTTTTCCACAGGGCAAACCTTGGAACATCCGCCCCCGAGGATATTACTCGACAGGATAGTATGAGCCGATCCTTTCAGGTTACCCGAAGCAATCTGTTTGATAAACTGTGGTACGTTGATGCTGGTAGGACAAAGCTTGGTACAAGGAGCGTCGTAACAGTACAGGCATCTGTTGGCTTCAATGACTGCGCCTTCGGCGTGCTCGAAAGGGGGGTGAACGTCGGAGAAATTTTCCTTCAGTTCTTCCGGTGACAAACGGTTGTTTTGTATAGACATTTCAATTATTCATTTTAAGAAAAAAACATAACGGTCTTCTTATGAGTGGGCTTCGGGATTTAAAGCTCCGTGAGTCTGCCATAGGTCTCGGGTCTGCGGTCCCTGAAAAACTGCCAGGTGCTTCTTACCTGATCAATCAGATCCAGGTCAAATTCGGCAATAAGAAGCTCGTCCTTGTCTTCTGAAGCACAGGCGAAGATTTGTCCCCGAGGGTCGACGAAATAGGAGTTGCCGTAAAACTTGCCCAGGTTCCAGGGTTTCTCGGTACCCACACGGTTGATACAGCCCATGAAATATCCGTTGGCGGCAGCATGAGCAGGTTGTTCCAGTTTCCACAGATATTGGGAGAGACCTTGTACTGTGGCAGAGGGGTTATAAACGATTTCAGCTCCGTTCAGACCCAGGCAGCGCGCTCCGTCAGGGAAGTGCCTGTCGTAACAAATATACACGCCCACTTTGGCATATTTGGTTTGGAATACGGGGTAACCCAGATTGCCGGGTTTGAAGAAGAATTTTTCCCAGAATCCGGATGTGTGAGGAATGTGGTTCTTGCGGTATTTTCCTAGATAGGTGCCGTCGGCATCAATCACGGCTGCCGTGTTATACAAAACTCCTGATTGTTCTTTTTCATAAATAGGAACGATGATCACCATATTGTATTTCTTGGCATAGGTGGCCATCAGTTCTGTAGTGGGACCAGGAACAGATTCTGCCGAGGCATACCATTTGGGATCCTGACCCGGACAGAAGTACGGTGTGTTGAATATTTCCTGCAGACACAGGATCTGCACGCCTTTTTTTCCGGCTTCTTCGATGTACGGAATGTGTTTGGCCACCATGGCATCCACAATTTCCTTGATAGTTCCTTCTCCCTCTGTTTTAGGAAGGCTCATTTGGATGAGTCCGGATTTAATGATTCTGGGCATAGTAAAAGATTTAGGATTTAGGATTTGCGATTTAGGATTTTGATAGGTAATAGATATATGATTTTCATATTGGTATTAAATAATTAAAATCAAGGATTTGGAACCGGATTTTTTTAAATCCTAAATCGCAAATCCTAAATCCTAAATAATTCCTGTTGATTTGTTCCTTTTGATAAACTGACCGTACCCCTTTTTGACAAGGAGCTTGTTGTTATCTATAGCTACTTCCCCGCGAAGGATCACGGTTTTACATTTTCCGGTCACTTCCCATCCTTCATATCCCGAGTAATCACAGTTCATGTGATGTGTCTTGGCCGAGATAATATGTTTTTCTGTCGGATCAAAGATGACCAGATCCGCATCCGATCCGGGGGCTATACAACCCTTGCGGGGGTACATTCCAAATATTTTGGCAGTGTTTGCGGAGCTGACTTCCACAAATTTATTCAGACTTATTTTCCCTTTGTTCACCCCTTCCGAGAAAAGCAGTTCCATCCGGTGTTCAATTGCCGGGTGTCCGTTGGGGATCTTCGAAAAATCTTTTTCTCCCATTTTTTTCTGTTCCCAGTTAAAAGGACAATGATCGGTGGCTACCACCTGAACCGTTCCCTGGTTGATGCCTGCCCAAAGGCTGGCCTGATCTTTTTTCTCTCTGAGAGGGGGACTCATGACCCATCTGGCCGATTCAAATCCCTTATCATATAAGGAAGCGTCGAGTACGAGGTATTGTATGCAGGTTTCGGCGTAGACCTTCTGGTTCCGGCGTGCAGCCTCACGCACGTGGTTATGAGCCCCTTCACAGGTCATGTGAACGATATAGGAAGGAACTCCTGTATGGAATGCCATGTCGGCAAAACGGCCGCTGGCTTCGGCTTCGGTAATTTCAGGCTGACTGAGGTAATGATAAAGCGGTGTCAATTTCCCCTCGGCTTTATGTTTGGCCACGAGGTAATCTATCATATCGCCGTTGGTGGCATGGGTGGTTACCATTCCGCCTTGTTTTTTGACCTCGTTCATCAATCCCACCATTTGCCTGTCGTCAATCATCAATGCACCTTTGTAGGCCATGAACGTTTTGAAAGAGGTGATTCCCTCTTTCTCAATCATATCCTTTATCTCGGTTTTGGTGTTATCGTTGAAATCGGTAACAGCCATGTGGAAGGAATAGTCACCCACCGCATTTCCATCGGAACGTCCTTTCCATTCTTTGAGTGCATCATAAAGCGATTTACCCTGAGTCTGCAAAATAAAGTCTATCACCATGGTTGTCCCGCCGAAAAGAGCTGCACCGGTTCCGGTTTCATAATTGTCGCTCGAATAGGTTCCCATAAAGGGCATGTCCAGATGAACGTGTGGATCTATTCCTCCGGGGAAAACCATTTTGCCAGAGGCATCGATGGTTTTATCGGCTTTTACTACGAGATTTTTTCCTATTTGAGAAACCTTTTCTCCTTCCAGGAAGATGTCCGCCATATAATCATCCGAGGCGGTGATAACTCTTCCGTTTTTGATCAGTATAGACATGCTGAATGTTTTTTAACCACTAAGGCATTTGTGTCTTGGTTCTAAGTGTACCTAAGTGTCCTTAGTGCCTTAGTGGGAATTTGTTTTAAGCTTCAAAGTTCTCCAATATCTTCATTCCACAAAGTAGGGTATTTTTCAATAAACTCCTTCATCATGGATTTACATTCATCCAGGTTCAGGTCTATGACTTCCACTCCGTGGCTCTCCATAAATTCCTTTGCTCCGGGAAAAGTTGCCGATTCGCCGGCATACACCTTCTTAATCCCGAACTGTACCACCGCACCGGCACAGAGGTAGCAGGGCATAAGGGTGGAATAAAGGATAGTACCCTTATAGCTTCCAACTCTACCGGCATTGCGAAGGCAATCAATTTCTGCGTGGGTTACCGGATCGTTATCCTGAACCCGTTTGTTATGTCCCCGTCCTACTATTTTCCCGTCCTTCACCAACACGGAACCAATGGGGATTCCTTGTTGTTTTTCTCCTATTCGCGCTTCATCGATAGCGGCGGTCATGAATTTATCCTGGGTGTTCATACTGTCAAATATTAGATTCAGTTTTCCTGTTTCGTGACAGGGTTAAATAAACAATTCCTGAAACCAAGAAACCCACAAACCAGGCATAGTTATATAAATTGGAAAGCCAGGGCCAGACGGCATCAATTGAAATCATCCTGGTAGTGGTCAGAAAGCCCGGAACATTTGGGAGAATACCGGCAATCAAAGCGATTACGGCAAAACGGTTATAGCCTTTATTAAACGTGTAGATTCCCTGTTCTTTATAGATTTCGGAAATGAGCAGACGCTGCTTGCGAAGGAAGAAATAATCGGCAATCATAATTCCGCCTATGGGGCCAAGCAGGCTGGAATAGGCGATGAGCCAGGTAAAGATATATCCGTTGGCATCGGCAATCAGTTTCCAGGGAAAAATAAGAATTCCAATTACTCCGGTAATATAACCTCCTGTTCGGAAATTGATACGGGAAGGAGCCAGATTAGCGAAATCATTGGCAGGGCTAATGATATTAGCGGCAATATTGGTGGCGAGGGTTGAAATCGTTACTGCAATCATGGCTACGCTAACCAGAAACTTGCTGCTGAATTTACCGGCAAGCACAAGCGGGTCCCAGATGGTGTGACCGTAAATAATCACCGTGGCAGAAGTAACCACTACTCCGATGAATGCAAAAAGAGTCATGGAAGCCGGAAGTCCGAAAGCCTGCCCGCGTATCTGAGCCTGTTGGCTTTTTGCATAGCGGGTGAAGTCCGGAATATTCAGGGAAAGTGTTGCCCAGAAACCAACCATACCTGTAAGGGCGGGAAAGAAAAATTTCCAGAAAGATGCAGTGTCTTTAAATTTAGAAGGTGTGGAAAGGATTGGACCGAGACCTTTACCTTCCATGATGGCCCAAGCCAGTAACGCAAGCGCGGCTATAGGGAGGAAGAAGGCTTTAAATACCAATAACTTCTTAATACTGTCGACACCCAGGTACACAACAAACATATTAAGAGCCCAGAAAAAAAAAAACGTCAGAGCGGGACCGGTTTCCAGTCCGAATGATTGGGGGAAGATACGTGGAAGGGTTTCGAGACCGGGTATCCAAAGTTTCAACATCAGGTAAAGGGCAAATCCGCCGATCCATGTTTGTATTCCGAACCATCCACAGGCTACTATGGCCCGGAGTATAGCCGGGATATTGGCTCCTTTTACTCCAAAACTGGCACGGGCCAATACAGGAAAGGGGATGCCGTATTTGGCGCCGGCATGGCCGTTCAGCAGCATGGGTATCAGTACAATGGTGTTGCCAAGAAAAATGGTGAGGATGGCTTGCCACCAGTTCATTCCACCTTCTATGAGAGAACTCGCAAGCATATAGGTAGGAATACACAGACTCATGCTTATCCACAACGCAGCATAGTTCCACGTTCCCCAGCTTCTTTTAGAGGCAGGAACCGGAGCAAGGTCTTCGCTGTAGAGACTGGAAGAAGCGTTTGCAGAAGAAATTTCTATGGTGTCGGCTATCATTTGCACTGTTCGTCGGCTATGGAAATTGCTTTTGAAATAATATCCAGTCCTTCATCTATTTGTTCGGAAGTCACGCAAAGTGGAGGAGCCGTAAATATCCAGTTCCAGCGTACGAAGGTGAATAACCCCAGTTCGGTAAGTTTGGCTGCCACCTTGTTCATGGTTTCCATTTCGTTTGGAGCGGCATTCCAGGGAGCCATCGGCTCTTTGGTCTTACGGTTCTTGACCAGTTCTATACAACCCAATAGTCCTGTATTCCGGAAATCTCCTATGCTTGGATGCTTTTCGGCGAGTTGGGCCACACGTTTGTCCATATACTTGCCCATTTTTTCGGCATTCTCCACCAGCTTGTCGCTCGTGTAAATATCGAGTACGGCATTGGCAGCGGCACAAGCTACCGCGTGGGCAGAGTAGGTGAGGCCTATGGGCAGGGGTTTGTTGTCAAATGCTTTTGCAATTTCTTCTTTTACAATCAGTCCTCCGAGCGGAATATAACCGCTGGTAATGCCTTTGGCCATACACATCATATCGGGTTCCACACCGTGATTATCAATGCCGAACCATTTTCCTGTGCGGCCGAATCCGCTCATCACCTCATCGCAGATGGTAAGGATGCCATACCTGTCGCAGATAGCTTTTACTTTTTTCCAGTATCCGGGAGGGTATTTGATGCAACCGGAAGAACCGCTTTCACCTTCCATCAGGATGGCGGCAATATACTGCGGGCCTTCGTATTTGATAATGCGTTCGAGGTGAGCGGCAGCATTCTCCGCACACTCTTCCGGTGTCTTGCTGTTCCAGGGACAACGGTAGAAGTAAGGATTTTCAACATGAATGATGTTGGGCACACCCTGGCTGTCGTGTGGGAGACCGCGGGGATCTCCCCCTGCGCAAAGCGCCCCGTATGTTGCTCCGTGATAGCTCTGATAAAGGGTGATGATTTTATGTCTGCCTGTGTGTAGTCTGGCTAGTTTGATGGCATGTTCTACAGCTTCCGTACCTCCGTTGGTAAAGAAAGTGCGATTAAGAGTGCCGGGAGTAATCTCGGAAAGTTTCTTACCCAGTTTGCCTCTAGCTTCGGTAATCATGCCGGGGTGAACATAACTCACCTGTTTCATTTGCTCCACCACGGCTTCCGTAATGCGCGGATCACCGTGACCGATATTCACATTCATCAGCTGGGAAGAAAAATCGATTATCTTTTTTCCGCTACGCTCATAAATGTAAACTCCTTTGGCTCTTTCAATATTAAGCGGATTCAGTCCGCTCTGTTTGGACCAGGAAAAAATTGTGTGTTCAAGGTTGTCTTTGAGAATTTCTTCTTTGCTCGTGAGTACTTCCATGTTCTTGCGGTTATTGTATTCGTTAAATCTTAACTCATCCAGTTTGTCTTCGCTTCGGCATTCCATTTGGTGGTGGTTTTTTTCAGTTTGGTCCAGAATCCAATAGAACTTTTGCCGGTGAGGTCGCCTGCTCCGAATTTGGAGTCGTTCCAGCCACCAAAGGAAAAAGGTTCCCGAGGTACCGGCACTCCTATGTTTACGCCAATCATCCCTGCGCTTACGCGATCAATGATGTAACGTGCATTGCCTCCGCTCTGAGTGAATACGGCAGCGGCATTGCCATAAGGGTTTGCATTTTCAATGCGTATGGCCTCGTCCATGTCCTTTGCCCGAATGATGGAGATGACAGGGCCGAAAATTTCTTCTTTAGCCACGCTCATATCCGGGGTTACGAAATCGATGACAGTAGGTCCCACGTAAGTTCCTTTTTCTTTTCCTTTCACCACACAGTTTCTTCCATCTACCAGAATTTTGGCTCCTTGTTTTTCGGCTTCTGTGATGTATTTTTCAATGCGGTCTTTGGCAGCCTTGGAAATAACTGGTCCAAGATTAACGCCCGGAATCACTTTACGTGCCTCGTTGCAAACACCTTCTACAATGGCATCCACCTGACCTACTCCCACCATGGCTGAAGCAGCCATGCAACGCTGACCGGCACATCCCGACATGGAAGCAGCCACATTGCTGGCCGTCATGGTTGGATGAGCATCGGGCAATACAATCAGGTGATTTTTGGCACCTCCCAGTGCAAGTACCCTTTTATAAGAGGCGCTGGCACGTGCGTACACGATTTTGGCAACTTTGGTAGAACCGACAAATGAAACCGCTTCAATTCCGGGATGGTCGCAGATAGCTTCCACCATTTCACGGTCCCCATTCACAATATTCAGCACACCGTCCGGCAATCCTGCTTCTTTCAGGAGCTCTGCGATACGGATGGAACTCAGTGGAACCGCTTCGGAAGGTTTAAGTATCATTGTATTGCCAAGTGCTATGGCGTTGGGGATGGTCCAGTTAGGCACCATACTTGGAAAGTTAAACGGCACTATGCAGGCAACTACTCCAAGGGCGTGGATATCAGTCCGGCATTCCACCCCTTTGCTCACTTCCAGTATTTCACCGCCTACCAGCTGGGGCAGGGAGCAGGCAAACTCGGTAAGTTCGATGCTTTTTTCCACTTCGGCCCGGGCTTCATCCAGGGTTTTGCCATTCTCGAGGTGAACCAGCTCGGAGAGTTCGGCCATATGCTTTTCCAAAAGAGTCTTGTAGCGAAAGAATACCTGTACACGTTCTTTTACCGGGGTTTTAGACCAGGTCTCAAAAGCTTTTTTGGCACAGATAACTGCTTCGTCCAGGTCTTTGGACGTAGAGAGCGGTACTCTGCTCAGAAGGGTGCCGTCAATTGGGGAAACCACTTCTAAAAACCGTTCGCCGGTGTTGGAAACGAATTTTCCTCCAACGTAATTCTTTATTTCAGGATATTTCATAGCTAGCGTTTGCATGGGAATCTCAAATTTAGGTTTTTTCTCTTTGGTTCTCTTAGAAGTTTTGATCAGTTAATGTAAACATAAAGCATATCGAATAAGCCAGGGTTGGGGGGTACATCCTGACAGGTATGTTCAGATATAAAAAGAGGATGTTTCATGCAGTCCTGGCCCATTGTTCAAATCAATATAATTGACAGAAGCGGCTTCGGACTATCACGCCCCAGGCGTGACTCTTGTAGGATAATCGCTGATATGTGCAATATTCGGTAAATAATGAGGAATAAGCAAAATAAATCTGCTTTTTTTAAGGCCAAAATCTTTAAATAGGGTCATTTGGGATAATTAAATGGGTGCAAGAAATCTCCCCGGAGACCCTTGTCCAGCCTCAGAAGGGAACATGATTTTCGTCATAGCAATTTACCGGCAATAGCGTGACCTTTAGATCGTAATTGAGTTGTGTAGTGAATTTGAAAAGGAGCAATTGGTGAAACTTAATACGCTATCAACATGAAAACGAAAACCCTGATTCTGATGCTGCTTTTAACAGGCTCGTCAGTCCTCTATTCCCAAAGCACCGAACCCATAACACCCGGGCCTCATGGAGGAACGGTAAAAGCTACCGAAGGCTACTGTATTGAAATGTTGAGTCCCGGTGGCATTTTAAACGCATTTCTTCTGGATAAATGCTGGAACCCTATGGACAATAAAGAGATGATGTGTGAGGTGAGGTATCTGTTTCCCGATGGAAAGGAAACAACCTTAAAACTGGTGCGGCTGGGCAAAGATGGATTCCGGACAGAAGAAGCAATTGGCCAGTATTCCTCCTGCCTGCTAACCTTTGA
>Ga0207114_1147_pt2 | contig 18156 bp, 16 predicted proteins | sample Alteio_BWMinHeat_70_FD_153560 | JGI IMG/M metagenome (GOLD analysis project Ga0207114, IMG submission 153560) | Enriched cells from forest soil in Barre Woods Harvard Forest LTER site, Petersham, Massachusetts, United States -... | ecosystem: Environmental > Terrestrial > Soil > Temperate forest >... | reverse complement strand
GCGATCGCAGTGCACAACGCTGCGCAGGAACAGGGAATTCCTGTGTGGTGCGGCGGAATGCTGGAATCCGGTATCGGCCGGGCGCACAATATTGCCTTATCCTCGCTTGAAAACTTCTCGCTGCCCGGTGACGTATCGGCCTCCAGGCGCTATTGGAAGCAGGACATCATCGAGCCGGAAGTAACGGTCTCTGCACAGGGCGAGATCACGGTTCCGCAATCGGTAGGCCGCGGTTTTGAGGTGCGCGAGGACCTGATCGAAAAGCTCACGGTGCGCAAAGAAGAGGTGCGGGCGCTGGCATTTGCCTAGACCATAACAGGCTCTAGGCTCGTATCGGAACTCCATCCGCTTCGAATACGTATCTTAAAGTGGCAGACCTCGTCTGCCACTTTCTTCGTTTGTGCGCGTCTTATATAGGCAGGATGCGAGTAAGACGCTCTCGTAGAAGCATCAAAAAAGATTGAGGTGTGGCAATGACTCCGCAAGAAAGCTCGATGTTGCAGGATTTGGTTCGCAAGGTACAGGAAACACAGCTGACGGAGAAAGACCCGGAGGCAGAGCAGTTGCTAATCGAGACACTGGGGCAGGATCGGGACGCGATCTACAAGCTGGCGCAGACCGTGCTGGTGCAGAACCTCGCACTGAACCAGGCCCGCGCGCAGATGCAGCAATTGCAGCAAAGACCGCAGCCTGCCCGGGCCACCAGTTTTCTGGGCGGCCTGCTTGGCCATCGCGATCCTGTCCCAGCCGCGCCGCCACCGCCGCAATACCAGCAGGTGCCGGCGTATGAAGCTCCGCAATATGCACCTCCTACGCCTTCCTATACATCCCCGAGTCCGAGCCCAGCAGGGAGTTTTCTGCGTAGCGCAGCCACGACCGCCGCTGGCGTGGCGGCAGGAGCGTTGGCGTTTGAAGGCATCGAATCGCTGATGCACGGCTTCGGGCATGGGGGCGGCGAATACGGAGGCGGGTTTGGGTCCGGCGTCGGCGCTCCTCCGGTGGAAGAAACGGTCATCAACAACTACTACGATGATCCATCCCAGGCGGGCAGGACGGAAAACTCCAGCTTCTCCGACCGGCACGAGCATGAAGCGTCTTATGACGACCGCCCGGACAGTGGAGACCGCGAAGCACGCGACGAACGGGCCGGACTCGAAGATGCGAGCTATCAACCGGACACGGATCCCACCTCGTTCGACGACACCCAGGGAGATGATTTTGGAACTGGAGACGACTTGGGCAGCGATTTCGGTGGAGGCGACGATAGTAATTTTGCCTGACGTGAGATAGCCCGCTGAACCGGAGATCAGCGGGCGGACGTTTGCGCGCTTTCATTGTCACTTAGCAGCATCTTGATGGCGCTCTGGTAGTCCATGTCTGGTGGCACAGGTTCGAAGTTGCTGGAGTCTTCCGTCGTTTGAAAGCTGAGAGGTTTGATCATGAGCGCCTTGCCGGTAAGGTCGAGTTTCATGTGGGTTGCTTCCCAGTGGTGTTCGCCCACGTCGGCCTGTTCCACTAGAATGCTGCCGCCCTTGTAAAGGCGACCGAGAATACCCCAGCCGAAATCCACATCAGCAATCAGGTGCGCGTCCAGTTTCACCATGCGTTCCTGCGCTTTGTCGACCCACAGTTCACCAGCCATGCCGTGGTAGACTTCGGCCTCGCGGTCAGGCGGGCTGAAGCTGGGATTGGGCTGAAAACTTAACCGATAGGATGGGCCATTCGGACCATCGACCATGCCTTCAAACTTGTAAACAAAAGCATCGGGAAGCAAGCGGATCATCTTGTTGGCGCGGTTACTGTCTTCTATCTCCCTCTTGTGGCGGTGTTCCTGCATCTCTGGATGCGCGGCGAGTGTATGCAGCCGCTCGAGCTCGGTCTGCTGAGCATCTGCATCCAGGGGCTTGTCATTGATCGCGACGAGTCTGGCTACCTCGCCATCTTTTGTTTCCACAATCTCTTTTGTCGTGATCTTGCCGTCGTCGACTTTGCGCAACCTGTAACGGAAGGGATGATTTCCGTTCGAGGAGCTCAACTCGTTCTGCGAGGCACGGCGCACAATCGCTAAGGGATCAACGGCGGCATCCGATGTCTGGGCCAGCGTGGCATAGGAACCCATCAGAACGGTGAGCACACATGAGACCAGGCAAAATAACCGGCAGCGTCGAAGGATCACGCGTGCACCCCTCACAACGTAGAGTTCATTCTTTTTCATTGTGACTACATTTCTTCTTATCTTGCAATGCAACTGAGCCATTAGACGTGGTCCGACGCAGTGAAGTTTTCCCGAATCAATCACTTCAGTCCCGTTTTGGCTTTCATGATTGCCGCACTACGAATACGATGGTTGCAGCGTGGTTCTGCGTTGCGTATATTCGTGGCAACGTTCCAGTTACGAATTTTTAGGAGAATACACATGGCTGCAGGCGAGAGTACGGCCGCCGCGATTGGTAAGTCAGTTCAGATTCGCGGCGAAGTCAAAGGTAGCGAGGATCTTCTCGTCGACGGGTTGGTAGAGGGCACCATTACGCTGAGCGACAGCCGTCTTACCATTGGCGCGAACGCCACCGTACAAGCAAATGTGGCGGCTCGCGACGTAGTGATTCTCGGCAAATTGAACGGCGATGTCAACGCAACAGGGCGTGTCGAGCTGCGTTCCGGCAGCCAGGTGAAAGGCGACATCCGCGCAGGCCGCCTGTCGATAGAAGAAAATGCTGTCTTCTCCGGCAAGGTAGACTTGATACAGTCATCGGCATCGACAGAACGGTCTGCCTCTTCTGCGTCGCAGCAAACGGCTCCGGCAGAAAAGCCAGGGGCTCTGTTTGGCGCCGCGAACTAAGCGGGTCTAGAGCAAGGAACATGGATGCTGGTAACGGAATTGCTCAAAGGCATGGTATGAGCGTGCTGCGTAGCTTCTTCAACCGCGGTCAGGGAGAAGATCAACGGGAAAAGCCCACGTTGCTCTCGGGCCCGCGTGTGCCGCGACATTCAAGCGGCTGGTCGGCCCTGCAAAAGCACCTAAAGGCCGAACAGTCTCTCTCTCTTCGTGTGCTCGATATCGGGCCCACTTCGCCATCCAATATCAACCATCTCACTAATCTGGGCCATAGCGTATGGATGGCCGATGTTGTGCACGAGGCGATAAAGGGTGACTGGGAGACGCCATCGGAGGATGGCGGCGAGGCAGCGTTCGACATCGACGGCTTCTTCGAGCAAAACCTCAATTTCAGCGGACGAGAATTCGATGTTGTGCTTCTGTGGACGACTCTCGACTACATACCCGAACGTCTGATTGCGCCTCTTATCGAACGGCTTCATCACTCCCTGCGGCCCGGCGGCCGCATTCTGGCTCTCTTTCATACCAAGCGGACAGGACCGGAAACAATATTCTGCCGTTACCACCTGACGGAGAGCGAAATGATCGAAATGCAGGAGAGCGCGCCCTTTCCGGTCCGGCGCGTCTACACCAACCGCAATATTGAAAAATTGTTTTCCGCCTACAGCAATTACCGCTTCTTCCTGGCAAAAGACAACCTCTACGAAGTGATTATTACGCGCTGAACCTTTGTTTGACGGCGTCGGGCTGCACCCTCTCAGTAGGCTTGGCCATCTCCGGCCATAAAAACTGCTGCTGGCTTTCAGTGACCGGCGCTGCGTAAGCCTCACGCGCCATGGCCATCCCACCGCGCCGCCTGCCCAGGCCGTATTTCCTCACGACTGCTGCCACCAGATCGGCGATGCGCCTTTGATAGGCCTTTGAGACGAATGCCTCCTCCGCGTAACGCTTCTCGTAGCTGCCTTCGAGAGCAGGGAAGTGTTCGCGCACGAACGACAGGAATGTTCCCTTAGAGCAGGGCTTGAGGAAGAGAGGATTCGCGGCGAAGAAGCTTGCGTTCGCCTCCTTCGCCCGCTTGGCCATGGCATCGAGCGCTGCTGGCGTGTCGGTAATGCCCGGCATGATCGGGCAGCAGAGAATACCCGTCCGCAGACCCGCCCGGCGCAAGGCACGGACCGTCTGGAAGCGGAGATCGGGCCGCGGCGCTCGCGGTTCCAATATGCGCGCCAGTTTCGTATCTGGCGTCGTGATGGTGATGTGTATGACGAGGCGATTGCGCTCGGCGAACTTCTTCAGCAGATCCACATCACGCCGGATGAGGGTAGATTTCGTGACAATACCGAGGTTCAATCCCCTGCATTCTGACATGACTTCGAGGAGACTCCGGGTGACCAGCGCCCGCCGTTCGACAGGTTGGTAGGGATCGGTGGCGGTGCCCATGGCAATCTCTTCGTTGGGACGCAGTTTGCGAAGCTCCTGCCGCAGCAGCCATGCGGCATTCTGCTTAACGAAGATGCGTTTTTCAAACAGCTCAGGGTCGCGCAGCTCCATGAACTCGTGTGTGTAACGCGCATAACAATAGCGACAGGCGAATTCGCAGCCGCGATAAGGGTTGATGCTTTTGCGGAACGGCAGGCCTCGTTTGGATGTGGAATTGTTGAGAATGGAACGCACCTCGAGCGCCCGGTATTCGGTCAGGTGGCCGGAGTCCGCCAATGCCGACCGGTCGGCGAGACGTGCGATGCCAAGAGCGACGGGGATGCATTTATTTTCGCTTTTTCTTCGCTCATGCCGATTAAGCTACGCCCGGATGAGAGGCTCGTCAAGAACCATATTTATGACATAAAACCTGGGAATGATTCTTCAGGGTGTCGGTGGGCATCCAAACCCAGGAAGCATTTCCAAACGTGAAAAAAATGAAGGAGTTGCACGCATGACGGATTTGAAAGGCACAGTCGTAACCTGGCTGGGACATGCCACGGTTCATATCGCGACGGCGAAAGGGACATCGATTTTGATCGACCCGTTTATAGAGCAAAACCCAAAATATCCCAAGGGTTACAAGTTGCCTGAAAAGATTGACCTGATTCTAGCCACGCATGGGCATGGCGACCACGTTGCCGATCTTGTGGCCGTGGCAGAGAAGCACAACTCTACCGCAGTGGGTATTGTGGAATTGATGGGCTGGGCGCAATCGAAGGGCGTGAAGAAGACTGTAGGCATGAACCTTGGAGGCTCATGGAAGTTTGAAGATGTGACGATCAGCCAGGTTGAGGCCAGACATAGTTCCAGCATGGAGGCCGAGGGGGCAGTGATCTATGGCGGTGTACCGACCGGCTTTGTCATCACGATTGAAGACGGTCCTGTGCTTTATCACGCCGGTGATACCGCGGTCTTCCTGGACATGCAGCTCATCCGCGATCTCTACGAGCCACAACTTGCCATGCTGCCCATCGGAGACTTCTATACGATGGGACCGAAGGCTGCGGCGCTGGCGGCAAAGTATGTGGGCGCAACCGCAGTGCTGCCCATACACTACGGAACTTTCCCCGCGCTTACCGGAACACCCAAAGAACTATCTAAGTTCCTGGAGGGAAGCGGCATCGAAGTCAAGGCCATTGCGCCTGGAGAAAGTCTTCGCTAAGAAAGAAAGGCAGCGGTGAACTCTGCTGCCTTTTTCATGTATAGGTAAGAAAACATCAGTTATATTATTTGGTTTTTGCCGCCTGTTGCTTCCTGCGTTCGGCCCAGCGCTTTTTCATGGCTTCCGCGATACGGCGGCGGCCTTCAGCACTCATGGTGCCTCTCTTGTGCTGTTTCGCAGCGGCCTTCTTCTGACCTTTTGTACTTCTGGATGTCGAAGAATTACCGGCAAGCAACATGCGCGCTTCCCTCAGCCGCGCAATCTCTTTATCTAACTCAGCAACTATTTTACTTACTTCCACTATTCCTCCATTCGGGTTCTACTGTGCTGATCCAGCGTCACTCATCGAGAGCAAAGTTTTCGAGGATGTTTACGAGAGAGTGCAAACTTTCTGCACCCTGCGCAGATACAGTCTCGAATTACCGCGCATGCATTGAAGTACAGCGACAGATACCAATGAGAGCGGAACTTTAGATAGCTTTTCTACTGTAACGAGTGCGGCCCATCTTGACAAATATGCAAAGGAATGAGGACGTATAGACGCAGGCAATAACTAGTTGTGTTTGTATCGTGAAACTAGTTTTCATCTTCGGATGGACCCGAAGATGGTTTGGGCGCGGGGATCGAATAGTCCAGACCTTCTTTACCTAGCTTGGGATAAGAAGGTGGAGCGAGGGTGGACTTCTTACTGCCGTCGCCAGTATAGCGGCGCATCTCGCGCAGCGTCTCCTGCTTGTCGCGAGCATACTCAATCGCCAGGCGGGTCAATGCATACGTAACAATGTCGCTATGATGCAGTCCCTGCATTTCAGGATCGCGGCGGAAGTTGAGCCACAGCCTGTGTACAAGTTGCACATCATCCGCCTGCAGCGTAGGCGCGTGCGGCCCAATGTGGAAGCCTTGCGCGTCTCCGTCGGGCATCACGACATAGAACGTGAATTGCCGCTTTGGCTCCGGCAGATTCTCCCAGGCCTGGCCGACATGGAATGCCTGCTCCTGTGCAGTCATCTTGGTAGAAAGGCCGGATACAAGAGCGGTGACTTCCAGTGAGTTCGCAGTCTGCACGAGCGCGGCGAAGATATCGCCCGCAGGAACCACTAATAAAGAGATATGCTTGCCAAAGCTCTCTGCTACAGAGACAGCCTTGGTAAAGAGCATTTGCTCATGCTCACTAAATAATTGTTCCGATGCGTCGATATATTCCGGGCCGCCCACGCCCATCACACGCGCTGTCAATACGACGATGTCCTGATCATCTGTATTGGTGCGAGAGAGGGCCCACTTCAGCGCAAACGGATTGGCCGCATCGCGCATTGTTACCAAGATGCCACCGGGACGGATTTCGAGAGCCTCGCGTCCGATGTTGTCCTGATGCTCAAGCTGGAAGTGCTCCTTCATCTGCTTTGCCGTCGCAGCATACTTCCGTTTGTTCCGGCCTTCAGAGAAGGTGAAAATGGCGTAGAAGGTTGCGGCAAAGAGGATGCCGCTCTCTGTCGCGACACTCTTCGTGAACAGATTTACGACTGCCGTACTGAATAAGACGAGAAATACAGAGAATAATCCAACGGGAAGCTCGACTTTACCGATGCGAATATTGATCGGCACCTTCCAGCCGCGCTCACCTTTGTACTTCCAGCGCAGCACCAGCATGGCTAGCGAGTTGAAGGTGAAGCTCCAGATCACACCAAAGGCGTAGGCCTCGCCGAGGGTGATGACGTTCCCTCGACTGACAATAATCGTGAATAGCTGGAGCGCTGTGACCAGATTGACGATGCGGAAGCTGGTGCCGAATTTGCGGTGCGGTTTGCGGAACCAGTCTGTCAGCACGCCGTCTTCGGCAACGCGCATCAGCACCCCGGTCGACCCGATGATCGACGTATTGATTGCGCCGGAAAGAATCAGAAAGCCGACAATGACGACGAAGACGCGGAAGACAATCTTCAGCGTAAGCGGGCCGACCACGTACATGGCGAGCCCGGCGATCAAATTATCCCGGTAGACGGGGACGCGCACCGAATCCGGAATGAGCATCACCGCAAGCAGCGAGACGATCCCGGTAAAGACGAAGCTATAGATGGCAATGACAATCGCGGCGCGCTTCAGGTTCTTGAGCTTGGGGTGCTCGATCTCGCGATTGACCTGGGCCAGCGTCTCTTCACCGCTCATCGCAAGCACTGAGTGGCCGAAGGCCATCAGGATACCGAAAAGGCCGAGTGTGGTCGCGAACTTTGTACCACCGAGAAAGCCGAGTGCATCGCGCGAGAAATGCAGGTTCGCCGGAACCGGCAGCGGCGGTAGACTGGCGCGGACATGGATAGCGGAAAAGATGCCCCAGCCCAATAGCAGGACCACCATGATCGTGGTGATCTTCATGACCTCAAGGGCCTTGTCGGTCGATTCCTCAATGCCCTTGGTGTTCTGCCACCAGTAATAAATCGTAACTGCGGCGCAAAAAAGCGCCGATGTCTCATTCATCGGCAACTGGCGCGCGTGACCGCTGTTGATCAGGGCTAAAGGCAGCCACCCATGCGCCGCGCCGACCGTCATCAGTTCATTTAGCAGACCCGTAATGTATTGACCGGCGGATACGCCGGAGATCGGCCCGGTGAGGATGTAATCGAACATCAGGGCCGAGACACTCAGCTTGGCGAATGTTCCGCCCAACGCCTCTTTTACCACGCGGTAGACGCCGCCGCGCGTGAACATCGAGCAGCTTTCTACATAGACCGCACGCACGGCAAAAGAGAAGAGCATGACGCCGAGGATGAACCACGGCGCGGCTTTTCCCACAGCCTCTTCCGCGATGCCGCCTGCATAGAAGGCCGACGAGCCTAAATCATTAAGAACGACTGCTGCCGCCCGCCAAAAGGAAATGAAAGTGAGCATTACCGAGGAGGCGACAACTAGCCGGACCCGGTTCGATTGCGGAGCGGTAAACGTTTGACCAGCAGACATGGATTATGGGTGAATTGCTTGCTACTCACCACCGGGCCAACAACTGCCCTCGGTAAGGACGCACAGGGCTGAGTTTATGTCTAGTTTGAGGCGCAGTCAATGGAAAGCATGATTGCGAAGGCTGGATTACTCGCCAAAGAGCTCATGTAAGTCTTCGATAAAGCTGATGATGACGACAATGGACGAGCCTGCCAGCCCGAGGAAAAAGAGAAACGTCAGTACATGCATTCCGAGATAAACGATGGCATCCACGAACTTATTCTACCCCCATCCGATGCCGGTCCATGGCCACTTCCTGAGAGCTTCGTCGTCATGGAGCAGAATTCTCGCAGAACCTATACGGAACATGGCTGTGCCGGCGGCCGCATCCAGGATCGCCACACGGCGTAATGGTAGACTCACCTCGAATGCACTCTCACGTCCGCAATCCCATTTTTCTCGGATTGCTCTCCGCCGTCCTCCTCGATCTGCCGTTTCCCGTCGCTGGCCCCATGCCTCCCTGGCGCGCCGTATTCGCCTGGATCGCGCTCGTGCCGTTAGTTTACGGATTGCTCGCCCAGAGCAGCGTGGAAGCGCCGCATTACCTGCGCCGCAGCGCGCTTGCCGGTTATGCCTGCGGCATTCTCTGGTACATGTTGAACTGCTACTGGATCTACGACACCATGCATATCTATGGGCATGTGCCGTCTCCGGGCGCCGTGGGCATTCTCATTCTCTATAGCCTGGTGCTGGGTCTTTACTTCGGGCTCTTCGGTTTTCTCATCGCCTTTACCCGGAAGGCCTTCCGTACGAATACTGTCCCTCTGGTGCTAGCGCCGTTTTTCTGGGTAGCGACTGAATTCGCCGCCTCACGCATTACCAGTGTGCCGTGGGACCAGCTTGGCTATTCGCAGGTCGACAATTTTCTGCTCACACATCTGGCAACTGTCACAGGTGTTTATGGCATTTCGTTTGTGCTCATGGCAGGCAACGCGCTCTTCGCTGCCGCGTTACTGACACGCTCGATGCATATGCGCTTGCGCATTGGAGTCGGCGCATGTTTGCTCGCTATCCTGCTGCAGCTTGGTTCTTTCATCCCACCAAGGCCATCTGCCACCACGGCCTATGCGGTTATGCTGCAGCCCAATCTTGACGTGGGCATCGACAATATCTGGGTTGGCCCGGAATGGGATGAAAATATCTCGTGGATCATGGAGCAGAGTCAGCGCAACTGCACACCCGGCTACGCCGGAATGCCCACGTCCGATGCGGCCTTGTTCACACCGCCGTGCGGCAGGAACGTGCCGCCGCCGGGTCTGATCGCGTGGCCCGAAGCGCCGTCATCCTTCATAAGCGACGATCCCCGCACCATCGCCATGATGCGTTCCGTTACAACAACTACGCATGCGCCGATGATTGCCGGCATGTTCGGGCACGATTCGACCGGCACGTACAATTCCGGAGTCTTTACCGCAGCCGATGGCAATACGCTCGGGCGTTACGACAAGATCCATCTTGTGCCCTTCGGCGAATTCATTCCCTTCCGCGATCTCTTTTTCTTTGCCGGCAAACTTACCCACCAGGTCGTAGACCTGCAGCGCGGCAGCGAGCGCAAGGTATTTCGCACAAATGGACACACCTTCGGCGTCTTCATCTGCTATGAGTCCGTGTTCGCCGATGAGATTCGCCAATTTGCGGTAAACGGCGCTGAGGTCTTCGTCAATATTTCTGATGACGGCTGGTACGGCGACACCAGCGCACCGTGGCAGCACCTGAACATGGCGCGCATGCGGGCGATCGAGAATCGCCGCTGGATCGTACGCGATACCAATAACGGAGTGACCACTTCCGTCGATCCCTACGGGCGCGTCACGCTCAGCGCGCCGCGCCATGTACAAACCTCTCTGGTGGCGCGGTACGGATACAGCAACGAGCTGACCTTCTATACCCGTCACGGCGATCTCTTTGCCATACTGTGTGGGATAATCACTTTAGCAGCCGCAGCGAGGGCAGCAAGCCTCACATTGCGGATCAATCTTGGTACAAAAAGACAGGTCTCTAAGTGTTGAACGATCTCGAATTCGCCTACACTCCCGTTCGGGACAAAGTCCGCGACCTGCGGGAGTATCTTTGACCCGGCCCGTCTCCGCAAAGAACTAGCCGAAATCGAAACCAAGCTCTCCGATCCAAATCTGTGGTCGAACGCTGCGCTCTCTCAGCCGCTTATGCGCGATCGCAAGCGCATCGAGGCTCTTCTTACTGATGACGAAGAACTCGCGCGCCGCACCAGCGACATCGAAGCCTATTTCGATCTCGCGCGTGAAGGAGAACCGGTAGAGCCGGACCTCGAGCGCGAGATGAAGGCCCTCAACGAATTTGCTGAAGCCATGGAGTCGCGCACGCTCCTCTCGGGCGAAACAGACGGACTGAATGCCATCGTCACCGTGCATCCGGGCGCGGGCGGCACCGAAAGCCAGGACTGGGCCGAGATGCTTATGCGCATGTATCTGCGCTGGGCTGAGCAGCAGGGCTTCAAAACGGAGATGAACGACTACCAGGACGGTGAAGAAGCCGGCATCAAGTCTGCTACTTTCACCGTTACAGGCGACTACGCCTTCGGGCAGCTCTCCGGGGAAACCGGCGTGCATCGCCTCGTACGCATCTCCCCTTTCGATCAGGCCAAGCGCCGTCATACTTCGTTCGCCTCAGTCTTTGTCTCGCCGGAAATCGACGACTCGATTGAAATCGACATCAAGCCTGACGAGATTCGCACGGACACTTATCGCTCCGGCGGTAAGGGCGGCCAGCACGTCAACACGACGGACTCCGCAGTGCGCATCACGCATATTCCGACAGGCATTGTCGTGCAGTGCCAGAACGAGCGATCGCAGCACAAGAATCGCGAAAAGGCGATGAAGATGCTGCGCTCGCGCCTCTACGAATTCGAACTGGACAAAAAGAAAGCGGAGAGCAAGAAGCTCGAAGACTCAAAGTTAGACATCAATTTCGGTTCGCAGATTCGGTCGTACGTTCTGCAACCCTACCGCATCGCTAAAGACCATCGCACGAAAGTCGAGGTCGGGGATGTGGACAAAGTGTTAGACGGATACTTAGAGCCCTTTATCCGTGGCTATCTGTTAATGAGGCGGAATGGTGGAGTACCTGTGGCTGCAGATGCTGGGGATGACCTCGAGTAATTGATAGCAGATTGTCTATTGAAACGATGAATGAACCAACCACAATCCGCGAGATCCTCGACAACGCCAAGACCATCGCCGTTGTCGGCCTGACTAACAAGGAAGGCCGCGCCAGTCTCGGTGTTTCGCGCTTCATGCAGAGTCGCGGATACCGTATCATCCCCGTCAATCCGCAGATCGTTAGTTCGCTTGGCGAAAAAGCCTACCCCACGCTCGATGCCGCACTGGAAGCAGTCGGGAAGATTGAGTTGGTCAATGTCTTCCGCCTGCCGCGGTACATCCCCGACATCGTTCAGGATACGATCCGCCTCAAAATTCCGTATCTCTGGATACAGGAAGGCATCGTGCACGACGAAGCTGCTGCCACCGCCGAAGCTGCCGGCATCAAGCTCGTCATGGACCGCTGCATCCTCAAAGACCGTATGGCTGCCGGGTGGGACTAGCCGTCCAGGCACACGCCCCTTCGGTGCCTGTCATCCTGAGCGCGAAGAGCCTGTCCTGGGCGAAGCTGAAGGAAGCTGCTTTTGCAGCGTTTTCAGTATTCTGGTGCCCATCACTTCATCCCATACAAAGCCTTGTAACCGCTGTTGCGGCTCTACCGTCCTACAATAGAAGACACGTACATGCGCGCCCGAATCCTGATTCCGCTTTTGTGCCTGCTGATGTTCGCCTCTGCTGCCTGGTCCGCGCCCATGGCGACCACGACTCACCTGACCGTGCAGCTGGTCGTGCCTCCTGCGGAGATCTATCCGAGCCAGAGCTTCACGGCCGGCCTCCACTTCAAGCTCGAACCCGGCTGGCACGTCTACTGGATCAATGCGGGTGACTCCGGCGAGCCGCCCCGCATTCATTGGACGCTGCCCGACGGCATCACCGCCGATGCAATGCAGTTTCCCGCGCCAAAGCGCCTGCCGCTCGGTCCGTTGATGGACTTCGGCTACGAAGACGAAGTGCTCTTTCCGATAGCGATGCAGGTCAGCCCGACATTCAAGCCGGCGACTGATTCCGTAACCTTAAGCGCAAAGGTAGACTGGCTTGTCTGCCGCGAGGTCTGCATCCCCGGTAAAGCCGTGCTCGATGTCGAGCGCAAGGCGCTGGCCTCGCCGCCGTCTTCGCCCACGTTCGTTGATGCCGATCAGCAGCTTATTGCGCGACTGCAGCATACATTGCCGCAACCGCTGCCCGCAGGCATGCAGGCAAAATTTTCACCCACGGCTACAGGCTTCACACTCGCGATCCTTACCGGAAAGCGTGAATCGGCCGCGCAGTTTTTCCCCTTCGATCAGAACCAGCTCGCCAATGCCGCGCCGCAGGCCGTTACTCCTTTGGAGAACGGCGTCGCATTGAGTCTGAAGAAAGATGAGAACCTGCAGCAGAATCCCAACCGGCTGCATGGCCTCGTTGTCCTGGCCGACGGCCGCGCCTTCGAGATCAATGCGGTTCCGGGTACGATTGCAGCAGCCGAAGCATCTGGCAGCAAATTTGCCGGACTGGCAAAAGTGGCTGGTCTGGCGTTTCTCGGCGGCATCATTCTCAACCTGATGCCGTGCGTCTTCCCTGTGCTCTTTATCAAAGGGCTATCGCTGGTGCAGTCTTCGCAACAGGAGCGCCACAAGCTGCGCGCGCATGGATGGGTTTACACGCTCGGCATTCTTGTTTCTTTCTGGATTGTCGTTGCGCTGCTTCTCGTTCTGCGAGCGGGTGGCCGTCAGCTTGGATGGGGTTTCCAGTTCCAGTCTCCCAGCTTTCTCGCCGTCATCGCGCTGCTGTTGTTCTTCCTCGGGCTTTCGCTGGCAGGTATGTTTGAAATTGGTCTTTCCTTAACCAGCAAAGGTTCCAGCCTGGCCTCACAGCATGGCTACGCCGGCAGCTTCTTTACGGGAGTGCTGGCGATGGTTGTCGCCACTCCCTGCACTGCCCCGTTTATGGGAGCAGCCATCGGTTTTGCGCTGTCTCGCTCGGCCTTTGTCAGCTTCTTTGTTTTTACCGCGCTGGCTCTGGGGTTAGCTGCGCCGTATCTGCTGCTGTCTTTCAATCCTGCATGGACACGGCTGTTGCCGCGCCCCGGCGCATGGATGGAGGTCCTCAAGCAGGCAACGTCGATTCCTATCTTCGCCACCGTCATCTGGCTGGTATGGGTTTTTGCGCAGTCTGCGGGCACGAATGCCCTTGCCGGATTGCTCGCCGCCTTTTTATTGCTTGCCGTCGCGGGCTGGATTCTTGGCCGCTGGCCAGCCAAGGGAGCGGCAACCGCCGCCGCCGTCGTCGTAGTCATTCTCGCCGTGGCGTTGCCCATCTTTGCTGTGCGCCGGCTTGGCGCCGCGCCAACTTCGGTAAGCACCGCGAACAATTCTCAGTGGGAGCCGTTCTCGCCTGCTCTGGTCGATAAGTATCGCGCACAAGGGCGGCCCGTATTCGTCGACTTCACGGCAAGCTGGTGCTTGAGTTGTCAGGTAAATGAGCGCGTGATTCTGAACCGCGCCGACGTACAGGAGAAACTGCGCAACGGTGGATTCGCTCTCCTCCGCGCCGACTGGACCAATGCCGACGAGACCATCACGCAGACGCTCAACACGCTCGGGCGCAGCGGCGTGCCGACCTACGCAATCTATCCGGGATCACCGCAGGAACCGCCGCACGTGCTGCCCGAGGTGCTGACTCCGGGCATCGTTCTCGACGCCGTCGATAAGATGCAGCAAAAGCAGGCATCGCTCAACAGTGGGCACTGATTTTTTCTCTGCATCCACCGTGAATTGCTAATACCGCCAGCTCGTCAAATCCGCTCCCTGCGGGGCCGTCTTTTCGATGCGGTCCAGTATCTTCGGCAGATACATCGTGTTGTAGTGCAGCCGCGACATATAGTTCGGCTGCGTCGGATCGCCGTTCCAGCAGTGCTCGGCCTTATCGCCGTACTTCACCTCGCCATCGTATGGAGGATTGGTCGTCGACTTCAGAAAATCTTCCATGTAGTAGACAGCGTTGTTCAGGAAGTACGTGTCCGCGCTTCCCACGTAGATATGAATTTTTCCCTGTAGCTTGGGTCCGAGTGTCGGCCAGTTCTTCTCCATGATGGAGCGGAGGTCATAGTGCTCGCGCCAGTAATCAGCGACCTTGTGATCGATCACACCCGTCTCTTTGTCGAAGATCTGCTGCGGGTAGCCGTCGGCTCCAACCGGCCCATACACAGCCTGCCAGATATCGTATTGCTCGCCTGATCGTCCATGATCGCCCAGTGCCAGCTCATACGCGTTGTTGTCCCGCTGCTGTGCCAGCGTCTGCCCAAGGTAATTGCGCATGGAAGGCTGCGGAACTTGCTTATGCGCTCCCTGAATGAAGAAAGCGTTGGTGTCGTCGTAGAGATTGATCGTTGTGTACCCGCGAAAATCGATCGGATCCGGGCAGGCGGCAAATGTGCCGTTGTAGTGATCGGGATAGAAGACCTGCACGGCCAGCGATTCCCATCCGCCCGTCGAGCCGCCATAAAGAAAGCGCGCCCACCCCTGGCCGATTCCGCGAAACTGCTTTTCGATAGCCGGGATCAGCTCCGTCTCGATCGCATCGCCGTAAGGACCGAGGTTGGCCGAGTTCACCGCATAGGAATCGTCATAAAACGGATTGGCGTGTTGAATCTTCGCAATCAGCACACGCGGAAATTTAGGACTGATCCACTGCTGATAAAACTTGTACGCCTCCTGTTGTTGAACCCGGTTGTAGCCGGAGATGTGGAAACGCTCGCTGTAATCGGGCTTCAGGTTTGGATCGGGTGGCTCGGTGCGAAAATCATCGAAGCCGTCAACAAAGTGATCGTGAAAAATAATGAGCGGAAAGCGGGCCTCCGTATGCTCGTCGAAACCCTCCGGTACCAGCACAACCGCCGACAGGTACATGGGCCGCCCCCAGAACTTCGTCAGCAACTGGCTCTGAACCCTGATATGCCGGACATATTTTGTGTCTTTCTGCTCGGCAATCGGGGGAATCTTCTGGTCGAGCGATAGTGAAGCAGTCGAGCCGGGACCGACGTGAATCTTCCGCGGCTTGCTGTAGAGATTGCCGGGCGAGATATTCCAATGCTGCCCCTCGCCCTGATCCATGTGCAGCTTCACCGTCGTGCCATCGGAGCGATGGAAGGTTTCATAGCGGTTCAGAACGGCCTGTATGTAGTAATCGCCGGCAGGCACGTCCCTCAGGCTGCGAATGGGATAGCCGAACGCCGTCTCATCGACGGTGGCAGCCTGTCCCGGTTTCAGCCCATCGACGGTGACGCCAAAGACCATCTGCGTCCGCGGCGTGTCATCGATCTGCATACGGGGTTCTTCTGAGGGATCGTTGGAAAGCAGCAGCAGGAGGCGGCCGTCGATTGGCTCTGCGCTTCGATCTTTGGGGAAACTGACGGAGAAGCGCGGGGATTGCGCGAAGGAAAAAAGAGAAAGTGAGCAGATTGCTAGCGATAGAACGGTCTGTATCCGGGGCATGCTCGGAAGTCTACCGAAGATGCCCTGATAACGGAAGAATTTCAGCCCACGTCGCGCGTTGCAGAACTACGTCGCAACATGCGAAGCTATGGCTCAATTCAGCACTTCTTGCACTTCGCCAGGATAGCCTTCTGCAGCCGTGAGCGCAGATCGTTCGGCAGCTCATAGATCTCATGATTGCGATAAATCTCAATCGTCTTGCGCGTCGTGTTCATCGTGATCACACAGTGCTCACAGCCGCGCAGGTGTTCTTCAAGATCTGCCCTTAGTGTTACCGTAACTCGCTCCTCGAGCAGGTCATCCAGTTGCGCAATAAACTCTGTGCACGTCACTCCGCACCACCATCCCTTTTGTTCTTGCGGAAGTAACGGCTCAGCCGCTCCCGCAATTGCAGCCGTGCCCGAAGCAGGCGCGACTTTACAGCCGGGACGCTTAGTCCCAGAGTCTCTGCAGTCTCTTCTGTCGAGAGACCTTCTACGTCCCGCAGAACAAATACCACACGAAAACCGGGCGGCAGCCCTTGAATCGTCTTCCGCAAAATGTCGGCCAGCTCCGATTGGCCGTACTGCTGTTCCGGATTTGGACTCCAATCCGCCAGATCGCGCGGCATGGAACCTTCTTCGGTCTCCACGTCCTCGTCGATCGAAACCATGCGACCGGTGCGCCGTTTCCGCAAACGCATCAGCGACTCATTCACCGCGATCCGCACCAGCCAGGTGTAAAACTTCGAGTTTCCCTGAAACTGGTCCAGTTTCTCGTACGCCTTCAAGAAGGCGTCCTGTACCACGTCCTCCGCATCTTCGCGGTTCTGGGTAATGTGCTGGGCAATTCGGAAAACCTGGCGGTCGTACTGCTTTACCAGCTTTTCAAAAGCCTGCACATCCCCTTCGCGCGCCCGGTTTACGAGCAGAACGTCGGGGTGAACTTCCTCTGTTCCTTGTGTTTGGATGTTTGGCATGACGGATGGCTTCAGGAAATCGACCTTTCGTGACGGGAACGGAAACTGCACTGCACGGTTTGGCCGCGGCTCCGCCCTACCTTCATAGTAAATGATTTGCCGCTGCGAACAGCAAAAGTGGCTCATTCCGCGTTTGTTGTCAACGCAAGAGCGAGAGCGCGACAAACCTCGCGGACTTTAACAGGGCATAACCCCTTCCGTTCTGTGAAGGTAGAGTCTATGCAGGGCATGGCTTTAGCCGAACTTACAGGTTCAGTCTCTGTGGATTTCAACCCCTGAAGAATCGTCCCGACATTGCCCAAGGAGGAACGTTTTTCCGGCGAATCCTGCTCAAGACACAGCAATTCCAGCTCATTTCGGCTTACAGTGAAATAGGAGCATATGGTTCGCAGTGAATCGAGTTTTTCGCATTAGAAATAATAAAGTTGCAGCCCTGGTTCTGGCGGGCATGATGTCGGCGGCGTGCTGGTCGCAAAGCACTTCGTCATCTACATCGGCAGCGCACAAAAAGCATCCATCAGCTGCGGCTTCGAGTAAGAGCGCATCCAGTCATTCTCATGCAGCCCAAAGTACGACGAGCCACGCGTCCACGCATAAGACTGCGGCTTCCGCCCACAGCAAGACATCTGCGCACAGCAAGCATCGCCGTCCGCTGACAGCCAAGCAAAAGGCCAGGAGCCACAAGCTACAGCAGGCCTTCGTGGCGTCATCGCAGCTGCGGCCTATGGCGCAGCAGTTGGCCAGCATGCGCAGTCCAGCGGCCTACGCCGGCGTTTCGGCCTATGCCCACGCTCACACCGGTGAAGCTTCCGCAGCGGCATATATTGCACTCGGCCATGCCTATCTGCTCGACCACAAATTCCCTGAAGCCGTAAATGCCTTCCGTCAGGCAAACGTTCAAGGCACCGCGCTCGACGATTATGCCGACTACCTCGAAGCGCAGGCTCATCTGCAGAGCAACAATCTGCCGCAGGCAGAAACCATTCTCAGCACCTTCGCGGAGAAACACCCTGACAGCATCTTTGTCGTCAGCGTGCCGGTGCTGCAGGCGAACCTCTTTTTGCAGGAAGGTGACCCGCAGGCCGCTCTGCGCATTCTCGACGCGCACAAAGGCG
>Ga0207114_1153_pt1 | contig 18198 bp, 14 predicted proteins | sample Alteio_BWMinHeat_70_FD_153560 | JGI IMG/M metagenome (GOLD analysis project Ga0207114, IMG submission 153560) | Enriched cells from forest soil in Barre Woods Harvard Forest LTER site, Petersham, Massachusetts, United States -... | ecosystem: Environmental > Terrestrial > Soil > Temperate forest >... | reverse complement strand
GATTGAACCATATGCGGCAAATAGTTTTGTTCAAAAAACACTCAGCGGCTCGTTTAATGTGCGTAATAAAAATTTAGAAAAATTACTAGAGTCAAAGGGTTTTAATAATGATCAAGTATGGTCATCTATCTCCACTCATGAAGGATCAGTGCAACATTTGACGATTTTATCTCAGCATGAAAAAGACGTATTTAAAACAGCATATGAAATAGATCAAAACTGGTTAATTGAACTTGCTGCTGATCGCACAGCCTTTATTTCTCAAGCTCAGTCTCTTAATATATTCTTGCCTGGTAATGTGAGTAAGCAATATTTAAATGATATACATTTCAGAGCTTGGAAGAGAGGTGTAAAAAGTCTTTATTATTGCAGATCAACCTCCATTCAAAGAGCTGATAAAGTAACGCATGAAGTAAAGCTGGTTGATTTCAAAGATATTGAAAATAAAGAAAATATTAATGCTGAAGCAGCTTCGTCAAAATATGACGAATGTTTGTCTTGCCAATAATTCAGTGTAAAATCCATTAAAATAGTTTTTTACATATTTAACAGTGAAAAAGTACCTAGAGTGTAATGAGGAACTTTTTCATAAACTTAAGTAAGAGGAAAATAACATGTCATTACTAGATGCAAAACCAATTTATAAACCATTTTCTTATCCTTGGGCGTATGAAGCTTGGCATACTCAGCAGAAGATTCATTGGCTACCAGAGGAAGTACCTTTAGCGGATGATGTTAAGGATTGGAAATATAATTTAAGCCCCGGAGAAAAATACTTACTGACACAAATTTTTCGTTTTTTTACGCAAGCAGATATAGAAGTTAATAACTGTTATATGAAGCATTATGCTAAAGTTTTCGAGCCGACTGAAATTCAGATGATGCTTGCAGCTTTTTCTAATATGGAAACTATTCATATAGCAGCTTATTCTCATTTGCTGGACACTGTTGGCATGCCAGAAGTTGAATATCAAGCATTCTTGAAATATAAGGAAATGAAAGATAAATATGATTATATGCAGCGTTTTGGAGTAGAAACAAAAGAAGATATTGCTATAACTCTAGCTGTATTTGGAGCCTTTACTGAAGGGCTTCAGCTCTTTGCTTCCTTTGCAATTTTGCTTAATTTTCCTCGTTTTAATAAAATGAAGGGAATGGGGCAAATTGTTACTTGGTCGGTACGTGATGAGACTTTGCATACTAATTCTATTATCACCTTATTTAAAACCTTTGTTAGAGAAAACCCTGAAGTGTGGACAGAAGCACTGCGTAGCCGCTTATATGAAGCTTGTGCTACTATTGTACATTTTGAAGATGCTTTTATCGAACTTTCATTTGAAGTTGGTGGAATTGAAGGATTAACCGCTAGAGAGGTTAGGCAGTATATAAGGTATATTGCTGATAGAAGACTAATGCAACTCGGTTTGAAGGAGATATATTTGGTTGATCATAATCCCTTGCCTTGGTTAGATGAAATCTTAAACGGGGTAGAACATACTAATTTTTTTGAGAATCGAGTGACGGAATATACTAAATCGGCAACAACTGGGTCTTGGGAAGATGTATTTGCTGAGATGGATAATGATGAGAGTGGTAAAAAAGAATTAGCTAAAGATGTGGTAGCTTAGGCGAATCACGAGACCTAGCGGAACAATGTCATTCCGCTAGGGCATTGTTGTATAGATCTCTGGAAGGTCATTCCCGTTAATTTCTTCCTTTTGCAAAGAGGCCTCCTCCTTTATTAAAGGAGGAGGGGAGGATTTGTCTAAGCAGGAAGGGCATGTCATCTCCGTCCAGGCGGAGATCCAGAAAATAAGAGACTAGATTCCCGCCTCCGCGGGAATGACACTTGCTCTTGTTGAAGCAAATCTTCCGACTGATTTCGCTCCGCTTATCAGTGTGCCTCCTTTATAAAAAGAGACAGTCTTGGATTCCCGTTTTCACGAGAATGACAATAGCGATGTTGCCATTCTCAAGTTTGCGCGAAGATGACATTGTTCTTGCTTTGTATATGCTATAGTAACGTTGGTATCTCTGATCCACGCTAGCAATGTCATTCCGCTAGGCGCAAACATTATATCTAATAAATTAATATACTCTTTTTATTGGAGGAATTGTTTCTATCTCATTTGTTAAAGTAGTTAGAGTAACTGGCTTATAGTCAAGAGTTACTTTGCCATCAGCATCGATCCAGGCCAAGGTATGTTTCATCCACTGTTCATCATTGCGGTCTGGATAATCTTCCCTAGCATGAGCTCCTCTACTTTCTTTCCTGTTAGCAGCTCCATGTACTGTAAGCACAGCTTGATCCAGCAGATTTGCTAGCTCCAGAGCTTCTACCAAATCACTATTCCAAATTAATGATCGATCATTAATTTGAATATTAGCAAAATCAGCCCTTACCTGATCAATCATTTTTACACCTTCTTTTAGAACTTCCTCAGTCCTAAAAACAGCAGCATGATCTTGCATTACTTTTTGCATTTTTAGTCGTAATGTTGCTACAGATATAGTACCACTATTATGACGAATCTTATCAAAACGATCTAAAGCATAATCCATTGAAGTTTCAGCTAACTTGCTATGTCTACTATTTGGTTTAATTAATTCTGCTGCTCTTAAGGCTGCAGCTCTACCAAATACTACTAAATCTAATAACGAATTAGACCCAAGGCGATTTGCACCATGGACAGACACACAAGCAGCTTCACCAATCGACATTAAACCTGGCACGATTTTAGCATAATTTTTTTTGTCTTTAGTTACTACTTCACCGTGGTAATTAGTAGGAACCCCTCCCATATTGTAGTGAACAGTAGGTAAGACTGGTATAGGTTGTTTGTTAACATCAATTCCTGCAAAAATTCTAGCTGTTTCTGAAATTCCAGGTAATCTCGCATGTAATATTTCAGGAGATAAATGATTTAAGTGCAGGAAAATATGATCTTTGTGCACTCCAACGCCACGCCCAGCTCTTATTTCCATAGTAATTGCTCTTGAAACCACATCTCTTGAAGCAAGGTCTTTTGCAGAAGGAGCGTAACGTTCCATAAAACGCTCTCCTTCAGAATTTACTAAATATCCACCTTCACCTCTGGCTCCTTCAGTAATAAGGCAACCGGCGCCATATATACCAGTAGGATGGAATTGAACAAATTCCATATCTTGTAGTGGTAGTGATTGCCTTGTGCACATGCCCCCCCCATCTCCAGTACAGGTATGAGCGGAGGTAGCAGAAAAATAAGCTCTACCATATCCTCCTGTAGCTAGTACTACCTGATGAGCTCTGAAACAATGCAGTGAGCCATCATCTAAATTCCAGGCCATCACCCCTTTACATTCGCCATTTTCCATAATTAAATCGAGAGCAAAATATTCAACAAAAAACTGAGCCTGATGTTTTAATGCTTGCTGGTATAAAGTATGCAATATCGCATGACCAGTTCTGTCTGCTGCTGCACAAGTCCTTTGTGCCGCTTTTCCTTTACCATAATAAGTTGTCATACCACCAAAGGCTCTTTGGTAGATCTTACCATCTTTTGTCCTTGAAAATGGCACACCATAATGTTCAAGTTCACGAACAGCAATAGCTGCGTTTTTACACATATATTCAATAGCATCCTGATCACCAAGCCAGTCGGAGCCTTTTACAGTATCATACATATGCCAGCGCCAATCATCTTCACCCATATTAGACAGTGCTGCGCTAATGCCACCTTGTGCCGCAACTGTATGACTTCTAGTAGGAAAAACTTTGGTTATACAAGCAGTATTAAGGCCGGCTTCTGCCATACCAAAAGTTGCTCTAAGCCCAGCTCCACCTGCACCCACAACGACGACATCAAATTCATGGTTAATAATATTATAAGCTTTTAGCATAGATATTTTCCTATAGAGTCATCATATAAAATAGCGCTACTACGAATGAAGTAGCTGTTATAAGGCAAAAAATTTGTAAACTTATACTAAGTGTATTCCTAATATATGAACAACTAATATAATCTTCTAAAATAACTCGCATTCCAAGCATAGCATGATAATATGAGGTAATTACTAAAATGCCTATTGGAACGATGTTATATGGTTTTTGAATACATATAATAAAATGACTAAGATCTTGACTAAAGCAGCATTTGACAAAAAACACTCCCCAAATAGTAAATCCCACTAGTATAATAGCAGTTAGTCTTTGATGCCACCAGTGATGAGTGCCAGACTTAGCTGCTCCAAGCCCTTTTGCTTTGGCCAGATCACTTCTTAAATCAGTGCTCATTAATTTCCTCTTTTTATATATATCCAAAATATTACAGTAAATATAATAGACATTACTACTGCAGTAAGTCCACTCTTATTAATAGATTTTATAGAAAAACCATATCCCATATCCCAGATTAGATGCCTAATTCCCGTACAAAAATGATAAAACCACGCTAAACTAACCATAAATAATAAGATAGTGAACAATATATGATGCGATAGCTCTATATAATAATGATTGAACTTACTAAATACCCATAAAACGAACCACCAAACCAAAGTTGATAAGCCAAAAAATAAAGCTACTCCTGTAAGGCGATGTAATATCGATAGCACAGAACTAATTTGCGGTTTATAGATACTAAGATGAGGGGAGGTTGGTCTATTATTATGTATCTCTTGTCTTGATTTAGTCATTAGTTACCTAAACATAATTTCCTTGGCGATGATAACTTGAATGTTTTGGATATGCAAGAATATGGACGAAGAATATTATTAAAAACTGAAATTCGTTGAATTAAGGCAAGATTTGCCTAGATTAAGGAACTTTGATATCTGGAGCATAAGATGGAAAGTCTTTGTGAGCGTATTATTATCTCAAATTATACTCTTCTTTACTATTTTTAGACTATTTTTAGTGAGTGCTAGTTTTAATTGTAATAGCATGAAGCTGCGTGCTTAAAATTTCGGCTAAAGCGTCTTTGACCATTCTATGCTGAGTAATTAATGATTTTCCACTAAAAGAAATATCGCTGATCTCTAATGAATAATGATCTTGATCTCCAACTAGATCAGTAATTTTTATGATGGCTGAAGGAAAAGTTTGTCGTATAATCTTTTCAAGCTCATCTGAGGATATGGCCATTTATTAAGATATTTTATTATGCAAACTACAAAAAAAATTTATAATTTGCAATCTTTAAATTTTATTAGAAATTGCAAATTAAAGATAGGCATTTTAGGTGGGTCATTTAACCCCGCTCATGATGGACATCTAAGAATAAGTTTGGAAGCACTAAAATTGTATAATTTTGATTATATTATATGGCTGGTAGCTTTACAAAATCCTCTAAAGAAGCAATATCATATTAATATCTTTAACAGAGCTAAATTAGCAGCAAAAATAGCAGTGCATCCTAAAATTATAATATCAACCGCGGAATATGATCTAGATTCTTGCTTTGCATACGAGTCTCTAAGTAAATTATGTAGTAAATTTAGCAAAGTAAAATTCACTTGGATAATGGGTATGGATAATATCGCACATTTCCATCAATGGTATAAATATGACGAAATAGCAAAAATATGTGATATTCTTATATTTGATCGACCAGACTATCATTACCAACCATATGGTCGTTTTCAAAATAAATTTAAAGAGCTAATAACAAGAGCTTCTATTGATAATAAACAAAAATGCGCTATAATGATGCATCATGGACGTAAACTATCAATATCGTCCTCTAAAATCAGGGAAATACTGCATTATGCTAAAGACGACGGAGCAAGTAAAGGATTTCATTATTGACTGCCTCGAAGAGAAAAAGGCAGAAGATATTACTTGTATTGATCTAGGAGAAAAAGTAGCGCTTGCGAAATATATGATTTTTGCTAGTGGGCGTTCTATCAAAAATATAGGAGCAATAGCAGAGCATATTAGCATCGAACTAAAGCATCAAGCTAATTTAAAAGTTAATATAGAAGGCCTTGGAAATTCTAATTGGGTATTGATTGATATTGGTGATATTATCGTGCATATTTTTCATCCGGAAGCTAGAAATCATTTTCAATTAGAAGAATTATGGCACAAAAGAGTTAGCAAACATTAGATAAGTGAATTATAGAGTTTCAGAATAAGTCAAATGTGTTTTTTAAGCATCTTTGCAGCCTTATGTCCTGAATGCAGACTTACATTAGTATAAATCCTTAGTAGAAACTCCAGCGTATCATATATGATAATTATGAAAATAGTTGATCGTGTTTAAAATTTAAATTTTGAGATTGGATGGAAGGACATTTATTAGCAAGTATTATAATACTAATAGCAACGGCTGTATTTGTTGTAGCAATTTTAAAACGTTTTAAACTTAGCCCAGTACTTGGTTATCTGATAGCAGGGGCTGTGATTGGTGATCATGGTTTTAGAATAGTGACATTTTCACAAACCAATTTACTTGCGGAATTTGGTATTGTGTTCTTATTATTTGCTATTGGTTTAGAATTATCATTTGAGCGCTTAAAAGCACTACGCAGATATGTTTTCGGTTTAGGATCGATGCAAGTATTGATTACATCAGTAATTATTGCAGGCGCGGTTGTTTTGTTGAGCGATAATATCAATGCGGCAATAATTATTGGTGGTGGGCTTGCATTATCTTCAACCGCAATTGTCATGCAAGTTATTGAGGAAACAAATAACCAATCGACTCAGCTTGGGCGGATTTCACTTGCTATATTGATTTTACAGGATTTTGTTGTCGTCCCTTTGTTAGTGATTGTTCCACTTCTTGCAGGAAAGAGTGATGGGTCACTAGCTAGTGTACTTGGTATGGCTTTTTTAAAGGCTATTGTAGCATTAGTAGCAATTTTTATTGCTGGCCGTTTATTTTTGCGCCCAGTTTTTGCATTAATATCTTCTGATAATAAAGAGAGTAGTAATGAATTACCAATTGCTTTAACCTTGTTAATAGTGCTTTCTGCGGCTTGGGGAACTGAATATTCTGGGTTATCATTAGCGCTAGGCGCTTTTGTAGCAGGATTACTTGTTGCAGAAACTGATTTTAGGCTGCAAGCTGAAGAAAGTATTTATCCATTTAAAAGCCTACTCCTTGGTTTATTCTTCATGACCGTTGGGATGAAAATAGATGTTAAAGAAATATATGAACAATTAGGGCATATTATCACTATGTCCATAGCTTTGATCGTCATCAAAGCTCTAATTATTTCTGCTTTATGCATCTTATTTGGTTTTGATAAAGGAGTTTCTATTCACTCTGGGTTATTACTATCCCAAGGAGGGGAGTTTGCCTTTATTTTATTTGGACTTGGTAAAGAATATGAGATAATCGAAGAAAGTTCTGCCAATATTTTATTATTAGTTGTAACATGTACAATGGCGGTTACCCCGCTTCTATCTATCCTTGGACAGAAAATTGCTGAAAAGTTAGATAAACCAACAGAAACTAAAAAACCATTACAAGTTATAGAACAAGGTGCAAGAGACTTAACCAATCACGTTATTTTGGGAGGTTTTGGTAAGGTAGGAAGGATAGTGGCAGCAATATTGGAAGCGGAGCGGATAAATTATATAGCTTTGGATTTAAACAGTGAAATGGTAAAAGAAGAGCAAGCTGATGGTTTTCCAGTATTTTTTGGTGACGCTTCGCAACTTGACACGTTAGTAGTAGCTGGTGCAGATAGGGCGCAATCTGTGGTATTAACAATGAATAATGAAGTAACAATTAAAAAGTCATTGCGGACTATTTATAATAATTATCCTAGCTTGAAATCTATTGTTAGGTTAAAAAATTTAAAACAAGCTAAAGAGTTTTATAATGCAGGTGCCACCATCATTATACCAGAAGAATATGAAATTGGATTGCAGCTTGGGGGAGCGATTATGAAATCAATTGGTGTTAGTGAAAATGAAATAAATAGAATAAAAGCGCAATTTAGATCAGGTAATTACGTGATGGCTAAAACAGATGATAATTTACTAGAGTCAGAAGAGCGTGATTAGAACAATACTTTTTATTGCTTGTATTATCTACGCTGCCATCTCGTTTGGTGATAGGGAAAAATTACCATTACCACGATTTGCTTCTATTAAGTCAGGGGAAGTTAATGCCAGAGCAGGGCCATCGATTAAGGCTAAAGTAGAATGGGTGTTTGTCAAGAAAGGTGAACCGGTAGAAATAACAGCTGAGTATGAACAATGGCGTCAAATTAGAGATGTCAAAGGAGAAGGAGGCTGGGTTCATTCAAGTGTATTATCTGAGAAGAGATTTGTAGTAATTAATAGCGAATCTAAAGTGGAAATGTTAAAATCACCAGATAAAAATGCTCTCATCATTGCCAAATTAAGCCCTTTCTTACGATGTAATTTTAGTAAATGTAAGGATGATTGGTGTAATATTAGTTGTAAATCCGTGGAAGGTTGGGTGGCGCGTAAGTATTTATGGGGAGTATATAAAGAAGGTTAGAAAAAAAGGCAAGCGTCATCCTCGCGCTTTATTGTCATCCCCGTGGAGATGGAAGAAATGTCATCCCCGACTTGACCCTAGGATCCAGGAAAATAAAAGACTGGATTCCCGTTTTCACGGGAATGACACATTACTCCTGTTTTCACAAATCCTCCCCCGCCCTTCTTTATTAAAGGAGAGCCCTTTTAAAAAAGGCATTTATTTTTAACTTTCTGCTAGCATTCTATCAAGCGCAATTTTAGCACTAGCCGCAATATCTGCTGGTACTATAATCTCCGGTGACTTATCAACCATACAATAATATAATTTCTCTAAAGTATTAAGCCGCATATATGGGCATTGACTACAGCTATTGCAGCCAGCTTGGTTATGTGAGGGAACATCAAAAAATTTGCTATTAGGTGCTGCTTTTTGCATTTGATGAATTATCCCAGGCTCTGTTAACACAATAAACTCGCTCCCATTATTCTTAGTCGTATATTTAAGTAATGATGAAGTTGAGCCAACATAATCTGCATATTCAAGCAAGCTTAGCGTACATTCTGGGTGAGCAATTATTTTGGCTTTAGGATTTGTGGTCTTGATTTTAATTAATTCTCGTTCTGAAAAATTTTCATGCACCACACAATAACCATTCCATAGCGTCATTTGCCTGCCTGTTTTATTAATAAGATAGCGTCCTAGATGCTTGTCTGGTGCAAATAATATTGGTCTATTTGCTGGAAGATTAGTAATAATATGCTGAGCATTTGAGGAAGTTACAATAATATCAGATAAAGCTTTCACTTCAGCAGAACAATTAATATAGGTAACAGCATAGTGATCAGGATATTCTTCACGAAATTTCTTAAATGCATCAGGTCTGCAGGATTCTTCTAATGAGCAACCAGCGTTGAGGTCAGGGAGTAATACTTTTTTATCTGGGTTTAAAATATAGGCAGCTTCAGCCATAAATTTAACGCCGCAAAAAACAATAACGTCAGCTGAAGTAGTAGCAGCTTTTTTAGATAATTCTAAGGAATCACCAATATAATCTGCAATATCTTGGATTTCAGAATCTTGATAGTAATGGGCTAAAATAACGGCGTTTAGTTTCTTCTTCAGCTTGTTTATTTCTTGTTCAAAGTCAAGATAAGGATCAAGCTTTTTGGCAGTCGATCTTGTCATCTTTGGTTTTAGTTTTGATTAGTATTGTCATTCTCGTGTAGATTGTAGATGTCACCCCCGCGCCTGTGTCATCCCCGCGTAAGCGGAGATCAGGACTAGGTCCGCCTGCGCGGGAATGACATTTTTCTTTAGAAGTTAACACGTACTTTGATAGAACCTAGGTGACCAACATACTTGTTAGCTATGTGTGCATCATAACCAATTCCATATTGCATCATCCCATTTCTAGCATTAACGCCCAGACCAACATTGAACATAGTTCTATTTGGTTTGGTTGATTTAGGTGGGAATGCATTTAGCGCTCCGTTCAACCTTGCATCAAGTCTAGCACCTTTTCCTCTTAGATCATGTCTTACGAAAGCATGAACTTCAGGTGTTACCGTTACTCCGTTCATCTCAGTTGACATTGCAGCTCTACCACCAAGAACGGCTTCGAACTTATCAAATGATTTTTTACTGACGAACAAGTTTTGATTTACCGTACCAGTTTCTTTATAACCAGTATCATTGAATCTGTTATAGTTAACACCAAACATTGGGGTTAGTATCATAGTTTCATTGACTTTGTAGTTATAACCAGCAAGTACTTCACCACCGTAATTCATTGAATCGTATTTAGCACTTGCAGATTGATATCCACCAACAACAACACGTTTTTCAGTGTTCTTGATTTTGCTGGTACCAAAGCTGGCTACACCTTGTACAAACCAGTTGTCGGTAACTTGTTGCAATCCATAGATAGAGAACATAAATGTATCAGCCTTGGTTTTATCACCAGTTTTTGCATTTTTATGTTTCACATCTGTTTTCATTGCAGTTACTGCAGCACCAACAGTCATTGTGTCATTAGCCATGGTATCAAAACCAACTGTTGCACCGAAAGCTTTTGCTTTATAACCAGCAATACCTTTTCTAGATTTTTGAGTGCTTTGGCTATAGAATGGATTTCCCCATGCGCCGTATTTAGCATTATCGCCTTCACCAGCAGAGACCCCACTAATAGCGTTGTCATTGCTTGTTAGCTCAAGAGCCATAGGAGCAGCAACAGAGCTAATTCTGTTAGAGATGCCATCCACAGCAGTTTGCAAGTCATTGCTTATTGCAGTAGTTGCTGTTTGTAGTGGATCAAGTCTATCAACTAATTCTATACCTTTTGCACCTGTTGTATCTTCGTCTTTCAAAGCTTTAAGCAAGCCCTGTAGAGCAAAAGCATCACCAGAAACTCCTGGATCAGTAATAACGCCCAGCATATCTAGCTCTCTTTGCGTAGCACCAAGTTTAGTAAAGTCAGCTGTAGCTCCTGCACGAACATTGTTCGTTTGAGTTAACTTAATATTTTTACCATCTACAGTAGCTGCCCATTTAACATAGGTGTTACCGGGAGCAGTAAAGTTAATTTTGTTAAAATCAACAGTAAGCGCGCCTCCGTTGGTTTGACCAAGTACCGTAAATGATCTGCCATTAGCATCAGGTATAGTATCGGAAGTATCTAATAATGTAAGATTTAGCTTACTAGTTAAGTTTGTTGTTAGATCTAAAGTATTATTAGCACCATCAACAACGATATTACCACCTTTTGTACCATCATACTGCGTGGTCACATTAGCGCTAGTTACAAGTTTAGATCCTACTCCTTTAAATGTTAAAGTAGATGTTGGAAGCACGATTGATGAATCAGTACCAGTAAATATACCATCAACAGTTACGTTAGCTCCTGCTACACCAGCAGCTAAGATAGCCTCTGCAGTATTGCTAGCAGGTATTGCATTTGTAGTTCCAATTAACAATGTACCTTTACCGTGAGTAATTGTAGTAGCAGCGATATTAGCTCCTAAAACTTCAACTTTTGCGGCATCAGCACTTGCAAAAGTAATATTATTCAGTGCATTTCCTTCACCAATTGTTTGAGTGATACGAGTTGCACCTTTGAAAGTTACATCACTTTTTGCAGCGGTAGCTGTAGTAATTTTAGCAAAAGATGAATTGCCATCACCAAATACTGCGTTAGCACCATTCCCATTAACAGCGCCTAATACTAAACCAACAGAAGAAGTTACATTACCATTGAAATTACCAGTTTTACCATCAGCTACTGTAATATTTTTAGAGAATGTATCACCAGTTACTGTTGCGTTGTTGGTAAAGCTTACAGTTTTTAATACGTTAGTAGCATCACCTAAACCGTAAACTATTCCATCATCTTTTGCTACAGCTAGCTCAACCTCAGTTTGGTTAGGAGCAGTTGTTTGAATACCAGCAAAGAAATTATTATTGGTTAGAGTAACTTTTTTATCAGTACTGAAAGTAAGGAAACCAAGTGCATTGTTATTACTACCAATAGCTTGATTAATAACTATGTCAGCTGTGTTAGCTAAAATAATGTTATGTCCGCGTGTTGTCGATACTGAGGTAACAGCTTGTCCGTTAAGAACATCACCAACATTAGATAATTTCAAAGTAGAAGCCACATCTTTAGTAAATGCGATTCCAGTATTACTTGCGATTGTACCAGTAATTTCTAGATCACCACCTTCAATTTGAACTGCAGAAACTTTGTTACCTGCACCAATATTACCAGTAAATTTAGTAGCGCCTGGTAGGAAGATTAAAGTACCTTCATTACCGCCATTACCATCGATACTATCTGCAGTTAATGCTGCGCCAACTCTAAATTTATTGTCTGCACCTTGTAACGTAACAGCACCATTAAAGAATGAAGCTCCTTGCAATTCAACGCTAACCCCTGCTGCATTAGCAAGTTTAAGAGTAGCTAGTTTTGCAGCAGCAGTACCAATTGTTGTTCCGACAACGTTAGTACCTTTGCTAAATACTAAATTACCGTTATTAGCTGTTGCAGTTTGAATACCACCATTTGCGTTTGATGCAAATATATTAATAGCATTAGCAAATGTCAGAGTTTTATTTCCGTTAAGCATTCTGATACTATCAATCGCATTAGCATTATCGGCACTCAATACTGAAGCTGTATTGGCATCACCAAATGTAGCATCATCATTTACTTCAATAATACCTTGCCCTGGTGTATGCGCTAAATTGAATATAAAGTTACCACCAGCTTTGTTTAACTTAACTGTACCAGTAGGAGTACCACTTATATCAACGCTAGTAACAAATACATTACCGCCATTAAATTCAACAATACCGCCAGCTTTCGCTTCGATGGCTGCTAAAAAATTTCCAACAGCACCGATATTACCACCGGTAAATTTCAATGCATTACCAGCTGTTACGGCTGAAGTAATCTTACCAACATTAGTTGCAGTGATATTACCTACTGCTCTAACTTCAGTAGCACCCGCATTTGAAAGCTCTAAAGTTGCATTATTAGCACCAAATCCAATCGCACCATTTGCATTGACTTTAGTACCATCAACGGTGAAGGTTTTAGTAGCTGAACCAGCAGCGAAGGTTAAAGTATTGATAGATTGTGCATTACCAATATTTCCAGTTGCATGGGAAGTACCTTTTATTACTATGTTACCTTCACTAGCATTCGCGTTACCAACGATATCTGTAGCATCAACTAAAGTACCTTCTTCAAGCTCAAGAACGTTTTGCTTCTGAACCCCAGCTAAATTTACTGTTTGAGCATATATACCTTTGCCAGCAGCTAAATTTACTGTTGTCAGCGCATTATCATTACCATCATTACTGTGGAGAGTAAGAACTTTTAAGCGAGCTCCAGTTGCACCGATGTCATTAATAATGTTTTGTGTGGCTCCAAGACCTAAAACAAGTGTACCAGTATTATTACCAGCAGTTGTAGTCACTCCTTGAACACCTAAAGTGCCAGCAGCAACAACAGCGCCACTACCATTTGTTATTAGAGATAAGCTAGTATCAGTAGAGAATTTAATCTCTTTAAGTTGGTTAGCAGCAGCTGCACCACCAACTTTTTGAGTTGCGATTATTTGAGCATTAGCACCATTAACATTTATGATACCGTTAGCATCTGCAGTAGAAACACCATTTGCCCCTAGTACTGAAATAGTAGTAACTCCTGCACCAAGTACTAACTTAGAATTTGCTCCAGCAAATGTGATTTCTTGAGATTTTATGACCGTACTATTTGCACCTAAAGTTACAACTGTATTATTAATATTTGTCTTAAGCACGCTAGTATTTGCAGCATTACCTACTTTTACATCAAGAGTAGTTCCATTAGCACCGGTAAAAGTTAAAGTGCCAACACCATTAGCGCCGGTTATACCACCATCCCCATTACCACCAGAAACAACTATGGCATTTGTGGTACTATCAAAAGTTAAGGTACTATTTGCAGCTAAATCAATTTTAGAAGCAGCGCCATTATTACCACCGTCAATTTTAACATTATGTTTTGCAACTAAATTGCCAGCAATGTCTATTTTATCTATTGCACCGGTATGTCCGACTTTGTTTGTAAGTATTAGAGTATTTCCAGCATCAACTGTAATGATACCTTTACCAGCACCACTACCATCTATTGTACCAGCAAGTGTTATACTCTTAACACCACCAGCAAGAGTAATTTTTAATTCTGCTGCAGCATTGGATAAAAGGATGTTGCCAAGACCTGTATAAGTATTGGCTACATTTGATGCTGCTGCACCCACTCCATCACCACTAGCCGTACCAGTTAATGTTAGTGCAACAGCACCATTGACGTTATAGGCAATAGTATTAGCAAGAGCAGTGCCTACTATCGAACCAATAGCCGATCCTTGACCATCTATAATACTACCACCAGCAGCATTTACGTTAATGGCTTGAATAGCCGCTGGCCCATTGCCAATTGTTACTGCATGTGCTCCACCAATTACTAAAACATCAGCATTTGCCCATCCAACTAACCCGTTATCACTAACAGCACCAGTATTTAATGCTGCGTTGCCAGTTGTTGTACGGGTAGCAGCAAACGCTGAGCTCGAAGCAGCAGTCAAAGCCACCAATGCCGAAGTTGTTGTTAATAAATTCTTAAGAAATTTTGGTTTATTTGCCATAAAATTCTTTCCTTATGTTTAGTTAATAATTTTTAGTTTTTTCTAGGAGTGGATTATCTATTTAGGAGTAACCTGTCATTCCCGTGAAAACGGGAACCCAGATTCTTAATTCTCCTGGATCCCCGCCTACGCGGGGATGACACTAGTAGACACTCCGCTCCCAGAATATCTAACATTGCAGCAGTATAAAGCGAGCAGGTCTGATATGGCAAGCGCTACTTATAATAGATAAGTTTTTTTCATAATTTGTGATTAATATAGCACAGTTAGTTAGGCGTATTTCTTTTTCAAAAGCGCTTTCTTTTTGTAAAATAAAACGCCGCCTTTGTAAAAGGGGAGCTCTCTATTGTCATTCCCATGAAAACGGGAATCTAGTTTTATAATTCTGGATCCCCGCCTCCGCGGGGATGACATATGCCTACGCGAGGATGAGCTTTCTCCCGCGCTTTAGCGAGGCGCGTAAAACGCGCAAAGGCAAAAATAATCGAATAAACAAACCCATCAAAGCCAAAAACAAAATAACGACGGAGGAAAAAAGCTTTGAAAATCCAGAAGAATAATTCCAAGCTGGTGCGCAATTTTGAAGGTAGGCGACTAGTATTTATTAAATCCTGCGCTTGCTGAGTAGTATAAAAATTAGCTTTAGCTATTAGCTGCTCGATGGAAGTAGCCGAGCGATGCAGCGCAGATGCTTTTAATTGATAGATTTTACCGGCAAAATCTACATCTTTATTAAAGAGTACAGAATCATGAGTAGTGGAATCTTTGTTATTGGCAAAACTAGCAGAGCCGCGGTGATAAAGTCTGATGCACTTATTATATGGCGCCAAAAAACGCGGCTTTATGTCAAGTGGCATCATAATTACTAATTTTATTTGATAAGCAAGATATTGATCTTGATTGCCGGCTGCAAAAATTGCTTTAATCTCATTTTGCAGTCTTAAGCTTAATTCTTCATCAGCATCTATATTTAAAATCCAATCATTTTTACAAAGACTCTCACCAAAAGCTTTTTGCTTAACATAACCAGGCCAAGGATTATATATTACTTTTGCTCCTAATTGCCCTGCAATTTCTACTGTGCGATCAATACTACCACTGTCAATAACATATAGTTCTTCTACAATATTTTTTACGCTTTCAATAGCTTTAGCTATGCGGGTTTCTTCATTTTTGGCAATGATAAAAGCAGAAATTTTTGCCATTAGATAAGTTCGTTATATACATTTAAGGTTTTGCTGAGCATTAAATCTAAAGAGAAATTCTCAATGGCGGATCTTCTGGCAGCTTGCGCTACATTTATTGCTGGCATCGTCCCCAGAATAGATAAACAATAACGAATTTTCTCAGCTAGATCAGTAGCATCACCCGGGGGAACATGATAGCCGGTAACTTCATGTTTAATAGTTTCAGCAGTGCCACCAATATTAGTGGCGATAACTAATTTTTCCATTGCTTGTGCTTCGATAATAGTACGGCCAAAAGCTTCAGGTTCGATGGAAGTGGAAAGAACAATATCAGAGATAGCATATAAAGCGCGTATATCAGGCTGATTACCAAAAATTTGAATTTTGCCCTGAAGTTTTAACTCAACTATTTTTTCCGAAACACGCTGCGCAAAATTAGGATGTTTAGATAAATCGCCGACAATAAGACAATAAAAATCTAAATTCTTGATTTTTTCTAAAGCATCAATTAATACCATATGCCCTTTCCATGAGGTCATTCTAGCTGGCAATAAAATCACCGGAGTGTTAGAAGTAACGCTATATTTTGCTTTAAATTTTGCCAGTTGTTCTGGCGTAACTTTAGCTGGATCAAAATAATTATGATCAACCCCACGATGAATTACTCTAATTTTGCTTTCATCAGTTTTATAATTATCCAAAATATGCTGTTTCACAAAATTTGACACGGCAATAATACGCTCACCTTCAGTCATAATGCTATTGTAATATCTTTTGGCAAAATTAGGAATATTATAGATACCATGAAAAGTAGTGATAAATTTTTTGCCCGTTGCTCTTGCGGCAATATAACAGCTCCAAGCTGGTGCCCTTGAACGTGCGTGGATCAGGTCAACATTATGTTCTCGAACAATCTGCGCTATTAATTTAGCATTATTCCAAATTACAAAAGGATTTTTACTAGCAACGTTAAGCTCAATATGTGGAACATGCAGATCGTCTAGGATACTGGTAAGAGGGCCCCCAGCAGAAACAACCATGGAATTATATTTTGAGCTGGCTAATTTACGAGCTATTTCTACCGTACCGCGCTCAACGCCGCCAGATACTAATGAAGGAACAACTTGCAAAATCATTTTTTTAGCATATTCTTTAGGCTCAGCAGATGAAGACATCAAATCCTAATTTATAATGAATAAAATACATAATACCGCAAAAGACAAATTTATTGCCTATAATCAATATAAAAGCAATAGAAAAAAAGTGCCATATGTAATTTTTCTGCATGGATTGATGTCAGATATGTCTGGAATTAAGGCATTACATATAGAAAATCACTGTAAAAATAAAGATTATAATTTTATTAGATTTGATAATTTTGGCTCAGGTAATTCTTCTGGTAATTTTACTGATGAAACTATTGGATCGTGGCTTGAGGGGTTAGAACTGGTTCTTGATCAGCTTATTACCGGTGAGGTAGTTTTGATAGGATCCAGTATGGGCGCCTGGGTTGCTATGCTTGCAGCGCTCAAATACCCAGCTATCATCAAAGCACTAATTGGCATTGCGCCTGCAATAGATTTCACTGAAGAAGCGATTTGGCAAAAACTGCCAAAAACTGCTCAGAAAAAAATGATGAAAGAGGGGCAGTTAGATGTTTCTGGATCTGATTGCAGCGATTCTTACCCGATTAGTTATCAATTGATCGAAGAAGCAAGAGAGCATTTATTGCTAAATCAAGATGTTATTGACCTTAAGATTGCAGTGCATTTAATTCATGGCATGCAGGATAAGGATGTTCCATATACTATTTCCACTAGATTACTCTCAAAAATCAAAGGGGAAAATATAGTGCTGAAACTAATCAAAGATGGTGGACATCGGTTATCTAGCCCTTGGGATTTGGATATTATCACTAATTCTATTGACGAGGTGATGAATAAATTCTCTGGAGAGCCTACTACTTGAAAACAAAACGCCTCCTTTAGTAATCTCAAGTGGCATCTCCGCGCTTTATTGTCATTCCCGTGAAAACGGGAATCTAGTTTTATAATTCTGGATCCTAGGGTCAAGTCGGGGATGACATATGCCTCCGCGGGGATGACATGCTACACATGTTTAGGCAAATTCTCCTCCCTCTCTCCTTTCACAAGGGGGGCTTTTTATAAAGGCGCAAGTACACAATAACTATCGCGCAGAATCATCAAATTCTCTGGTAGCTTTTGCTTGAGCTTGTAGAGATGAGTCTCAATAGTAGCGGAATCTGTATCTGGATGGTATTGCCAAATTTGTTCTACCAGCTCGTTTTTATGTAAACTATAATTCGGAGCCAGTAATAACTGAGAGAATATTTGATTTTCCTTGTTGGTAAATTTGATTTTA